>Ga0080064_1006468_pt1 | contig 12637 bp, 12 predicted proteins | sample Subgrocontami54m_FD_69260 | JGI IMG/M metagenome (GOLD analysis project Ga0080064, IMG submission 69260) | Subsurface groundwater microbial communities from S. Glens Falls, New York, USA - GMW46 contaminated, 5.4 m (SPADES assembly) (version 2) ...
CCGCAGACGCCAGGGTAGCTCAGGGGTAGAGCAGAGGACTCATAAGCCTTTGGTCGCCGGTTCAATCCCGGCCCCTGGCACCAATTTGGGGTTCACCGTCGAGCCATGAATCCATGGCCAAGGATCGGCCCGGCCAGCGCACGCGCGGCGAACTGGCGTATCCAGTTTCGTAACACTCACGCCTCGGGCCGGGCTCGGGGCAAAGCGAATTCAGGAAACTACGGCCCTCCGCCGTACGGGTTTCTCCCGACCGAACGCAGAAGTGTCCTCCCTTGAGTTTGTAAACATCCTGGGTAGGTTGTCACCCCATTCCCAGAACCACTCTACCTTGTGCCGGTCTTAGCCCACAACTGTACTGCGCCGCACTTTGTTCGGGTAATCTGGCGCACGCCAGCGAGTTGCCACTAGACGTCGCTACATTACGCTAGCCCGATTTGAGGTGCATTTTGCACCCCGAAACCTTCTTTCAATTCGTCATGGGTCAGAAGAAACAAATCAACGCACGCGTCCCGGATAATCTCCACGGGTTGATCGTCGAACGCGCCAACTTGATTGAAGAAACCCAGGGCGGTTACCTCGGCTTGATCGCCCAGTGGTGGTTCGCGCAGGGACATCCCCCGGTCAACGAATACGAGGCGCGGCTGCTTTCGCAGAAGAAACACCGCGACGCGGCAAAATAGCCGGGGCGCCCGTTCGGCTGCGGCTGTTGTTGCGGCGGCGGTCTATGACCACCGGCGAGATTTTGAAGGCATCGGAATCGGGGGTCAAAGACCGCCGCTACAACTTCGGAATCGGCGGCATCGGCATCGGCGGTCATAGACCGGTGCTACAGTGCCGCTACAAGTGCTCAGAAGTCCGCGAGCAACGCGCGGAGCTCGCGCTCAGGATCCTCGTGATGCTGCTCGAGGGCGAGGAGCAGCGCCTGTTCGAGCCACGGTTTCGCCTCGGCGGGGCGGCCGAGCTGGAGCAGGAGTTTTCCCAGGAGAATTCGCGCCATCATCCAGTCCGATTTTTTCTCCGCGCAGAACTTGTAATGTGGCAACGCTTCCTCGCCGCGACCTTCCGCGGCGAGCGCCTGTGCCAGGCTGAAACGGAACAGCTCGTTCTCTGGCTGCCGCTCGACGAGTGCGTGAAAGTGTTCGGTGCGGGTAGGCATTTTTGACGGAGTGTGGCCAAAGTCTGACGACTTCGGCTACACCGTTCTTCGATTACGAAAACCTGCGACGACACCGATAGTGTAGATGCGCGCTTGCCGCGCCCCGTGGCGCGACGAGCGCACCACCTACAGGCAGAATCACGTGGTTCCCGGATAGCCACTAGCCCCGGTCCCTAGTCTCTGGTCCTTGGCCTCTCCTCACACCGAATCGACGAAGATCGCCACGCCCGTCGCGTTGTCCGGTCCGCCGCGGCGCACCGCGAGGCCGATGATGTCCTGCAATGCGCCCTTCGGGTCGTTGTACTGCGCGAGCAGCTGGCCGAGTTCGGAATCCGGGATCATCCGCGTGACGCCGTCGGTGCAAAACAAATAGCGGTCGCCGGCGAGGAGCGGCCGCGCGATGACGTCGACATCCGGCGGCGTGGACTGGCCGATGCACCGGGTGAGCGCGTTGCGATTCGCCTCGTGGTAGTACACGACTTCGCCGCGCGCCCGGCGCAGCCGGGCCTCGTTCTCGACCGAGTGGTCCTCGGTCAACCGCGCGATTTCCTGCTGGCGCAGGCCGTAACAGCGCGAGTCCCCCACGTGCGCGATGCGCAGCGTGTTTGAACGAAAGTAACCGAAGGTCAGCGTGGTGCCGATGCCCATCGAAGGGCTGACCCGCTGGCCCAGGCCGGCGACGGCGCGGTTCGTGCGGTGCACCACCTCGACCAGGTTCGGCTCGGCGGCAGCGGTCATGCCGTCCAGGCCCGCGGTGACCTCGTCGACGGCCAGCTGGGCCGCCTCGGCCCCGCCGGGCAGACCGCCGACGCCGTCGGCCACGCCGAACAGCAGTCGCTGTTCGTCGAGGAGAAAACGATCTTCGTTTTCCCGGCGAACGCGGCCGATATCGGAAAGCGCCGCAGCGCGAAGCGAGAGCATGATTGAAAGGTCGAGCCTAGGCGGCGCGGGGACTAGGCGAAAGGACGAAATTTTTCGACCCGGGTTTCGCGGGAAATTACGGCGTACTCCCTTTGCGGCAGGCAATCGATGAACAGCCGGCCATAGCTCTTGGCCAGCACGCGGGAATCCAGGATCGTCACCAAACCGCGGTCGGTGGACGTCCGAATCAAGCGGCCGATGCCCTGCCGGAACTTGATCAACGCGTCCGGCAGCGTGAGTTCGTTGAAGGGATGGCCGCCGCGGTCGCGGATGTAATCGCACCGGGCCTCGGTGATCGGGTGGGTGGGCGGATCGAACGGCAGCCGCGTGATGATCACCTGCGCGAGCGCGTCGCCCGGGACATCGACACCCGTCCAGAAACTGTCGGTGCCGAAAAGCACCGCGTTGCCGAGCCCGCGCATCTGTTTTGTGAGTTCGCTGCGCGAGAGGTCCGCGCCCTGCAGGAGAAACGGCCGCCCCGCGGCGGCAAACTTCGGCTCGAGCGCGAGCGCAATTGCCCGCATGTCGCTGTAGCTCGTGAAAAGCACCAGCGACCCGCCGCGCACCTCGCGGGTGCAGAACTCGATGTAATCGCCCAGCACGTCGAGCGAAAGCTTCGCCTCTTGCGCGGAGGGCAGCGGCACGTCGGCCGCGACGTACACGCGCATGGCGCGTTCGAAGTCGAACGGCGATTGGACGATGACCGCGCGGGCGTCCTCCGCCCCCATCCGTGCGGCAAAAGGCTCGATCTGGCCGCCCATCGCGAGGGTCGCGCTCGTGCAAACGACGCTCGTGGCGCAGCCGAACAGGTGCTGGCGCAGCTCGGGCGCCACGTCGATCGGCGCGCTGCGGAGGGTCACGATGGTTTGTTTGCGGCCGCTGCGCTCCGCCCAGTAAACGTGCCCCTGGTCGGCGAGTTCGAGCCACTCGGTGACACCCGCCTGGAGGCCTTTCACGCGCAGCCGCTGCTTGAGGAACTCGTCGCGCTCGCGGCCGTCCTCGAGTTTGTCCGCCACCTTGGCGAGAATGCGCTGCAACGCGCCGAGCGGTCCGTCGAGCGTTGGCTCGGCGACACCGGTCTCGCGCAGCCGGACCACCGGCCGCTCGGTCAACAGCGAACCGCCGACGGCGCCGAAGAACTGCCGCGACGATTCGAGCGCGTCGACGACGAGTTGCTGCGCCTCCGGTCCGCCGAGCTTGCGGAAGAGCCCGCGCTGCGTGCGCGGGTTGAAAAGATACTTGAGCGCGCGATCGACCCCGTAACTCGAGAGCGACAACCCGAAGTTTTCCGTCGCGACATCGGGCACCGTGTGCGCCTCGTCCAGCACGACAAAATCGTCCGGGAAGAGCACGCCGCGCGATTCCGCGGTCGCCCCGTTGGCCTTCGCCCCGCCGGCGTTGATCAGCGCGAAAAGCAGCGCGTGGTTGATGATGATGACGTTCGCGACGCGCAGCCGGGCGCGGGCGCGCTGGTAGAAACATTTCCCGCAATCGCAGTGTTTGCGCGAGCAGGAGGAAGAATCGGCGTTGACGACATCCCAGACTTCCGGGCGCGGGGGCGGCTTGAGGTCGTGCCGCAGCCCGGTGTCGGTCGTCCCGGCCCATTGCGCGATCCGCTGGAGTTCATCGTAATCGGCGTCGGCCAGCAGCGTACCGCGATCGGCGAGTGCGTGGGCGAGCCGGGTCGTGCAGAGGTAATTGCCCTTGCCCACGAGCACGGCGGACTTGAATTCGGCGTAGCGGGCGAGGGCGGGAGCCGATCGAAAGAGCCGGCGGCACTTCGGGAGGTCGCTGGCTTCGAGTTGTTCCTGCAGCGAGATGGTGTGGGTCGAAACGATGAGCTGCCGCGATTGATCGACGGCGTGAATGATGCCGGGGACGAGGTACGCGAGCGACTTGCCGACGCCGGTGCCGGCCTCGAAGAGCAGCGGCTCGTCCGCATCGAACGCGGCGGCGACGGCGCGCGCCATCTGTTCCTGCTGGGGCCGATGCTCGAGGCGCAGTCCCGCGTGCAGCCAGCCGCCTTCCGCGAACGTTTTCGCAGTGAGCGCGGGCGCGTGGCTGACCGGGCGCACCGCCGCCGGCGCTGACCCGCTGTCGTCGCGAAGGCCGATCATGGATGAGGCCGCGAAACAAGGGGGAGCAACCGATGCGGAGCAAATGAATTTGCCGGGGGGCGAGTCGTGGACTCACTTCGACCCACATGGAAACCGCCGCGCATGAAGCGACCTGGACCGAGGCCCTCGCGAACTTCCTGCGCACGCAACCGGGGGTGACGGCGGTGAAGGTTGATCCTGCGGCGCACAAGGTTGCGGTCGCCACCATCGGCCATGTCGACGTGGCCGACCTCGAGGAGAAGCTCGCGGCGACGATTGCGGCGGTGGAGGAGCAAATCGCGGCACGCAAGGTCGCATGCATTCCCGCCGGGTTCGCGCTGAGCCGGGAAGGCGGCGCCACCGTGATTGGCCGGAAAATGGGCGTCACCGCCGAGAAGATGTGGCTCTGGCGCGAAATGGAGTGGCCGGAAATCCGCGCGGAAGAGCCGCCGCAGGAGCAGGAGTGGCGGACGCTCGCGTGGCTGGCGGCGATTTGCGGCGCCGCCGGGATCGCGGGCGGGATCGCGGGTTATCTGGCGCCCGACACGCCGTGGCTGGCGCGCGCGCTTTTCCTCGGCGGGATCCTCGCGGGCGGTTGGGACGCCGCGATCGACACGTGGGAAAACCTGAAGAAGCGCGAGGTCGACATTCACTTCCTGATGCTCGCCGTCGCGGCGGGTGCGATGTTCATCGGCGCGTGGGGCGAAGGAGTGTTGCTGCTGTTCCTGTTTTCGGCTTCTGGCGCCATGGAGGAGTACGCGCTCGACCGCACGCAGCGCGAAGTCAGTGCCTTGCTGAAAACGTCGCCCAAGAGTGCGACGGTCGTGCTCGCCGACGGCACCGAGAAGGAAATCGCCGTCGAGCAGTTGCAGCTCCGGCAGCGCGTGCGCGTGAAACCGGGCGAGGCGTTTGCCGCCGACGGCATCGTGGTCAAAGGCAAGAGTGCGAGCGACGAATCGACGCTGACCGGCGAGGCCAATCCCGTCGAAAAAAACGTCGGGGACCAGGTGTTCAGCGGCACGATCAACCTCTGGGGCATCGTGGAATTCGACCTCGAGCGGCTGCCGTCCGAGAGCACGCTGCAGAAAATCATCCGTCTCATCCAGACGGCGCAGAAGCTCAAGGCGCCGAGCGAGCGGTTCACCGACCGGTTCGGCACGGGCTACACGTACGCCGTGATCGGAGCGGCGACGCTGATGTTCCTGGTGTGGTGGCTGGCGCTCGGGTTGCCGGCGTTCGAGAACACGCCGGAAACCCGCTCGGCGTTTTACCGGGCGATGACCTTGATGGTGGTCGCGAGTCCGTGCGCGCTCGTGCTCTCGATTCCATCGGCGATTCTGGCGGCGATTGCGTGGGGCGCACGGCACGGCGTGTTGTTCCGCGGCGGCGCAGCGATCGAGAAACTCGCCGACGTGACCATCGTCGCGCTGGACAAGACGGGCACGCTGACGACGGGCGAACTCGCGGTCGTCGGCACGGAAAGCTACCCGCCGGGCCGCGAACGCGAAGTGCTGGAACTGGCCTATTCACTCGAGGCGAAATCGCATCACCCGATCGCGCGGGCGATCGTGCGGCACGCGCGCGCCGAGGGCGCGACGGAGTTGTCGGTGGACGATTTCGAATCGCTGACCGGCCAGGGCTTGCGCGGCCGGATTGAAGGAGCCTCGCTGCTGCTGGGCCGCCGCGAACTGCTCGAGAGCGGACCGCTGGCGGGCTGGGCGAAGCAACTGCCGCCGGCTTCGGCCGAGTTGAGCGAAGTGTGGGTCATTGGCCGCGGGCTGGTGGGCCGGATTCTGCTCAAGGATCAGATTCGCAGCGAATCGCGCGGCGTGCTGGCCGAATTGAAGCGCAGCGGGCTGCGGACGGTGATGTTGACGGGTGATCGCCGCCACGCGGCGGAAGCCGTGGCGCACGAGCTTGGCGTGGATGAGGTGCGGGCCGGCCTCTCGCCGGAAGACAAGGTGGCGGCGATTCAGTCGCTGCGCGAGCACGGCGGCCGTGTCGCCATGGTGGGCGATGGTGTGAACGACGCTCCTTCGCTGGCGGCAGCGGATGTCAGCGTGGCGATGGGAGCGCGGGGCAGCGATGCGGCGCTCGAGCAGGCCGAGGTCATCCTGATGCACGATCGGATCGAGAACTTCCTTTCGGCCCAGCGGCTGAGCCGCCGCGCCCGCGCCGTCATCCGGCAGAATCTCGCGATTTCCCTGGGCGTCGTTGTCATCATGGTCTTGGCGACCGCGTTTGGCGCCGTGTCGCTCGCCGTCGGTGTGGGCGCCCATGAGGGAAGCACCCTGGTGGTCTGCCTGAACTCGTTGCGGCTGTTGTTCGGTGCGAACCGCTGAAACGGGTTGAACGGGAGTTCCGAGTAACTTATGACCGCTGAGTCGACGTCTTACCCTGCATGAAAACGAACCTGCCACTGTTCGCGCTCACGCTGGCCGCCTTTGGAATTGGCGCTGGCTGCACGTTTCCGTCCCGCACCTCGATTTACGACCGGAGTGCCGCGGGGAGATCGATGAACGTCGACACCGGCAGCATCGTCGCGATTCGCGAGGTCCAGGTGAGCGGTCGCAACACGATTGTCGGTACGGGCGGCGGGGCATTGATGGGCTCGGCGGCGGCATCAGGTGGCAGCGGGGTCAGTGGCGCGGTGGTGCAGGCGGCCGGGGCCATCACGGGCGCGATTGCCGGCGAAGCGGTGGAGGAAGTGGCGACCCGGAAGAGCGCGCAGGAACTTACGGTGAAGTTGAGCAATGGCGACACGATCGCGGTCGTGCAACCGATCGCGCAGGAAGGAAGTTTCCGCGTGGGCGAACAAGTCCAGGTACTGCATGGCGGCGCCGGCACGACGGTGCGCCGGATGTACTGAGCGGATGCCGCGGGATTATCTCAAGCCGCTCAGCGCGCTCGCCGCGCTGTCGCTCGTCGTCCTTGGCGGCTGCGCGGTCGCGCAGAGCACGCCGCCGAAACCACGGCCGTTCGGAGAAATCGCGCGCGAAGAGCCCGGCGAAGTGGTCAGCGTGCGCGACACGAAGATCGATTTGCGCACTGGAATGGGTCGCTCCATGCAGGCGCACACGCCGCGCGTGCCGGTGGGCCCGATCGGAGTGGCGCTGCCCGTTCAAATCGGCGGCGAGAAACGCGTCGAGGTGCCCGGCGAGGAAATCACCGTGCGGCTGCCCTCCGGCAAAATCATCCTCGTCGTACAGGAATTGAACAGCCCGCCGTTCGCCTCGGGCGAGCGCGTGCGCGTGCTCTACGAGCGGCGGAATGACCTCAGCGGCGAATCGCGGACGAAGATTGTGCGGGAGTAGGGGGGCGCAATCCGTCTCACAGAAAATAACGAACGGAACGAAGAGGCTGGGCGGAGCCACTTCTCTTCGCGACCTTCGTGATCTCCTGTTCCAAACCGATTGAACAGAAGATCGCGAAGGCCGCGAAGGCATTGGGGCCTTGGTTCGCTTCGTTGCCTTCTGTAAAAGAGATTGGCCGCTTAATCCGCAATCCACACCAAGTCCCCAGCGCGGACTTCTTCGTAGAGCTCCACGATATCGAGGTTGCGCATCAGCACGCAGCCGGCGCTGAGCGGCTCACCGATGCGCTCTTCGTGATTCGTGCCGTGAATGTACACGTACCGCTCGTAAGTATCGACTTCGCCGCCGCGGTTCACGCCCGGCTCGAGTCCGCGCAGCCACAGAATCCGCGACGTGATCAAGTTGTCGTTGTCCGGCTCGCGCTCGAGCATCTCGGAGAAATGCCGGCCGGTGGGCACGCGCGACTTGAAGACCATGCCCGGCGGCTGGCCGGCGCCGATCCGCTCGGCAATCTCGTGCAGCCCGCGCGGAGTGCCCATCGAGTTCTTCACGTTGGACGGGGGACGCCGCGAGGTGGAAATCGCATAACTCTTTACCAGTTCACCTTTGCGGAAAAATTGCAGCGTGGCTGTGCCGATCCGCACCGTGAGAACGCGCGCTCCGGGCTTGATGCCAAGCCGGGCGCACGTTTGGTTGACCTGCTCCATTGGAGACAAACTCGTGAACAACGCATCCATCAATGTCGGCATCGTCGGCGCCACCGGCGTCGTCGGTCAAGAGCTCCTGCGGCTCCTGCACGATCGCAACTTCCCCATGGCCTCGCTGCGGCTTTTCGCCTCGGCGCGGTCGGCGGGCAAGGTCGTCGCATGCGCTGGCAGGAAATACACGGTGGAAGAGGCTAAGCCGGGCGTGTTTGCGGACCTGGATGTGGCGTTTTTCGCGGTCGAAACGGTCACGACGAAGGCGCTTGCGCCCGATGCGGTGAAGGCGGGCTGTCTCGTCATCGACAAAAGCTCGGGCTATCGGATGGACCCCGAGGTCCCGCTCGTGATTCCGGAGATCAACCCGGAGCAGCTGCGGAAGCACAAGGGCATCATCGCGAATCCCAACTGCTCCACGGCGGTCGCCCTCATGGGCCTCTGGCCGCTGCACAAGGCTTTTGGTCTGAAGCGCTATATCGCGGCGACGTACCAGTCGGTGTCCGGCACCGGCACCGACGCGATCGAGGAGCTCGATCAGCAGGTTCACGCCTACGCCAAGGGCGCGCCGATCACGAAGAAGGTTTATCCGTACCAGATCGCGTTCAACGTGATCCCGCAGGTCGATTCGTTCGGCCCGAACGGCTACACCGGCGAGGAGACGAAGATGATGCAGGAGAGTCAGAAGATCATGGGGCTCCCGAATCTCAAGGTGTCGACGACGACGGTCCGCGTGCCCGTGGTCCGGGCCCATTCGGTCGCAATCAACGCCGAGTTCGAACGCCCGGTGAGCGTCGAGGTCGCGCGGGCGGCTGTGGCGGCGTTTGACGGCGCCCAGCTCGTCGACGATCCAGCGAACAAGCTCTACCCGACGCCGCTCGATTTCTCGAAAAAGGTAAAGTGCGGCGTAGGCCGAATCCGGATCGATACGGCGCTGGACAACGGCCTGGCGTTCTGGGTCAGCGGCGACAACCTCTGGAAGGGGGCCGCGTTGAACGCGCTGCAGAACGCCGAGCTCATGGTCCGCGAGGGCTGGCTGAAGCGGAAAGGTTCCGCGAAGGCGTCGCCGGCGCTGGCCGGGGTTTGAGGAATTGTTGTAGGGCGGGGTCTCCTGACCCCGCCGACGCAGATGCACAACCAAGTTCGGCGGGGTCGGTTTCGGCGGGGGCGGGAGACCACGCACTACACACAGGTCTCGCGACGTCATCCGCCACAATAATTCCTTGTCATCGCGACGCCGCGCACGCTTTGCTTTTCCTTCGGCTTTCAGACTCGGACGCTTAGCTCAGTTGGTTAGAGCATCTCGTTTACACCGAGGGGGTCGGGGGTTCGAGTCCCTCAGCGTCCAAGTCCGACCTTGTCGGACCTGCCACGCCGTAGCTCCCCTGGAGCGAAGGCGGGCCGAATCGCCGCAAGTCACGACCCGGCCAGCCAGCTGAAAAACACCAGAGCTTCGGCTGGCAGCCCGGCCGAAATTAGTATCCGCTTCACTTTCCTTCTCTCCACCGAAACCTCCATGCGACACACGATCTCCGTCCTCGTTGAGAACAAGTTCGGCGTTTTGGCGCGCGTGGCCGGGATGTTTTCCGGCCGCGGCTTCAACATCGACTCGCTCAACGTCGCGCCCACGCATGACGCATCGCTGTCCCGCATCACCACCGTGCTCAAGGGTGATGAGGGGCAGCTCGACCTTTGCGTCAAACAACTGCGGAAGCTGATCAACGTCGTCGAGGTCCTCGATTTCAAGGAAGGCCAGGCCGTCGCGCGCGAACTGGTGCTGGTGAAGGTGCGCGCGGACGCAAAGTCGCGGCCGGAGATTCTCCAAATCAAGGACATCTTCCGCGCCAAAATCGTCCACCTCGCCGCCGACTCGCTCATCATGGAAGCCACCGGCGACGACGAAAAAGTTTCGGCGCTGCTGGGCCTGCTCGAGCCCTTCGGCATCATCGAGCTCGCCCGCACGGGAAGGCTCGCCTTGAAGCGCTAGCGCCGCTTCGCGGCGCAGTTGAGAGTTGAGAGCTGAGAGTTGAGAGACCAAAACCCTCTGTTTTCCACGCCCAACTCGCCCCTTCCGACTCTCTCAACTCTCAACCCTCATCTCTCAACTTTTTCCGACAATGCCCGCCAAAGTCTACACCGACCACGACGCCGATCTCGGCGTATTCGCCAACAAAACGCTCGCCGTCCTCGGCTACGGTTCGCAGGGCCACGCCCATGCGCTCAACCTGAAGGACAGCGGCTGCAAGGTCATCATCGGCCTGTATCCAGGTTCCAAGTCGCGCGCCGTCGCGGAGCAGCACGGCTTCGAGGTCTTCGACACCGGTGAGGCGGTTCGGCGTGCCGACGTGATCATGGTCGGGCTGCCCGACATGAAGCAGGCCGATGTCTACGAGAACGACATCCGGCCGAATCTCGCGAAGGGCAAGACGCTGCTCTTCTCGCACGGGCTCAGCGTGCATTTCGGGCTGATCAAGCTGCACAAGGAGATCGACTGCATCATGGTCGCGCCGAAGGGTCCCGGCCACATGGTCCGCCGGCTCTACGCGGAGGGCAAAGGCATGCCGGCCCTCGTTGCCGTCGCGCAGGACAAGTCGAAGTCCGCCCTGAAGACCGCGCTCGCGTGGGCGAAGGGCATCGGCTCGACGCGCGCGGGCGTGCTGAAGACTTCGTTCAAGGAAGAGACCGAAACCGATTTGTTCGGCGAGCAGGCGGTGCTTTGCGGCGGCGCCAGCGCGCTGGTGCAGGCGGGCTTCGAGACGCTGGTCGAGGCCGGTTACCAGCCCGAGATGGCGTACTTCGAGTGCCTGCACGAACTGAAGCTCATCTGTGATCTGATGTACGAGAGCGGCATCGCGGGGATGCGTTTCTCGATTTCCGAGACCGCGAAGTACGGCGACATCACCCGCGGTCCGCGGATCATCAACAAGCAGACGAAGGCCGAGATGAAGAAGATCCTGAAGGAGATTCAGTCCGGCAAGTTCACCCAGGAGTGGGTGAAGGAATACAAGGGAGGCTTGAAGAATTACAAAAAGCTCCTGGCGCAGGGCGAGAAGCACAAGATCGAGAAGACCGGCCAGTACCTCCGCGCAATGATGCCCTGGATGACCAAGAAGAACATCAAGGGCGTCCAGGCGGCGTATTCATAATCTGCGAAATACCGCCAAATCCTCAGTCATAGAACAGAAGGTAACGAAGATAACGAAGGTTCCGCCGTCCTCGCGCCCTTCGTTCCTTCGTTGCCTTCTGTTCAAATGGATTGGGACTGGTTGCGGCAATCTCGCTTGAGATTCTCTATGTCAGAAGTCCGTGTCCTCTGTGTCTAACAAGATAATCCTCGCCACCAGCCTTCGCTCGCAGCGTTGCGAGAAGCGAAGGCTGCCGCGCCGAAGCTCCAGCGGGAGCGAAGGCGGGCGTCTTTCCCGCCGCGAGCTACGGCTCGGCAAGCTCGCAACATGAAACTTGTCTTAGCCACCCGCAAAAGCCCGCTCGCGCTCACCCAGACCGAGATGGTCGCGGCGCATCTGCGCAACCAGCTCGGCGTCGAGACCGAACTGCTGAAGATCGTCACGACCGGCGACAAGCAGGCGGAGTGGTCGCTCGAGCAGCGCGGCGGGAAGGGGCTTTTCACCAGCGAACTCGAGGCGGCCCTGACCCGCGGCGAGGCCGACGTCGCGGTGCATAGCACGAAGGACCTGCCCGGTGACATGCCGGCCGGTCTCGCGATCGGCGGCTATATGCCCCGCGCGGATACGCGGGACGTGCTGGTGCTGCGCGCCGGCGTGGAAACGCCGGCCACGCTCGCCACTGGTTCGCCGCGGCGCCGGCTGCAGGTGCAGCGAATGTTTCCCGACGTGCAGTTCAGCGAGATTCGCGGCAACGTGGACACGCGGCTTCGCAAGATCGGCGGGCAGCACGTGGCGGATGGAACCATCCTCGCGGCCGCCGGCATGAAGCGGCTCGGCATCGAGACCTGGCCCGGAGTCGACTTTGCGCCGCTGGATTTCGAACAAATGGTGCCCGCCGTGGGGCAGGGTGCGATTGCCGTGCAGTGCCGCGAAGCCGATGCCGCGAAGTTCGCCGCGATCTTCGACGCGCCGACGATGCGCGCGGTGACGGTCGAGCGGGCGTTCCAGAACGCGCTCGGGGGCGGCTGCCACACCGCGTTCGCCGCACACGTGGCGGGCGACCGGCTGTACCTGTTTCACGAAACCACTGGCCACCGCAGCGTGGAGTTGTCGCCGTCGGATTTCGCGGCGCCGGTTGAATGCGCCGCCCGCGGGCTGAAGGAACTTGGCTTGATAGTTTTTGTTTCAAGCAGAAGACGGCCTACGAGATAGACCGAGCAGCTGAGCCGCCTTGGTTTTATTCCAGCCAGTTTGCACAAGAACGCGCTCGATAATTGATTTCTCCAACTCCTCCAAGACAATGCCCTTAGAGAGATCGATGGCCAAG
>Ga0080064_1006469_pt1 | contig 12635 bp, 10 predicted proteins | sample Subgrocontami54m_FD_69260 | JGI IMG/M metagenome (GOLD analysis project Ga0080064, IMG submission 69260) | Subsurface groundwater microbial communities from S. Glens Falls, New York, USA - GMW46 contaminated, 5.4 m (SPADES assembly) (version 2) ...
CAGAGCTGGTGGAGAAGTTGAACCGCACGCTGCGCGGATGGGCGAACTACTTCGAAGTAGGAACCGTCACCAAAGCGTACCGGGCGATCGACAACTACACGGCTGTGCGGTTACGCCGGTGGTTGCGCTTCAAGCACAAGGTCAGGCGACGCAAGGGCGGGACTTATCCACTCTCGCACCTTTACGGGCACTTCGGGCTCGTACGCCGGTGCCGACTTGGGCACGACGTGCCGTGGGTGAAGGCGTGAGGTCTTGTCCGAGAGCCGGATGTGGGAGATCTGCAAGTCCAGGTTCGATGAGCGGGATGTGGAAACGGAGTCATGGTTGAGCCACTAACCCGACTTTCTCAACTGGGACAGGGGACTGATGAATTTTGCACGATGCGGACCGGAAAACGCGAGTCGATACAAGGATCGGGGAATTGCGAAACGGCTGTAGTGTAGACCAAGTAGCTTTTTCAGCACTTGGATTTCTGCGTAAGGTTCGCTGGCAGGTATTGGCGTTTCGATTCGCTGGTGAGATCGCTCGCATGTATTTGAGACGCAACCGACGGCTCAAGGACGGCAAACAGCATTGCTATTGGAACATTGTCGAGAGCAAGCGCTGCGCCGGCGGCAAGGTCGTGCAGCGGCAAGTGTTGTACCTCGGCGAGATCACCGACAGCCAACGCGAGGCGTGGTGCGAGGTCATCGAAGCTTTCGATGAAGGCACCCAGCGCCCCAGGCAGTTGGCTGTCCTCGTACGGTGCGAAATTGGCATGACCTTCGTAGCGCAATGAATTCCCGTCGTCTCATCGATCACCTCCCTGGAGGTGAGAAGATGCGGGCAGCATATCAGTTCTCAGTCCGCGCCGCATTCAACGGCGAAAAAAAATGCCGCGTAGCAGCGAGTTCACGCAGTCATGTCGGCTCCGGGTCACGGCTGAAAGGCTCGGCATGAGCACAACGCGTCTCCATTACCTCACTAACCGGACAGAGGGTCCCACGGCCCTTTGGGAAGCCGGTTCTGCTCATTCGCCATCCCGGATGGCCCGTCAGTTGTCGAACATCCCCGCAAACATCTCGTCCTGGTAGTAGAGCGCTCGCTCCAGGATCAGCGGCCGCTGTCCGGCCGCCAGCACGAGTACCCGGCGCTTGCTGCGCTCGAAAGTGCGCGTGAGCTCATCCATCTCCAGCAGTCCGGCGTCGCGCAGATCCTCCTGTGTCGGTCTGGCGCCGGCCAGCAGCGCTGAGGAAGACGCGTTCGATCCCCGCGACACCAGCATTGGCACCTTGCCGAGCTTGTCGTTCAGGTACTTCAGCGTATCCACATCCGCATTGGCGAACGCGGTGATGACGCCGGCGTTGGCGACAAAGGTCTCCCACCCCTCCTGGTAGTGGCGTTTGAGCTGGCCGATATTTTGCACGATCAGCCACAGCTTGACCCCGCTGCCGGCAAGCTGTCCGGCTGCGGTCTCCAGCTTTTCCATGTGCTTGAGGATCGGGAATTCCTCCAGCAGCAGCAGCACAGGCCTTACCGTGTTATGCTCATGGCCGCGCGGCTCCAGCGCGCCCACCGCGAGATTGATGATCACACGCAGCCAGCGCTCATGCGTGTCCATGTAGCGCGCCGGCAGGCAAAGGAACACGCTCAAGGTGCCGCTCCTGAGGTCTTTGAGCCGGAAATCGCTCTTCAGCAGCGTTTTTTGCACCAGTTGTGAATCGAGAAACTGCGTCTGCGTCCGTGCTTCCGACAGCACCGACTCCCGCTCTTTGTCCGCCATCGATCCCAACGCCCGTCCCTGGCTTTTCACCACCCCGAAGAATTCATCGCCGAGCGCCTCCATCATCCCCAGCAGCGCCGCCTGCTCCGAGAGCTTCTGCCGCCGTGCTGCGTCCTCCAACAGCGGATGGGTGAGCATCAGGAATTGCCGTACCGACACCAGATTGCGGTATTTCCCCTCCAGGGTAAGCGTCATCAAGATGACGGCGCGCACGACCGCGTAGGCCGCCTGGCTCCAGTGCGGGTCGCCCTTGCCCGAATAGAACACCAGCGCCTGAGCGATCGAGCCCGCTTCATCGATCACCTCATTTCCATTGCGGTCGAGCTCATCCAGCGGATTGTACGACCCCGTAGCCCAGCGGCCGTTCTCGCCGAACGGATCAAGCACCACCAGCTTGCCGAGCTCGGCGCGCCGGCGGCCGGCGATGCGAGCCAGCTCCCCCTTGGGATCGATCGCCAGCACCGACCCGGCAAAGAGCAGCAGGTTGGGGATGATCAGCGAAGCGCCCTTGCCGGCGCGCGTGCCGGCCACGGTCAGCAGATGCCGGTCATCGCTCCAGCCGATCAGCCTGCCATCGCGCCGGCCGAGCAGCAGCCCCGTGCCGTCTTTGGCGTAGCTCCACTCGGGCCCCAGCTCTGCCGGCAGCGCCCAGGTGTTCTCGGCGAGCTTGTCGGTCTCGCCCTTGACCCCGCGCCTGAGCTCCTTGCGCAACGCCCGCTCGAACTCCTTGTCGCCTGCGCTCACGGCTCGCTCCCTTGCCCTATCGGCTGCCCACTATAGCCACGCGGTGCCCAGCGCCCACACGGTTGCGCCGACAATCCACATGCACAGCGCAGACCAGGAACGTGTTGCCCACGACCGTCCTTCGGGAGAGCTCCGCCAAACGACGAGCAGTGCCATCTTCTCGGCGCTGCCTACACGCCACCCCGCGGGCCGCAATGACGAATGTCGGGAGGTACCCCCGCCACGCGCGATAAAGCGCGTGGCCCTCCCCCGAAGTTCTATGCAGCCCGCCCCCCCGATCAGGCCGGGGGTGGGGCCCCGCCGTGTTTAGGGCGCGCAAGATGGCACCGCATCGTGCGGAGCCGAATAACCCGAAAGGACATCCCATGAGCAACAAACCAACCCTCTACGCGTATGCTGTAAACGCCGGAGACAAAATCCCTCAGTGAAGCGGCCGAATCGGTCGGTTGCGCCGGAGTAAGATTCCGTCACCTTCGCGACGCGTTGAAAGGCGATTGCTCGTCTGTCCGCGCGCTGCGGTCCCGGAGACGGCCACCGATCGGCTCTCAACATCAATCCTGACCGCACATCCTTGCCGCACTACTGAAGGCTGAACTCGCCGAGAAAGCGGCTCTTTTCTATCTGCTACCAGATGGGGATCGCCATGCTGCCGCTGGCCCGCCGACTTCGCCTTCCGCCCGATGCGGCGGAGCCCCAGCTTCAGTCTGGGTCGGCGCCGATGGGCGGTTGAGGGTTGTATTTCTTGGGTCTGTCGACCTGGTGCGGGTAGGTTCAGGCAGCGTGGCGCGGGCCAGTGCTCGATCCCGTGCTTGCGCTTTATACCTGTCGAGACGATCTCGTCATAGGCCGCCCGCATGGGTGCGCGTGGCGACACGGTTTCTGCCCGCTCTCTTGGCGTCATAGAGCGCTTTGTCGGCGGCATCGACTAACGGGAAGAACGGTTCCGCGCGTTCCGCAATCGCCGTCGCGCCCCCCACACTGATCGTTACGTATTCTCCGGCGCTGGACGCGCTATGGGGGAGGCAGAGCGCTTCCACGGCTCGGCGAAGCTTGTCGCCTAGCCGCCCGACCTCGGCAAAGGGAGTTTCGGGTAGTATGACAGCAAACTCCTCACCCCCGTAGCGTGCTGCGAGATCAGTCGATCGCCGGCAACTCTGCTTGAGCGTATGGGCGAGCGTCCTCAAGACGTCGTCGCCTGCGATGTGGCCGTACGTATCGTTGTATTGCTTGAAGTGGTCGACGTCGATCATCAAGATCGAAAGCGGACTTTGTGAGCGCGCCGCCCGCTTCCATTCTGCCTCCATATATTCGTTGAAGTACCTCCGGTTGCTCAATCCAGTGAGACCATCGACGTTCGTCAAACGCTCCAGCTCACGGTTCGTCTCCATGAGCTGTTGCTGGCTCTCGCGCAGCGCACGGTAGGCATCGTCGCGCTGAAGTTGATTCACGTACGCCATCGAATGGTAGCGGATGCGGGCGATCAGCTCGATCTGGTCCGGCAGCTTCACCAGGTAATCGTTTGCGCCCGCCATGAACGCGTCGCTCTTCACGGCAGGCTCACCCTTGCTCGACAGTACGATGATCGGGATGCTGCTGGTGGACTGATCGGCGCGATACTGGCGAACTAGCTCCAGTCCGTTCACGTTTGGCATAACCAGATCCTGCAGTATCACCGTTGGTCTAACTGCCTTGACGACCGCGATCGCTTCCTTCGGATTGGCGCAGTAATGGAATTCCACCTCGGGCTCGTTCAACAGCACACGGCGAACGGCCTCACCGACTAGCAGTTGATCGTCCACCAAGAGCACCCTGATGGCGGTTTCGGACGCTGCAGCGGGCATCGCCGCCATCGGCTCGCTGGCTCTCATGCCATGACTCCCCTCTCGGCCGTCAGTGCAAGTGCGTCCACCAATTTGGGGGCGATGCTTTTCAGCGCCAGGATGTCCACGGCGGCGTTCGCGGCCGCCGCGGCTTTCGGCATGCCGTAGACCGCGCTGCTGGCCTCGTCCTGGGCGATCGTGTAGTGGCCTCTAGTACGCAACGCCTTTAGACCCAGCGCCCCATCGGCGCCCATTCCGGTCAACAGCACGCCGATCGCTTCGCCCGGCCACAGTCTGCTCGCACTTTCAAAAAAAACATCCACCGACGGACGGTACACATAATCGCGCGGCTCGGGCGTGTAACCCAGACGATCCGCCGCTACTAGCACCAAATGGTCGCCCGTCCCGGCGAGGAGAACCGTCCCCGGCAGTGGATGGTCCCCTTCCTTGGCTAGCCGCACCGGCAGCGTAGAATGCTGACCCAGCCACTCCGCCATACCGGCGACGAACCGTTCGTCGACATGCTGAACGATGACGATCGCCGCCGGGAAGTTTTGCGGCAGCGCGCCCAGTACTATGGAGAGAGCAGCCGGCCCGCCAGCAGACGCGCCAATCGCGACCAGGGCTTGGCGAGAGGTGGGCGGGGCACGCAACGGGTTGACCCCACTTCTCGGCCCGATCCCACTGCCAACCAGCCTACCGATGGTGGCGATCTTCGCCAGCAACGGTGCGGCGCCAGCAAGCAGATCACCGGAACCGAGCGCCGGGGTGTCGACCGCGTCGAGCGCGCCGTAGCCCATCGCCTCGAAAACGCCCGAAGCGTGGGTCTCTACGCTGACGGTGACGATCAGGATTGTGCAGGGCGTGCTGGCCATGATCCGGCGCGTTGCTTCGACGCCGCCCATTCCTGGCATGATCAGGTCCATCAACACTAAATCCGGTTTCGTCCTGGCGCAGAGCTCGATCGCTTCCGCTCCGCCCTTCGCAAGCCACACAACCCTGTGCTCGGGCGCCAACGCCACGATGCGTCGCAGCGCCTCCGCGGCCATTGGCATGTCGTTGACAATGCCAATTTTCATGCTGCGGCCTCGCCGATCAAATCCACAACCGCCTGCACCAAGGTGTCGTCGTGAAAACTGCCCTTGCTCAGGTAATAGTCGGCGCCGGCTTCGAGCCCCCGTCGACGGTCCTCCTCCCGGTCCTTGTAGGAAACGATCATGGCGGGCAGCGACCTCAGGGTTGCGTCCTTTTTTATGAGACCCACCAATTCGATACCGTCCATGCGCGGCATGTCGATGTCCGTGACGATGAGATCGAAGGGACCGGTGCGTAGGGCGTTCCAGCCATCCATGCCGTCGACTGCGACTTCGACATCGTAGCCATGGCGGTCGAGAAGCTTGCGTTCGAGCTCACGCACGGTGAGCGAGTCGTCCACGACGAGTACGCGCTTTCGCGGTTTCTCCGCGCCACTGGCGGCGTCTTGCTTCACCTTATTCAACCGGTCGGAGTGGGCAAGCTTCTCTATCGAGCGAATCATATCTTCTACGTCGACGATCAAAACCGGTGAGCCATCTTCCATCAGTGCGCCAGCGCTGATGTCCTTGATCTTTCCCAGCCGTGCGTCGAGCGGCTGTACGACCAGCTCCCGCCCGCCTAGGAAGCGGTCCACCACCAGTCCGTACCGGTTGTGCGGATCGCCCATGACAACGACCGACAACTCGTTGCCGATGGATTCTGACCCGGTGCCTCCCAAGATCTGCTGTGCAGTGACAAGCCCGACTTGCTGACCATCGAAGCTGAAATGTTGGCAGCCCTGCAGTACCTCGATCTTCTCCCTTGGCAACTTGACTGCACGCACGATCTGGGCGAGCGGAAACGCATATGGCTCTCCACCGATTTCGGCTAGCAGCGTGCGGACCACCGAGAGCGTTAGCGGCAACCGCAATTGGAAGCGCGTGCCGGTGCCGAGCTGGGACGAGATGCGCACCAAGCCCCGCACCTGCTTGATCATATCCTGGACGACATCCAGTCCCACCCCGCGTCCTGATATCTCGGTGACCTGGTTTTTCATCGAGAAACCGGGAAGGAACAAGAACTCAAACAATTCGCTCTCGCTCAGCTTGCCCGCCAATTCGGCGTTGGCCAGCCGCCGCTTCACCACCGTTTCCCGCAACTTGACCAAATCGATGCCGCGACCGTCATCGGCAACGACAATCTGCAACGCGGCCGCGCTATGGCTGACTTCAAGACGCACGGTGCCTTCGGCCGCCTTACCGGCGGCGCGGCGCTCATCTGGCGTTTCAATGCCATGGTCTACGGCGTTGCGTAACAAATGACCGAGCGGCGCCTCGAGCTTTTCGAGAATGTCGCGGTCGACCTGCGTCGCCGCGCCGACGATCTCGAATTTGACTTGCTTGCCAAGGGAACGGCCGACGTCGCGCACCATGCGCGGGAATCCGACAACTCCATCGGTGAACGGCCGCATCCGGCATGCCAGCGCCTGATCGTAGAGCCGATGCGCAAGATTTGTGGATTGCCGATCGGATACTTCGAGCTCGACGAGCCGATCTGCTAGGAACTGTTGACATGCTAGGACTCGACGCTGGACGTCGGTCATCGCGGCCTGCCCCCGCTCATCCAGCACATACGGCAGCAGCGCTTCACGCAAACTGTCTATCGCCTTGGCAGATTCGTGGTGCAACCGCTTCAATCGCAACAGCGACTGGCCAAACGGCTTCAGCCAGCGCGATTCCACCAGCGACTCGCCGGCAAGGCCAAGCAACCGATTGAGGTTGTCGACGGTTACGCGCAGGACCCGGTCGGAGGCTTCGCAAACCGCCTCGTCGCGGACGGTTGCTGTCGGCGCTGTGCTCTCCGGTGGCACCTGCGGATCTGGCCGACCGGGCACAGCCTTAGAGGCTGCCGGCGCATCCAAAGCCTCATTTCTGAGAATTCGTCCCAAGTCGGCGACGAACAGATCGAGCGGCTGACCCGGCACCGAGTCCGGCGTCTTGGCTATCGCCATCATCAAGTCGACGCCCTGCAGCAGCCGATCAATCTGCTCCTGGTTCAGCGTGATGCGGCCATGCTGCGCGGCGACGAAAAAGTCCTCAATCGCATGCGCTAAGCTCACGCCAGCTTCGATGTTGACGATGCGCGCCGCCCCCTTGAGCGAGTGCGCGGCGCGCATGCACGCCTCGAGCTGGTCGGCCGCGGTCGGATTGCGCTCCAGCGCCAGTAGGCCCGCAGTCAATACCTGCGTCTGACTTTCCGCTTCCGCGCGGAACAGTTCGTGCATCGACAGTTGGCTGAGGTCTCTGGCCGTCATGCGGCGCTTCTGTTCAACGTGTGAAGGATGAGCTGATCGTCGAGGCAACCGACGGTCTTGCCTTGCCACGACAACACAGCCTTCGTGTACGCGGCTGCCGCTTTGGCAATGGTTGCAGGCACTGATTTCAATTCGCGCGGATGGTAGCGATGGATGCTCCGGACTTCATCAACCGGAAATGCCACGCGTCCTGCCTCGTGGCGGATAACCACCAAACGCTTGGGTTTGTAGCCCTCCCGTTCGGGGTCGGAGGCGGCTGCTTCTCCCAAGCGCAGCATCTTCGCCAGCGAGACACAGATGAGAAGCTCGCCGCGCACGTTGACCAGGCCCAGCACGATGCCGCTGCGCAAGTGCGGCAGCGAATGAATCGTGCGCTGCTCGGCAACTTCGTCGAACGCCAGCGCCGGCAGCGCAAACCACTCGGAAGCAATGCGAAAAATGATGGCTGAATGGATGTCAGGTTCCTCGACCTTCTTGGCTTGCGCAAAATGCGCGGTCCAATCGGACAGGTGTTCGGCGGGCAGATCGCGATCGAGCAATGTCAGGGCGGCTGCCGAGTAGGTCGGGCAGTTGCGGCAATGAACGTGCCGCTTGAGCTCCGCACATGAAGCATCGCCGTGGACACCAATCTTGTTCCAGCAATCAGTGATGATGGAACGCGTACCGTTTGGCCTGCCGGTCGCCTGATCACCCATGTTGCTTTTGCTCCCGTTGATCCAGCCGGCGCACACGCTCGTTCAGTACTTTCGCGGCCGCCGCGTTGCCCTGCTTCTCCAGCAGCAAGGCGAGATGGATGAGAGAGTCCTGGTGATTTGGGTCCAGATAGAGCGTCTTGCGGTAATATTCGGCGGCTTCAGGCAAATCGCCGGCGGCGGCGCGAATGAGACCCATGAGATGGAAGGCCTGCGCCGAGGGACCGTGCATGCGCAGATGCTCTTCACAGGACTTCGCCGCCTCAACGAGCCGCCCCTGGTCGGCCAGCCCGCAGGCGTCCTCCATCCCCGGATCGAGCTTCGCCCCGGGCTCCGCTGGCGCGCCGCGCCACTGCGCCACGATCTCCCCGACTGGATCCGGAGGCGATGACTGGAGCCCGGCTGCAGGAGGTGCGATCTTGCCTCCGGCCGAATTTTGCTGGATCGAATGAGCGGACTTGAGTGGCGTTTCGCGCTGGACGGCGCGAACTTTACGAAAAGCGCAAGCCCGCGGTATCTTGGCCGGAACCAAGCCGTGGCTGAGCAGCAGACCGGCCTCCGATGGGCCCACGAACAGGACGCTCTCGGCGGTCAATAGGCGCTGCAACGCCTCAATGGCGCGGTCTTGTGTGACGCGATCGAAGTAGATCAGCAGGTTGCGGCAGAAGATCATGTCGTATGTTTCCGCCTCGCGCAGAAAGTCGGCGGCAAGCAAATTGCCCTGCTGAAAACGTACCTGCTGGCGCACAACATCGCTCAAACGATAACCATGCGCCGTTGCTTCGAAATAGCGGTCACGAAACGCCAGCTCGACGCCTCGAAATGAATTCTTGCCGTAAACGGCGCGCTGGGCGTGCCCCAGCGCCCGCACGCTGATATCGACGGCGTCGATGCAATGGCGCTTCGCCGGGAACCCTGCCTCGTGCAGCGCCATCGCCATTGAGTACGGTTCTTCGCCGCTCGAGCACGGCAGGCTCAGCAAGCGCAGCACCCCTTCCGGGTGATTTGGCAGCCAATCCTGGTGAGCGATGCGAGCCATTGCGGCGAACGCCTCGCGATCACGGAAGAACCATGTCTCGGCCACGACGACCGCTTCGATCAGCGCCTGCTGCTCGGTCGGCGACGTGCGCACAAATTCCCAGTAGCTGCGCGCCTCGTCCAGTTTGCAAGCCAATACCCGCCCCCGCACCGCGCGCGCGACCGTCGAAGGTCCGACCGAGGCGCCGTCCAGCCCCATGGTTTGCTTCAACAATTCTTCGAATTTGTTCATCGCCTTCACGCAGACTGCTTGAGCGCCATGCCAGGCACAGCCGCAGGCAGCAGCTTGTTCAATTCAATTCGCTGAACCAGACCACGCGGGCCCATAGTAATCGCGCCGAGGTAGGACGCGTCAGCGTTGGTGATGCCGGAGGGAACAAAGTCCGCAGACTGGCACCGCATGGTCTCGATCGCCTTTTCAGCGATCAAACCCAAGAGACGCGGCTGCCCATCCTCCTCTGAGCAGCGCACGAGAATGATGCGCGTGCTCAATCGTGGCGCCGCCGGGCGGCCGAGCGCCAGCTCGCTTAGATCAATGACCGGCACAAGCGCGCGGCGGTAGTTGATCGTGCCGACAACTCCCTGCGGCGACCGGAGCGGCTTCTCTATCCTGACGAGCGGCAAGACCTCGACGACTAGGCTAGCGTCCAGCGCGTAACAACCGTTGTCCAGATAAAGGAGAAGGAACAGCATGTTGGAGGCACCTCAGCGTCACCATCGTGTCCCTGGCTACGCCGCGAGCTTGACCCGGGAAACACTGCTGCGCAGATTTCCGGAGACTTGGTTCAGCTCGTCGATGGCCGAGGTCGATTGCCGGAGCGAATCGGCGGTCTGCTGCGCGGCTTCCGTCAGTTGCAAGAGAGCCTCGCTAATCTGTTCGGCGCCGGTTGCCTGCGCCTGCATGCCTTCGTTGACCGCTTCGACGCGTGGTACCAATGCCTGCACCTGCTGGATGATTTGCGACAACTGGCCGCCGACCTGCTGGACGTCGTGCATGCCGTGGCGGACTTCCTCCGAGAATTTGTCCATGCCCATGACGCCGGCGGAAATGGCTGACTGGATTTCCTTCACCATCTGCTCGATGTCATAGGTCGCCACGGCGGTCTGATCGGCGAGACGACGAATTTCTGACGCGACGACGGCGAAGCCGCGGCCGGATTCACCGGCCTTCTCGGCTTCGATCGCCGCGTTCAGTGAGAGCAGGTTGGTCTGGTCGGCCACTTTGGTAATGGTGGTCACAACCTGGTTGATATTGCCCGCCTTTTCGTTGAGCACGCCGAGCTTGGCGTTGATGGACCGCGCCGCCTCCATAACTTGCGGCATGATCTTCTCCATGCGAGAGAGGCCAGCTTGACCGCTGCTCGCCAAGGCGGCCGTTTGCTCGGCCACCACGGAAACCTCGCTCATCGTCTTGGCCAGCTCCTTGGAGGTGGCCGAAATCTCCTTGGAGGTGGCCCCGATCTCGGTCGTGGTCGCGGCGATTTCGCTCGCGGTCGCCTGCTGCTGTTTGGCGGTGGCTGCGATCTCCGTCACCGCCGAGCCGACCTGGATGCCCGCCTTCTGCACTGAGGAACTGAGCTGAACCACGTCATCCATGGCCTTCTGGAACACCCCAATCGAGCGGGCGAGCGCACCGATCTCGTCCTGGCGGGTGTCATGGGGGACGTGGATGTCCTTCGCTCCCGCGGCCGCTAGCTCCGTAACGTGCGCGATCTCGGCCAGTGGCCGGATCACATTTCGCCGGACCATCCAGACGCCCAATGCGACCATGCACAACGCGCCGTAAAGAGCGATCGGGGTTACCCGCCAGGCACTTACAGAGCTGGCCCGCAATCGGCTTTGGGCTTGGTCGACAATACCGTCGACATTCAAGCCAATGGTATCGAGATGCACAACCAGGACGCTGCTTGCTTCTTCGAATAGACCGTTGACGAGCTCCCGTGCGGTTGTCTGCGAGGAACTCTTTACCGCCTGAACGACCTTGCTGGCGGTTTGCTTCATTTTCTGCCGCACGCCACGAATCTCGCCTCCGAGCTCGACCGGGACAATGCGCTTGTTCGAAGCAAGTTCCGCCAATTCAAACTCGATTCTCTGGCCAGCCGCCTCAATTTCCCGCGCATATTGATCGACTCTGACGAGATCGACCTCTGACGGGAGCCGGCCAATGACCCCGTGCTCCTTCTCAATCAACACACGAATGTTTGTGAGCCGACGAGCCGCCGAAGTAGCCTTGTCGAAATCCGTTTCGACTTGATTGACCGTCGTGACCAGGGTCACGCCCAGTATGGTAGCTACCATTAGCGCCGGTAGCGCAGCGGCGGCGAGCGCCAACAGCGTCTTGGCGGCAAGGCCCCTTAGCTTCCTGGTTTTCAGCGTCATTGCCATCATTGCTTAACGACCCGTACTGCCGAGGCAAGAACGACACTTGTGTCGCACCATGAACCTTCACGCCCGCGCTCGCGCCCGGTCGGGAGACCTAGCTGCGCGAGAGCCAGAAACACCGTTGCACGAGCCATTTTCCAGGGACGCGTCATGCGCGGCTCGGCTGCTGCTTGCAGTCAAGTCCTATGGCATAGCAAACCTAACGCCTGGTGAATTGTCGCCATTTCTTTGCCGTCTTCTGCCTCGGCACGACCCTGCGCATATGCAGGTTCGCAGTAGTGGTCGAGGCTGGACGCAGATAGGGCTCGTAGACCATCGTCCTTTTGCTGGAGAACTGTTCTTCGAGGGGCGCTCAGAAAGTATGCCTTTTGAGCAATTCTGGGGAGCTAGGACACGCAGGAATGCAAGAACTTGTTACTACCGAACCCATGAAGGGTTGCGGTTGCCGGCAGACGCATTACGGGGCCGAGGGCGCCTAGGGGGCAATGAGACCTGGACCATCATCCGCGACAGATGAGGATTAGGCCGCGATGCTGCCGTCTTCGACATTGCGTTGAACCTGCTCGGAGAGCAGTAGCGACGCGATCCGATGCGCTGGCAGAGGCTTGCTGAACAAGAAGCCTTGGACTTCGATGTAGCCTTCGCGCTGGCTCGTTGCAGGCATCGTGCCGGGCGTCGAGCGCCAACAATTGAAGAATCTGATGCCGGACGAGCAGGCGCTGCTCGGGCGCCGGCGCAGCGAGGCCGAGCGGTCAGGCTACAAATTCAAGCCCGTCGCCGTTGCCTACGAGGCCGGCCGCGACGGTTTCTGGTTGGCTGTCAAACGGCGCGCAATGTTGATGAGGTGGACGGCGCCCGCTCGCGGCATC
>Ga0080064_1006470_pt1 | contig 12630 bp, 14 predicted proteins | sample Subgrocontami54m_FD_69260 | JGI IMG/M metagenome (GOLD analysis project Ga0080064, IMG submission 69260) | Subsurface groundwater microbial communities from S. Glens Falls, New York, USA - GMW46 contaminated, 5.4 m (SPADES assembly) (version 2) ...
CCGACCAACTGGGCATTCGCCGTCAGCTATTTCATGTATGGCGCGCTGTTCATGATGGCCGGCGCCTATACTCTTTCGCGCAATGGCCATGTCCGCGGCGACGTCATCTATCGCCTGATGCCGGTGCGCGTGCAGGCATCCATTGATCTCGTCCTTTACATCATCTTCATGCTTCCTGGCTTTGGAGCGCTGTTTTTTTACGGGTATTTCTACGCCCGGAATTCCTGGGCCATCCACGAAGTCAGCATCTATAGCCCGACGGGAGCGCCGGTATATCCGCACAAGACGTTGATCCCCCTCGCTGCGTTTTTCATGCTGTTGCAGTGCTTCGCTGAAATCGTGAGATGTGTCGTTTGCCTTCGCAAAGGCGAATGGCCGCAGCGGCTGCATGACGTCGAGGAAATGGAATCCGCCATCCTCGCCGAGGCAGCGGACCGCAAACGAATCGAAGCAGAAGTCCATGCGGGGGCGGCCCGATGATGTTTACCAATCCCGAAATCGGGATGATTCAGCTCGCCTCCTTCATCGTCATCATCCTTCTGGGTTTTCCGATTGCCTTCACCCTGGTGGCGATGGGCGTGTTCTTCGGCTATTACGCGATGGGACCAAGGATTTTCAATCTGTTGGTCACCAATACCTACGACGTGATGTCGAACGACGTGCTGACCGCGGTGCCGTTATTCCTGTTCATGGGATACATCGTCGAACGGGCCAACGTCCTCGACCGGCTCTTTTATTCGATCCAGATGGCGGCGCGCCGTGTGCCCGGTTCGCTCGCGGTGGCCACGTTGATCACCTGCGCGCTGTTCGCGACCGCGACCGGCATCGTCGGCGCGGTGGTGACGCTGATGGGCCTGCTCGCCTTCCCCGCCATGCTGAAGGCCGGCTACGACACCAAGCTCGCGGCCGGCGTGGTTTGCGCGGGCGGGTGCCTCGGCATCATGATTCCGCCGAGCGTCCTGCTGATCCTCTACGGCGCGACGACTTCGGTTTCCGTGGTGCAGCTTTACGCCGCGGCATTCATCCCCGGCTTCATGCTCGCGGGCTTTTACATCGTTTACGTGATCGTGCGAGCACTTATTAATCCGAGCCTGTGCCCGAAGCCGGCGGAGCTCGAACGCCCAATTCCCTTCGCCGAGGTATCCTGGGCGCTGCTGACCTCATTCTTTCCGCTCGCGATTTTGATCCTCTCCGTCCTCGGCGCCATCCTGTTCGGCCTGGCAACGCCATCCGAGGCTGCGGCTGTTGGGGCCGCAGGTTCGATACTCATTGCCGCCGGATATCGCTCGCTGACGTTCCAGCGGCTGAAAGAGGCCGTCTATCTCACGGCGCGCACGTCGGCGATGGTGTGCTACCTGTTCATCGGATCATGGACCTTTTCATCGGTCTTTTCGTACCTGGGCGGTCACGAGGTCATCGAGCATTGGGTTCTTGCCGCCAATCTGAGCCCGACCGGGTTCCTGATCGTCGCCCAGGTCATCATCTTCCTGCTCGGCTGGCCGCTGGAATGGACCGAGATCATCATCATTTTCGTTCCGATCTTCCTGCCGCTGCTTAAGACGTTCGGCATCGATCCGCTGATCTTCGGCATCCTGGTGGCGCTGAACATCCAGACCTCGTTCAACACCCCCCCGATGGCGATGGCGGCCTATTATCTCAAGGGCGTGGCGCCGCCGAGCGTCAGGCTTGCGCAGATATTCAACGGCGCGCTGCCCTTCGTAGGCCTGGTGTTCCTGACGATGGTCCTGGTCTATGTGTTCCCGGACATCGCGCTCTGGTTGCCACGCAAGCTTTACGGAAACTGATGACGGACACCGCCGAGCTGATGGCGCTGACGGCGATCGAAGCCGCTGAGCGGATCGCCGGCGGCCACATCAGCTCGGAGGAGTATGTTGGGGCTTGTCTCGAACGCATAGCGGCGCTCGACGGCGTCGTTCGCGCATTCGCGCATCACGATCCTGCCGATGCCCTGGCCCAGGCCAAAAGGCTCGACGAACGCCGCCGCAGCGGTCTGGCGATCGGTCCGCTGCACGGCCTGCCTGTCGCGGTAAAAGATATCTTCGATACCGCCGATTATCCGACCGAATGCGGCTCGCCGCTGCTCAAGGGCCGCCGGCCGATGCGCGACAGCACCGTGGTGGCGCGGCTGCGCGCGGCCGGTGCCGTGATTATCGGCAAGACGGTGACCACCGAATTCGCCTATTTTCACCCCGGCCCGACGCGCAATCCGCACGACCTCGAGCGGACACCGGGCGGCTCGTCGTCGGGCTCGGCGGCTGCCGTGGCGGCGGCGATGGTTCCGCTCGCGATCGGGTCGCAAACCAACGGCTCGATGATCCGGCCTGCGGCATTTTGCGGCGTCTATGGCTGCAAGCCGACCCACGGCACGATTTCCCGTCACGGCGCGCTGACCTTGTCGAAAGCCCTCGATCACGTCGGCGTATTCGCGCGCACGCTCGCCGACACCGCGCTCATCCTCGAAGTGCTGGCCGGCTACGATCCGCAAGATAGCGACACGCGCCCGGTTGCGGCGCCGGCCTTTCTCGAGACGGTCGCCGCTGAGCCGCCGTTGCCGCCGCGTTTCGCATTTATACGCACACCGGTCTGGGACAAGACCGATGCGCAAGCCCGCGCGGCATTCGAAGACCTCCTCAATCGCCTGGGAGAATCGGCGGCCGTGGTCAATCTGCCGGACGCCTATGCGGCCGCCTGGGACGACCAGCGTGCGATCATGGCGGCCGACATGGCGCACAATCTCAACGCCGTGGTCGAGCGCGGCGGCGACGTATCAAGCAAGACGTTGCGTGATTTTCTTGCCGAAGGATGCGCCGTGACCGCGGTCCGCTATCTGGCGGCTCGCGACGCCGCGCGCCGCTATGCCGCCGGTATCGCCGAAATATTCAAGGAATACGACGCGATCATCACGCCGGCGACCGCCGGCGTCGCGCCGAAGGGTGAGGCCACCGGGAGCCCGATGTTCTGCACGCTATGGACCTTGACCGGTCTGCCGGCGATGTCATTGCCGCTGCTGAAGGGCGAGGGCGGTATGCCGCTCGGGGTGCAATTGATCGGCGAGCGCGGGGACGACGCACGCCTGCTGCGCACGGCGAATTGGCTGATCAATACGCTGAAAAATTGATCCGGACGCAAGGACCTGGCGTGTTGCCGATTATTTCCTGTCGCGCTTGAACAGCGGCTGCCAGTCGTCGCCCCAGAATCCCCAGAGCATCAAAGCAAGGCCGATAAGGGTGCAAATCCACAGCGGCGGCGCGTCTAGCTTGGCGGCAATCAAGAAGATGTAGCCGATCATGATAAGCGCGCCGATTGCCGCCGTTGCCGCGTCTGCCATTGCACCCTCCCGTCGGCGGTTTTCTTACCGCCATTTCAGTCTCATCTTAGGATGGCGCGCATAGGCGCGCCATCCATTTATTGCAGCCGTGTTACGCCTTCGGCGGAGCGCCGAGCGTTTCCTTGAAGAAAGCCAGCGTGCGGCCCCAGGCGATGTCCGCCTGTTCCTTGTTGTAGCGCGCGCCGCCGGTGTCATTGTTGAAGGCGTGCTGCGTGCCCGGATATTGATACTTCGTGTATTTCTTGTTGTTCGCTTTCAGAGCCTCCTCAAAGGCTGGAACGCCGGCGTTCACGCCGGAATCGTTTTCCGCGTAGTGCAGGAGCAGCGAAGCCTTGATGCTTGGCACCTTGTCTGCCGCGACCGGTCGCCCGTAATAGACCACCGCCGCGTCGAGCTCGGGACTCGCAGCGGCGAGTTGATTGAGCAATTCGCCGCCGGCGCAGAAACCGACCGCGCCGACCTTGCCGGTCGATTCCGGATGTTTCTTCAGGAACGAAACAGCGGCGACGTTGGCGCTGGGATCGGCGCGATTGATCTTTCCGAACAACTCGCGTCCTTTTTCCTCGTCGTCCGGCGTGCCGCCCAGGGGAGAGAGCAGGTCGATGGCGTAAGCGAGAAAGCCTTCCGTCGCCAGCCGCCGCGCCACGTCCTTGATGTGAGGATTGAGGCCGCGATTTTCGTGAATGACCAGCACGGCGGGCCGTTTTCCTTTCGATGTCGGGCGAACGAGATAGCCGGAGAACTTGCCGCCCGGTCCGTCAAAGGATGCGGTCTCGGCCACGAGCCGCGGATCGTTCTCCGCCACGATCGCCGCTTGGGCATAGTCGTTCTGCAACAGCGGCAGCAACGCCGCCGCCGCCGCCGCCGAACCCGCGAGCGCGGTAAGCCGGTCAAGAAAGTCGCGACGGTTTATGAAGCCGTGGGTGAAGCGATCGTAGAGATCGATGATTTGCTGGTTCATCATGGTGTGCCCTCAGAATTTGATCATGTCGATCTTGGTCAGCGTCGTCTGCGCGGAGACGCCGGGGGCTTTCGAGAACAACCAGGCCACCGCCTGCTCGGCGAAAAGATTTTCCGACGTCGCGCCATCGACCGGCACGATCACCTTGAAGCCGCGCAGTGCCGCCTGGCTGCCGGTGTAGAGCACGGCCCCATGCGCGGCGGTGCCGACCACGATCACGGTCGTGATGCCCTTGTCCTTGAGGATCTTTTCAAGGTCGGTTTTGATGAACTTGTCGGCATTGGTGCCGGTGATGAGAGGCTCGCCATCCTTGGGAGCCACTTCGGGAAGGATATCGGCGGCGGTGTTGGTGCCGGTAACGGTGGAAATCACCGTCACGCCCTTGCCGCGCGCCTCATTGATCAGCTTGGCGACGGCGGGGACGGAAGCCACGCAGCGCGGACGCCGCTGTTCGTTGCAGGAGCCCTTGAGCATGTCCATCACAAGCAGCGCCGTTGTCTTTGCCTCGATGGTGGCCGGTTTCAATTCCGGCGCGGGTTCGGCCTTCACGCTGGCCCAGTCGTCGATAATCGTCCCGGCTTTGGCAAATGTCGCGCCGAAGCTGACGGCCAGGCCGACGGCTCCCGCTGCAATGAATTGAGCGAACACACGTTGCATTATATTTCCTCCCTGATGCCGATATTTTTTGCCGTCCAATCGCGCAGTATAACACCCTGATGATGCCCTGTATTCCTGCGGCGTTCCGGCACAGGTTCGCGAGCACGTGGCCGGCCACACCGCCGAAACTTTTGAATAGCCTGCGGAATCTTGGGATAACGGCAGGCCGGCCTTGACCCGGGCCGGCTCAGCCTGTCGAACATGTGAGGAGCGTCGCGCGCCTGCGGAGAACAGGATGAGCTTGGAATCGTGCAACGGGTTGCCTCGGGCCGGTAGCTTGGCATTGGCTCTTTTGTTGCTCGCGCCGGCTTCGGGCGCCGCCGCGCGCGACATCGCCAGGGAATTTCCCTTCGATCAGGAATTGCTGCTCGACACGCCGCCCATGCGCGGCTCCAAGCGGGTGCCGATGCTGGAAATCGCGGCGAACGGCGCGGTGGTGATCGACCTGTGGTGCAACAGCGTGCAGGGGCAGATCGTCGTGGTCGAAGACACGATCACGATCATGACGGGGCCGAAGACCGATCATTCCTGCCCGCCCGAGCGCGCGCGCGGCGATGAAGAAGTTTTGTCGTCGCTGATGCAGGTGACGAACTGGCGGCGCGAGAGCGACGCGGTTCTGCTGCTCGTCGGCCCGCGTACGCTGCGCTTCCGCAAGGCGACCAACTGATATTGCGCGTATAAAAAAGGCGCGGCCGAAGCCGCGCCCTTTCTGCATTTTCTGTCGTCGCCTTACCCGATCACGCCCATGATGTCGGACTCCTTCATGATCAGGAGTTCTTCCCCGTCGAGCTTGACCTCGGTGCCCGACCATTTGCCGAACAGCACCTTGTCGCCCGCCTTGACGTCGAGCTTGACCAGCTTGCCGCTTTCGTCGCGCCCGCCGGGGCCGACGGCGACCACTTCGCCCTGCTGCGGCTTTTCCTTGGCGGTGTCGGGAATGATGATGCCGCCCTTGGTTTTTTCCTCGGCATCGATGCGGCGCACGACCACGCGGTCATGCAACGGACGGAATTTCGTTTTGGCCATGTCTTCCTCGTCGGCGCGGTATACGGGTGAGCTAGCGGGATAGATTTGATAGCTTTGGCACTCAGGAATAACGAGTGCTAAGGCTTCGGGGACATAGGACCTGGGGCCGGAACTGTCAAGTTTTTGGCCACTTAGGCCTGCTAGCCCGGTTAACGTAAACTCGATTTGCGCTATGTCGAGGGTGACCGTTAAGTCGGCCCCTGATTTTGAGGAGAGCCTTATGCGCCATGTCTGCCCGCGCTTTGCCGCGTCGATACTCCTGATCGCGGCGCTGCTCGCCGGATGTGCCTCCTTGTCGCCTTCGCCTCCGCCACCGCCCGCGGAGCCTCCGCCTCCACCGGTCACGCCCACCTTGCCGCCCGCCTTCCCCGCGCAGGAATTGATCGGCCGTTGGGGCTATGCCGCCTATCACCGGACCGACGACCGTGCGCGCACGGAAGTTGCCGCCAAAGCGCAGTGCAAGCAGCCCTATGTAATCGGCGCGGGGCCCGCCGGCGGCATCATCATGCATCTCGCGGACAAGCCGCAGCCGCAGGAACTTCGTCTCAAGGGTCATCCCAACGGGAAAACCTATATCGGGCCCGAAGGCGAGCCCGGCGGCATGCAGGATCGCGAAGTCGTCTCCTTCGACGGCCGCGTCCTCATCACGCGCTGGGTCGACCCTGAGATAGCGGGGCGCTACGGCAACGGCGTCTATGTCCGCTGCGCGCCGCACGCTTGATCCAAACAATAAACTTTGGTCCGCCATGAGCGTCGTCATCTGGCACAATCCCAAATGCTCCACCTCCCGCAAGGTGCTGGAGATGATCCGCGCCCGCGGCATCGAGCCTACCATTGTCAATTATGTGGATGATCCGCCCAGCGCCGCCGAGATCAAGACGGTGCTGAAAGCGATGGGCATGCGCCCGCGCGATCTGCTGCGCCGGAAGAACACGCCGTATGACGACCTCGGCTTGGACGATTCAAAACACAGCGACGCCGAGCTGATAACGCTGATGACGAAGCATCCGCTGTTGATCGAGCGTCCCGTGGTGCGCACGTCCAAGGGCACGCGGCTGTGCCGCCCGGTGGAGCGGCTGAAGGAAATCCTGTGAGCGAGGGCTACTCGCGGCTGGATTGATAAAAACACTGTCATTCCGGAACGGCGCGAAGCGCCGGGCCCGGAATCCATATTCATTCCGTGTTTCTGGTTTCCGGGTTCGCAAGCCAGTGCGTGCGCCTCGGAATGACTGTTATTTTCAAGCGCGCTTAAACGCCGAACATCTCGTCGATTTCTTTTTGCGAGACATAGCCGCGGTCGCCTTCGAGCTTCGGCCCGTTGACCAGCTTGCGGTTCTTGTCCCGCTCGGCCTCCGCCGCCGGAACCTCTTCAGCGAATTGCTCGATGCCGCCCCAGATCGCCATCAGGCGCAGGATATGTTCCTCGATGAACTTCAGCGTATTGTTGACCTTGCCGATGCGCTGGCCCGCGAGGTCCTGGAAATTGCAGGCTTCGAAGATGCGGGTGACCTGATCCATGATGTCGCGCGCGAGGTTCTGGTCCTGGATGTTCTTGATCGCCGCGACAAGGGTCTTGGCGTTTTCCTCAATCTCTTCGCCCGCTTGGAGAATGTTGTGCGTGGCGTTTTCGGTGCCGCCGACCACCGCATTTAGCTCCTGCGTGACACGGCCCATCTCCGGGTGGGCAAAGCTGGTCACCATCAGTGTCGCGATCTCCTGCTTGGTGCGCGCGACTGCGTCATAGATCGTGTTGAGTTCTGTTTTGAAAGCAGCGGTTTCCGCCGTGAGGCTTGGAGCGGGCGCCACGGCCGTGGAACGGCCTTTCTCAAGCGCGGCGCGCAGCTCTTTGATCTCGGCCATGACCTCGCGGTGATGCAGCGCCGCTTCATGCAGAAGCGCCGCGTCCGCGGAGGGCGCGGGAGCGCCCGGCTTCGGCTGAATCCCGCCGAGTTCTTCAATGCGATAGATGCTGCGTTGCACGGGCATCGACTGGTTGCCGCTCCCTGAAAGCTTGGCTGTTTCTACGCGGGAACGGCTTAACAGGGAGTGCACGCGCGGCGTGCAACGGGCGCTTAACCATAAGGGCTTCACTTTAATCCGGCATAAACCGTAAGGTGATGAACGCCGCGTTCAAGAACAAGGTGAACAAGGGTTTTAACCAAACGGTCCACTTTGAAACTATACTTGTGCCGTTAATGCGGGCCGTTCCGTCCGCTTGCGTAACGACGATTGGTTCAGAGTACGTCGATGCAACGTCTTCTCGGTATCGTGCTGCTTGTCAGCGTGTGGGGAATGTCTTCGGCTGACGCCCAGCCGATGCCGCTCAATCCGTATTACTACGCCCCGCCAGTGCAGTATGGCCCGCCGCCGTCTCAGCCCGCTTACGCGCCGCCGGTTGAATCGCAGGGGCCGGACCTTGGCGGCGGCTTCATCGAATTCATTTTTAGCGGCGGACAGACGCGGCACGGCCGGCCGGCATATCAGCCGCAGCCCGCGCCGCCGATGGCGTCGCAGGCCATGATGCCGCCGATTCAGTCCGATTACATGTATGCCCCGCCGGTCGTCCAGGCATCGCTGCCGCCGCCGGAAGTGATGATCGATCCGCAATACCTCAAGCAGGAAGTCGCCTACGCGGGCGACGAGAAGCCCGGCACGGTGATCATCAATACGCCCGAGCGCATGCTTTATCTCATCGAGGAAGACGGCAGGGCGTTGCGTTACGGCATCGGCGTCGGCCGCCCGGGCTTCACCTGGGCCGGCGTGCATGAAGTCAGCGCCAAGCGCGAATGGCCGGAATGGCGGCCGCCGGATGAAATGCTCAAGCGCCGTCCCGAGCTTCCGCGCTGGATGGCGGGCGGGCCGGAAAATCCGCTCGGCGCGCGCGCCCTCTATCTCGGCTCCACGCTCTATCGCATCCACGGCTCGAACGAGCCCTGGACCATCGGTCAGGACGTATCCTCGGGCTGCATCCGCATGCGCAACGAGGATGTCATCGATCTCTACGAGCGCGTGAAGATCGGCACCAAGGTGGTGGTGATCTGAGGTTCACGCGGCCGGCGCGCCGTGCTAAGCGGCGCGCATGGATGCGATTGCCCGCCTCGCCGCCGCGCTGAAACAGCGCGTCATGCTGATGAAAGCCGCGAGCTTCGCGCTCATCGGCCTGATCAATACCGTCATCGATCTCGGCGTATTTCTCCTCGCCCGCAATGTGTTCGGCCTGGCGCTCGTTCTGGCCAACGTGCTGGCCTGGTTCGTCGCCGTGGCCTTTTCCTATGTGATGAATTCCTCCGTGACTTTCGCCGCGGAATCCGGGCGAAAGCTCACCTGGCGCGCTTATGCCGGTTTCGTCGCGTCCGGCGCCGTCGGTGTCACCGCCAGCACGGCCACGCTGGTTGTTCTCTCTTATGTCATGCCCGAGTTGGCAGCGAAGCTCGCCGCCATCGGCGTGAGCTTCCTGGTGAACTTTTCGCTCTCGCATTTCGTGGTGTTTCGTCATCGTCACCCCCGGGCTTGACCCGGGGGTCCATCTTTTTCGATTGATGGATTGCCGGATCAAGTCCGGCAATGACGAAAGCGGTTACAGTCCCGCCTCCAGCTTCGCAAAAAGCGCATTATCCCGCGCGAAGACGTAATCGAGCTTCGCCACCGAGACGCCGTCCGCGCCTTTCTCGCGCAGCATATTCGCCAGCGCATGCACGCGCCCGGCCGGGCAGTGCAGGGTGAGCACGCCGGAGGACACCGGCCCGCCGAACGGCGCACTCGCGCCGAAGCGCTCCTTCACGCCTGCGAGAAACACATTGTCCACGCCCGGCAGGCGGCAGCGCACCTCGCGGAAATCCCCCGCGCGGCCCTGCGCCGCGATGCGGTCGAGGATGACGCGCGCGGTTTCGCGCTCCGCCTTGCCCCAATCCGCCTTGCGCGCCGCGACCAGATTGGCCTGCGAGCGCAAGATCGTTCCGTCTTCCACCACCTTCAGTCCGTTCGCGGCGAGCGTCGCGCCGCTGGTGGTGATGTCGACGATCAGCTCCGCGGTGCCGGCCGCCGGCGCGCCTTCGGTGGCGCCGAGGCTTTCGACAATGCGGTAGTCGACGATGCCCTGCTCGGAGAAAAATCCGCGCGTCAGGTTCACGTATTTGGTCGCCACCCGCATCTTGCGGTTATGGCGCAGCCGGAATGCGGTCGCCACGTCATCGAGGTCCGCCATCCCGCGCACGTCGATCCACGCTTGCGGCACCGCCACGACGACATTGGCGAAACCGAAGCCGAGCCCGTCGAGCAGCACCACGCGCGCATCCGCGTCCGGGATCATCTCGCGCACCAAGTCCTCGCCGGTGACGCCGAAATGCACCATGCCCTGCGCGAGCTGCGCGGTGATGTCCGCCGCCGAGAGATAGGCGACTTCCACGTTATCGAGGCCCGCGATCGTGCCGCGATAGTCGCGCGCGCCGCGCGGCTTGACCAGAGTCAATCCCGCCTTCGCGAAGAAGGCTTCCGCGTTGTCCTGCAACCGGCCCTTGGCGGGCACGGCGATGATCAAGGGCGCGCTCATTTTCCGCTCCCGCAACCCGCGAGCCGCTCGATCCAGGCGGCAAAGCCCACCGCCGGGATTGGCGCTTTGGCGCCAAGCCGCGTCAGCAGCCCGTCATAGCGGCCGCCCGCCACCAGCGGCTCCGTGCCGTTGCCTTTCGGATCGTGCAGCTCGAATTCGAAGCCGGTGTAATAGTCCACGCCGCGCCCGAACGCCGTCGAGAAGCGGATGCGCGAAACGTCGACGCCGCGCGCGGCGAGGAATCCCGTGCGCCGTTCCAAGAGATCGAGGGCGGGGTTGAGTGCGCTGCCCGCGATGCTCGCGAGTCCGCGCAGCTTTTCCGCCACGTCGTCCGGATCGCCGCTGATCGCCAGAAATTTTTCGATCACCTGCCGCGTTTCCTTCGGCAGCGAGGTGGCCGCGCCGAGCGCCGCCTGTTCCAGAAAACGCTCCGCGATCTCGCCCACCGAGCGCCCGCCCACGGCGGTGATGCCCGCGATCGACAAAAAGTCCGTCACCAGCGCGTGCGCGCCTTTCGGGTCCGCGCCGGCGAGCGCCGCCAGCACGCCCTGATATTCCGGCGCGCCGTTGGCGGTCGTCAGCGTCAGCCGGTCCAGGTCCTGCGCCAGATTTTTCTTGCGGTTGAAATCCTTGATCAGCCGCCGCTTCCAGGCGGGCGCCAGCTCGAGCGCCTCGACCAGCGCCGCGAATAATCCAACGTCGCCCATGCGGATGTCCGGCTTCTTCACGCCGTAATGCGTCGCCGCTTCCAGCCCGAGCGCCAGCATCTCCGCGTCGGCCGCCGCCGTGTCGGCGCGTCCGAAGGATTCGATGCCCGCTTGCAAAAATTCCGCCGGCCCGTCGTCGCGATGCCGGAACACCGCGCCGAGATAGCAATAGCCCGCCGGCTTGCCTGCGTCCGGCGAGGCGAGATAGCCGCGCGACACGGGAATGGTGAGGTCGGGCCGCAGGCACAGCTCGCGCCCGGAAGGATCCGACGTCAGATACATGCGCTTGCGGATGTCCTCGCCCGAGAGGTCGAGGAACGGCTCCGCCGGCTGCAGCACCGCGGGCGCGCTGCGGCGATAGCCCGCGCGCTCGTAGGAAGCGGCAAGCGCCTCCGCCCGAGCGTCGGGCACACACGCGGCCATGGTTACTGCCTCGTTCATCGTCTCGTCCTGAAGTGTCGCAAGCGGGCGGTATAACAGTTTTTTGTTAAATTTCGACGCCGTTTCGCCGCCGCGCTTAACGCGCGAAGGGACGAAAAAGCGGCAGAGTTAATGAATTTGGGTGGCGCTCTTTCTTTTCCCTCCCCCTTGTGGGGAGGGTCGCTGCGAGCATCGCGAGCAGCGGGGTGGGGTCTTCGTGCATCCCCCACCCGGATCGCCTTCGCTTCGCTCGGCGATCCACCCTCCCCACAAGGGGGAGGGATAAGAGCGTCAATGCTTGATGCCGTGCTTCGCCAGCAGCTTCTTCACTTCCTCAACCATCTTCTCTTCCTTCACCGCGAACGCGCTTTCTTTCCCTCTCCCGTGGGGAGAGGGTGGCGAGCGCAGCGAGCCGGGTGAGGGCGTACGGACGCGCCGGCGCTGTAACCCCTTACCCCGACCCTCTCCCCGCACGCGGGGAGAGGGAGTCCTTTTCGTCATTCCGGAAGCCGCGCAGCGGCTATCCGGAATCCAGAGGCAAGCACAGCGCTTGTTTCTGGATTCCGGGTTCGCGCTTCGCGCGCCCCGGAATGACTAGGTATGTCGATGGTGCTTGGCGAGCAGCTTTTTCACTTCTGCCACTAAGTCTTCTTCCTTCACCGCGAATTGCGCCTGCGCCTGCTTTTTCAGGTAGTCGTCGCGTTCGGTCGTCTGTCCAGCGAGCGCCGCGCCGGCGGCGAGGTCCTTGATCTGCACTTCGCCGCGCTCTTTCTCGTCGGTACCTTGGATGATGGCGCAAGGAGCATTGCGCTTGTCGGCATATTTCAGTTGCTGGCCGAGATTGTGATTGCGGCTGCCGAGATACATCTCGGCGCGGATGCCCGCGCTCCGCAAAGCCTGCACCATGCGCTGATAATCCGCGATGCGGCTCTGATCGAAAACAGTCACCAGCACCGGCCCC
>Ga0080064_1006471_pt1 | contig 12628 bp, 5 predicted proteins | sample Subgrocontami54m_FD_69260 | JGI IMG/M metagenome (GOLD analysis project Ga0080064, IMG submission 69260) | Subsurface groundwater microbial communities from S. Glens Falls, New York, USA - GMW46 contaminated, 5.4 m (SPADES assembly) (version 2) ...
TAGGGAAGGAACCCGGCCGATGCTGGGGGAAATTCAGGCGCTGGTTTCGAGTTCAAAATACGGAACCGGCCGGCGCATGACCCAGGGCGTCGATCAGAATCGCGTTGCGTTGATGATTGCGATGCTGGAAAAGCGCGCCGGCATGCAATTGCTCGGCGACGATGTCTTCGTTAACATCGCCGGCGGTTTGGAAGTTGATGAACCCGCCGTCGATCTCGGTTTGGTGACGGCCATCGCCTCGAGTTTTCGCAATCAACCAATCGATGCGCATACGGCTGTGTTTGGCGAAGTCGGCCTGACCGGCGAAGTGCGCGGGGCGATGCAAGCGGCGGTGCGCGCGCGCGAAGCACAGGCGCTGGGCTTCAAGCGAATCGTGATGCCTTCGTCGAACACTTCAGGTCTGGAGAAGCTGCTCGGGCTGCGAGTCATCGGCGTGCGATCGGTGGATGAGGCGCTGGGTGAGTTGTTTTGATTTTGTCGCTACGGAACCGTAAACCGCCCTTCCCAACCTGAGAGATTTTCGGTCTTGAGTGATCTTCTTCCAGCTTGGGGGCCTCGATTCGGGACAGACCAAGGCAACTTTGGGAACCTCGCAGGTCAGGAAGGGCGGTTTACCCCCGATAGACTTTCGTTAGCGTCAACACCTGAGTTTTCACACAGCCCCTCCCGCGAGCGGGTTGAAAGTCAAAATGAATTCACGCCCACATAACGGAGTCGCCCTCGTCTGGCTATCGCTCATTCTGCTCGCGCTCTTGGTAACGACAGCCGCTGCCCAGAAAACTCAACGCCGACTCGACGATCCCGACGATCAGGAAGATCTCAATCGCGAACTCTGGGAGTTTGCGAGAAAAACTCCTTACGAAGACATCCTGCCTTACATAGCCGCCGCCCAACGCGCGTCTCAGGCAAAGCAAATAGCTACCATCGAACTACCCAACGGTTGGCGGATCGCGCCTGCGGGCACCCAAGTCGACGTGGGTCGCTTGCCTTATGAGGCCGTTCTCTTCGCCGGCAAGTTGGTGGTGCTCAATACTGGCTACTACTACCCCAAAGATAAAGAGCCGCAGGAAGTTTCGATCGTCGATGTCGCGACGGCGCAAGTCGTCAAGACTTTGCGGATCAATTCACTCTTTCCCAGCGCGGTCGTTGGTTCTGACGGATACCTTTACATCAGCGGCGGCTACGATCAGAAAGTCTATCGCGTCAATCAACAGTTCGATATCGATCGCGAATACAAAGTCAACGGATTCGCGGGCGGCCTGGCATTTATCGATGGCGTGCGGCTGGCCGTCGGTTACCTGGCAACGAAGAATGCAAAGGGAAGTTACGTCCACGGTCAGCTGGCGATTCTCAACACCAGCAGCGGCGCGATTGAGCGCGAAGCCGAGGTTGGTTTTTTCCCGTACGCGGTGCGGTTTCTGAATGGAAAGCTTTATGTCACGCTGGTTGGCGAACACAAACTGCTGGTAGTCGGTCGCGATCTGAAACTGATCAAGAGCATTGACGTTGGTCGCAATCCGCAGGAGATGTGCACTGATGGAAACTCGTTGTACGTAGTTAACAGCAGTTCCGACAGCCTTTCGGTTTTGGATTCTCATCGCGATCGGATTGTGCGAACGATCAGCTTGGCCCGGCCTGGCAGTCGCTTCGGAGCGGCGCCGGCTTCGTGCGCCGTCAGTGGAAGACGACTTTATGTGACGCTGGCCGGCACGAACGCGGTCGCGATGGTCAACAAAACTACCGGTCGCGCCTTCGCGCTGATTCCCTCTGGTTGGTATCCAACCAAAGTCCTGACGAACGACCATCAGCTATTCGTGCTCAGCGCGAAAGGAATTCGCGGTCGGCATCCCAACCCAAGTGGACCCCAGGCCGATGGCGATGGCCGCGGCGGCGAATACGTGCTCACACTCTTGAAGGGTTCGCTGTCGATCATCAATCAGAACGAAATCGCTCGAAACGCAGCCGCGTGGACAAAGCAAGTGAACGCCGGCTCGCCGCTTTTCAGTCCCCATGCGGGTTTCAAGCTGCCGATCCGGCACGTGTTCTACATCATTAAGGAGAACCGTACTTACGATCAGGTGCTCGGCGATCTTGCACGCGGCAATGGCGATCCGAAACTCACGCTATTCGGCGAAGCGCACTCTCCAGTTCATCATCAGCTCGCGCGCGAGTTCGTGACGCTCGACAACTTCTTTGTAAACGGCGAAATCAGCGTCCTCGGCCATGCCTACACGACCGCCGGTTACGCCAGCCCGTTCTTTCAATGGATAGCGAACCTGCAGTACTCGACGCGCTGGAAGGGATACGGCTACGCTGCTTCACCCGCAGTCCAGGCGCCTGTCTACCTGTGGGATCGCCTGGATGAAAAGGGTGCCGACTATCGCTTCTATGGCGAAGAGTATTTTCTTGCGAATCGGAGCTACCGTATTCTGGTCGATCTTTTCGGATCGGATAGCGAGCTGGCAAAGAAGGCGTACGAAAGATCGCTGGCCGGAAGCGGCGGCTTCGCGGAGCGCGGTCGGGCATTTTACAACCTGGCCAAGCCTTTCTATGGTCAGACGGACGCGCGCGCAGCCGCCTTCGCTCTGCTGGGTCAATCCGATTTCGTCAAAGGGCTCTCGAATATTTTGGTCGGCGATTCAACTTTGGCGAGCGCCATCAATGAGAATCAGGCCCTGCGTCGTCAGTTCGCCGACTTGCTTTATCACTATCCGATGAACTTTCCGACGTGGGACCTCGCGCAATCTGATCTGGAACGAGTGCGCGCGTGGAAGACTGATTTTGAAAAACAAGTGAAGAGTGGGCGCGTGCCGCAGCTCGAATACATCTGGCTGCCAAACGATCACACCGACGGCAGCCAGAGCAAGATTCTTGACCCGTATCAGTTCATGGCGCAGAACGATGCGGCGTTGGGACACGTTGTCGATACGATCTCGCACAGTTCAATCTGGAAAGATTCGCTGATTCTCGTCGTCGAAGACGACACCCAGAACGGCCCCGATCATGTCGATGCCACCCGCACGATCGCTTTTGCTGCTGGACCTTACGTGAAACGCGGAGCCGTCATCAGCGATCGGTACGATCAACTCAGCATGCTCCGCACGATTGAGCTTCTATTGGGCCTGGAACCGATGAACCTGAATGATCGAATGGCTGCGCCGATGTTTGGCATCTTCACAGACAAGCCTGACTATCGCGCTTTCGCGCCTGCGAAGATCTCCGGTCAGATTTCCGAGGCCGACCGCCAGCGCTACCAGGAACTCGTCGGCCCAGAGTGAAAGCGGCGGTCAATCCGAGTTGGCAAGCGAGCGTGAGATGAGATATCTTGCGCGCCGTTAGCTGTCACGCGAGTCCGATAACTCGAAGTCAGAAGGAGCCTACGCCATGTTAAAGAACTCTACCGTCTTCCGTCTCTTCGTTCTTCCAGTCGCCTTGCTTCTTGGCTCGCTGTCCATTTCGGTCGATGCGCAACGTCGACAGCAAGCCGGGGATTCAACATCGGCAGCGGGACAGACCGATGCGCTCAAGGTGCTTCAGTGGCGGCAAATTGGTCCGTTTCGCGGTGGACGCTCGACCGCAGTCGCGGGCGTCGCGACCCAGCCAATGGTCTTTTATTTCGGCGGCGTTGGTGGTGGAGTTTGGAAGACGACGGACGGCGGCATCAATTGGCAAGCGGTCAGCGACGGTTCGGTTTTCGGCACGGCTTCGGTTGGCGCGATCGGCTTGTCGGATTCCGACGCAAACATAATCTATGTTGGCATGGGCGAGTCGCCGATCCGCGGCAACGTCTCGCACGGCGACGGTGTTTACAAATCGACTGACGGCGGCAAGACCTGGAAGCACATCGGCCTGGAGGACACGCGTCAGATTTCGCGCATTCGCGTCCATCCGAAAAATCCGGACATCGTTTTCGTAGCGGCGCAGGGACACGTTTGGGGACCGAACGAACAGCGGGGCGTGTTTCGATCCAAAGATGGCGGGAAGACCTGGCAAAAAGTTCTCTTTCGCAGCGACAAGGCCGGCGCCTGCGATCTGATTATCGATCCGACAAATCCGAATGTGATCTATGCGGGGTTTTGGGAAGTCTATCGCAAGCCCTGGACGATGGAGAGCGGCGGTAGCGGTAGCGGCATCTTCAAATCAACCGACGGCGGCGACACGTGGACTGAGATTACGCGGAGTCCGGGATTGCCGCGCGGAATGATCGGAATCGTTGGCATAACCGTGTCGCCGGCGAACCCCGATCGTCTGTGGGCAATTGTCGAGGCGGACGATGGCGGCGTGTTTCGCTCAGACAACGGCGGCCGGACATGGACGAAGACTAATGAGCAACGCAACCTGCGTCAGCGCGCGTGGTACTACTCACGCATCTATGCGGATCCGAAAAATGCCGATACGGTTTATGTGCTCAACACCGGCTTCTATCGATCGAACGACGGCGGCCGGACGTTCACCGGCATCGGCGTGCCGCACGGCGACAATCATGACCTTTGGATCGCACCCGACGATCCGAACCGCATGATCGAAAGCAACGACGGCGGTGCGAACGTTTCGTACAACGGCGGCCGAAGCTGGAGTGAGCAGGATCAGCCGACGGCGCAGTTTTATCGCGTCGCGGTTGACAACGATTTTCCGTATCACGTTTACGGCGCGCAGCAGGACAACTCAACCGTGCGTATCGCCAGCCGCACCACCAGCGGCGCCATCGCACGCGAGGATTGGTTCGATGTGGGCGGTGGCGAATCGGGCTGGATTGCGCCTTCGCCGAAAGATTCCGAGATCATCTATGCCGGCTCTTACGATGGCTTAACGACACGCTACGACCATCGCACCGATCAGTTGCGCGACATCAATCCTTACCCGAACAATCCGATGGGTTCAGGCGCCGGCGATATCAAGTACCGCTTTCAATGGAACTTCCCACTGGTTTTCTCGCCGCATGATGCGAACACGCTCTACTCAGCCGCGAATGTGCTTTTCAAATCGACGAACGAAGGGCAGAGCTGGGAAGTGATTAGCCCCGACCTGACGCGCAATGACAAATCCAAACAGGGCGCATCGGGCGGGCCGATCACGCATGACAACACCAGCATCGAGTACTACGACACGATCTTTACCGTGATGGAATCGCCGGTGACGGCGGGCACCATCTGGAGCGGTGCGGATGATGGCCTGGTTTACGTGACGCGCGACGGCGGCAAGAATTGGTCGAATGTCACCCCGCCAAAAGACATCATGCCAGAGTGGATTCAGATCAACTCGCTCGACGCTGGCGCCTTCGATGCCGGGACGGCGTACGTGGCGGCGACGATGTACAAGCATGATGACTTTAAGCCGTATCTTTACAAGACGCGCGACTACGGCAAGACCTGGAAGAAGATCACCACTGGCATTCCTGATGGCGCGTTCACGCGAGTGATCCGCGAAGATCCAAATAAGAAGGGCTTGCTTTATGCGGGAACTGAAACGGGCATCTACGTTTCGTTCGACGACGGCGCGAATTGGCAATCGATGCAGTTCGATCTTCCGGTTACGCCGATTACCGATCTCGTGATCCAGAAACGCGACAGAGAATTGGTTGCGGCTACGCAAGGCCGATCGTTTTGGATCTTTGACGACCTGCCAGTGTTGCATCAGTTGATGGACGCGGGCGGACTCAAAGCGGCGAGCGACTCACACCTTTTCAAACCGAAGGAAGCCTATCGCATGGCGGGCGGCGGTGGATTTCAATTGCCGCCGACGGCGACCGTGGGCCGCAATCCGGCGGGTGGGGCCGTTGTTTATTATTCGCTGAACGCAAAACCCACAACCGATGTGGTTATCGAATTTCTTGACTCAAACGGCAAGTCGATTCGCAAGTTCACCGGCAGATTACCGAGACCGGGTGCGGGGCAGGGAGCGGCTGCACAACCAGCGGCGCCGCCCGCCGACGACGAAGGCTTCTTTGGCGCGCCGGCGCGCGTTACCACTGACCTGGGCCTGAATCGTTTTGTCTGGGACTTACGTTACGCCGACGCCACGCGTTTTCCGGGAATGATTCTGTGGTCGGGCGAAACGCGCGGACCACACATCGTGCCGGGAAATTATCAAGTGAAGCTCACCGTCGATGGTAAGACGATGACGGAAAGTTTCGAAGTCAAACCCGATCCGCGTTTGACGACGACCGCCGCCGACTATGCAAAGCAGCTCAATCTTAGTCTGAAGATTCGCGACAAGCTGACTGAAACGCACGACGCGATCATTCAAATTCGCGATGTGAAAAAGCAGGTTGAAGATTTGGTGAAGCGCGTGGCCGGTCAACCAAACGCGAAAGCTATCAGCGACGCTGGGATGGCTTTGAACAAGAAGCTCACGGAAGTAGAAGAAGCGCTCTATCAAACCAAAAACCAGAGCAGTCAGGATCCTTTGAACTTTCCGATCCGGCTGAATAATAAGTTGGCGGCACTCCTCGGCGTGGTCTCGCGTTCGGAAACGCCGCCGACCGATCAGTCATACACTGTCTATGACGAACTGGCCGCCCAGATCGACGCGCAACTTCAGAAACTGGCGCAAGCGATGAAGACCGACGTGCCGGCGTTTAATCAGATCGTAAAGGAGCAGAACATTCCGGCGGTGGTGGTGAAGCCGTAGCGGGGACTTGCCTCGACAAAGCAACTGGGCGCAACCTTGTTATTGCGGTGGGAGTTCAAAACGCCCTGCAACTATTCCGGGTACCGTGATGTCCTCATCCAGGTTCTCCCAGCGCAAGGCGTACCCGTTGACTTCGACCTGAACCTGCGCCAGTTGTTCATCAGTGGCCGCCGACAGGCGTCGGAAGCGGTCAGCCGGAAATCCGACGATGCGGCCGTCGTGAAGCTCAACGTATATCCTTCGTCCGTCAGCCCACGCTCGTAGCGCCGCATCTTCTACGGCAACTCCTGGCTTATCGATTATGGTACTCATCGAATGCCCTTCTCAGAAATTCATGGTTTTCGAACACCAGTTGTTCAATTCGTCGCAAATCGTGAGGTCGGACTCCCCGATTAGCAGCGAGACGTATCGCTGGCGCCAGCCAGAACTTACACTCACCGTCTGGCGTCCTAACGTGGATGTGTGGTGGCTCCTGTCGTTCATCTGAGTAAAAGTGAAACCTGAAAGATCCGATCCGGAGGACCGTAGGCATGAGAGCAGTTTACCATGGCAAGGGTGTCCGCAACAGCAGGCGGAGCGATAATCACCGAAAGTTTTGATCGTACGACAGATCCTCCAACCGATGTGCCGGCATTCAATCAACAGGTGCGTGATGCGAACATTCCGGCGGTGGTGGTGAAGCCGGCGGCGGTTGGCAATCAACCCTAGCACGCAGATTTTCAGAAATTGAGCTTCGCCGCAAATTGGATGATGCGCGGGTTGTTGCTGGTCGAGATGATGCGGCCGAAATCGCCCGGCCTGGTGACCTGCCCGGTGTTCGGATCAATGCTGCCGCCCGAGGAACTAACGGCATTCAAGTTACTGAGTGGGTTGGCAAAGTTGACGTGATTGAAAAGATTGAAGAACTCCGCGCGGAACTCGATGTTCCGTGACTCCTTAATCGGAAAGCGCTTGATGACTGAGAAGTCCACGTTGGTCTGTCGTGGCCCGCGCAACACGTTGCGTCCGACGTTGCCAAAGTCCGTTCCCGTTGCGCCAGCAGTGGCTGTTCCGTTTGAACTTGGAATCAGTTGACCGGTCAACACGGTGGGACGCGCGAACGCGAGCGGATTGAAAAAGTAGCCCGGCGGAATATTGCTGGTCGCGCTGTTGCGTGTTGCTCCCGGCGCCCAATTGGGTCGCGCTACGCCGCCTGACCCGAAATAAAATGTGCCCGCGCCGCCGTCTATAATGTCAATTGGCGCACCGGACATTGCCGTCACGACGCCGGACGTTTGCCAGTTGGAAAGAAGTGCGCGTCCGACAGTTGAGCGACGAGCGAAAGCGAGGCGCGGCAAGTCCCAGAGGAAGCTCAAGACAAAACGGTGCGTGCGATCAAAGTCTGAGACGCCGCGATTGGCGCGGTTGTCGAGTTGATCGCCGGGGACGCTGCTGGTCTCGCCACCCCCGGTTCCGGTGGCTGGGTTGCCTCCCGAAGCGTTGTCAATCGATTTGGCGTAAGTGTACGAAGCCAGCAGTTGCAGACCGCTTGAGAGTCTTTTCGTCAAACTCGTTTGCAGCGAGTGATAGGTTGACTGCGCGGTGGACTGGTCCTGAAGGAAGCCACTTTGTCCGTTGCCTGGCAATACACCTTGAAACGGCGCGCGAAGTTGCGCGTTATTAGGCGTGTTCGTGGTGATACTGTTGGTGACGGCGTTGATGATCGGACGCTGCGGGCTGGCGAGACGCGCCTGGTTGATAGCAACTTGCCGCAGCAGGTTCAGCCCACGCGTGCCGACATAAGCCACTTCCCACAGCATATTTTTCTTCAACAGGAATTGGGCGCTCAGGTTGTACTGCTGAACGTAAGGCGTGCGATTGTTGCGATCAAACGTGAAGCCGAAAAGCGAAGAGCCCGGCACGAGTATCGGAAACTGATCTTGTGCCGGCAGCAGAACGGGCGAGCCGGGCGAAACGAAAGGATTCTCGATTGTCGCATTCGCGCTGAATGTTTGCAGATAGAAAGGCGGCGAGAACAGACTGTTATTGATGCTGACAAACCCCGAGCGCGAATGGAAGATCCCGTAGCCGCCGCGCAGAACCAGCCGGCCTGAATCGAAAGGCGCGTAAGCGAAGCCCACACGCGGCCCGAAGTTGTTCGGGTCAACGCTGCGCAGCACTCGCTTGCCGACGTTTGGCACGTCCGGCAGATCATATTGCAGAATCGGGTTGCCTGCCTGGACGATGCCACCGATGGGTGGTCCTTGTGGGAGACCGGCGGCGTTTACCAGCAGGCGGGGCTGGTACAGCGACGGATCGAAGGTCGAGATGCGTCCCTTCGTGTCATAGGGCGGAAGGTCCAATTCGTAACGCAATCCAAGGTTGAGCGTCAGCTTTGACGAAAACTTCCAGTCGTCTTGAAGAAAGAAGTTGTAATCAGTCGCTCGCAGGTTGCGCTCGGTGATGCCGTTGGCGAGGGTTGTCGGGGCGGTGGAAGATGTTCGGCCCTGAAGAAAATCGGTGAATGTGTTGAAGTTGATCACCCCGCGCGTCAGGGCAGGCGCGTCGAAGTTGGATTGGTAATAGCGAATTTCCCCGCCCGCACGGATGAAGTGCGATCCGCGCGCAATCGATAACGTATCGGCGAAAGTGGTGACCGGCGCGGTGGACTTTGTGTCTTGCAGTGCACTGGTGCCGAACATTACGCCCCCGGCATTCGACGCGATCCCGATGAGCGGTAGTCCGGGAAAAGCTGCGGCAGTTGAGCGCGTGATGCCAATGTCCGCGTCTCTGATGGCTTGTTGCGTGGTAACGTCTCGGCGAGAGAAGTTGAAGCCGAAACGTGCTTCGTTGGTCACGCGAGAGTTGAAGGTGTGAACGTCTTGCACAGAGAGCAAGCGGTTAGCGACTCCTTGAGCGACCGGAAAGCCGGGGACATTCGCGGCGCCTAAAAGCGCCAGGGTCTGCGGTGTCTGGGCGAAGAAGAATTTAACCGCCAGCCAGTTGTTCTGAGTGACGCGGAAATCCGTGTTGGCATTGAACTGGTCTTCGCGCGAGCGCGAGACGGACGATCCGGAGTAACGCCCGTTCACTTGCGGCGTGGGGATCAGAAACTCGCCGAGCGCTGAACGCGCATTCAAGAGCTTAAATGCCGTCGGGTTGATAGAGGGCAGGTTAAATGTCGTGCGCAGTCTCTGTTCTGAACGATCATCGGTCAGCCCCGGTGCAATCAGGACGTTGGAAGAGATGCTGTTCGAGATGCCGTTGCGCTCACGTATGCCCTGATACGAGGCAAAGAAAAAGATTTTGTCTCGTCGCACTGGCCCACCGACAGTGCCGCCGAAGTAGTTGCGTTTCAGCACCGGCCGTCGCGCACCGGCAGCTTTCAAAAAAGGATTGTTGGCATTGAGCGCATCGTTGCTGAAGTATTCATAAAGCGCACCGTGAAAATTATTCGTGCCGCTCTTAGTCACGATCTGAATGTTGCCGCCACCGGCGCGGCCGAAGGTTGCGTCGTAAAGTGAGGTCTGCACTTTGAACTCAGCAATGGTTTCCGGCGCCGGGTCCGCGAGGCGCGCGCCGCGGCCACCGATGCCGTTAGCATCAATGCCGTTGATCTGAAAATTGTTCTGCGTGAAGCGGGCGCCATTGACTGAGACGTTTTGCGCATTGCGCCCGATGGTACCGTTGTCCGGCAGAGCAGTCGCCGTGCCGGTCGAGAGACCGAGAAGTTGTGTGAAGTTGCGCGCTGCCAGCGGCAACTCCGAGACGGCGCGCGAATCAACTATGCGACCGAGTTGCGGGCCTGCGGATTGAACGAGCGGTGACCCCACTTCAACTGTGATGGTATCGAGTGAAAAACCAAGCTCGGCATCTACCGGCGTAGTTTCGGTGATAATTACTCTGGCAGCGAAGTGCGCGGGGGCAAAGCCGCGAGCCGCGATGGCTACTTGATAATTGCCAGGAGGCAGAGCCGATACCGAGTAACTCCCTTCCCCGTTTGTCGTGGTCTGACGTGCTTCACCCGTATCCTCGTTAGTTACCTTCACGTCGGCCCCGACGATCAGGGCGCCCTTCTGATCTTTGACGGTTCCGGCGATGCGGCCGGTGGTTTGAGTTTGAGCGAACGCGGGCGTGGGCCAGCAAGCCAGCACGCATGATGTCAAAAGTAAGGCGACGGCATTTCTGCCGTTCATCAGTTTGTTGACAATACTGTTGTCGTCTTTCCGACGAAGCGGGGGCAAGCCACTCTTCCGGACCCGAGAGACTGGTGTACTTGTGTGGTTCATCCAATCAACCAAGCCAGATAAGAAGAAACTCTCAAGACCAAATAAGCTCGTGGTCAGGAAGGGTGGCTTGCCCCCGCTCTTATTTCCCTCAGATTGGCCTTGTCCTCAAAAACTCACGTTGGCAGACGAATACGTTTCAGTAAATCTGTAAATCGCGTGTCGGAGCGCAACGGATCGTAAATCGGATTCGTCTTAATTTCTCGCATTCCAGACAAACGCCCGGTCTTTGTCTCCAAGGCCGATGTAAATCCAGGCGATGCCAAGCGGCAAGACATACTCGCCCCGTTTGGCCCGCTCTTGCAACTGATTGAGAATCCTGGTTGCTTCGTCCCTTTGTCCCGACCTGGCATAGGCATAGTAGAAGACCGTTAACCAGTTACCACTTTAGCGCGGTGCTCGCTGCTGGCTGCGAGCCAAAACTTCCTTCTCCGTCGCGGCCTCCCACAGCTTCACGGTTTTGTCATGACTTCCACTCGCCAGCTTCTTCCCGTCGGGCGAGAAGGCGACAGCGTCGACAATGTCCGTGTGCCCCTTGAGCGTCAACAGTTCCTGACCGGTCGCGACATCCCACAGCTTCACGGTGCGGTCGTCACCTCCGGTCGCCAGTCTCTTCCCATCGGGCGAGAACTTGACTGAACGGACCTGGCCCGCGTGTCCCCGAAGGGTGTGCAGTTCCTGACCGGTCGCGACGTCCCACAGCTTCACTATGCCGTCACGACCGCCACTCGCCAGTCTCTTTCCGTCGAGCGAGAAGACGACTGAGGCACCGCCAGCCAGGAGGGTGAGCAATTCCTGACCGGTCGCCGCATCCCACAGCTTCACTGTGCCGTCGTAGCCTCCGGTCGCCAACCTCTTTCCATCGGGCGAGAAGGCGACTGAAAGGACCCAGCTCGTGTGCCCCTTGAGGGTGAGCAGTTCCTGACCAGTTGCGGCATCCCACAGCTTCACTGTTTGATCCAGACTTCCGCTCGCCAGTCTCTTCCCGTCGGGCGAGAAGGCGACTTTACTGACAACGCCCGTGTGCCCCTTGAGTGAGAGCAATTCCTGACCGGTCGCCGCATCCCACAGCTTCACCGTTTTGTCCGCACTTCCGCTCGCCAGTCTCTTCCCGTCGGGCGAAAAGGCAACTGAACCGACCGTGTCCGTGTGTCCCTTGAGGGTGAGCCGTTCCTGACCGGCCGCCACATCCCAGAGCTTCACTGTTTGGTCACGACTTCCACTCGCCAGTTGCTTCCCGTCGGGCGAGAAGGCGACTGAATTGACAGTGTCTGTGTGCCCCTTGAGGATGAGCAAACGCTGACCTGCCGCCGCATCCCACAGCTTCACTGTGGCGATACTCCCCCCTCCTACTGTCGGGTCAAGACTTCCGGTCGCCAGCCTCTTCCCGTCGGGCGAGAAGACGACTGACCGGACACTGCCCGAATGCCCCTTGAGTGAGGTCAGTTCCTGACCGGTCGCGGCGTCCCACAGCTTCACTGTTTGGTCATCACTTCCGCTCGCCAGTCTCTTCCCATCGGGCGAGAAGGCGACTGAAGTGACCCGGCCCTCGTGCCCCTTGAGTGAGAGCAGTTCCTGACCGGTCGCGACGTCCCACAGCCTCACCGTTTGATCCCAACTGCCGCTCGCCACTCTCTTCCCGTCGGGTGAGAAGGCGACTGAAGTGACTGCGCCCTGTCCTGTGAGCGTGAGCAATTCCGGACCGCTTGTGGCATCCCACAGCTTCGCTCTTG
>Ga0080064_1006472_pt1 | contig 12627 bp, 8 predicted proteins | sample Subgrocontami54m_FD_69260 | JGI IMG/M metagenome (GOLD analysis project Ga0080064, IMG submission 69260) | Subsurface groundwater microbial communities from S. Glens Falls, New York, USA - GMW46 contaminated, 5.4 m (SPADES assembly) (version 2) ...
CGCGCGCGGCCGCGGGGCGGGGGGGGGGGAGCCGTGGGGCGGACAGGGTCGGGACAGAGGGTTGGCTTGACGAGGGCGGGTTCCAGGAATCGCGTGGAGATCGTCTCTTACGCCATTTCATCAAGACCGCCCTCTGTCCCGACCGGTCCGACCCCACGGCTGGGCCGCCCTTCGGGCGGCCCCTTCTCCTCTGGCGCAGCGGCCGCAGAGCTGACCATCGCCATCGTTCGGCCCACGGAGACCTCCGTGCGTCCTCCGTGCCTCAGTGACTCCGTGGTGAAAAAACGTCCGGACGGTGCACCACCTTGGGCTGCGGGCAACGCCCGCGCTGGAACCTGGCCCCTGCTCACTGGGATCTGCCTGAGATCTGTCCACTGGTCCCTGAGATCTCGAAACGCCGTTTCCGTTCCGTCCGTCAGCAAGCCCGACGTTTCGAATCTACGCAAGAACCGGAAGAGCCAGAAGTGACCGGGCGCCGACGTGGGGCGAGTCCCGTGCGTGGCCGGCGGAGGTGGACAGGGAGCGATAGAGGGTAGTACCCTGCTGGCGCCCCGCGGTTCAGGGCCGGGTTCCCCGGCCCCTTGAGGCGAAGCATGTTCAGCGACGCGGATGCCCTCCTGCGCCACCTCGGCGACAAGCGCGTCAAGATGGTGAACCTGCAGTTCTGCAACCTCTTCGGCGGCTGGCATCACCTCCAGCTTCCCGCCCGCCACGTGACCGAGGAGTTCCTCGGGCGCGGCGAGTCGTTCGACGGATCGTCCGTCCCGGGGTACGCCCGCACCGAGGCCGGAGACATGTCGCTGCGCCCCGACCCGACGACGGCCTTCGAGGACCCGTTCTTCGAGTTGCCGACCGTCTCGATGCTCTGCAACATCGTGGAGGCGGACACGGGCGCCCCCTGCCCGCGCGACCCGCGGGGAGTCTGCCTGCGGGCGGAGGAGTACCTTCGGCGGACCGGTTTCGGCACCCGCAGCGTCTGGGGCCCGGAGCTCGAGTTCTACGTCTTCGACCGCGTGGAGCGCGGCAGCGGCACGAACTTCGCAGGGTACCGGGTGGACTCGGACGAGGCGTTCTGGGGCGCCCCCGAGCCGGACCGACGGAGGCTCGGCCACGGCCTGCGACCGGGCGGAGGCTACCACGCACCGCCCCCGCTGGACCGGATGGCCGACCTGCGGGCGGAGGCCGTGGACGTTCTCGAGCGCATCGGCGTGCCCGTGCGATACCACCATCACGAGGTCGGCGCCCCGGGTCAGTGCGAGATCGAGCCGGAGATGGGGCCGATGCTCGCCATGGGCGACGCCATCATGCTCATCAAATACGTCGTGCAGCGTGTGGCGGACCGACGAGGCAAGTCCGTCACGTTCATGCCCAAGCCCCTGTACGGCGAGGCGGGGAGCGGGCTCCACTTCCACCAGCACTTCTTCCGCGAGGCGGAGCCGGTCTTCTTCGACGCGAAGGGGTACGCGGGGCTCTCGAAGCTCGCGCTCTCGTACACTGCGGGGCTGCTCGTCCACGGCCGGTCGCTGCTGGGGCTCGCCAGCCCGTCGACGAACAGCTACAAGCGGCTCGTGCCCGGCTTCGAGGCGCCGGTGAACCTCTTCTTCTCGCTGGGCAACCGTTCCGCGGCCATCCGCGTTCCCAAGTACGCGGTGCGTCCCGAGGAGAAGCGCGTCGAATTCCGGCCGCCGGACGCGACCGGAAACGGCTACCTCACCATGGCGGCGATGCTGATGGCGGGACTGGACGGGATCCAGAAGGACATGGACCCGGTGGCGCTCGGCTATGGGCCGATCGACGAGAACGTCTTCCACTGGTCCGAGGAGAAGCGGGCGAAGATCAAACCGCTGCCCGACACGCTGCTGGCCGCCATCGAGGCGCTCCGGTCCGATCGGGACTACCTGCTGCAGGGCGGGGTGTTCACGCCGGACCTGCTCGACACCTGGATCGCGCGCAAGACGAAAGAGGCGCGCGACCTGGAGACGCGGCCGCACCCGTACGAGTTCGACATGTACTACTCGCTGTAGGGAAGCCGGGTCGGGCGCTACTTCCAGTGGCTGCGCATGAACTCGTCGACCTCGGGCAGGCCGCCCTGGAGGACGATGTAGCCGTTGTGCGGCTCGCGGGGCGTGGTCTCGTGGTTGATGGGCGTTTCCATCATCTCGCGGATGCGCTTCGGGTCCTTCTCCTGGCCGAGGACCCAGCAGAGCTTCATGTAGGCGGCCTCGGGGAGCATGTTCTCGAGCGGGATGGTACCGAGGTCCATCAGGTCGCGGCCCGTGTCGTAGACGTACATCTGCACGAAGCCCCAGAGCGTCTGCACGGTCATCACGACGGTCATGCCCCCCTGGACGGCGCGGCGCAGGGCCGGGTAGAGCGGCTTGTTGACGTGACCGAGGCCGGTCCCGGCGATCACGAGGCCGCGGTATCCCCTCTCGGCCAACGCGTCGATGATGTCGGGGTTCATGTTGGGGTAGTAGTACTGGATCGTCACGCGCTCCTCGAACGCGGCGTTGATGACCGGCACGCGGTTCTTGTCGCGCGGCAGGAAGTCGCGCGTGAGGTAGGTGAAGCTGCCGCCCGGCGCGCCTGGGTGGGGCTGCACCATTGCGAGCGGGGTCGCGCCGATCGACCGGAACGTGCTGCGGTAGCTCGAGTGCATCTTGCGACAGCGGGTGCCGCGGTGCAGCAGGTTGTACCGGTCCGACGTCGGACCGAACATGCAGATCATCACCTCGGCGATCTCGCACTCCGCGGCGGTGCGCACGGCGCACATCAGGTTGAGCGCCGCGTCGCTCGAGGGCCGGTCGGACGAGCGCTGGCTCCCGACGAGCACGATGGGGACCGGCGAGTTCTGGACCATGTAGGACATGATCGCGCCGGTGTGGTGCATCGTGTCCGTGCCGTGGCCGATGACGATGCCGTCGGCGCCGTTGGCGATCTCCTCGCCGATCGCCTTCGCGAGCGCCACGTACTGCACCGGGCCCATGTTCTCGCTGAAGACGCCGAATAGCTTGCGCGTCGTGAGGTTGGCGATGTCCGCGAGCTCGGGCACGGCCCCGTAGAGCTCGCCCGGCGTGAACGCGGGGATGACGGCGCCCGTGCGGTAGTCGAGGCGGCTCGCAATGGTCCCGCCCGTGCCGAGCAGCGTGACGTTCTTGAGCCCCGCCTTGCGGGGGAAGTCCTTCTCGGGGATCTTGTACGCGGCCTTCCGGTAGCCCACCTCGTGCGCCTTGACGATTCGCCCGGCAGCGACGCCGACGTTGTAGCCCGTGAAGAGCTTGATGACGAGGTGGAGGTCGTCGCACGTCTCGTTGCGAGGGAGGATGACGCCGCGGAAGATCGAACCGGCGTCGTTCTCGATCTCGGCCTCGCTCCAGACGCCGATGCTGAATCGCTCGAGGCACGCTCGGGCGGGGCCGCGGTATCCCTGGTAGCGATCGCTGCGATCCGGGGCCGTCATGCCTTCCTCCCTTCCGCCAGGCGCCCCTGACGCACGAACTCGGCGACGTCGCACGCGGCGGCCCCGCCACCGACGAGTCGTGTCGCGCGACCGATGAGGTACCGCTCCCTCTTGTCCGGGCTGTCGTCCCGGTGCGTGAGGTAGCCGTCGAACGAGAGGCCGTCGAGTTTGCCCTGCCAGACCTGTGGCGGCTGCGGGTCGACTCCGAGCGCCTTGGCGGCGTCCTGCGCGCGGAGACCGGGGTTCCTGGCCATCGCCGCGGCCACGGGGTGGATCGCCTCGCGGGGGAGGCGCGCGTCGGTGTAGAGGTCGAAGATCTGGACCCACTCCTCGGGCCCGAGGCGATCGACGGGGATGCCGGCGCGCTTCATGGCCTTGGCGCCCTGGCCGAGCTCGATGGCGGCCACGCGGCCGGAGGCGCCGGTCCGCTTCACGACCTCGTCCACGATCGCCGCGCCGCCGCGGCGGATGAGGAAGTGGGTCGTCTCGAGCGGCACGCCCCACTCCCCGTAGCGCTGCTCGCGCTCCCAGGGCGCCTTCGCGAGCCGCGCCCTGATCCGCTCGACCCGGTCCGTCGTGACCCGCGTGGGAGGCGAGTCGGTGTCGGGGTACATCCGGTCCGGGCCCGGCAGGATGCGCTCGAAGGTCGTGAGCCCGCTCAAGAGCGACTTGCGCGTCTCGTTCGGCACGCCCTGCGTGGCATCCACCCACCGCAGGCGGATCTCCTCCACGGCCGTCCGGCAGTCCTGCTCGGGGCCCCAGACGAGGAAGAACTCGTCGCTCGCCCCGACGCCGAGCCGCTGCCGGATGGCGTCGCGGACGGTCTCCATTCCCCGGAATCCCGGAAGGCGGCGTCCGTCCATCACCACCGGAGGCTGATCCAGGCAGGCGATCACGCGGAGGCGGCCCTCGAGCTCGTCCATGAAGTCGAGGCCCGGCTGCGTGGGGTGCCGCGCGAGATCCTCGATGCCCTCGATGCGGACGGCGTAGATGCGGCCGCCCGACGCCGCGGCACGGCGCGCGATGTCGATCTCGGCGCCGCCGAAGAGGCCGGTGACGTCGGCCTGGTGCATCCGCACGTCGGCCTCGGTGGCGAGCCCGCGGGAGCGCAGCTCCGCGGCGAGCTTGAGCAGGTTGACCTGGCGCACCGCCTCGTTGTGGACGAGCTTCACGGCGTAGAGGGCCTTGGAGACGCCCTTGATCTCGACGCGCCTGCCGCCGCGGACGCTGACGTTGACGTCCTGCCGGGCCGCGCCGATCCCGACCCGCACGCGGCGGGTCGAGCGGGAGACGAGACCTGCGAGCAGGATGGCCTCGCGGACCTCGTCGGGCGTCCTCAGGTCGGGACCGGTCACGGTCTCGGTGAGCGGCATCCCCAGCCGGTCCGTGCGGAAGACGATGCGGTGGCCCTTGTTCGAGACCTCGCGGCTGGAGTCCTCCTCCACGGACAGGTGGGTGACGGTGAGGCGGCGGCCGCGGAACGGGAGCCAGCCGTTGACGCCGACGATGGCCGTGCGCTGGAACCCGGTCGGGATGCTGCCGTCGAGGTACTGCTTGCGCGCGATGTGGACCTCGTCGATCACGTCCATGTGCATCATCAGGCAGAGCTCGATGGCGACGTCGATCGCGTCCTGGTTCGCCAGGAAGGGCGGCGTGTCGTCCATCTCGTACGTGCAGACGTTCTGGTGGTTGAGGAGGTAGACGATCTCCTTCTTCGTCTTGAACTCCATGAGGGCGGTGCCGTCGTAGACGCCGAGCTCGGAGAGCGTGGGGCGCATGTGGCGCAGGACTTCCGCGTCATGGGTCTGCGTGTAGATGCCGGAAGGACAGCGGCAAAAGAGCTTCTGGCGCGTGAGGAGCTGCTGGTGCACCTCAAGCCCGGAGATCAGCCCGACGGACTCGTAATCGAGGGGTGAGATCATGGAGGAGGATGCCGAGCTGTGTTTCTCGTGGCGAGGGCAGCGGATCCAGCCGCCCGCAGACGCGGCGGAGGCGCGAATCCTATCCCCGATTCGCCCGCGATCGCAAGCTACTAAGGGTCGCCAGGGGAGGGGCGTCGAAGCACCACCCGGACGGGTTGTTCCCAGGCCCTGGCGGGCGGTTGCACCGCCGAAGTCGGCCTTGATCCCCTGGTCCTCTGCACGAAGCTGGATGCGCAACCCTGTTGCCCGTCAGTAGGTTCCGTCCGCGCCGCGGTGCGGACGTGCTTCCTGACCATTCGAGGGCCGCCAAGCGCTGCTTGCGGCCGAGAAACCCATTGAACAAGTCGGCCGTTACGCATACGGTGATGGGGCTAACGGCCGACTTATTTGAACGAGGCGACCCATGAAATTCCTGGGAAGAGAGCGAGAGAAGGTCCTGCTTCGCGACTGGGTGCATCGAGACGACCGCGCCTGCCTGGGTGTCATCTATGGCCGTAGACGCGTTGGGAAGACACGCCTCGTCGAAGAGGCGCTCGGGGAGTTGGAGGTCCTGAAGTTCGAGGGCCTCGAGGGGCGGCCGTCCACAGTTCAGCAGAGGCAGTTTCTGGACCGCCTTGCCGAGTTGACCGGAAGACGAGAGTACAAGCTGATCAAGACGTCCAACTGGACGGACATCCTGGTCCTGTTGGCGGACTACGTTGCGAGCCGTTCGCAGGAGAAGCCGGTCGTCGTTTTTTTCGACGAGTTCCAGTGGATGGCGGCGGGCCGCACTCGCCTTGTCAGCAGTTTGAAGTACGTCTGGGACAACCACTTCTCGGCGAAAGGAAGGGTGCGACTGCTGCTCTGCGGCTCCGTTTGCTCGTTCCTCGTCAAGAAAGTGGTGCGCTCCCGGGCGCTCTACGGGCGGATCAACCTCGAGATCGACCTCAAGCCGCTTCGACTTCCCGAGATTGTGGAGGTGTTTTCTCCCAAGAGATCCCTGAAGGAGGTCGTCGAACTCTACATGGCCCTGGGCGGAATCCCACAGTATCTGCAGATGGTCGATCCCCCGGAGTCGGTGAGAGGGAGTCTCGAGAGGCTCTGCTTCTCCCCCAACGGCTACCTCACGACGGAATTCGAGAGGATTTTCGCGAGCCACTTCGGCTCCAACCCGATTTGCCGGAGAATCCTCCTCACCCTGGCGCGCAAGCGCTCCGCCGACAGAGAGCAGCTACAGTCGGCGTGTGGGCTCGCCTCGGGAGGGAGAATCACGGAATACCTCGAAGATCTCGAGATGGCGGGCTTCCTCGAGCACACCCGCCCCGTCGACAAGCCGAATTCCATGCGTCGGAACCGCTATCGGATCTCCGACCCGTATCTGCTCTTCTACTTTCGCTTCATTCGACCCGCGCTCAGGAGGATCAGACAGTCCGACGATAAACCCGTTTTCTCACGCTATGTGACGGACCGAAAATACGACGCATGGCGGGGAGCGGCCTTCGAACTCGTCTGTCACCAGCACGCAGGGCTTGTGGCCGAGAAGCTGGGCTTCTCGGCGGTCTCATACGAGCACGGATCCTGGTTCTCCCGGTCGCAACGGGACGGTGCGGCCCAGATCGACTTGGTGTTCCTGCGAGCCGATCGCGTCGCGACTCTGTGCGAGATCAAGTTCCAGGACGCAAGCATCGGCACGGAGGTCATCGCGGAGGTGATCCGCAAGAAGCAGGCGTTTCCGAATCCCAGGCGTTTCACGGTGGAACTGGTTCTGGTCACCGCATCGCCTGTGACGGACGCGCTGGCGCGCGAGCGGTTCTTCAATCGCGTGCTCGAACTGGACAGGCTGTTCGGATAGGCCCGCCCTGGTGAAGCTGACGTCCCGCGCCACAGGCCATACGCAGACCTTCGACCGTCCGCCGACGCGGACGCCGCAGTGACCACCACTTCAGACACACGCCCAGGCCCCCATGGCGCGTGTGACGGAAGTGCTTGTGGGCCAATCGAGTGGGACGGGGTTGTCCGGGCGCGCTCCTGGCTGACGCGTTGCGGCATCTGTTCTCCGTCAACAACAACTTCATTGAAGGAGAACGACCATGGACACGAATCGAATGGACACCATGATTCAGAACGCGGGCCTCGAAGAGCTGTCCGATGCGCAGTCGCTCGAAGTCGAGGGCGGCTACATGATCATCATCATCCGATACTTGATCGTTTTCTAGGCATGGTTCAGCAGCGGCCTGATTCAGGTAACACTCGGACACACTCCATCGTCGTACTCGTACTCGTGCTCGTGCTCGATTGGGTGGGGCCAGGTTACGAGTACGAGCACGAGTACGAGTACGAACGGGCACGGAGTGTTACCCAGGTCTGAACCATGCCGTCTTCTAGCGCTCGGACGCAGAGAGGGAGGAGTCCAGACCTCCTGACGCGGGGCCTCGCCGTCGGCCGTAGAGCGCTCCCGGCCAGGGGGTAGGGATATGAATCCGCGCATCCATTTCTGGAACTTGCGCGGGCCCCTCGGCGTCTCTTCAATGCACACTGGAGAGACGCAATGGCCGACCTTCTTGAACTCGCCTCCGACCCTCGACGCCACATCAGCGAGCACGCATGGATCCGCGACGAGGGGGACCTGCGCGTGATCGTAACGCACGCCATTCCCCTCTTGCAGTACCGTCGGGGCGACGTCGTCATGGAGCGTCTGGCGATGGCGGAGTTGGCCGAGACGGGAGCGGCCCGGGTCCAGGAGATTGCAAAGGCGTTTGACGTGCACCGCACGACGGTGACGCGCTGCTGCAAGCTCCTGCGCGAGGGGGGGACCGAGGCCCTCTGGGACGGCAAGCCGGGCCCCAAGGGCTCGCACACCTTCGGCGAGGTCATCCAGCGGCAGGTCGTAGAGTTGCGCAAGAAAGGCGAGACGCAATCGGCCATCGCCACGAGGCTCGGGATGTCGGTGCCGTGGGTGAAGGTGCTCTGCAAGCGAGCCGGCCTCGTCGAGCCGCGCGCGATCGCCTCCGACCTACCGGGGATGACGGCGGGCGTGTCCGAAGTCGCCGATGAAGCCGTCGCTGGAGAGACTGCGACAGACACGGCGGCGGCAGCATCCAAGGGGTCCTCCACGGCGACGATCGCCGAAGAGGCCCCCAAACCCTTCCTGCCGCTGTCCCGAGAGGCAGCGGCCGTCTTCGCAATGGTCAACCTCACGCCCGACGGCGAAGCAGAGACGTGCTTCGAGGCGAGCGAGCAGGTCGCACACGCCGGAGTGCTGCTGGCGATCCCGCTCCTCCCGTCGCTGGGGCTCCTCGAAGGAGTCCGTTCGGTCTACCATCGGATGAAGAACGGCATCTACGGCCTGCGCGCGACGGTGCTCGTCCTCTTCTCGATGGCGCTTCTGCGCGTCAAACGCCCCGAAGGGCTCAAGGCCATCTTCCCCGACGCTCTGGGACGGGTGCTCGGGCTCTTGCGCGTCCCCGAGGTGAAGACGATCCGCCGCAAACTGGCCGAGCTGGCTGAGAGGGCGAAGGCCCACGTGCTGGTCAAGTGGCTGGGGCTCAAGCGCGCCGAGGAGGCCCCGCGTGCCATGGGGTTCCTCTACGTGGACGGGCACGTGCGCGCCTACCACGGGAAGCGCTGGATCCCCAAGGGGTGGTCGACCGCGCGCAAGCAGGCCCTTCCGGCGACGACGGACTACTGGGTCAACGACCGTGACGGGCAGCCTGTGCTGGTGCTGCCGACGGAGGCCAACCCCGGGCTCATCCAGGTCCTGCCCAGCATCGCCGCAGCCGTGCGCGAGATCATCGGTCCCGAGCGTCGCGTGACCCTCGTGTTCGACCGAGGCGGATGGAGTCCCGAGCTGTTCTCCAGGATCCTGGCGCTGGGGTTCGACGTGCTCACCTACCGCAAGGGGAAGATCCGTCCGTTGGCGCGGAAGCTCTTCCACGAGGAGACGACGTGGGCGGATGGGAAGAAGCACACGTACCTCATCGCGGAGGCCGAAACCCGCCTCTCGGACGGCCCTGTGCTCAGGCGCATCGCCGTCCTGCGCGAGGACGGGAAGTGCACTGAGATCGTGACGAGCCGGCGCGACCTCTCTGCGGCTCTCCTCGCGTACCGCATGTTCTCGCGCTGGCGGCAGGAGAACTACTTCAAGTACATGCTGGAGGAGTTTGCGATCGACGGCCTCGTCGAATACGCCGAGGAGCCCGCCGACGCGGAACGCACCGTCCCCAACCCCCGCAAGAAGGTCCAGGCGAAGCGGCTGGCGAACGCTCGCGCCGAAGTCACCAAGTGGGAGGGCGAGCTCGCCAAGTGCGTCGAGGGGCACGAGGAAGCGGGGTGTCGCACCATGCGCGGCTTCAAGATCGCGAATGCGCGCATCCGCAAGGAGCTTGAGTGGGCTCGGCAGCGCGTCGCCCTCCTGGAAGAGGAGTCGCGACGGATCCCGACCCGGGTCGCCATCAAGGACCTAGCCTCTGAGGACACCGAGGTCATCAAGCTCGCGGTGGAGCGCAAGCTCCTCGTGGATGCCGTGAAGATGGCGGCCTACCGCGCCGAGACGAAGCTCGTCCAACTGGTCGACCCTCACTTCGGTCGCAACGAAGACGAGGGCCGTCGCCTGATCAAGGAGGCCCTCAATCTCCCGGGGGATCTCCTCGTCGACGGGACCCAGGTCACCGTGCGTCTCCAGCCCATGAGCGCCCCTCGTTTCACTCGTGCCCTGGTGGCGCTGTGCGCCGCTCTCAACGAAATGGACACCCGCTTCCCCGAGTCACCCTACCGTCTGCGCTACCAGGTGGAGGGGGCGGAATGATGCAAATCGGCCGACCCCCGCGTCAGGAGGTCTGGAGTCGTATCGGTGGGACGGTGCTGGGACTCAGCGTGTCCAAGGGGTAGGATCGCGCCTTTGGATGACCTCTCCGCTGCATGGCGTCCTCTGCCACTGGCGTCTTTCCCGACAGGCCATGCGAAAGCAACACCGTCGCCAGGAACCCGACGACCTGATCGAATGGCGCTGCGCCTGCGACGCCCTGTTCGTCGGGATCGCACCGACGCACTGCCCGAAGTGCGGGGTAGCGGGACCGTTCGAGCGACTGACGGCCGGGGACGACCCCGAGGAGGAGATCGAGGTCGAAGGCGTGGTCCGCAAGCTGCGCTCCTGGGAAGGGGAGGTGCTGCTGCATGCCGCGGCCTGGGGCGCGGTGATCCGCGGCCTGGGGTTCCTTGCCGTCAATGTCCTCGCCCATTTCGCGGTCGGGACCCGGTTGTCGGTGCATTTCGTCTCGCTCCCTTTGGTCGGCCTCGGGCTGGTGGCCGGCGGGGGTGGGGCCTGGGCCCGCTACCCGGCCTTCCGTCTGGTGGTCGCGCCGCGGCATCTGGAACGCATCGGCGCCATCGAGGCCCTGGCCGCCAAGAAGAACCTTCCCTTGGTCCGAATCTCGGCTATTTTAAATGGAAGCAAAAACGGGTATGATAGCGGGGTCTTTTTATTGGATAGAATAGGAGTGTTGGCTTCGGTGTACGGCCTGGCGGACGTGGTGTTCGTCGGCGGGAGCCTGGTGCCTGTGGGCGGTCACAACCTGGCCGAGCCTGCGTATTTCGCAAGACCGATACTGTTCGGCCCTTTCATGAGCAATTTCAAGGAGATGGCCGAGGAATTTAAGCGCAGCGGATCGGCTGTACAAGTCACCGCGGCAGGTCTTGAGAGTGAGCTGGTTTCTCTGATCGAGGACGCGCCGCGCAGAAGGTCGCTGGGAAGCGCCGCCAAGCAGGTACTCGAGCGGCATGCCGGGGCCACGCGCAAAAACTTGGAACTTTTTTTGAAGGCCATGGGAGAAAATAAAGCCCAGGCCGGGAGAGCGAAGTGATAAAAAAGATAATAATGACGTTTTTGTCCCAGATTTACCGCGCCGCACTTTTGTCCAGCCAGGCCTATTACCGTATGTTTCCTTCCACCGTTAAGCGCGTCAGCGCGCGCGTGATCAGTGTGGGGAACATCACCTGGGGAGGCACGGGTAAGACGCCCCTGGTAGCGAAGCTGGCGCGAGACCTTTCGTACTACGGTCGTAAGGTGGTGGTGCTCACGCGCGGTTACGGTAAGGACGAGGTGGCCGAACTCAAGAAAAAACTACCCAACATCCCTATCCTCGTGGGCAGGGACAGGATCAAGACCGCGCGCGAGGCGATCAAGACCTACAACGCCGATTTTCTCATCCTCGATGATGGTTTTCAGCATATCCGTCTGGGACGTGACCTGGACATTGTGAATATCAACGCCTCTCAACCGTTCGGGCCCGGAGGACTCGTGCCGCGCGGCACGTTGCGCGAGCCGCTGGATCATCTGTCACGCGCCGACGTTTTCATGCTCACCAAAAGCAACATCGGTTCCAAAAACCTGCACTGGATACGCCAAAAACTGCTGTCGATCAAACCCAACGCACTGATCTTCGAGGCCGTGCACAAACCGCTGCGTTTCAGCGATGTTTTAAAGGGCCGTTTCCTGACGCTCTCTGAAATACGCGGGCGCAAAGTAGCCACGCTGTCCGCCATCGGCGACCCTTTTTCTTTCGAGAAAACCGTTGAGAACCTGGGGGGCGAGATCCTGTTCGCGGCGCGCTACGACGACCACCATGAATACAAGGCGTCGGAGATGCGCGACTTCATGAGACGCTGCCACGAGGTAAACGTCCACGAAGTGATTACCACTGAAAAAGACTTTTACCGGCTCGAACCTGTGTTGAAGGCGATGGAGCCAGGGCAGGTGACCGTGGATTTTTTAACGCTTCAAATTGAGATCCAGGTGAACGATGAAGAAGATTTTATTCGAAGATGCCTTAATCCTTAGCGTTTCAAAGTTCCTCCGCCTGCTGGTACGCGTCCTTCCTTTGAGTTACACGCTTCTCATCGCCCGCGGCGTAGGTTTTGTGCTTTATTATTTCACCAAGCGGCGCAATATCGCTCAAAAAAACCTGCGCGCCGCTTTCGCGGGTCAAATGTCCCCCCGCCGCATGAGGGTCACGGCCCGCCGCTCGATGCAGAACCTGGCCATGTCGGTGGCGGAGCTTTTGAGCCTGCCGGACATGGACCGGCGCCATATCGACAGGCATTTTGAGTTCGTCGGCACTGAGCGCCTCGATCCGGAGATCAAGAAGGGCAAAGGGATTATTTTTTTGACCGGCCATTTCGGCAGTTGGGAACTGCTCAGCCTTTCTGGCAGCCTCAAGGGCTATCCTCTGGTCGCTCTGGCCCGGCGCCAAAAACATCCGAAGCCCGATG
>Ga0080064_1006475_pt1 | contig 12626 bp, 26 predicted proteins | sample Subgrocontami54m_FD_69260 | JGI IMG/M metagenome (GOLD analysis project Ga0080064, IMG submission 69260) | Subsurface groundwater microbial communities from S. Glens Falls, New York, USA - GMW46 contaminated, 5.4 m (SPADES assembly) (version 2) ...
TGGTCGCCAAGGTAATTGAGTGACGGGTGATTGGTAGGTCGGGCCACGTATCACGAATCACGAATCACAAGTCACGAATCACGAATCACGGGGTTTAAAACATGGCAGCATTAAAGAGTCAAAAGATCCGTATCCGCCTCAAGGCCTTCGACTACCGCCTGATAGACCAGTCGGCGCTCGAAATCGTGGAGACGGCGAAGCGTACCGGCGCAGTCGTCAAGGGTCCGGTGCCGCTGCCGACGCGCAAGGAGCGTTTCGACGTGCTGCGTTCGCCGCACGCGAACAAGACTTCACGCGAGCAGCTGGAAATCCGCACGCACCTGCGGCTGATGGACATTATCGATCCCACCGACAAGACGGTCGATGCGCTGATGAAGCTCGACTTGCCGGCGGGCGTGGACGTGGAAATTAAGTTGTAAGCATTGATTATTTGCCGGCCAATTGCAGTCGGCACCTACCCGAGGCTTTAATGCCGAGGGTTGGTTAAACCCAACAAAGGGTAATAACATGAGTTTAGGATTAGTCGGTCGCAAGATCGGCATGACACGCGTGTTCACCGACGATGGCGATTCGATCCCGGTGACCGTGGTCGATGTGTCGAACAACCGCGTGACCCAGATCAAAACGCCCCAGACCGATGGCTATTGTTCGGTCCAGGTCGCCTACGGCAAGCGCCGCGCGCGCCGGGTAAACAAGGCTGCCGCGGGGCATTTCGCCAAGGCGGGCGTCGAAGCCGGCTCGGTGCTGCAGGAATTCCGCGTGACGCCCGAGCAGCTCGCCAGCTTCAAGGTCGGAGCCGTGATTGGCGCCGAGGTGTTCCAGGTCGGGCAGACGGTCGACGTAGCCGGCACCTCGATCGGCAAGGGTTTTGCCGGCGTCATCAAGCGCCATCATTTTTCGTCCAACCGCGCGAGCCACGGCAACTCGGTGTCGCACAACAAGCCGGGCTCGATCGGCATGGCGCAGGATCCTGGCCGCGTGTTTCCCGGCAAGCGCATGTCAGGTCATCTTGGCAACGTGAAACGAACCACCCAGAACCTCGTGATCGTGCGCATCGATGCCGAGCGCCAGTTGCTGCTGATCCGCGGCGCGGTTCCCGGCGCTCGTAACGGCGATGTCACCGTTTACCCGGCGGTCAAGGGCGGCAAGGCGAACGCCAAGCTGGCTGCGGCCAAGGCAGCCAAGGCAGCCAAGGCAGGTGCATGATGGAACTCAAACTGATCGACCCGCAGGGGCAGTCGACCGCCAACGTCGTAGCGGCGGACGCGGTATTCGGCCGGGATTACAACGAAGCACTGATCCATCAGGTGGTGACCTCGTATCTTGCCAACGCGCGCAGCGGCACCCGCGCGCAGAAAGACCGCGGCGAGGTGCATCACTCGACCAAGAAACCGTTTCGCCAGAAAGGCACCGGCCGCGCCCGCGCCGGCATGACCTCGAGTCCGCTGTGGCGGGGCGGCGGCCGGATTTTTCCGAACCGGCCGGACGAAAACTTCAGCCACAAGCTGAACCGGAAAATGTACCGCGCGGGAGTGTGCTCTATCCTGTCGCAGCTCGCGCGCGAAGGGCGGCTGGCGGTGGTCGACAGCTTCACGCTCGACGCGCCGAAAACCAAACTGCTGGCCCAGAAAGTCAAAAGCATGGGTTTCGACAACGTACTGATCGTCACCGACAGCGTGGATGAGAACCTGTGGCTTTCGGCGCGCAATCTGCCCAACGTCAGCATCGTCGCGGTCGCGCACGCGGACCCCGTGAGCCTGATCCGTCATGCCAACGTGTTGCTGACCAAGACCGCGATGGCCAAATTCGAGGAGCTGCTGAAATGAGTAGCGCCGCAACTGGCACCCGGAACACCGAGCGCCTGATGAAAGTGCTGCTCGCCCCGGTGGTGTCCGAGAAGAGCACGTTCATCGGCGAGAAGAACAACCAGTACGCATTCCGCGTAACGTCGGATGCGACCAAACCCGAGATCAAGGCGGCGGTCGAGCTGATGTTCAGCACCAAGGACCGGAAAATCGAGGTCGTGTCGGTGCAGGTTGCCAACGTCAAGGGCAAGGAAAAACGCTTCGGCCGTTTCATGGGCCGCCGCAACAACTGGAAGAAGGCTTACGTGTCGCTCAAGGCCGGCCAGGAGATCAACTTCGCGGCAGGGGAGACCAAGTAATGGCACTCGTTAAAGTCAAGCCGACGTCGCCGGGCCGCCGCGCGGTGGTCAAGGTGGTGAACCCGGATCTGTACAAGGGCCGGCCACACGATGCGCTCATCGAGCGTCAGACCAAGAGCGCCGGCCGCAACAACCATGGCCACATTACCACACGCCACCAGGGCGGCGGCCACAAGCAGCACTACCGCGTGATTGACTTCAAGCGTGACAAGGACGGCGTCGTGGCCCGCGTCGAACGCCTCGAACACGATCCGAACCGCAGCGCCAATATCGCGCTGTTGTGCTACGCCGACGGCGAGCGCCGTTACATCATCGCGCCCAAGGGCGTGAGCGCCGGCATGCAGCTGCAAAGCGGCCCCGATGCGCCGATCAAGGCCGGCAACGCGCTGCCCCTCAGGAACATCCCGGTCGGCACCACCATCCATTGCGTCGAGATGCTGCCGGGCAAGGGCGCGCAGCTCGCGCGGGCTGCCGGCGCCTCGGTGCAGCTGCTGGCGCGCGAAGGCGATTACGCGCAACTGCGGCTGCGCTCCGGCGAGATCCGCAAGGTGCACGTCAACTGCCGCGGGACGATCGGGGATGTCGGCAACGAGGAGAATTCGCTGCGCTCGATCGGCAAGGCCGGTGCACAGCGCTGGCGCGGCATACGCCCGACGGTGCGCGGCGTGGCGATGAACCCGATCGACCACCCACATGGCGGCGGCGAAGGCAAGACCGCAGCGGGACGAGACCCAGTCAGTCCTTGGGGCACGCTCACCAAAGGCTACCGTACGCGCAAGAACAAGCGTACCAACAGCATGATCGTGCGCCGCCGGCACGCTAAAACCAGCGCCGCATAACGAGGTAAACCATGGCACGTTCCATCAAGAAAGGCCCGTTCGTCGACTATCACCTGATGGCCAAGGTCGAAGCGGCGCGCGCATCCAACGACAAGCGGCCGCTCAAGACCTGGTCGCGGCGCTCGACCATCCTGCCTGACTTCGTCGGGCTGACGATCGCGGTGCACAACGGCAAGCAGCACGTGCCGGTCTACATCACGGAAAACATGGTCGGCCACAAACTCGGAGAGTTTTCCCACACCCGGATCTTCAAGGGTCACTCGAGGGCGGGCAGCGTGGCGGCAGCCGCCACGGCTGACAAGAAATCGAGCATGGGGCCGGGCGCAGGAGCGGCGGCGCCGGCGGCACCGGCGAGCGCGAGCGCGCCGGCTGTACAGGCCAAGAAATGAGGGATGCAGTAATGGAAACCACGGCAAAACTTAACGGCGTGCGGCTGTCGGCCCAGAAAGGCCGGCTGATCGCGGACCAGATCCGCGGCCTGCAGGTCGAGCAGGCCTTGAGCCTGCTCAGCTTCAGCCCGAAGAAGGGCGCGGTCATCATCCGCAAGGTGCTCGAATCGGCAATCGCCAATGCCGAGCATAACGACGGCGCCGATATCGATGAATTGAAGGTGACGCGCATTTACGTCGAAAAAGGGCCGGTGCTGAAGCGCTTTTCCGCGCGCGCCAAGGGCCGCGGCGTGCGCATTCTCAAGCACAGCTGCCACATTCACCTCAGCGTCGGCGACGGAAGGAAATAGACATGGGACAAAAAATACACCCGATCGGGTTCCGGCTTGCGGTGCTGCGTAACTGGTCGTCGAAGTGGTATGCGAACAGCAAGAACTTTCCGGGCATGCTGCAGGAAGACATCAAAGTGCGCGATTTCCTGAAACAGAAACTTGCGCACGCCGCGGTCGGCAAGATCATCATCGAGCGCCCGGCCAAGAACGCCAAGATCACGATTTACAGCGCGCGTCCGGGGGTGGTGATCGGCAAGAAGGGTGAGGACATCGAGTCGCTCAAAGGGCAGCTGCAGAAGATGCTCGGGGTGCCGGTGCACATCAACATCGAGGAGATCCGCAAGCCCGAGGTCGACGCGCAGCTGATCGCCGATTCGATCGCGCAGCAGCTGCAGAAGCGCATCATGTTCCGCCGCGCGATGAAGCGCGCCATCACCAACGCCATGCGGCTGGGCGCGCAGGGCATCAAGATCATGAGCGCGGGACGGTTAAACGGCATCGAGATCGCGCGCACCGAATGGTACCGCGAAGGGCGCGTGCCGCTGCATACGCTGCGCGCCGACATCGATTACGGTTTCTCGGAAGCCAAGACCACCTATGGCGTGATCGGCATCAAGGTATGGGTGTTCAAGGGTGAGATCATCAGCCAGCACGAGCAGCCGTTGGCGGCGCCCGCCATGACGCCCGAGGCGCTGCCAGCAGCCGACCCTCCGGGGACGCTAAAGAAGCCCGCGCCCAAAAAGAGAAGGCCAGGAGTGAAACATGCTGCAACCAGCTAGAAGGAAGTTCCGCAAGGAGCAGAAGGGCCGCAACAAGGGCGTTGCGACCCGCGGCAACAAGGTGAGCTTTGGCGAATACGGCCTGAAGGCGGTTACGCGCGGCCGCCTGACGGCACGCCAGATCGAGGCCGCGCGCCGCGCCATGACGCGCCACATCAAGCGCGGCGGCCGCATCTGGATCCGCATCTTCCCGGACAAGCCGATTTCGCAGAAACCGGCCGAAGTGCGCATGGGCAACGGCAAGGGCAATCCGGAATACTGGGTTGCCGAAATCGTGCCCGGCAAGGTGCTCTACGAAATGGACGGGGTCGATGAGGTGTCCGCGCGCGAAGCGTTCCGGCTCGCCGCCGCGAAGCTGCCGCTGCGGACTGCGTTTGCACACCGCCTGGTCGGAGGTTAAGCCGTGAAAGCCAGCGAATTGAGAGCCAAGAACCCGGCTGAGCTGCAGCAGGAGTTGCACGAACTGCTGAAGGCGCAGTTCAGCCTGCGCATGCAGGTTGCCACCCAGCAGCTCACCAACAACAGCCAGATCAAGAAAGTGCGCCGCGACATCGCGCGCGTGCGCACTTTGCTTAACGAAAAGGCACGCCAGTCATGACTGAAACGAGCAGCAACAAGCGCACCCTGACGGGCCGCGTCGTCAGCGACAAGATGAACAAGACGGTGACGGTGCTGGTCGAGCGCCGGGTCAAACACCCGCTCTACGGCAAAATCGTCACGCGCTCGAAGAAATACCACGCGCACGACGAGAAGAACGAGTTCAAGGAGGGCGATACCGTGCTGATCGAGGAGTGCCGGCCGCTGGCCAAGACCAAGGCGTGGCGCGTCAGCCGCCTGCTCGACAAGGCGCGTCCGGAATGAACCCGGCTGCCGCTCAAAACGCTTGAACTGGATAGGGAATTTCAGTACAATCGCCGCTCTTTGTTGCGCCGCACCGCGGTAGGGCATTACGGGCGCGGACGACCTAACCCGGACGGGTTCCAAGACTGACTGCCGGCATGCTGCCAGGCGGATCAAGTTGGAAAAAGCTGCAGCTTTTAATCGAGAGCCAAATGATACAGATGCAATCCATTCTGGATGTCGCTGACAACACGGGTGCGCGCGCGGTGATGTGCATCAAGGTGCTGGGCGGCTCCAAGCGCCGTTACGCCGGCATTGGCGACGTGATCAAGGTCAGCATCAAGGATGCGGCGCCGCGCGGCCGTGTCAAGAAGGGCGAGATCTACAGCGCGGTGGTGGTGCGCACCGCCAAGGGCATCCGCCGCTCCGACGGTTCGATGATCAAGTTCGACAGCAACGCCGCGGTGCTGCTGACGCCGAAGCTGGAGCCGATCGGCACCCGCATTTTTGGTCCGGTGACGCGCGAGTTGCGCACCGAGCGCTTCATGAAGATCGTATCGCTCGCGCCGGAAGTTCTGTAAGAGTATTAAAGGTAAACGAGGATGCGCAAGATCAAAAAAGGCGATGACGTGATCGTCATCACAGGCAAGGACAAGGGCAAGCGCGGCACCGTGTTGCGCGTGGTCGACGTCGGGCACGTGCTGGTGGAAGGCGCGAACCGGGTCAAGAAGCACCAGCGCCCTAATCCGATGAAAAACACGACGGGTGGCATCGTCGACAGGGAAATGCCGCTGCACGTATCCAACGTCGCGATTTTCAATCCGAGCACGAAAAAGGCCGACCGCGTCGGCACCAAGCTGCTCGACGACGGCCGCCGCGTGCGCACCTTCAAATCCAACGGCGAAGTGATCGACGCATGAGTACCGCGGACAACCCGGCAAAGGCGGCGGCGCCCGCTTCCCGGCTGCAGGCGCATTACCGCGACACCGTGGTCAAGCAGCTGATGCAGCAGTTCGGCTACAAGACCGTGATGCAGGTCCCGCGCATCGAGAAAATCACGCTCAACATGGGCGTTGGCGAGGCGGTCGCGGACAAGAAGATCATGGACAACGCGGTCGCCGATATGACCAAGATCGCGGGCCAGAGGCCGCTGGTGACGAAGTCGCGCAAGTCGATCGCGGTGTTCAAGATCCGCACGGGTTACCCGGTCGGCTGCAAGGTCACGCTGCGCGGCACGCGCATGTACGAGTTTCTCGACCGTCTGGTGACGGTGGCGATCCCGCGCATCCGCGACTTTCGCGGCATCCCGGCCAAGTCGTTCGATGGCCGCGGCAATTTCAACTTTGGCGTCAAGGAACAGATCATTTTTCCCGAGATCGAGTACGACAAGATCGATGCCCTGCGTGGCATGAATATCACGATCACCACCACCGCCAGAAGCAACGAGGAAGGCCGAGCGCTGCTGGCGGCATTCAAATTCCCGTTCAGGAACTGACCCATGGCAAAAGTCGCGCTCACCAACCGTAACGAAAAGCGCCGCAGGACGATCAAGAAATTTGCCGCCAAGCGCGCTGAACTGATGGCGATCATCGGCAATCAGAAGCTCTCGCCCGAAGATCGCTACGAGGCGCGCCTGCGACTGCAGAAGCTGCCGCGCGATGCGAGCCCGGTGCGGCTCAGGAACCGCTGCGCATTGACCGGCCGTCCACGCGGCGTGTACCGCAAATTCGGCCTTGGCCGCGGCAAGCTGCGCGATATCGCGATGCGCGGCGAGATTCCCGGCATCATCAAGGCAAGCTGGTAAAGAGGACCGTATCGTATGAGCATGAGTGATCCGATCGCCGATATGCTGACGCGCATCCGCAATGCGCAGATGTCGGAAAAAGTGTCCGTGTCGATACCCGCGAGCAAAATCAAGGTTGCGCTTGCCACGGTACTCAAGGACGAAGGCTATATCGATGACTTCGCGGTGCGGCCGCTTGACGGCAAGCCGGTACTCGAGGTTGGCCTCAAGTATTACGCCGGGCGTCCCGTGATCGAGAAGCTGGAGCGCGTGAGCCGTCCGGGCCTGCGCGTCTACAAGCCGAGCGGGGATATTCCGAAGGTGATGAATGGTCTCGGCGTGGCGATCGTATCGACCTCAAAGGGCGTGATGACCGACCGCAAGGCGCGGGGCCTGGGCATCGGCGGCGAAGTCTTGTGCATCGTCGCCTAGTGCAGCCGCTGCAAACGGGGAAATAGCGATGTCAAGAATAGGTAATTTTCCGGTCGAGCTGCCGGCCAACGTCGAAGTCCAGTTGTCGGACGGCGAGATCTCGGTGAAAGGTCCGCTCGGCACGCTGAAGCGGTCGGTGTCGGCGCAGGTGACCGTCGAGAAGGTCGAGAACCGGTTGCAGGTCAAGGTCGCCAACGGCTCGACTGCCGCCAATGCCATGTCCGGCACGCTGCGCGCGCTGCTCGCCAATATGGTGCAGGGCGTGACCAAAGGCTATGAGAAGAAGCTCACGCTGGTCGGCGTTGGCTACCGCGCGCAGGCGCAGGGCGACAAGTTGAATCTGACCCTCGGTTTTTCGCATCCCGTGGTGCATCAGATGCCGAAAGGCATCAAGGTCGAGACGCCTACGCAGACCGAGATCATGATCAAAGGGATCGACAAGCAGGTGGTCGGACAGGTTGCCGCCGAAGTGCGCGCCTATCGCAGCCCCGAGCCGTATAAAGGCAAGGGCGTGCGCTACTCCGACGAAAAGGTCGTGATCAAAGAGACCAAGAAGAAGTAGGGGCGAGAGATGAAAGACAAAAATGAAGCGCGGTTGCGCCGCTCGCGGCAAACCCGCCACAAGATCGCTGAACTCAAGGTGGTGCGCCTGTCGGTGCACCGCTCGAACAGCCATATTTACGCGCAGGTGATCGACCCGAGCGGCGACAAGGTGCTGACCAGCGCCTCGACGCTCGAGCCCGAAGTGCGCAACAGCATCAAATACGGCGGCAATCTCAAGGCGGCGGCCGAGATCGGCAAGCGCATTGCTGAAAAAGCGCAGCAACTCGGGATCGAAAAGGTCGCATTCGACCGCGGCGGCTACCGTTACCACGGCCGCGTCAAGGCGCTGGCGGAAGCCGCGCGCGAACACGGACTCAAGTTCTAGTCAGGAAACGATATGGCGAAACTGCAGGCAAACAGGATGTCGGGCGGCGAGCAGCGCGGCGACGGCCTGCGCGAGAAAATGATCGCGATCAACCGCGTCACCAAAGTGGTGAAGGGCGGCCGCGTGATGGGTTTCGCGGCGCTGGTGGTGGTCGGCGACGGTGACGGCCGCGTCGGCATGGGCAAGGGCAAGGCGCGCGAAGTGCCGGTGTCGGTGCAAAAAGCGATGGACGAGGCGCGCAACAAGCTCGTCAAGATCAGCCTCAAGAACGGCACGCTGCATCACGCGGTGATCGGCAGACACGGCTCGTCGCGGGTTTACATGCAGCCCGCCTCCGACGGCACGGGCATCATCGCGGGCGGTCCGATGCGCGCGATCTTCGAGGTAATGGGAGTCACCAACGTGCTTGCCAAGATCATCGGCTCGACCAATCCCTACAACGTGGTGCGCGCGACGCTCAACGGCCTGCAGGCGATGAATTCGCCTTCCGAAATCGCGGCCAAGCGCGGCAAGTCGGTCGAAGAGATCACGGGATAAGACATGGCCAAGCCGTCTGGAAAAACCCTTAAAGTCACGCTGGTCAGAAGCCTGATCGGCACCATGCAGTCGCACCGCGCGACGGTGCGCGGCCTGGGCCTGCGCCGCATCAACCACGCGGTCGAAGTGATCGATACGCCGGCCACGCGCGGCATGATCAACAAGGTCGCTTACCTCCTGAAGTGCGAGGGCTAAATGCAACTGAACACGATTAAGCCGGCCGCCGGCGCCAAGCACGCCAAGAAGCGTGTGGGCCGCGGCATCGGCAGCGGCACCGGCAAGACCGCGGGCCTCGGTCACAAGGGGCAACGCGCGCGTGCCGGCGGCTATCACAAGACCGGATTCGAGGGCGGACAGATGCCGCTGCAGCGCCGATTGCCCAAGCGCGGCTTTGTGTCGACGACGCGCGACGATACAGCCGAAGTGCGGCTGTCGGATCTCAACAGGCTTGTGGCCGACACCATCGACATCCTGGTCCTGAAAGAATTCGGCGTGGTGCCCAGCCACGCGCTGTCGGCGAAAGTGATCGTTTCCGGTGAGATCAAGCGCAGCGTCACGCTGCAAGGTCTTTTGGTGTCCAAAGGCGCGCGGGTGGCGGTCGAAGCGGCTGGCGGCAAGGTGGAAATGCCTGACAGCGCGGAAGCCAAACCCGCTGCGAGCGGCAAAAAAGCCGCCCGCAAAGTGGAAGCAGTAGCCAAAGCCAAGATCCGGGCTGAAACGACATCCGTGACGATCGCCGAGGAAAGGGCCAAGGCCGAGGCCGAGGCTGAAGCGAAAGGCGAGACCAAGGCCAAGGCCAAGGCCAAGGCGAAGGCCGAACCGAAAGCCGCCGCCAAGGATGATGCCAAAGCGAAGGGTGGCAAACCCAAGCCCGCCGCCTCCCAGAAGAACAAGAAGGCTGAGTAAAGTTGGCTACCCAAGACTCGATGCTCAGCATGCAGGGCAAGATGGGCGACCTCAAACGTCGCTTGTTGTTCCTGCTCGGCGCGCTGATCGTGTTCCGCATCGGCGCCTTCATCCCGGTGCCGGGCATTGATCCGGACGCGCTCGCGGAACTGTTCAAGTCGCAGCGTGGCGGCATCCTCGACATGTTCAACATGTTCTCGGGCGGGGCGCTGTCGCGCTTCTCGATTTTCGCGCTCGGCATCATGCCTTACATCTCGTCTTCGATCATCATGCAGCTGATGACCGTGGTGTCGCCGACGCTCGAAGCGCTCAAGAAGGAAGGCGAGTCGGGGCGCCGCAAGATCACCCAATACACGCGTTACGGCACGGCGGGGCTTGCGCTGTTCCAGGGCATGGGTATCGCAATCGCGCTCGAATCGCAGCGTGGCCTGGTGATCGAGCCCGGGCTGGCGTTTCGCCTGGTGACCATGATTACGCTGGTGACCGGCACCATGTTTCTGATGTGGCTCGGCGAGCAGATCACCGAGCGCGGCATTGGCAACGGCATTTCGCTGATTATTTTCGCCGGCATTGCCGCTGGATTGCCGGCTGCCGTTGCCGGTACACTCGAGTTGCAGCGCACCGGCGCGTTTTCGATCCTGACGGTGTTTTTCATAGCGGCACTGGTGATTGGCGTCACCGCGCTGGTGTGCTTCGTCGAGCGCGGCCAGCGCCGCATTCTGGTGAACTACGCCAAGCGCCAGGTCGGGCGCAAGATCTACGGCGGTCAGTCGTCGCATCTGCCGCTGAAGCTGAACATGTCGGGCGTGATTCCCCCGATTTTTGCGTCCAGTATCATCCTGTTCCCGGCGACGGTCGCGGGCTGGTTCGGCACGGGCGAGAACATGCGCTGGCTTTCCAACATCGCGTCCACGCTGCACCCGGGGCAGCCGATCTACGTATTTCTTTATTCAGCGGCGATCATTTTCTTCTGCTTCTTTTACGCCGCGCTGATGTTCAATCCGAAGGAAACCGCCGACAACCTCAAGAAAAGCGGCGCGTTCGTGCCCGGGATCCGGCCCGGCGATCAGACCGCGCGTTACATCGAGAAAATCATGCTGCGCCTGACGCTGGTGGGTTCGATTTACGTGACGCTGGTGTGCCTGCTGCCCGAGTTTTTGATCGTGTGGAAGAGCGTGCCGTTTTATTTCGGCGGCACCAGCCTGCTGATTATCGTGGTGGTGACGATGGACTTTATGGCCCAGGTGCAGGCCTATGCCATGAGCCACCAGTATGAAAGCCTGCTCAAGAAGGCGAATTTCAAGGGCGGCGGCGTATTTCCGACACGTTAGATGGCCAAAGAAGAGACGATACAAATGCAGGGTGAGATCGTGGAGACCCTGCCCAACGCAACCTTCCGGGTCAAGCTGGAAAACGGCCACATGGTGCTTGGCCATATTTCCGGCAAGATGCGCATGCATTACATCCGCATTTTGCCGGGTGACAAGGTGACGGTGGACTTGACGCCTTACGATTTGACGCGCGGACGCATCGTGTTCCGGGCGAAGTGATGTGAGCATTGTGAAAGGAAGCAGTGATGAAAGTAAGGGCCTCGGTGAAAAAGGTTTGCCGCAACTGCAAGATCGTCCGGCGCAAGGGCGTGGTGCGCGTGATCTGCAAGAACCTGCGCCACAAGCAGCGTCAGGGGTGACGCGCGAATTGTTTGTGTTTGCCGATGCAAATTAACAGGTTATAATCTCCGGCTTTCGATTTTTGGCATGCGTTTTAGGGTGCGTTTTTTGCGCAAAAGGTAGAAAAATATGGCCCGTATCGGTGGGGTAAACATTGCGAACCATCAGCACGCAGAGATTGCGCTAACTGCGGTCTACGGCATCGGCCGCAGCCGCGCGCGCCTGATCTGCACGGCTGCCGGCATCAAGAACACGTCGAAGATCAAGGATTTGTCCGACACGGAAATGGACCGGCTGCGCGAGCAGGTTGCCAGGTTCACGATCGAGGGCGACCTGCGGCGTGAAGTTTCGATGAATATCAAGCGCCTGATGGATCTTGGCACCTGGCGCGGGCTGCGTCACCGCCGTGGGCTCCCGGTGCGTGGCCAGCGCACCCGCACCAACGCACGCACCCGCAAGGGTCCGCGCAAGGCGGCGGTCAAGATCATCAAGGCAGTTACGGCCGGTTAGTCAGCAAGTTAATAGCGGAAAGCACACTCAATGGCAAAGGCAAATACCCGGGTACGCAAGAAGGTCAAGAAGAATGTCGCGGAAGGCATCGCGCACATCCACGCTTCCTTCAACAACACCATCATTACCATCACCGATCGCCAGGGTAACGCGCTGTCATGGGCGACCACCGGCTCCGCTGGTTTCAAAGGCTCGCGCAAGTCCACGCCGTTCGCGGCGCAGATCGCGGCCGAGCGCGCGGGCAAGCAGGCGCAGGAGTGCGGCGTGAAGAATCTCGAGGTTCGCATCAAGGGTCCGGGACCGGGCCGCGAATCCGCGATGCGCGCGTTGAACGCGGTCGGTTTCAAGATCACCAGCATCGCCGAGGTCACGCCGGTGCCGCACAACGGATGCCGCGCACCCAAGCGGCGCCGCATTTAAGGAGAACCGGACGTGGCCAGAAATCTTGACGCAAAATGCCGCCAGTGCCGCCGCGAGGGCGAAAAGCTGTTCCTCAAGGGCGACAAGTGCTTTACCG
>Ga0080064_1006476_pt1 | contig 12624 bp, 9 predicted proteins | sample Subgrocontami54m_FD_69260 | JGI IMG/M metagenome (GOLD analysis project Ga0080064, IMG submission 69260) | Subsurface groundwater microbial communities from S. Glens Falls, New York, USA - GMW46 contaminated, 5.4 m (SPADES assembly) (version 2) ...
TTTCCCGCGACGAACTGTGATCGAGACCGAACCTGGTTCTCTCGTCGCGGGTCTACCAGGATCTCTCGCTCTCCGAGGTGTCAGGTATTCTGCTGGTGAGAGTGTTTGACAAGGACACCTACCGCTCCCCCTCGCTCTTTCGCCGCAGTTCGGCGTCGTGCGCCTGGCGAACGAGACTCCGCACGCGCCATCCGCTCCCCAACCCGATCGCCACGAGGGTTGCCGACATGCAGGCATAGACGGGGAGCAGCGAGGTGCGCGCATCGAGGATCCCAGGCGAGGAGACGAGCGCAATCCCACACCAGGCGAGCAGGAAAACACCGGGCACGAGGCAGAGCGCGCAGAGCGCGGCGAGTAGCCGAAGGAGCATGACCCTCGGGCGAGTGGTGTCGTATTGCATGCCGCACCAAACTCCCCAGTCGTCTCTGCGATGCTACATCGAGCATCGGTTGGCTCGCAAGCAGAGCCCCGAAGGGGCGACGCAAGATAGCAGGGGCGCAGCCCCTGGACCCTCGCGTTCGGATAATTCGGAGCCCTGAAAGGGCAACCCATCCGGTTGAGCTCGATGAGTCGCCCCTTCAGGGCTCCGCATCATTGTTACGCCCGGGTCCAGGGGCTGCGCCCCTGGCTGTCTTGGGGCGCCCCTTCGGGGCTCTCTCGCGACGAGATCGTCCAGTTCGCGCTGTCGGGAGTCTCCGTCCCCCGATAGCGGGGCCGAGCCGCGTCCATCAAGATGTCGCACTCCCGATCCCGCCCCCGGAGTGGCCGTACCGGCCTTCGTGCACGGGAGCGGGAGCGGGAGCGGGAGCGGGTGCGAGACCGAACCCATGGGCATGGACTTGACGAGTCGCTCTCCGCTTCCGAATCGCCCTCCTCTTTTCCTTGGACACGACTAGACTGACATGTCAGTCTAGTCGGCGTTCAATTCGGAAAGAGGGAGGTATCGCCGATGGAAGCAGCCGCCACACCCGTCAAGCACTACACCGCCTACAAGCCCCGGCCGTTCAAGCGGGAAGAGCGCAAGGACGTCACCGTCCTCTTCGGAGGCCTGACCTGGAAGCACGAGCGCCTCATCCAGGGCGCCCTGCAGAACCTGGGCTACAAGGCCGAGACCCTCCCCAACATCGCCCGCGAAGACCTCGACGCGGGCAAGGAGCTCATCGACGTCGGCGCCTGCTGCCCCACCACCTTCACCACCGGGAACCTCGTCCGCTTCCTCAAGGAGCGCTCCGCCATCGAGGGGCCCGAGGCCGCCGCCAACAACTACGTCTTCATGACCGCCGGTGCCTGCGGCCCGTGCCGCTTCGGCCAGTACCACGAGTCCTATACGATGGCCCTCGACGGCATCGGCCTCCGCGACTTCCGCCTCTTCCTCCTCGACCAGACCAACCTCGATCAGGGCGCCGCCGCGGGCGGCGGCCTCGAGGTCAATCTCCCCTTCACCCTCGGCATCATCTGGGGCGTCCTCTGCGGAGACATCCTCACCGACCTCGAGTACCGCACCCGCCCGTACGAGGTCGTCCCCGGCACGACCGACCGCGTCCTCAAGGACGCCACCGAGCGCCTCTACGAGGCCTTCCGCCACCGCCCGGTCCGCAAGTCGAAGCTCGGCGCCGTCGCGTGGCACCTCCTCACCCGCCGCTTCACCAACGCCCTCCGCGACGTGAAGAAGATGTTCGACGCCATCGAGGTAGACCGCCTCCGCGTGAAGGCCCTGGTCAAGATCACCGGCGAGTTCTGGCTCCAGACCCACGAGGGGGACGGCAACTACAACATCAAGCGGTGGCTCGAGCAGGAGGGCGCCGAGGTCATGCCGCCGCCCGTCTGCGTCTGGCTGGACTACCTCCTCTACATGGGCGCCCAGAAGCTCACGGACAAGGGCGACAAGAAGAAGGCCCGCCAGGTCCGCTGGATCCGCTCCATCTACAAGTGGGTCTACAACCGGTTCCGCGCGGCCGTCGACGGGGTCCCCTCCCCCATGCCCGACCAGGACCAGATCGCCGAGCTCGCCGCGCCGTTCTACAACTACCGCATCGAGGGGGGCGAGGGGCACATGCTGATCGGGAAGGCCCTCAAGGCCCACCTCGAGAAGCACGCCCACATGATCTGCGAGCTGTCCCCCTATTCGTGCATGCCGAACACCATGTCGATCGGCGCCATGGCGAACGTCGTCGGCAAGCACCCCGACCTCCTCTACGCCCCCATCGAGGTGAAGGGCGACGCGGAAGTCCACGCGCTCTCCCGCCTCCAGATGGTCCTCACCGAGGCGAAGAAGCGCGCCCAGAAGGAGTACGACGAGGCCCTCGGCCGGAGCGGCCTCACGCCCGACCAGGTCCGCGAGCGCGCGGCGAAGACGCCGGCGATCAAGCGCGGGGTCTGGCAGGTCCCCCACCACGGCTGCTCGGGGACCGCGGCGAACGTCGTTCTCCATCTGGCGAGGTAGCCTCCATGCTCTGCGGATTCGACGTCGGCAGCACCACGTGCAAGTACGTCCTCGTGAAGGACGGCCAGGTCCTCACACAGGCGTACGAGCGCCACCAGACGCGTCAGGCCGAGAAGGTCCTCCAGATGCTCGAGACGCTCGAGCGGGACCACGGCCTGACGCCCGGCCGCGACCGCGTCTTCTTCACGGGGTCGGGGGCCGGGCGCCTCTCCGAGTACGTCGGCGCCAAGGCCTTCCAGGAGGTCGTCGCCGTCGCCGCGTCCGTCGAGAAGCTCCACCCCGACGTCCGCTTCGTCTCCGAGATCGGCGGCGAGGACATGAAGACCATCTTCTTCAATGTCGAGGGAGAGGTCCGCAGCAAACAGGTCCTCATGCAGAGCGCCTGCTCCGGCGGCACGGGGACCTTCGTCGAGAAGACCGCACGCAAGCTCGGCGTCCCCACCGAGCAGCTCGCCACGATGCGGTACAAGGGGTACACGCTGCACAAGCTCTCCAGCAAATGCGGCATCTTCGCCGAGGCCGACGCGAACACGCTGGTGAAGGCCGGCGTGCCGAACGAGGAGATCATCGCGTCGCTCTTCGAGGCCGTCGTCTACCAGAACCTTTCCACGCTGACGAAGGGGAACACGCCGCGGCCCGAGGTCCTGCTCCTCGGAGGCCCCAATCTCTTCTTCGAGGGGCTCCGCGAGGCCTGGGCGGTCCACCTGGGGCGGCTCTGGAAGGAGCGGAAGCTCGAGCTGCCCGCGGGGAAGTCGCCCGCGGACGTCATCCACGTCCCGAAGGAGGCCCTCTACTACGCCGCGCTCGGGTGCATCGAGCTGGGGGGCGGCGAGCCGGAGAGCGTGGGCCTCTACAAGGGGACCGAGCGCCTGCGCTGGTGGATCGACGTGGGGGCGACCGAGGAGAAGAAGAAGGCCGGCAAGAACGGCCTCTGGAAACTCCCCGACGAGCTGTCGAGCTTCCGCGGCGAGTTCAACTGCGCCACGCCGTCGATCTGCGTGGAGTGCGGCGACTGCGTCATCATCGGGTGCGACTTCGGGTCGACGACCGCGAAGGCCGTCTGCCTCTCTCCGGAGCGCGACATCGTCCAGTCGTGCTACGCCCTCTCGAAGGGGAACCCGATCGAGGACGCGAAGGCGCTCTTCCGCCAGGTGCAGGAGCAGACGAAGGGCGCGAGGATCCTCGGGGTCGGAATCACGGGGTACGGGAAGGACCTCCTGAAGGGGATCCTCGGCGCGGACTGCGCCGTCGTGGAGACGATCGCCCATGCGACGGCGGGGCTCCACTTCTACCCCGACGCCGACTGCATCTGCGACGTAGGCGGCGTGGACGTGAAGATCATGATCCTCCGCCAGGGGACCGTGGTCGACTTCCGACTCAACTCGCAGTGCTCCTCCGGGAACGGCGCGTTCCTCCAGGGGGTCGCGGACCGCTTCTCGATCCCGCTCTCCGACATGGCCGACCGCGCGTTCGACGCGGAGGCGATGCCGACGCTCTCGATGGGATGCGGGGTCTTCCTGCAGAGCGACATCGTCAACCAGCAGAGGAAGGGGTGGCAGGCGGAGGAGATCCTGGCGGGGTTGTGCGGGATCCTGCCGCTCAACGTCTGGATCTATGCGGGGGGCCTGAACAACCTCGGGTCGGTCGGGAAGAAGTTCATCCTGCAGGGAGGCACGCACCGGAACCTGGCCGTCGTCAAGGCGCAGGTCGACTTCATCCGGGGGAAGGTGCCGAACGCGGAGGTCGTCGTCCACCCCTGGTCGGGAGAGGCGGGGGCGATCGGCGCGGCGATGGTCGCGCTGGAGTGGTGGAAGGACGGCGGGAAGTCGGGCTTCCGCGGGTACGACGTGATCGACTCGCTGACGTACAAGACGACGACGAGCGTCGACACGGTGTGCAAGTGGTGCCCCGTGAGCTGCCAGAGGTCGTTCATCGACGTGGCGCTGCCGGGGGCCCAGGGGCGGACCTGGAGCAAGGTCCCCGTCGGGGAGGGCTGGGAGCGGGTCATCGTGAACAACTCCTGTCCGAAGGGGCTCGTCGAGGACGCGAGCGAATTGAAACTGGTCAAGGCGGAGATGGAGCGGACGAAGCATGCGCATCCCAACGTTGCGGACGTGGTTCGCAAAGACGCCTTCCGCACCCTCGCGGTCCGTTGATCGGAGCGCGTTGCGGGTCGGCCTGCCGAAGGTCCTGAACGTCTGGAGCACGTCCCAGTTCTGGATCGGGTTCCTGACGTCGCTCGGGATCCGACCGCAAAACATCGTGTTCTCCTCCGACACCTCCGAGGAGCAGTTCCGCGAGTACGGGAAGGGGCGCGGCGCCGTCGACTGCTGCTACCCCGTGAAGTGCATGAGCGGGCACTACGGGGAGCTGATCTTCGGGAAGGTGAAGATCCACATCCTGCTCTCGCCCTTGATCTACACGCTGCCGACGTTCATGGGCGGGCACATCCTGGCCGCCCACTCCTGCACGCGGGTCATGGCGGGGCCAGAGAACATCAAGTCGGGCTTCCTGAAGGAGGGGGACGTCTTCGCGGCGAACGGGATCAAGTACGCCTCGCCGTTCGTGCCTCTCGGGGAGCCGGAGCAGGTGCCGCAGCATCTCTATGAGGGGTTGAAGGAGGTCTTCGACCTGGACCTGGAGGAGACGAAGCGCGCTGTGGAGGCCGGGTACGCGGCGCTCGACGCGTTCGACAAGAAGGCGCGCCGCGCGAGCCGGGAGATCCTGACGACGTGCGCGCGGGAGTCGAAGCCCTGCGTGATGGTCCTCGCGCGGCCGTACCACATGGACACGGGGATCGGCCACGAGATCGAGGGGGACGTCCAGGCGAACGGATTCCCGGTCCTCTGGTACCACTACCTGCCGCTGGACGAGGACATCCTGGGGTGGCTGTTCGCAGAGGACCTGCGCTCGGGGCGGATCAAGCACCCGTTCGACATCTCGGACGTGTGGCCGTCGTCGTACAGCAGCAACACGAACGAGATCATGTGGGGGGCGAAGTTCGCGGCGCGCTGCCCGTGGATGACGTGCGTCCTGCGGCTCTCCAGCTACGAGTGCGGGATGGACCAGCCGACGTTCACGCCGGTGCAGAAGATCGTGGAGGCCTCGAACACTCTCTTCTTCAAGTTCGGCGACCTCGACTCGACGAAGCCCGCGGGGAGCGTGAGGATACGCGTCGAGACGATCGTGCACTACCTGCGGAAGTACACGGGGGAGATCCTCGAGAAGAAGCTCGCGCGCCTGGAGGGCCCCTGCCCGCTCCTGACGGAGCCGCCGAAGGCCGAGCCGCCTGTCCCGTCGGCCGACTACGCCCGCGTCTCGAGCCGGTAGCGGACGAGGCCGGCGCGGGGGGCGAGACGGACGAGGCGGACGGAGACGCCAAGCTGGGGTGATGCGACGAAGCCGTCCGGACCGGGCACGACCTCTGCGTATTCCCTGGCGTCACGCCGAAGCAGGGCGAATCGCGAATCCTCGCCCCGCGCATCGACCAGCCAGTACTCGGGCACACCGGCCTGCCAGTATGCCTCTCTGAGCCGCCGCAGGTCCTTCTTCTCGGACGACTGGCTGACGACCTCCACGACAAGGTCCGGGGGGCCCTCGATCTCGACCGTGTCCCCCCCAGCCGCATCCGGGACCAGCCTCACGCGACCAGAGGTAACCGAATCGAAGAAGATCACGGTGACGTCCGGCTCGGCGGAGAGGCTCGCGCCGGGGACGGAGACCCTCGCGCGATCGACGTACACGACACCGAGGTCGCGTCCTTCCACAAACGTCCGGAGGTCTCCTGCAACCGCGGCCTTCGGCGCACCGTGCGAGCTGAGCTTCTCCGGCGACATGTCCACCTCCAGCTCCGTGTCGATCCAGTCGATGCGCCCCTTCTCGGGGAACTCCGGCGACCTCACCCACGAGCGGAAGCTCTCGAAATCGACGACGTAGCCCGGGATCCGGACTCCGTCGGGCTGGAGGATAATCACGCAGTCCCGCGCCCCGTTCGGCACATTGGCCTCCTGTCTCGCCTTCGATGACCTCAGGCTACCGATCCTGCCACCCGCCGTCAACCCCGCGCCGTCGATCCCCTCTGGACGGACGGGGCATCGAGTTTGCCTCGCCGCGGCCGGCGGGATAGACGGGCTCGACCCCCGCCGTTCGAGACGCACCGCGACATGGCAGAACCGATCGAGCCAGGGACGCAGGACCAGCCGACCGTGCCCGCCCCCCGCGCCTTCCCGCTCGTCGGGACCTCCCCGACCGTCATTCCCGGCGAGGTCGCGACGATCCAGACATCGATCACCCGCCCCGTGCGCCCGAACGTCCCGAAGCGGCTCGGGCCGTATGACCTGATGGAAGAGCTGGGACACGGCGGGATGGGCATGGTCTTCCGCGCCCGCCACGAGCGGCTGGGCACGCTCTGCGCGCTCAAGGTCCTGATCGCCGGGGAGCATGCCTCTCCCGAGTCGGTCGCGCGGTTCCAGCGCGAGGCCGCCTCCGTCGCCCGCATGGGGAAGCACCCGAACATCGTCACGGTGTTCGACCTCGGCCAGGAGGGATCCCTCGCCTACTACGCGATGGAGCTCGTCGAGGGGACCTCGCTCGCGGCGCGCCTTCGAGACCGCCCCTTCACCCCCGTCGAGGCGGCCGCGCTCCTCGAGCGCGTCTCCCGAGCGCTGGCCTTCGCGCACGAGCGGGGCGTCGTTCACCGCGACGTGAAGCCCGACAACATCGTCGTCCGCACCGACGGCGAGCCGCAGGTAATGGACTTCGGCCTCGCCCTCGACCAGCAGGCGAGCGCGCGCCTCTCCGTGAGCGGCGACATCATGGGGACGCCCGCCTACATGGCGCCCGAGCAGGCGCGCGGAGACCTCGCCCGCATCGGCGCGCGCACCGACGTCTACGCGATCGGCGCCGTCCTGTACGAGATGCTCACGGGGATCCCCCCGCACCGGGGGGCCGACCTGCCGGACCTCCTGCGTCGCGTGGCGTCGGGCGACGTCGTCCCGCCGCGGCGCCTCAGGGCGGACGTGCCGCGAGACCTCGAGACGATCTGCCTGACGTGCCTCGCGCCCGAGCCCGAGCGCCGTTACTCCACCGCCCTCGCGCTCGCGGAGGACCTCGCGAGGTTCCAGCGTGGCGAGCCGGTCCGCGCGCGGGCCGTCTCCCCCCTCGAGCGGGCCTTCCGATTCGTCGTGCGGCGTCGCGCGGTCGTCATCCCGTCCGCGCTGGCCATCCTCGCCGCCGCGTCGTTCGGCGGATACGCCCTCATCGGCCACCTTCGCACATCGGGGGCGGTCGAGGCGGCCCTCTCGATGGGGAGACGGTACCAGGCCCAGGATCGGGCGCGCATGGCCTACGACGCCTATCACGAGGCCCTCACGCTGGACGAGTCGAACTCCGAGGCCAAGGACGGATTCGAGTGGGCCAAGGAAGCGGTGCAGCGCCTCGACGACGACGCCGAGGAGCAACGGCGTCGCGCCGAGGAGGCCGAACGCGTCCTGGGAAAGGCCCGCCTGGTTTCGAAGGTCCTCGGCCGTTGGTCCCGTCTCGCCGGCGCACTCAAGGTGCTGGAGGGCGCCTTCCACGAGGAGGGCATCCACGCCGATGCCCGCCGAGAGCGGATCGCGGGACCCTGGAAGCGCGTCGAGATGTTCATGCGGGAGACCCCAGACGACGCGACCTCGCAGGCCACGATGCTCGCCGTTGCCGGATGGGCGCGGAGGCTGTGCTGGGAGGAGGCCGAGGGGATCAAGATGATGCGAATGGCCGCGGAGGTCGACCCGGAGGTGCCCTTCGGGGCCTTCATGGAGGCCCTCGTCCTCTCCTCCCAATACGTCGAGCAGCAGCAGCTTCCAGCCGTGAATTCGGGTCCCGTGGGTCTGCTCTTCGGCGCCATGCCGCGGGAGTCGGACTCCATGCGCGGGAAGCGCAAGCAGATCGAGCGGCTCCTCGAGGCCGCGCAGCGCGCGCCGGTCTGGGGGCAGCAGGGAGCTGAGGAGTTCCAGTGCGTCATCGACGCCATGCGATCGATGCAATCGGAGCTCCACGAGCGCGCCGAGAAGGAGCTCACCGACTCCCTCGGCGTGACGGAGCTCGCGGCCTTCACGAGCGGCCTCCTGCTCGCGCGGGCGAAGGTCCGGTACCGGCTCGCCCGATTCCCCGAGGCCCTGGAGGACGTGCTGGAGGTGCTCGAGGTCCGTCCGGCGGAATACGAGGCACGGGTGACGCACGCGGGGATCCTCCTGGCACTCGCCATCCAGGCGCGCACGGAGGGGAAGGACCCTCGGGGGCTCCTGGGGCGGTCCCTCGAAGAGTACGCCTGGTGTGCCCAGGCCCGCCCGTCCGAGCTGGCCATCTCGGTCTCGCGCGGGTGCGCACTGATGGAGCTGGGGGACGCGCAGGCGGCGCGCGGTCTCGACCCGCGGATGGCGTTCCAGGGGGCCGTCGACGCCTCCGACGCCGTGGTGACGGGGTCACCGGGCCTGCTTCAGGGGCGCCTCAACCGCGCGAGCGCCCTGTGGCGCCTGGGTTCTGCCGAACAGGAACGAGGGATCGACGGGCGGGCGCGGTTCACGAAGGCGATTGAGGACTGCGACGAGGCCATCTCCATCCTGCCGGGAGGCGCCATGGCATACAACCTGCGCGGGACCTGCCGCGCGGCCGTGGCGACCGCGGGGCTGGCGCGCGGCGAGAGCCCCATGCCAGGGTTCGAGAAGGCAATCACGGACTTCGACCTTGCCCTGGCGCGGGACCCCGAGGACGTGGCGGCCCTCGCCAACCGTTCCGACGCATACTCTCGCGTCGGGAGGTACACGGCGACACGAGGGGGCGATCCGCGCGTCTGGTTCGAGAAGGCCATCGCCGATCTCGACACAGCCGTCGAGCGATTCCCCGGTTTCCTCGATGGGCTGGACGCTCGGGGGGGAAACTGGCAGCTCCTCGGCGACGCCGAGGCGGTCCGCGGGATCGACCCGCGCCCCCGGTACCAGCGGGGCCTCGCGGACCACGAAGCCGCGCTCAAGCTCGCCCCAGACCGTGCTACCGCCAGACTGGAATCCGCCTCCGCGCACCTGAGGATCGCCGAGGCCGAGGTCTTGCGCGGCCTCGACCCGCGGCCGTCCTACGAGGCTGCGATCGAGGGGTACTCGAAAACGCTCGATGTCAATCACGAGTGGGCCCACGCATGGGCGAGCCGCGGGTCCGCCGAGTTCCGCCTGGGGCAGGCCGAGGCGAGCCTGGGGGTGAACGCGAGGGCGCGCTACGAGGCGGCGATCGCCGACTACGAGGAGGCCCTCAAGCGCAACCCCCGCTTCCTGGAGGTGCGCATCAACCGGGGCGGGGCGCGCATCCTCCTGGCGCAGGTCCAGCTCGACGCGGGGGAGGACCCGCGTCCGACGCTGGAGGGGGCTCTCGCCGACTTTGCCGGGGCCTTGAAGGCGGGGCCCAACGCACAGCTCCACAACAACCGCGCGAACGCCTGGCTCTGCTACGCGCGGGCCGAGGCCAGGCTCGGCGCTGACCCGCGCCCGAGCCTGGAGCGGGGGCTCGACGAGTCGAGACGCGCCACGGAGATCGTCCAGCGGTTCTGGCAGGCCCTTTCCACACGGGCGCAGCTCCAGGAGGAGCTGGGCGACCTTGCGGGGGCGGTGCAGTCGTTCAAGGCCGCGATTGAGGCCTGCGGCGACGCCTCTCCCCTGCTCCGGATGGAGCTCGAGCGCGTCCAGAAGAAGCTCGACGGGTCCGGCAAGGAGAAGTGAGCCGCTACACCACGGGCCCCCGCCCCTGCACCCCTTCCTTCGCGCGCTTGGGAGACATGGCCGCGCCGCCCCCGCGGGACTGGACCACCTCCGCGAGGATCGCGAGGGCCACCTCGCCGGGCGTGCGATCCCCGAGCTTGAGGCCGATCGGAGCGCGGACGCGGGGGTCCTCCAAGGGCTTCAGCCCCATCCGCTCGAGGTCGCGAAAGGTGAGATCGACGCGCTTGCGGCTGCCGATCATCCCGATGTAGGAGGCCGCGGACGACATGGCCGCGGCCAGGCACGCCGTGTCGAGGTCGTTGCGCCGCGTGACGATCGCGATGGCGTCCTGGTCCTCGATCGGGAGCCGCGCGAACGGGTCGCGGTCGAGCGGGGCGCAGACGACTCGGTGCGCCTTCGGGAATCTCGCGGGGTCGGCGTACTCAGGGCGGTCGTCGATCACGGCGTGAGGCAGGTCGATCTCCGCCGCGAGCCGGGCGAGTCTCGTCCCGACATGCCCCGCCCCCACGATCACGAGGCGGGGCCGCGATGGAAGAGGGTCAAGGAAGACCTCCACGACGCCTCCGCACCGCATCCCCTCGAAGGAGTCGAGGTCGTACGAAGCCCGCTTCGGGCCGCCCTTCTCGGAGAGGATCCGCAGGGCCTCCTCGATCACGGCCGCCTCGAACGGCCCGCCCCCGACGGTGCCGACGATCGAGCCGTCGGGGAGGACGACCATCTTCGCGCCCACCTCGCGGGGCGCCGAGGAGGCCACGTCGATCACGGTCGCCAGGACGAAGGCGCGGTTCTCCCTGCGGAGGTCGGCCATCGCCTGGTACAGGTCCCTCGGGTCGTCGATCATGCGCCGCTCCCCACGAGTCGATCGAGGTCTTCGGGCGTGTCCACGTTCACCAGGACGCCCGGGTCGCCGCATGGCCAGCGGTGAACGCGATCCGCCGGGTAGGAGGCGATCGCGTCGCGCAGCGAGGCCGTCTTCGGGTCCAGGATCACGGGAAACAGCTCGCTCGGGATTGCCACGGGGTGGCCTCCCCGGCCCTCATACATCGGAATGACGACCTCGCCAGGGCGGGACCTCGCCAGGTCGACGAGTGCACGGACCGTCTCGGGACGCACGGCCGGGTGGTCCACCTGCGACACGACGGCGAACCGGGCCTTGGTCTCCTTGGACGTGAGCGCGATCCGGATCGACGAGATCGGCCCGCCCTCCGGGTGCGGATTCTCGAGCAGGATGTAGTGGGCCGAGTTCGCCTGGCGCCCCGTGCCCCACGGTCCGACGACGACCCGGATATCCGCGACGTCCGCCGTCATCAGCGAGCCGTTCACGTGCTCCAGGAAGGTGTGCCCGCGCCAGAGGAGGAGCGCCTTGGGCGACCCCATCCTGCGCGACTCCCCTGCGGCCAGCACGATCCCGACCACGTCTCTCATGGTGCGTAGTGTGCCATTCGCATCGGTGTCGATCCACAGCAAAGCCCCGGAAGCGGGCATACGACAGCCCCGACGGCCGCTGGGCTCCGGAGGCGATCCTGCGGCCGTAGGTCACCGGGGGCGGCTCGCCACGACGAGGTGGCCTGCAGTGAAGCGGGAGGTCGAGTAGCCCGTGGGTCCGACGATTCGGGCCCCACGGAACCCCGCCGCGCGCAGCTTCGCCAGGTACGACCGACCCGGCAGGGCCCCGGCGATTCAGGTCGACCAGGCGTCCATGTCGGCGAGGACCTCCTCGGGGACCTCTCCGGTCACGAGGAGGTCGGCGGCCACGAATGCGCCGCCGGGGCGGAGCACACGGAAGGCCTCTTGGAACGCGGCGTCCTTGTCCGGGACGAGGTTGAGGACGCCATTGGAGAGGACGACGTCGAACTCGGCCGACTCGAACGGGAGCCGCTCGGCCCGCCCGAGGCGGAAGACGGCGTTTCTGAGGGGCCAGGCGTCCGCGTGACGTCGCGCGACGTCGAGCATCTCGCGAGTGAGATCGAGTCCCACGGCCCTCCCCTGCCTGCCGACGAGCCAGGCTGCGACGAAGGCGTCGAACCCTGCGCCGCAGCCGAGGTCGAGCACGCGCTCGCCGGCCCGCGGGAGCCGCGCGGCGAAGGGATTCCCGACGCCGACGAATCGGCGGACCACGGGCTCGGGCACGGCATCGATCCAGGTCCGCTCGTACCGCAGGCGGAGCGCGCTCCTCCTGCCCACGGGGTACGGAAATCTCTCCTCGGGGCGTCTTGCGACCGCGCGATACCTGGCGCGCACGGCAGCCTGCAACTCGAGTGCGCGGGACTTGGGGGCGGTCTCTTCCAGCACGTCGTGACTTCCTCGATGGGGCCGGAAAACTGATCTCAGGGCCCGTCACGAAATAACCTATCCGATCCGGGACTGCAGGACAGAAGTTAGGCATCCTATCGAACAGGCCCCGAAGGGGCCGAGAGAATGTAGCCAGGGCCG
>Ga0080064_1006477_pt1 | contig 12624 bp, 14 predicted proteins | sample Subgrocontami54m_FD_69260 | JGI IMG/M metagenome (GOLD analysis project Ga0080064, IMG submission 69260) | Subsurface groundwater microbial communities from S. Glens Falls, New York, USA - GMW46 contaminated, 5.4 m (SPADES assembly) (version 2) ...
CCATGACCGCTCGGACCACCGCCACGGTTTTCGCGCCGGCCTGCCGCACTTCCTCGACATTCCCCGCGTCAATCCCGCCGATCGCCACAAATGGAATGCGGATATTGCCGGCGGCGAAACGGACCAACTCCAGCCCGACCGGCACCGCGGTTGGTTTCGTCGGCGTGGAAAACACGGGCCCCACGCCTATATAATCAAATCCTTCAGCCTCGGCGGCCAGCGCCTGCGCCCGACTGTGCGTCGAGCGGCCGATAATCGCCTGATCCCCTAAAACCCTCCGGGCGTCTTCCAAACTGCCGTCCTCCTGTCCCAAATGCACCCCGTCCGCGCCGCTGTCTTTGGCGACCTGGATACGGTCATTGACGATCAGCGGAACGCCTTTTGGTTTTGTAATTTCCAAAAGGGCCTTCGCGGTCGCCAAAAGCTCAAGGTCATCCGCCTTTTTATCCCGCAGCTGAATGACGTCCGCTCCTCCTTCCAAAGCCGACCGCACAATCTCAGTTAACGGCTTTTCTTCGGCGGCGCTGCGGTCCGTGATGACGTAAAGCCTCCAAGGACGGGAAGGCCTTCTTTTCGATCGAGTAGACATGAAACCTCGTTTTTTTGAGACGCCCTGCAATTTTCTGATCCACCAATTTAGAGACTTCTTCCAAAACCCTTAAAGACTCTTTCACGCGTTCGCTATTGGCCAGAAACAGCCCCAAGGCGTCCCGGCGGGTCGTCTCCAATCGGGTATACGCTTGTCCCACATCCGAGACGGCGTCACGGGATCCGATGATCTCCGATAAAGGGACCGAAATGTTTTTCAGGCAATCACTGACCGTGTGGCGCGTTCTTTTCAAACGACGCGTCAGCGACGGGTCCTCGATGACAAAACGCGCGATCTCTTCGCAAACCCGCAGGCCCTCGCGAGAGCGGTTAAAATTGGCGTCTAAAACCCTTAGGATTTGGCGGTGTGTCATCGCAGGCTTTTTATTTTTTGGATGAGGCGCGTCGTCGAAAACCCTTTGACGAAACGAAGGGAACGGACCTTTCCTCCGTACGATTCCACAAAGTCGCTTCCGACAATCTGATTCTTTTTCCAGTCGCCGCCCTTCACAAGCATGTCGGGGCGAACGGCCCGGACCAAGCGCTCCGGCGTCTTCTCCCCGAAAAAAAGAATATAATCGACCGCTTCAAGGGCCCCCAAAACCTCTGCTCTCTCCTTTTCACGGGTAATCGGGCGGCCCGTGCCTTTTAACCCGTGGACGGAGGCGTCGCGGTTAAGCCCCACGACAAGAATGTCCCCTAAGGATTTGGCCTGCCGCAAATAACGCACATGGCCGACATGCAGAAGATCAAAGCAGCCGTTCGTGAATACGATTTTTTTTCTTTTTTTTCTCTCTCGGGACAAGACGCCGGCGATGGTTTTAAGCGATTTTAGTTTTCTCAAAGCAGCTCATCCACCCGCTCACAGATAATGTGGCCGATCATGATGTGGGCTTCCTGAACGCGCGCGGTCTTCTGAGACGGCACCACGAAAGATAAATCTACCAACGATTTCAGTTCGCCTCCGTCCCGGCCGGAAAATCCTATCGTGTACAATCCCTTTTCCTTGGCCTTTTTAATCCCCAAAAGGACGTTCTTTGAGTTGCCGCTCGTGGAAATACCGAAGGCCACATCGCCTGGCTGTCCGAGCGCCTCTATCTGCCGCTCAAAAACCCGGTCATACCCGTAATCGTTTCCTACCGCCGTCAGGATTGAAGTGTCCGTCGTCAAGGCGATCGCCGGGAGTGCGCGCCTTTCTTTCTCATAACGCCCCACGAATTCCGCGGCCAGATGCTGGCTGTCGCTGGCCGAGCCGCCATTACCGAAAAAAAGAATTTTATTCCCGTTTTTCAGCGCCTGGTGAACCGCCTGAACGGCCTTTTCGATCAAGGGCACATCGGTCTTCAGCAACCGCTCTTTGACGCTGATATTTTCCTGAATGTCCTTAATGATTTTATCTCGCATCGGAGGGTCAGCCGAAAAAGGTCTTGGCCATCTCGTAAAATCCCGCGTCGACGGTTTTTAATTTGCCCACCGCGACTTCGATCGGGACTGAAATAATTTCATTGGCCTTCAGCGCGACCATCTGCCCGAATTTTTTTTGCTTCACCAGCTGCACCGCCTTCTCGCCGAAGCGGGTTCCGAGCACGCGGTCAAACGCCGTCGCGCTGCCGCCGCGCTGAATGTGCCCCAAGACCGTGACGCGGGTCTCAAAATTCGTCACTTCCTCTATCTTTCTAGCCAAGACTTCGCCGATGCCTCCCAGGCGCACATGCCCGAAGTCGTCCAGCCGCTGCTCCAGCGTAATTTCCGAGCCCTCAAACTTCGCGCCCTCGGCGACGACGATGATGCAAAATTTTTTTCCGCGGTCGTTGCGTTTCCGGATCACTTCGACCACTTCGCTCATCTTGATCGGTGATTCCGGGATCAAAATAAGATCGGCGCCGCCGGCGATCCCGGAGTGAAGCGCGATCCAACCCGCATGCCTTCCCATCACCTCCACGACCATGATCCGGTGATGGCTCTCAGCCGTCGTATGGAGGCGGTCAATGGCCTCCATCGCGATATTCACCGCCGTATCGAACCCAAAAGTAAAATCCGTGCCCGATAAATCATTGTCGATCGTCTTAGGCACTCCCACGATGTTAAACCCGTCCTTATAAAGCTTCAGGGCGACTCCGAGCGTGTCCTCTCCGCCGATCACGATCAACGCGTCAAGCCCGATGGTCTTAAAATTTTTCTTGGCGCTTTCCAGCGCCGCTTTCTCCTTATAGGGATTGGCGCGGCTCGTGCCCAGAATGGTCCCTCCGCGGTGCAGAATCCCCGAGACGGAGCTCAAGTCCAAGGGTTTGTCGTTTCCTTCAATCAACCCCTTCCAACCGTTTTGAATCCCGACGATCTCATAACCCTCATGAATGGCGGTTCTCACCGCGGCCCGAATCACGGGATTCAAGCCCGGACAATCTCCGCCGCCGGTCAATATGCCTATCCTCATCTTGACTCTCCTTTTTGGGAAACGACGCGTAAAGCGCTTTCGTCCGTATTTTTATCGGTCCATTCTCCTAGCAATCGTTGAATAAAATCCGTGTACATCTGCGCCCGCCGGAAGATCGGGTTCTTCATGATTTCCCGGTGAAGCGGAATCGTCGTTTTGATCGGTTCGATGATGAATTCTTCCAACGCGCGCTGCATCATGCTGATGGCCTCTCCCCGGTTGCGGCCCAACACCATGAGTTTTCCGATCATGGAGTCGTAATAGGGCGGGACGGTGTAGCCGGCGGAAGCGTGGGTATCCACACGGATGCCCGGGCCGCCGGGCATATTGAATTTTTCTATTTTGCCCGGGCACGGCACAAAATCATTGGCCGGGTCTTCCGCGTTGATCCGGCATTCCATCGCGTGGCCTTTTAAAGGAATCTTATCCTGTCGTTTGATCGAAAGTTTTTCTCCGGCCGCGATGCGGATCTGTTCCTTGACAATGTCAATGCCGGTGATCAGTTCCGTGATCCCATGTTCCACCTGAACGCGCGTATTCATTTCCAAAAAGTAAAATTTCCCGTCCGTGTCCAGCAAGAACTCGATCGTCCCGGCGTTTACATAATTCACCGCGCGCGCCGCCTTGATCGCCATGTCGCCCATCCGCTTCCTTAATTTCCAGTCAACCGACGGAGAAGGCGCCTCTTCCAAAAGTTTTTGATGCCGCCTCTGGATGGTGCAGTCCCTTTCATAAAGATGCACCATATGGCCGTGCGTGTCCGCCAATATTTGAAATTCGATGTGTTTAGGTTTCTCAAGATACTTTTCGATATACACCGCCGGATTGCCGAAGGCCACCTCCGCCTCATGCTGTGCCGTCATCAAGGCGCTCACGAGGCGCACATCGTTGTGGCAGACCCTCATGCCGCGCCCGCCGCCGCCCGCCACGGCCTTAATGATCACGGGGTATTTGATCCGCTTGGCCAACCGGAGCGCCTCTTCCTTGTCTTTCACGATCTCCTGCGCGCCCGGCACGATCGGAATTCCTACTTTCCTCATCGTCTCTCTGGCGGCCATTTTATCTCCCATGGAGCGGATCGCCGCGGGACTCGGGCCGATGAACTTGATCTGACAGGACTCGCAAATCTCGGCAAAGTGCGCGTTTTCGGCCAGAAAACCGTAGCCCGGATGGATCGCGTCGACGTCCGTAATTTCGGCGGCGCTGATAATCGCCGGAATATTCAGATAACTTTGCGACGAAGGCGCCGCGCCGATACAAACGGCCTCATCCGCCAGATGTACGTGCGGAGACTCGCTGTCGGGCTCGGCATAAATCGCGACCGTTCGCACGCCGATCTCCTTGCAGGCGCGGATGACGCGAAGCGCGATTTCACCACGGTTGGCGACTAATATTTTTGAAAACATCTAAAGCACACCATTTTTTTAAGCGTTGGGGGTTTATTCGAGGGTAAACAACGGTTGGCCAAATTCAACAGGATCGCCGTTATTCACTAGAATCTCCGCTATCTTTCCGCGAACTTCGGACTTGATTTCATTCATGAGTTTCATCGCTTCGATAATGCAGATGACCTGCCCCACTTCGATCTGCGCTCCCGCCTGCACAAAGGCTTGGGCATCCGGCGCCGGCGCGGCGTAAAAAGTGCCGACCATCGGCGATTTGATGACGGGTTTGGCCGCGACGGGAGCCGGTTTCGTTGAGGCGGCACGGGAGGCCGCACCCGGGCGCGACTCATAAACAACGGATTGCTCGAACGCGCCGGACGCGTTTTTCTTCAGACGAATTTTTAAACCGTCCTTCTCGAGCTCAAGCTCGGTCAGATTATTCTCGTTCATCAACTGAATCATCTCTTTGATCTCTTTGATATTCATCACGCCCTCTCGAGATATTGGCCGGTCCGCGTATCGACCCGGATTTTGTCGCCGCCGTTCACAAAAAGCGGAACCTTGATCACGGCGCCCGTTTCCACTTTAGCGGGCTTCGTGCCGCTTTTGGCCGTGTCGCCGCGAATACCGGGCTCGGTCTCGGTCACCGATAAAACCACGGAAGCGGGCAATTCGACGGAAATTAATTCCTCGCCTGAAAACCGTCCGATGACCTCCGAATTCTCCATCAGATAATTGATCTTGTCCGTCAATAACGCCGCGTCCACGACGATCTCGTGATACGCTTCCGAATCCATAAAATGATACGTTTTTCCTTCATGATAAAGGTATTGGATCGGCTTGTCCTCAAGATAAACTTCTTCGAACTTGTCACCGGACCTGAATTTCTGCTCCAGCACATTGCCGCTCTTCAAGTTCCTTAATTTCGTGCTGACGATCGGCTGGCGCTGCTGCATTTTGACCAGCTGAAACTCAAGGATCTCAAACATCTCATGATCGATCTTAATGATCACGCCTGACTTAAACTGGCTTGTCGAGATCACGGGTCAATACCTCATTTCCATTGTTAGTGATCAACACCATGTCTTCGATCCGCACGCCGAATTTTCCGGGTAAATAAATGCCCGGCTCTACGGTGATCACCATGCCGGACTTCAAAATAGTCTCACTTTTGGAGGAAACCGTCGGCGCTTCATGAATTTCAAGCCCCACCCCATGGCCTGTCCCATGACCGAAATAGCGGCCATAGCCTTTCTCGGTAATGATTCGGCGGCATGCCGCGTCGACTTCTTTTGCGGGTACCCCTGGGCGGGCCTTCTTGATCCCCGACCGCTGGGCTTTCCAGACGAGGTCGAAAATTTTCTTATGTAAGGCACTCATTTTACCTAAAAAAATGGGTCGGGTCAAATCCGAATAATACCCCTGATAAACCACACCCATGTCCACCAGGACCAAATTATCGTCTTGGATCCGCGTTTCATTGGTTTGGCAATGAGGCATCGAGGCCCTGGCTCCGGAAGCGATAATAATATCAAAGGCCGGTTTTTCGGCACCCAGCGATTTGGTGAAGTATTCCAATCGCGCTTGGACTTCCCGCTCTTTCATCCCCGGCCTGACGGTCTGGCGCACGTAATGGTATCCGTCTACCGCGATACGGGCGGATTCTTTGAGCCGCCGGATCTCCCCGCCATCCTTGATCTCTCTCAAACGCTCGACCAGCCCCCGCGTAGGCGTTAATTGATCCTTTCCCAACTGTTTCTCAAGGGCTTGGTAAAATCCGTAGGTGACCACCGACGCCTCAAATCCCACCGACCGTGTTTTCATCTTCCGCGAAAGATCCGCCACGATCTCGGCCACGCTTTGCTTGTCCCTTAAAATGACATGAAACCCGGGCGCTTCTTTTTTCGCCTGCTCCTGATAACGGGAGTCGGTAATAAAATACAGCCCTTTCGGGGAAACAAGGATCCAGGACTCAATGCTGTTAAAACCGCTTAAGTAGGTCACATTCGGCCACGAGCTGACAAGCAGCGCGTCGATCCCCGCGTGGTCAAAAGACCGGAATAAATTCTTTAACCGCTGGTTCATTTTTTGGGTTTCCGTTTCAATAGGTCCAAGGCCGCCCAGAGGCCCAATTCATAGCTCTTGGCGCCAAACCCCGAGATCTGCCCGGCCGCGACCGGCGCGATCAAGGAATGATGCCGAAATTCTTCCCTCGCGTAGATATTGGAAAGATGGACCTCGATGGCCGGGATCCGGGTAGCCGAGATCGCGTCGCGGATCGCGACGCTGGTATGCGTATAGCCGGCGGGGTTGATCACGATCGCATCGGCGGACTTTTTTGCCCCGCCGATCTTGGACACGATCTCCCCCTCATGGTTCGATTGGAAAATCTCGAGAGCCACCTTTTCTTTTTTCGCGATCACCTTTAAAACGTCGTTGATTTTTTTGATGGTCACGGACCCGTAGACCTCGGGTTCCCGCGTCCCCAGCAGATTCAGATTCGGCCCATGGATCACTAATATCTTTTTCATCGGGTTCTCTCCTCCAATCAGGAAGCCGCTGCTTCCTTAAAACGAATGTGGTAATCCTGACGGACCAGATAAATGATGCCGCCGATCAGGCTCAATAAAAAAAGAAGCGCCAGCCAAAGAATGCCGATCGCGGCCGCATATTCTCTGCCAAGATAGGGCGTCAGTATTTTAATGTAGGCCCACTCGCGCACGCCCAGGCCGCCCAGCGAGGGCACCATGCTGATCAAATGCACCACGGGCACCAAAAGAAAAAAATAAATCACACTTGCATGCGCTCCAAGCGCCAGCGCAAGAATATAAAGCACCAAAATATTCACGCTTTGGCCGATCACCGATAAAAACATCGCTTTTACGATCAACGCTTTGTGATGTTTGAAATTATGAAGCCCATCGTAAATCTTCCGGACTTTTGAACCCACCTTGAAATAATCTAATAGAGTTTCAATAAATTGAAACCGCCTCGCGAGCTTTCGATTAAATAGTATAAAAAATACGAATATAGAAAATAGAAGGAACGAATAGACGATGATGGGCACCCGCGGATCTTGTATTTCCTTAAGAAAAAAAAGCAGGCTGACGCTCGGAATGATGATGAACGTGAAGAGCCCGAAGATCCGGTCCATCAGCACCGAAGTGAACGATTTGACCGGTTCACCGGTAACGCGCGAGGCGCACATTGCTTTCACAATGTCCCCGCCGACCGAGGTCGGTAAAAAATTATTGAAAAAACAGCCTACAAACGTGAGATTGGAGGAGTCGAGAAACTTGATGGCAATTCCCTCTGCTTCAAAAATCATCTGAAGGCGTTTCGCCATCACCAAGACCGTGAGCAAAAAAATAGAGACCGCGAAAACTAAAAGCTTTCGGTTCATGTTTTGAAGGACTTGCAAAATTTTTGGGATATCTTCTCTTACGCACCAAAAAAGAAGGGCTATAAAAAAAAGGCTGACCAAAGACCTTAGGATAATTTTTTTCATAAGTCTTTTATTGTAACAGAGTTAAGAATAAAAGTCATGTGAAGATTTGGAGGCCTATCTTGCCTTCAGAGTCTCGGCGGCGAGCTCCGGCGAGGTGGGATTCACATAAAAGCCGGTCCCAAGCTCAAAACCGGCGACGCGTGTCAAATGAGGGATGAGCTCGATATGCCAATGATAACTTTTGAGTTCCTTTCCATAGATCGGCATCGTATGGATCATCAGGTTAAAAGAAGGGCCGTTTAAAGCGTCTTTGATCTTTGCCAGCGTTTTCTTCAAGACGGCCGCCAGGCCTGTGATCTTATCGTCGGTGATCGCGTCGAAGCTCGCCTCGTGATCAACCGGCAATATCCAGGTCTCGAACGGAAAGCGCGAGGCGAAGGGGCATAAAACAAAAAAGCCTTTCTCTTCATGAACCGTGAATCTTTTTTCACGGCGCTCCTGAGTCAGCATCTCGCAATAAATGCAGCGATTTGTTTTCTCAAAATGCCTCGCGGCGCCCTTGGCCTCTCCCGCAACCCTGGAGGGGACGATCGGAAGCCCGATGAGCTGCGAATGAGGGTGTTCAAGGCTGGCGCCTGCCTGGGCGCCGTAATTCTTAAAGATCAAGATGTATTGAAACCTCGGATCTCGTTTCAGATCCAGGCAACGGTCGCGGAAAGCCCGCAACACAAGCTCGACCTGCTCGAGCGGCGCATCCCATAGCTCTTGGTCGTGATCGGGATTCTCAATGATCACCTCATGCGCGCCAAAACCGCCTGTCTTGTCATAAACGCCGAGATCTACCCTGGCGGGATTCTCCTCGATACGAAGCGCGGGAAACTTATTGGGAATGACGCGAACCAACCAACCCAACGCTGCCTTAGCGTCCGGTTTTTTTCTTAAGACCAGAATTTCCGGCGGCGTCATCGATTCATTGCCGGGACAAAACGGGCAGGTCTTGCTGGATTTTGAGTGAGCCTCCGTTTTAAAAAAATCGGGCGGCTTGGGGTCCTCCACGTTGACAATGATCCATCGGCCGGTCACCGGATCTTCACGCAGCTGAGACATGACCGCCCTCTTCCGCTATTTTGGTTTCTCTCAACAAATAGGCGGCATCCTCCGGAGGCGTGGGATTGATATGGATGCCGGTCCCCCATTCGAATCCGGCGTCATGCGTCAATCGCGGAGAGATCTGCCAATACCAATGGTAATCCTGTTCGATGGTTTTCCAATAACCTTCTTTAGGCGTATGGCGATAGGGAGCCGTATGCAAAATAAAATTATAAGGCGGGTCATTTAAAAGCGTCCTGATTTTTGCCAAACATTCCTTTAAAATGGAAGCAAAATCAAGATGGTCCGCCGGATCGAGTTTTCCAAAATCGGCCTGGTGCTTTCTGGGCAAGATCCAAACCTCAAAAGGCGACCGTGACGCGAAAGGACAAAACGCGAAAAATGCTTTGTTTTGAGAAACGATCCTCACGCCCTCCTTTTCCTCCTGGCGAAGGATATCACAAAACACGCATTGCCCCTGCCGTTCAAAATAATTCCTGGCCGCGACCAACTCCTCTTTGACGCGTTTGGGCGTCACCGGTGTCGCGATGAGCTGCGACCGCGTATGATGGATCACGTCGCGTGCCGCGCCCGAAATCAGCCCATGATTTTTAAATAACAACGCGAACTTAAAACGAGGATCCTTTCCGATCGCATTTAACCGCTGAATGTAGACCTGGATCACTTTTTCTATGTCGGCCGGCTCAAGTTCGTCCAGGCTGTGACAATGCCGCGGGCTTTCTATCACCAGTTCGTGAACGCCGACGCCCTCCATCAGGTCATAAATGCCTTGCTCAAAACGGTTGGATTTTGATTCGGATGATAGAATGGGCGCCCGCGTCGAAATGGTCCGCACAAACCATCCGGGGCCGTTCGGTTTGGATCCCTTTTTCCGGATCGCGTAGATCTCGGAAGTGGTTTCGGACTCTTTGCCTTCGCAAAAGGGGCAGGGGCGTTCTTCCGCGATGTCCCGCCGCATGAATTCGATCGGGCGGCGGGAACGCTCGGTGGAAATGATCGTCCAATAACCGACCACCGGGTCTCGCCTAAGCTCTGGCATCATTGCCCCCGCTGCCATCGAGAAGATATAAAAGATCCGCCGGGCTGATCGTTCCGATCACCTTATGATTCTTGTCCTGAACCACGATGATCTCGCACTTGGTTTCTTTGAACTTACGGACCACATCGGCGATCGTCGCTTCTTTTGAGATCACCTGAAAATCTTTCTTGGCGAATTCCGCGACCGGAAGTTCGAGTTCTTTCACGGTAAAATTCGGCACCGCGAGCTTCTCCAATTTCCGGACATTGATGAGCCGCCGATTGATATACTCGTAAAATTGCGTGGATAAAATCCGTTTGAAGCTCACCGGCAGCGACACGACCGGCCGGCCTTCGATGAAATCCAGGTGGGTGCGGAACGCGCAAGACTGGGATCGCTGGTCAATGGACAAAAGATAACGCAACGAACTGTCGGGGACCATGTGCTCCTCGATCTCGGGGATCGCCGCCAGCGACGCGATCTCATAAACATCGTCCAGCGTCAACCGCAGATCTTTAAAACCTCGGCCGATCTGAAAAGAAAGCTCTCCGTCCTGGTCTTTAAAATACGGCGCGTATTTTTCCAGCGTGTCGATCGCGTCCGCCAGGAAAACACCGAGCGCCACATCGGCGTTGTATAAAATGCCGGACATCACGAACGCTGCGTCGTCGGATTGGCCGGGCCCGAGCCGGTGACGGATATAAAAATAGCGCTGGGATTTGGGGTCCACGACCCCTTCCGTATGGACGATCAGCCCTTGCCTGCGATATTCCTCGATATGGCCCTCATGCGGCTCGTGGGCTAATTTTTCGCCGTCCAGATTCATCTCGAGCATCGTCTTGACATCAATGATGTAGCACCGCCCTCCGCCGATCTTTGTCTGATAAATTTTTTCCGCCTCTTTACGAATTTCCGGATTGTCTCTCAATCCTCCCAGATACAGACCGCGCAAGATGTCTCTGGGATTCACTTTCCGGTCCTGAAACAGCCGGATCCCCAGGATCGGATCGCCGCTGCCGTTTAACAACTTTTCCCTCCGCTCCCCGTTCATCGCCGCGTTCGCAAAGTCGGCAATGTCATCAATGATCGATTGGCGCTTGGCTTTAATTTCTTGCGGGTCGCGGCCGAGGGCATGGACCACGTCTTCGATCGTCGTGTTGACATAGGTCCGCTTATTGAAAACACCGGAACCGTTATGGGCCCGGCCTTCCAGGGACTGAATGAAAAGCAGGTCTTCGATTTCTCGCGTGGTTTCTAGGTGTTCGTAGGATTTAAGGACGTCATAATCCGCCCGGACGAGGTCTTTCGGCGCGACAGAGTGTAGGTACATAATTTTCCCGATTATAGCATGCGACTTGTTTTATTCAAGAAACGCGCCTTCTTTGAAACGGAACCCTCTTAAAAATTCTTCCGCCGCCATCGGCTTTCCGCCCTCCTGCTGCAGCGTTTTGATCCGGATCGTGCCGTCCTTCGCCGCAATCACAAGCCCGGTTTTCGGAGAGGCGGCAAGAATGCTTCCGGCCGGCGTTTTTTCAGGGCCGGTTTTTTGCGACAACTCCGAATCCAAAAACAGGATCCGCTTCCCCTCATAATAGCTGTAGCAGGTCGGCCACAGCTTCATCGCGCGAATACGATTGAGAATGCTTTTTGCCTCTTGATTCCAATCCAAATGCCCGTCTTCTTTGGTCAATTTCCTCGCGTATTTTAATCCCGTCTCTCCCTGCGGTTTAAAGGCGAGTGTTCCCTTTTCTAAGGTTGTCAGAGCTTCCAGAAGCGCGTCGCGCCCCAGGAGGCTCAGCCGCTTTTCAAGAGTCACGATGTCGTCTTCCGGCAAAATCGGAGTTTGTTTTTGCAGCGCGATATCCCCGGCATCCAGCGCTTCCGTCATCCGGATGACGCTGACGCCGGTCTGGGTTTCACCGTCGATCAGCGCCCAATGAATAGGCGCCGCGCCCCGGTAGCGCGGCAAAAGCGAACTATGAACATTCAAAGACACGGAACGCGGGATTTTAAGAAGTTCGGAGGATAAAAGATAGCCGAAAGAAATCACGACAAACACATCCGGCTTTAATTTTTCAAGCTCCCGCGCCGATTCCGCCGAATGGATATCCGTAAATTGAAACACGGGCAGCCGCGCTTCCGCGGCCCACTCTTTGATGACTGAAGTCTGCATCAACCGGCCGCGGCCCTTCGGTTTGTCGGGAGAGGAGACGACGCTTAAAAGTTCATGAGAAGAATTTTTCAAGGCCTCCAGAGAAGGGAGGCCGAAGGCCCCGGTGCCGAAGAAAACGAGTTTCAACGAGGGGCTTTCTTGATGAGTTGTTTCTGAGCCGATTTGCTTTTTAAAAAGCCCAGCCGGTCGATAAAAAGAATCCCGTTTAAGTGGTCGGTCTCGTGCTGAAAAATCCGGGACAACAAACCCTCCGCCTTGACCTCCACGAGGTCGCCGGCCAGCGTCATGGCTTTCATCCACACTTTTTTGGCCCGCTTCACCGGCTCATAAAACTCTCGGACGCTCAAACACCCTTCAAATTCCTTGACCACCCCTTCTTTTTTGACGATTTCGGGGTTAAAGAAGACCAGCTCCTTCCCGCGAATCTGGTCGGCGCTGGCGACAAAGATCTGTTTCAAAACGCCTATC
>Ga0080064_1006478_pt1 | contig 12622 bp, 8 predicted proteins | sample Subgrocontami54m_FD_69260 | JGI IMG/M metagenome (GOLD analysis project Ga0080064, IMG submission 69260) | Subsurface groundwater microbial communities from S. Glens Falls, New York, USA - GMW46 contaminated, 5.4 m (SPADES assembly) (version 2) ...
AGCGCCTCCACGACATGCGCGGGGCCATACATCCAGCCGAGCCGCAGCGCGGCGAGCCCGTGGATCTTGGAAAAGGTCCGCGTCATCACCGTATTGTCGGTGGTGGCGACCAGCTCGATGCCCGCTTCATAGTCATTGCGCCGCACGTATTCGGCATAAGCGGCGTCGAGCACGAGCAGCACATCCGGCGGCAGCGCGCGATGCAGGCGCGTGATCTCATCGAACGGCACATAAGTGCCGGTCGGATTATTGGGATTGGCGAGAAACACGATGCGCGTGCGCTTGGTCACCGCGGCAAGGATCGCGTCCACGCTCGCGGTGTAATCCTTCTCCGGCGCCATCACCGGCTTGCCGCCGGCGGCCAAGGTGAAGATCGGATAGATGCGAAAGCCGTGCGCGGTGTAGATCGCCTCGTCGCCGGGCGCGAGATAAGCGTGCGCCAGCAGATTGAGCAGATCGTCCGATCCCGCGCCGCAAACGATGCGCGCCGGATCGAGGCCGAAGGCCCGCCCGATCGCCTCGCGCAGCTTCGCCGCCGAGCCTTCGGGATAATCCTGCAAATGCTCGGCCGCTGCGTGAAACGCCGCGAGCGCCTTAGGGCTTGGCCCGAGCGGCGTCTCGTTGGCGGAGAGCTTGAACACGCGCGCGGCGCCGGGCGCTGCGCTCTTGCCGGGCACATAGGCCTCGATGTCGAGCACGCCGGGACGCGGTTGCGGGCGCTGTAAAACAGCCATGACCCAAAACACTCACAGCAGGAATTGACGATCAGCGCCCAGCCGGCTCCGGCCGGGCGCCTGTGGCGGGGAGGGTATAGCGGGTCGCGTGGCTCCCGACGAGGGCCGAGGAGCGGACAGAGACGCCAGCCTTAACGAGGGCCGCGGTGACCTTGGTAATGCCAAGGGTTTGCGGTACGGAAATCAGCAGCGCCGCGCCGTCGTAGGCGCTATCTGGCACGGCGATGACCTCGGCCAACCGGGTAGCCGCCCGCGCCGCCTCCGACCCCCAGCCTGAAACCCGCAGGCTCCAGACCTCGATGTCCGGCACCATGGCTTCGGCCGCCACCCGGGAAATGACGAAGACCGGCATCGCTGCTGGGTGGTTTTCCCGATCAATAAACGGCAGCCGGGCGATGATCTTCGGCGCGCTGTCGAATTCCAGCGCGGTCCACCAGGCGCCCGATCCGCCCAGCGCTTCGACCAGGCCGAGGTCGCCGCGCGATTCCGACACCGCGGCGACGACGCCCGCGGCGCTCATATGCGGGATGAAAGGCACGGTGAAGCCGAAATGAAAGCGGGCGGAATCGCGCATGGCCGCGCCGCTTTCCGTCAGGTCGGCATGAATCGAAAACGGCGCTTGCACATAAGTGAAGGTCGAGATGATGACGCGCCAGATGCTTTCGGCGGTGTCGAGCGGCAGAATGCCGTGGTGGCGATCCGCCAGACGGCGCATCATTTCCGCCTCGCGCGCAGGCCGGAAGGCTGAGCCGCTTTCCTGCGTCTGCTTCACCGCGATGAGGCGATCAATGATCTCGCCGCGCTGCATCAGCAGCCCGTGCATGGTCTCGTCGATCTTGTCGATCTCTGCCCGCAGCTCGTTCAGCGAGGGTGCGTTGAGGGGCGACTTGGACATGGCATCACTCATCGCCTCACCCCGAGGAGCCGCCGGCGGCGGTGTCTCGAAGGGTGGGGCGATCTGCTATCCTCATCCTTCGAGACGGCCGCTACGCGACCTCCTCAGGATGAGATGAGAAATTCAGGCGGTATTGATAGGGGCCTCCATGGGTGAAATCAAAGAAAACGTTGACAGCCTCTCCCGGCGATACCTAGCTAACCCCCGCCCGCGGCCTATGTTTCCGCGGAATAGCCGCGCTGGCCGGAACGGGCCGCCGCGCCGGAGAGCGAGATGGTTGAGGCTCAATTGAGCAACGCACGCGATACGCCTGCCCGCGAGGCGGATGCCCCGCGCGAGTCGCTGCTCGCGCGCTTTGGCTCCGACAGGCCGCTGAAGCTGGATGCCGGGGTCGAGCTTTCGCCCTTCCAGATCGCTTACAAGACCTACGGCACGCTCAACGCGGACAAATCGAACGCGGTGATGGTCTGCCACGCCCTGACCGGCGATCAGCATGTGGCGAGCATCCATCCGGTCACCGGCAAGCCGGGCTGGTGGGAAACCATGGTCGGCCCCGGCCGGCCGATCGACACGGACCGCTACTTCATCATCTGTCCCAACGTCGTTGGCGCCTGCATGGGCAGCAGCGGCCCGGCCTCGACCAATCCGAGAAGCGGCAAGCCTTGGGGGCTGGATTTCCCCGTCATCACTATTCGCGACATGGTGCGCGCGCAGGCCATGCTGCTCGACGAACTGAGCATTGAATCGCTGTTCGCGGTGGCCGGCGGCTCCATGGGCGGCATGCAAGTTTTGCAGTGGGCGGCAAGCTATCCGCAGCGTGTCTTCGCGGCGCTGCCGATCGCCTGCGCCACGCGGCATTCCGCGCAGAACATCGCCTTTCACGAGGTTGGCCGCCAAGCGGTAATGGCCGATCCCGAGTGGCGGCACGGCCGCTATTTGCTCGAAGGCACCGACCCACGCCGCGGCCTGGCGGTGGCGCGCATGGGCGCGCACATCACCTACCTCTCGGACGCGGCGTTGCATCGCAAGTTCGGGCGCCGGTTGCAGGACCGGTCCAACCCGACCTTTTCCTTCGACGCCGACTTCGAGGTGGAATCTTATCTGCGCCACCAGGGAAGTTCGTTCGTCGAGCGCTTCGACGCGAACAGCTATCTCTATCTGACGCGCGCGATGGATTATTTCGATCTCGCCGCCGATTATGGCGGCGTGCTGGCCAACGCTTTCAAGGATGCGCAGACGCGTTTCTGCGTGGTTTCCTTCACCAGCGACTGGCTATTTCCGACGTCGGATTCCCGCGCCATCGTGCATGCGCTCAATGCCGGCGGCGCGCGGGTTTCCTTTGCCGAAATCACAACCGACAAAGGGCACGACGCCTTTCTGCTGGATGAGCCGGAGCTGTTCGCCATCATGCGCGGCTTCCTCGATTCCGCGGCCAAGGCGCGCGGGCTGGCGGCAAAAGGCTAGGCGATGCTGAACCAGCCCCAGCACGACCTTGGCGTGACTCCGGGAATACCCGACAGCCGGCGCGTCGACCTGTTGGTGGTCGCGCAGATGATCGATTACGGCGCGCGCGTGCTGGACGTCGGCTGCGGCGACGGCGAATTGCTGCGGCTTTTGAGCGAGACCCGGCGGGTCGACGGACGTGGCATCGAGTTGTCCCGCGAAGGCGTGAATCAAAGCGTCGCCAAGGGCCTCGCCGTAATCCAAGGCGACGCCGATACCGACCTCGCAGATTATCCCGATGACGCTTTCGATTTCGTGGTCCTGTCGCAGACGCTGCAAGCAACGCGCCGGCCGCGGCAGGTGCTGGAACACATGCTGCGCATTGGCCGTCATGCGGTGGTGTCATTCCCGAATTTTGGGCACTGGCGCATCCGTCTGCAGCTCATGTTCGGCGGCCACATGCCGCGCACCGAGAACCTGGCTTATAGCTGGTACGACACGCCCAATATCCATTTCTGCACCATCAAGGACTTCCGTCACTTGTGCGGGGAGGTGGGAGCCAAGATGGAGAAGGCGGTCGCTTTGAACGCCTGGGGCAAGCCGCTGCGGCTGAACGCGCCGTGGTGGTTCTGGAACCTGTTCGGCGAGCAGGCAGTCTTTTTGCTCAGCCGAAAACGCTAATCCACCATCGTTATGGCTCTTGGAGGGCGTGCGGTCCTGCAAGATGGCTAGACTTTGTTGCGCTGCAACAATACTGCGGCTGACGATGCCTATACTGAGGAAATACATAGTATTACATGACTATCATATATAGCTTAGGCTATTAACTGAGACAATAATAGTTATTCCACGACATGTTAATGTTCATGGCAGTATAGATAATAATCATCGTCACAAAATCACTTAGCTATTGCCTAGATATCGTCACGATTTGCTGGCTTTGAGCCTCCCTGTGCCGGTTTGATTCTTTCGGACCGTCGCGATTTACGCGCAACCAGCGCAAAGGGGACTCAAACGATGCTCGCCACAAAACGCAAACTGCTTGCTGCCTGTTCCGTCGCATTGACGGTTTTTGCAGCGCCCGCTTTTGCCAATTCCATGAGCGAATCGGAAAATCCTAAGGGGCCGCAGATTTCGAAGCCGGCAGCCGGCAGCTACGCTTCGGTGCCGCCATCGCGCGGCGGCCGCGCTCAGGCCGTCCGCGGCAAAGCCGAAAACGCAATTTCGTCTCGCAACCCGCTTTCCTCGTTAGGCGGTGGTTCTTCCGACACGATGGTAGTGGAGGCCCGTCGCTATATCGGCACCAACCCCACCAACCGCCGCAGCCTTTGGTGCGGGGCTTTCATGAATCTCGTTCTAGAACGCACCGGCCATCCGCGCGGCTCATCGGATCTGGCCAAGTCCTTTGCGTCCTACGGCACGCGCGTATCGGGCCCGCAGGTGGGCGCGATAGCCGTGATGTCGCGCGGCGAGGTCGGGGGTCATGTCGGCGTCGTGACCGGCATCGATCCATCCGGCGACCCGATCATCATTTCCGGCAATCACAATAACACCGTGGCGGAATCGGTTTATTCACGCGGGCGCATCTTCGCCTATGTGGTGCCTGACGCATCGGGGATAGCGCCTGGCACGGTCCAGCACGCCAGCGCGGATGTTGCCGTCGGCAATACGCGCAAAAACTAACCGTTAGAGAGCGTGGACGGCATCGCCCAAAGTGATGTCTCCCGCTCCCACGACTTCCGTGTAAATCCCGCAATCGGCATGGCCGAAAGTCCGCATCAGCGTCTGCGGAATATTCAAGTTGCGGATGCCGGTGTCGGGCTCCACGTTGGTTGCCGCGCAACGCTTGATCCGCCGGACGGTCTTGAGCCGCGCCGCGCCGATTGCGATTTCCTCGCCTACCAGATTGAACTCGTGCCAGGCCGGCCAGCCGGTCACATAGACATTGGCGCGGAAGCGCAGCGGATCGACCGGCGCGCCGACGGCATTTTCCACCTCGGCCACTGAGGCAAGGTTGACGATCGAAATCACCTTCTGCGCCACGTCTGAAAAGCTGTGACCCGGGCGCATGTTGGAGAAACTATGCGCGGGCGCGGTGAGTATCCGTGGTGGCCCGCGCAGTTCCTCAGCGCAATAGGCCGCGAAAAATCGCTCGATCGCCTTGCGTCCTTCCGCCGTGCGCAGGTCGCCGCGCGCGGCTTCCCGGTTCTCGGCCGTCACAGTGAGGCTATGGCTTGCCTCGTCGAATTGCGTGCGCAGCGCAGCCAGGCGCTCATGCTGCATCAGCATCAAAAAACGCTGCTTGGGCATGTACGCGGGTGTTTCGGGGTCGAAGCCCGAGGGCCCATTCTCGATGGCGTAAAGCCGGTCGGCGGGCAGCGTGGCGCCCACCGAAAGCTGCACACGGGGCAGGGCCTCGGCCGAAAGCCCTTTCACCGGGTAGCGGTAGATGGCTTGGACTTTTGCGCTCGGGCGGGCCATGACGGCTGGGCTTGCTCCTTTAATCGCTGCGTTCGACCGAGATCGCAGTGCCAATTTTCCTTGGCATCGCCTCTTCCGGTAGTTTCGGGGCCAACCTACATTTTCCGGGCGGGCATCCCAAGAAGCGCCGGCCTATTCTTTTGCCTTTTTGATGCATGTCAGGGACAGGATCGCAGGCCTTATGGCGATATTTCCGCATCGTTGCAGACGAGCGGGGCAGGCTGAGGAGTGAGCAATGAATATTGAAAAATATACCGATCGCGTCAAAGGCTTCATTCAATCGGCCCAGTCGCTGGCGCTGCGCGAAGGACATCAGCAATTCGCATCCGAACATCTTCTCAAGGTACTGCTCGACGACCCGGAAGGTCTCGCCGCCGGTTTGATTGACCGCGCCGGGGGAAAGTCGCGCGAAGCGCTTCAGGCCGTCGAGGCGGCGCTCGGCAAACTTCCCAAGGTTTCCGGCGGCGGGGCGGGGCAAATCTATCTCGCGCCGGCGCTGGCGCGCATTTTCGACCAGGCTGAGAAGATAGCCGACAAAGCGGGCGATAGCTTTGTCACCGTCGAGCGGCTTCTGCTTGCCATCAGCATGGACAAGGAAAGCGAGGCGGGAAAAATCCTCGCCCGCGCCGGCGTCTCGCCGCAAAATCTGAATGCCGCCATCAACGCGCTCCGCAAGGGCCGCACCGCCGACAGCGCCTCGGCGGAGAACGCCTATGACGCCCTGAAGAAATATTCCCGCGATCTCACCCAAGCAGCCCGCGACGGCAAGCTCGATCCCGTGATCGGCCGCGACGAAGAAATCCGCCGCACGATTCAAGTGCTCTCCCGCCGCACCAAGAATAATCCGGTGCTGATCGGCGAGCCGGGCGTCGGCAAGACGGCAATCGTCGAAGGCCTGGCGCTCCGCATCGTCAACGGCGACGTTCCAGAAGCCCTGCACGACAAGAAGCTGCTGGCGCTCGACCTCGGCTCGCTGATTGCCGGGGCCAAATACCGCGGTGAGTTCGAGGAGCGGCTCAAGGCCGTGCTGCAGGAAGTGACATCCTCCGAAGGCCAGATCGTCCTTTTCATCGACGAAATGCATACCCTTGTCGGCGCGGGCAAGGCCGACGGCGCGATGGACGCGTCCAATCTGCTCAAGCCGGCGCTGGCGCGCGGCGAGCTGCACTGCATCGGCGCCACCACCCTCGACGAATACAAGAAGCATGTGGAGAAGGATGCGGCGCTGGCGCGGCGCTTCCAGCCCGTTTACGTGAACGAGCCTACGGTCGAGGACACGATCTCGATCCTGCGCGGGCTGAAGGAAAAATACGAGTTGCACCACGGCGTACGGATTACCGATTCCGCCATTGTCGCCGCGGCCACGCTATCAAATCGCTACATCACCGACCGCTTCCTGCCCGACAAAGCCATCGACCTGATCGACGAGGCGGCGGCGCGGTTGAAGATGCAGATCGATTCCAAGCCCGAGGAACTCGACAACCTCGACCGCGAAATCATGCGGCTGAAGATCGAGCAGGAAGCGCTCAAGAAAGAGAACGATGCGGGCTCCAAGGAGCGGCTGAAGCGGCTGGAAAAGGAACTGGTCTCCCTGCAGGAAAAAGCCGACGCGCTCACGGCGAAATGGAAGACCGAGCGCGAGAAACTTTCCGACGCGCAGAAGCTCAAGAGCGAGCTAGAACAGGCGCGCAACGAATTGGCCACCGCGCAACGCAACGGCAATTACCAGCGTGCCGGCGAACTCGCCTATGGCCGCATTCCCGAGCTGGAGAAAAAGCTGAAGGACGTTGAGGAGAAAACCGGCGTGGGAGCCGCGGTTTCCGAAGCGGTGACCGCGAGCCATGTGGCGCAGATCGTCTCGCGCTGGACCGGTATCCCGGTGGACCGGATGCTGGAAGGCGAGAAGGAAAAGCTGCTGCGCATGGAGGAAGAGATCGGCAAACGCGTCGTCGGCCAGGAGGAAGCGGTGCATGCGGTTGCGACGGCGGTGCGCCGGGCACGCGCGGGGCTGCAGGACCCGAACCGCCCGATCGGCTCATTCATGTTCCTCGGCCCCACCGGCGTCGGCAAGACCGAACTGACCAAGGCGCTGGCGGAGTATCTGTTCGACGACGAGCACGCGCTGCTGCGCATCGACATGTCGGAATACATGGAGAAGCATTCGGTCGCGCGCCTGATCGGCGCGCCTCCTGGATACGTCGGCTACGACGAGGGCGGGGCGCTCACCGAGGCGGTCCGGCGCCGGCCCTACCAAGTCATCTTGTTCGATGAGATCGAAAAGGCGCATCCGGACGTCTTCAACATCCTGCTGCAGGTGCTCGACGACGGCCGTCTTACCGACGGCCAGGGCCACACCGTCGATTTCCGAAATACGCTTATTGTAATGACCTCGAATCTCGGCTCGCAATTCCTGGTGGATCAGGCCGACGGTGAGGACACCGAAGCGGTCAGGGATCAGGTCATGGCGGTGGTGCGTGCGAGCTTCCGCCCCGAATTTCTCAACCGCGTCGACGAGATCATCCTGTTCCACCGGCTGAAGAAGACCGAGATGGGTCGCATCGTCGACATCCAGATGCAACGTCTCGCCAAGCTCTTGGAGGACCGCAAGATCAAAGTCGTGCTCGAGCCTTCGGCGCGCGAGTGGCTCGCCGAGAAGGGCTGGGATCCTGCCTATGGCGCGCGCCCGCTCAAGCGTGCGATCCAGAAATACGTGCAGGATCCCCTTGCCGAGATGATCCTCTCCGGCCGCATTAAGGACGGCGAGCAGGTGGCGATCTCTGCCGGTAAGAATGGCCTCACCTTCAACGGCCAGCTTGCCGCGGCGGCTTAGGCTAAAATCCAGTCTTTTTGCCGGGTGACAGACCGGCGAAAACTCCGGCATTATGCGTCCAGGCACGGCCCATCCAAGGGCCGGCATCAGGGAGGAGCCATGTTTAGCAAAATAAAGCGGGTGACCGCCGTTCTTGCCGCAGGCGCCATCACGGCCAGTATTTCCGCCGCCACGGCGCAGACGCCCGAGCAATTCTTCAAGGGCCAGACGGTGACGATTTACGTCGGGCTTTCGCCCGGCGGCGGCTATGACATCAATGCCCGGCTCGTAGCGCGTCACATCGGCAAATACATTCCCGGTCAGCCGCAGGTCGTGGTCAAAAACATGCCCGGTGGCGGCGGTCTGGTGATGACCAATTACGTGGCCAATGTCGCGCCAAAAGATGGCCTGCATATTGGCGCACCGCAACGCGGCATCGCCTTCGAGCCGCTGCTGGGCGACGCCTCGAATTCCAAATTCGATCCGCTCAAGCTGGGATGGCTCGGCAGCACCAACGCCGACACCAGCGTCGCGATCGTCACGAAGCGTTCCGGTGTAACCAAGTGGGAGGATCTCAAGACCAAGGAAGTGATCGTGGCCGGCACGGGCGTCGGCACGGAGAGCGTCACAGTTCCTTACATCCTGCGCAACATCCTCGGATTCAAATACAAGGTCATCGCCGGCTATCCGGGCGGCAGCGAGATGAACCTCGCCATGCAGCGCGGCGAAGTGGATGGGCGCGGCACCTTCTCCTGGACCAGCCTGAAACCTTATCTGAAGGAATGGGTCGAGAGCGGCGACATGATCATTCTCTATCAGCAGGGACTGAGGAAGCATCCTGACATTCCGAATGTGCCGCTCGTTCTCGATCTCGCGCAAAACGACGAGCAGAAAAAGGTGCTCAAGCTGCAATTCACCGCGTTCGAGCTGGGGCGCCCGTTGTTTGTTGCTGAAGGGATTCCGGCCGATCGTCTGGCGGCGCTGCGCAAGGCCTTCGACCAGACGATGAAAGACAAGGACCTGCTGGCGGAAGCCGAGACGCAAAAGCTCGAAGTCAATCCGACGACGGGCGAAGAGATGGTGAAACTCTTGACCGAGGTCTATGCCACGCCGAAGTCGATCGTCGAAAAGCTGGCGGCGGCGAGCAAAGATACGCCCGATCTAAAGGAAGTGGGCAAACCGTAAAGACAAGCACGGCGAAAAAGAAATGGCCCGCTCGCGCGGGCCATTTTCTTTTGAACTGTTGTGGGTCGGGTGCCTAGCGGCTCGGCGGATAAGCCGTCTGCGCAAGGCGCGAAGACGGCTGCGTCATCATGCCGTCCAGGCGGATGCGTTCCTGGTCGAAGGTAGCGAGCACCGGACCTTCCAGCACGCGGCCGCGCGGCAGCCTGATACGCATGGGATCGACAAATACGTTATTGACCACGATCTCGTAATGCAGGTGCGCTCCGGTGGAGAGGCCGGTCGATCCAACAAAACCGATCACCTGCCCTTGCCGCACGCGCACGCCGGGATCGATGCCGCGCGCGAAAGCCGTCATGTGGCCGTAGGCGGTCTCGTAACCATTGGCATGGCGGATACGGATGTATTTTCCATAGCCGGATTCCAAACCGACTTTTTCCACGATGCCATTGCCGGAAGAATAGATCGGCGTACCGCTCGGCGCGGCCCAGTCCACGCCGGTATGCATTTTGGAAACGCCGAGGATGGGATGGCGGCGGTAGCCGAAGCCGGAGCGCAAGATGCCGGCTGCGAGGGGCTTGCGCACCAGGAACTTCTTCGCGCTTTTGCCGGTCTCGTCGTAGTAGTCGACGACGCCGTCGTCGGGCGTCTGAAAGCGGTAGAATTTGCGGGTTTCGCCGCCGACCGTCAGCGACGCGAACATGACGTCGGCTCTGCCTTCGGCGCCGGGGGTTTCTTCCTCGCCTGCGAACAGAACGTCGAAGGAATCGCCCGGCTGCACCTTGCGCTGGAAATCGATGTCGTAGGAATACAGCCGGATCAGGTCCTCGATTACCGGCCGCGGCAGGTGATTGCGCAAAGAAGTTTCGTAGATGCTCTGGTAGAGGCGGACGCCGGTGCCGTCGTCCTCTTGATCTTGAGCGTCCGCGATGTCGGTGTCCATGTTGCCCGTTTCGACGGCGACATATTTGCCGAGATCGGACAAGGCGACCATCGCTTCGATCTCGTTGTCGTTTGCGACAATAATGCGGATCGGCTGGACGCGCTGTGCCCCGGGCACCGGCGAAAGCAGGACGCGCAATTTTTGTCCTTCCTTCATGCCGCGAACGCGGGAGCCGAGCGCGCTGGCGATGGCTTTTGTTTCTTCCGGCGTGGCTCCGAGCTCACGCATGATCGAATCCAGAGTGTCGCCTTTCTTCACCGCGATCGAGCGCTCGTTCCAGGTGTTGCCGCCGGTGGTTTGTTTTGTCGTTTTGGGAAGCAGCGTGATGTTTTCCGGAACGATGCGCGCTTCAAAGCCTGCATAGGGATCGGCGTTGCCTTCGGTCGCATAGGCGAGCTTGAAGCCGCCTTGGATACCGGCCGCAGCCGTGCCGTTTTGGTTGGGGCGGCCGGTCCAATTCGCGGCCTCGCGCACGCGCACCAGAATATCGTCGATCGGCACGGCGCCCGCGATTTTCGCTTTTGCGAGGACCGGGCCGAGATCGCGGGTAACGAAGGATACTTCGGCATCCGGCTCGGGCGCGGCCGCGTTTTCCGCCGTCGGCGTTTCAACAGAGCCGGATTCCGCCAGCATTCGTTGCGGATCGAACGGCGGGATATCGGCGGAAAGCTCCGTCACCGTCTGTGAGAGATTGCCGGCGACGCGCACGAACGGCCGCACGCGCACGACTTCGCGGTTGCCCATATGGCTGGTCGTGGAAACCCGGATAACCTGGCGGACGACATTCGATTCCATCACCGCCGGAAGCTTATCGCTCTTGCGTACGCCGAGGCGGTCGCCGATGCTGTTGACGGCGCCGCGCAGCGCCAGCTCGACGCGCTCGGGCACGGTGGCGAAATTTGTCTGGCCATCCAACGAAGCGAAAACGGCGCCGCCCATCAGGGCAGCGCCGCAAAAACCGGTCAGAATGGTGCCGCTGAACCACTGCACGGAAACGCGGCGGCGATCCACAAGACCTGTCGTCTCGCCGTCTACCGATAGCGGCGGTTCGTTGCCGAGATCGATCGGATCGGGCTCGTTCCCCAAACGATGTGCGCCGCGCAGTCTGCCGTGATCCAAACCGCTGTCCCCTGCATGTCCGGATCTCGCAGCCTTTGCCCCGCCCGAAATCCCGCGCGACGATGGCGTGGGGTCCCGGCCCCGTCAATGACCGGGCCATGGGCGAATTGGAAAGTGGTTACAAGGCCGCGGAATCCCCCAAAAGGCAGTTCATCCCAGCCCCAGAACGGCGGAGGAATGTGGCCTGAGTGCGGCGCGACACCCGCCTGGCCCCTTCCCCCCTTGCAAGGGCGAAAAGCCCCGCAAATATTGCTGAAACAGGGTCGGCCACACTCGTGATTTTAGCCGCCCAAAGTGTTGACAATCCGGGCCTGCCGCCTCTATATACCCGTTCTTCGGCGCGCTGACGCAAATCGGCGCGATGGCGCGCCTCTGAAGCTCCACACGAACTTCTGTGGGAAGGGCATCCGGCCCTGGTCGGATGCCTTGCTTCGACGGCTCTCCGGCTTGCCGGGGAGGGGATCTTCTTCGGTCCCGGGCTGTTTGAAAAGTGAATCGGAAGAAAGAGAAACGTGGACGGCGGAGTCCTTGCGGGCCGCTTCCTGTGAGAGGGCAACCTTTCAAAAGGGGCGGTCGGAAGAGACTTCGGCGGTCGACGTTTTAGGTCAACACTAATGACCGTTTGCAGGGCGCAAGCTTTGCAGGCGATCAGAGGTGGGACCTCGTCAAACGTTGTGACTAGCCGAGATCAATCTCATCCAACTTGAGAGTTTGATCCTGGCTCAGAGCGAACGCTGGCGGCAGGCTTAACACATGCAAGTCGAGCGCCCGTAGCAATACGGGAGCGGCAGACGGGAGAGTAACACGTGGGAACGTGCCCTTTGGTCCGGAACAACCCAGGGAAACTTGGGCTAATACCGGATACGTCCGTAAGGAGAAAGATTTATCGCCAAAGGATCGGCCCGCGTCTGATTAGCTAGTTGGTGGGGTAATGGCCCACCAAGGCTACGATCAGTAGCTGGTCTGAGAGGATGATCAGCCTCATTGGGACTGAGACACGGCCCAAACTCCTACGG
>Ga0080064_1006479_pt1 | contig 12620 bp, 11 predicted proteins | sample Subgrocontami54m_FD_69260 | JGI IMG/M metagenome (GOLD analysis project Ga0080064, IMG submission 69260) | Subsurface groundwater microbial communities from S. Glens Falls, New York, USA - GMW46 contaminated, 5.4 m (SPADES assembly) (version 2) ...
GCCCGCGGTCGGCCTCTTCTTCGTAACGGTGCCGTCGAGCTCCCCCGAGCACCCCGCCCCCATCGACACCCTCTACCGCCCCACCCCTGACGCGCTTGCCACACTCTTCCCCGGCCAGCAGATCCTGCAGAAGGTCGAGCTTACCGGCGACACCTACTGGAGCCACGTGGCGCACCGCCCCTTCACGCTGTTCTTCCGCCACTTCTTCCGCTTGCTCGCCCCGTTCCTGGGGCTGAAAGCCTGGAAGCGCTCGATGCGCAAGCTCTATTGGCTGTTCCACCCCTACAAGGTCGCCGCCGTCATCGGCCGCAAGGTCGCGTGACCCCGGACGCCCTCGGGCCGCGCTCGGGCCGCCCGCGGTTGCCTTGCCGGCCGCCGCAACCCAAGCTACAAGCCGCCCGCGACCCGGCGGGCCTTAAGGAGAGGTGGCTGAGTGGTTGAAAGCACCGCACTCGAAATGCGGCATACTCGCAAGGGTATCGCGGGTTCGAATCCCGCCCTCTCCGCCAACACAGCGTCCGGCGACATGCGAGACAATCTGGCAACATCTCAGAAACTTCAATTATTACAGAAGCTTACTGGCTTCTTGCGTCCACGGCCGTCCGAAGCTGCACATTGCTATCCAAGTTCGAAACGTATATAGGAACGTGAGTAGAAATGTGATTGGAGCGTGTGCGCGAACGTGAAACGTGAGTAGGCATCTATCGACCGCGAAACGCAAATGGCACGAACACACCACAGACTGTCAGCAGCGAAGCTGAGGAGCGCCAATCCGGGCTTACACCCCGACGGCGGCGGGCTCTACCTTCAATGCACGGTCGGCGCCGGCGGGGTGCTCAGCAAGTCGTGGCTCTTCCGCTTCACGATCGGCGGCCGTGAGCGGCGCATGGGGCTCGGGGTATTCGAGACGGTGAGCTTGGCCGAAGCCCGCAACCTCGCTGAGGCCGCGCGGCGTCTCAGCGGCGCGGGGGTAGACCCGATCGCCCAGCGCAACCAGGAGCGCCGCGTGCTTGCCACGGACGCAGTCACGTTTCGCCATGCCTTCGAAATCTTCTACGCAACAAAGCGGCAAACTCTTTCAAACGCCAAGCACCAGGCGCAGTGGCAGTCCACAATGGAGACGTACGTCTTCCCGACCATCGGCGATCGGCCGGTGGCTGAGGTGACGGCCGGCGAGGTCATTGATGTCCTATCGCCCATTTGGTTCGACAAGCCGGAGACGGCAAAGCGCGTACTCCAGCGCATCGAAGCGGTGTTTAAGTCAGCAATCGTGCGCGGCCATCGCGAACGAGCGTCGCCCTGCGTAGGCGTCGCGCAAGAGCTCGGCACACGCCATCGCAAGGTGATGAATCACCGCGCCTTACCCTATGCGCAAATACCCACTTTTCTCGCGCGCTTGCAGGTCTGCAACAGCTGGCCCGCAACCCGCCTCGGCTTCGAATGGCTGGTCCTCACAGCCACGCGCAGCGGGGAGACGCGGCATGCTCTATGGAGCGAGATTGACGAGCAGAAGTCACGTTGGACGATTCCCGCGGACCGCATGAAGGCCAAGCGCGCGCACGTCGTGCCCCTACCGCCGCGCTGCATCGACGTCCTCGATGCGCTCCGCGCCGTCCACCCCTCCACGCCCTCGGATCTCTTGTTCCCCAGCACCAAGCGCGGTGCGGCGCTCAGCGACATGACCTTCACGAAGGTGCTTCGCGATATGGGGCTAGGCGGAGTGGCGACGGTCCACGGGATGCGCAGCGCATTCAAAGTCTGGTGCGCGGAAGTGGCGAAGATCCGAGACGAAGTCAGCGAGGCGGCACTGGCCCATGCCGTCCACGACAAGGTCCGAGCCGCCTACCTGCGCACCGACTTTCTGGGGGAGCGTGCGGTGCTGATGGCGGCTTGGGCGCGCTTCTGCGCCAAAGCCGCTGTCAGCGGCAGAGTAATGGGCGGATAGCGAGGGGTCGCAAGAGTGAAAGGGCAAAAGCCTGCAATGATGGGTCCCTTCTGGACGTCCTCGGACGTTACCGGATAGTGCGTTGGCGGAGTCCGCCTCAACGCTCTATACTGCTGGATGTTCAGATGCTTGCCCACTGATATTCAAATCTCTATCCACTTTTAACCGGCTGGTAGCCGGCCGACAACCGGCCAATCGAAACCTCGGGTACGCGAGTAGCGGACGATGGCGCGAACACACAATCGGCTCTCACAGGGCGCAGTCAATTGTGCCAACCCCGGCATGCATGCCGACGGTGGTGGCCTCTATCTGCAGGTTACGGTTGGGACAGCAGGACAGCGCAATAAGAGCTGGCTCTTTCGCTACGCTGTCGGCGGGCGCGAAAGACAGATGGGCTTGGGTTCGCTCGTCAACGTCAAGCTCTCTCACGCGCGACAGAAGGCGGCCGAATGCCGAAGTCTGCGTTGGGAGGGACTCGATCCTATCGACGCACGTGAGACGGCGCGCCGGGTGGCAGTGGAAGGCGTGATAACCTTTCGCCGAGCCTTCGACACGTTCTTCGTCACCAAGCGCAAGAGCCTGTCGAACGCCAAGCACGCTGAGCAGTGGCGATCGACGATGGAGGCCTATGTCTTTCCATCGATCGGGAACCGGCCGGTTGCGGATATCGAAACGCGAGACATCCTGGATCTGCTCGCGCCGATCTGGTTTGCGAAGGCCGAGACCGCCAGACGGGTGCTGCAACGCATTGAAGCGGTTTTCAAGTCCGCTATTCTCCGTGGGCACCGTCAGCGAGCTTCGCCATGCGTTGGGGTGAAGGAGGAACTTGGCACGCGTCATCGCAAGACCACCCACCACCGCGCTTTGCCCTGCGGGCAAGTGCCGGCCTTCGTTGGCGATCTGCGTGTCAGCAATAGTCGGCCCGCAACGAAACTTGCGTTCGAATGGCTTGTCTTGACCACAACGCGCAGCGGCGAGACGCGGCTTGCGCGCTGGAACGAGATCGATGAGCGAGCGGCTCTCTGGACGATCCCGGGGGAGCGCATGAAGGCCAAGCGGCCTCATGTCGTGCCGCTTTCGAAGCGCTGCCTGGAAATCCTGAGAGAGGCACGCGCGCTGTATCCGTCATCGGACCTCGTCTTTCCTGGTGCGAAGAGGGACGCCCCGCTTTCGGATATGGCATTCACAAAAGCGCTTCGCGACATGGGCTATGGCGAGCAGGCCACGCCGCACGGGATGAGAAGCGCATTCAAGGTTTGGTGTGCTGAGGTCGCCAAGACGCGAGATGAGGTGAGCGAGGCGGCCTTGGCCCACACGATACCTGAGAAGGTTCGCGCAGCCTACCTGCGCACCGACTTCTTGCAGGAGCGCAAGGCCCTCATGGCGGCGTGGGCGAAATTCTGCTTGAAGGCCAAGCGGGCGAATCCCGAATGGCATTCACGAGCACAGCGGTTCGATCCCGCTCGGCTCCACCAATTACACTTGAAAGCCCGTCTAAGCTGTTGACCCGCCGTTAAGTCCTGAAGTTACAGGACATTTGCAGCGATCGCGTTAAGCCACTCGTCACACAAACCTGTCACACAGACGGTGTGGACGAGATGGCGAAATACCCTGGTCTGGTGCAGCGCGGGAAGCGCGGCACGTATTGGTTCCGGCGGCGTGCGCCGGCTCACTTGGACCTACCTGAGATCAACCTCTCGCTTCGGACGTCGGACTTCGACATGGCCGTCGAGCGATGGGCGATCGAGGATGCCAAGGCGCGTAAGTTGTTCGCCAATGGGGCGAACGGTGGCGCCAGGCCAGAGCCCGATCACGCGGCGACCTCTCCGCCAAGCGCTACGTCTACGCTTGGCGGACGGCATCCACCTACAGGCGCGCTTGGAGGACGACGCGCAATGCATCCTCGTCATCATCGGCGCAACGCCAGAGGGCAAGAAGGAACTGATCGGCTTCACCGATGGCACGCGTGAGAGCGCCCACGACTGGCGCCCCTTGCTGCTCGATCTGAAGCGGCGCGGGCTGGCAATTGCGCCGGAGCTGGCCGTCGCCGACGGTGCACTTAGCTTCTGGAAGGCGCTCGGCGAGGTATGGCCCAAGACGCGCGAGCAACGCTGCTGGGTGCACAAAACGGCGAACGTCTTGAACAGGCTGCCCAAGAGTCAGCATGTGAAGGCCAAGCGCGCCTTGCAGGCGATCTGGATGGCCGAGACGAAGACGGATGCTGACGCTGCTTTCGACGCCTTCATCGAGAGCTACGAGGTCAAATACGATAAGGCCGCCGAATGCCTGCGCAAGGATCGCGAGGCGCTGCTCGCGTTCTACGACTTCCCCGCCGAGCACTGGAAGCACCTGCGGACCACAAACCCCATCGAAAGCACCTTCGCGACCGTGCGGCACAGGACCATCCGCTCGAAAGGCTGCCTCTCGAACAAGACCGCGCTTGCCTTGGTCTTCAAGCTGGTCGACGGCGCGCAGAAAACCTGGCGCAAGCTCGATGGCCACAACCAGTTGCCAAAGATCATCCAGGGTGTGAAGTTTACCGACGGGCTCGAAGTTGTCGTCAAGCCGGCAGCCATTCAAGCCCAAACCGCCGCCGCCTGATCCATCAGGCCGTCACCAAGAATCGGCGATAGCTCCAGCACAGCGGCGCGAGATCAAACGGCGACTGGCCCAGCCGCGCGTACACGCTCCGGACGCCGAAGTGCGAGCTCTCTTTCAGCGATACAATCCCGCGCTATGAAAGTTGTGTACACCGCCGAGGCGCTCGGCGACGTGGCCCGTGCGGGATTTTCGAGTATGTGACGAAGTGCTGGGCGATGATCTACCAAGTGAGATGCGATCAAATTTCTTGCGCAGGCACCAACTTGTCAGTGGACGCGAAACTCGTCACCGACCATCCGCAACTCTGCCGGTGTGATGAGCCTCTTGTGGGCCACCGTCACGCGATAGAGTTTGCCGTCGAGATTGCGCGTCCAGAAGTCTAGGAAATGCTTCAGTCGCGGGAAGCGCGGATGGATATCGTACTCCTGCCAGACGTAGGTCTGCAGGAGTGAGGGATGATCCGGCATGCGGTAGAGGATCTCGGCCGTCGTCAGGCTGAAGCCGGTCAGCTGTGCACGGAAATCGCGATCAGGAATAGCGGCCATAGGCGGTCAACCTCACCCCGCTGACGCGCAGCACCCACGACAAATGTAATCCAGATTCGCGCACAATAGGTTGCATAGTCTCCACAGGCTCTCCGCTCTCAGTGCGCCTTGAGATTCGGCAGAGCGTGAAGATGATTTGGCACTCCTCGCTTGACAGTGCTAACAGGCCTCCGTAAGAGTAGAGGAGAAGCGCGTCGGCTCGCCCTTACGAGGGATCTCGGGCCCCGCACTCGCGCTTACTGGGGAATGCCCAGCACTGGCACCCCGATCACTATGAAATCTGTTCAAGCACAGCGAGGTAGGAACCATGAAGTTTCGGCCTTTGCACGATCGCGTGGTCGTGCGTCGCATTGAAGAGGACATGAAGAGCGCAGGCGGCATCATCATCCCGGACACGGTCAAGGAGAAGCCGATGCAAGGCGAAGTCATCGCCGTTGGACCCGGCGCCAGGGATGAGAGCGGCAAGCTCGTGCCGCTCGATTTGAAGAAAGGGGACCGTGTGCTGTTCGGCAAGTGGTCCGGCACGGAGGTCAAGATCGACGGCGAGGAGCTGGCCATCATGAAGGAGAGCGACATCTTCGGTGTGATCGAGGGAAAAGTATCGGTGCGCGCCGCGGCCTGATCTCGGCCCTCTCCGCCTTCATCCTCGGGCTTATCCGGAGGATGAATTTCTCAACGCGCGCCGAAGCCAGCGGATGAGGATTAGTCGAAAGGGCGAAAGGTCTTTCGAACAGGCTATCTGAAAAACCGTCGACGCGGTCGTTTGATCGACCCCATGAAAACCTGGAGGAACCACCCATGGCAGCCAAAGACGTCAAATTCTCTCAAGATGCCCGCGATCGCATGCTGCGTGGCGTCGACATTCTCGCCAATGCCGTCAAGATCACGCTGGGTCCCAAGGGTCGCAACGTTGTGCTCGAAAAATCGTATGGCGCCCCACGCATCACGAAGGACGGTGTCACGGTCGCCAAAGAGATCGAGCTTGAGGACAGGTTCGAGAACATGGGCGCGCAGATGGTGAAGGAGGTGGCGAGCAAGACCTCCGACGCGGCCGGTGACGGCACCACCACTGCGACCGTGCTCGCGCAAGCGATTGTCAGGGAGGGCGCGAAGTCGGTGGCCGCCGGCGCCAACCCGATGGATCTTAAGCGCGGCATTGACGTGGCGGTGCAGGCCGTTATCGATCGGCTCAAGTCGAAATCCAAGAAAGTGACCAACAACGACGAGATCGCCCAGGTGGGCACTGTCTCGGCCAACGGCGATGCCGAGGTCGGCAAGATGATCGCCGAGGCGATGGAAAAGGTTGGCAAGGAAGGCGTGATCACGGTTGAGGAAGCCAAGTCGCTTGCGACCGAGCTCGACGTGGTCGAAGGCATGCAGTTCGATCGCGGCTACATCTCGCCCTACTTCATCACCAACGCGGACAAGATGGTGGCCGAGCTCGAGGACGCCTACATCCTGATCAACGAGAAGAAACTCTCCTCGCTACAGCCGGTGCTGCCCTTGCTGGAGGCGATCGTGCAGGCGGGCAAGCCGCTCCTCATCATCGCCGAGGACATCGAGGGTGAGGCGCTTGCCACGCTGGTTGTCAACAAATTGCGCGGCGGCCTGAAGGTGGCGGCCGTCAAGGCGCCGGGCTTCGGCGACCGACGAAAGGCCATGCTCGAGGACATCGCCACCGTGACGAGTGGCACCTTGATCTCCGAAGACCTCGGCATCAAGCTCGAAAACGTCAAGCTCGATATGCTTGGCCGCGCCAAGCGCGTCCTGATCGACAAGGACAACACGACGATCATTGATGGCGCCGGCAAGAAGAAGGACATCGAGGCCCGCATCAATCAGATCAAGGTGCAGATCGAGGATACGACCTCCGATTACGATAAGGAGAAGCTGCAGGAGCGGCTCGCCAAACTTGCCGGCGGCGTCGCGATCATCAAGGTCGGCGGTGCCACCGAGATCGAGGTGAAGGAGCGGAAAGACCGAGTTGACGACGCTTTGCACGCCACCAGGGCGGCCGTCGAAGAAGGCATCGTGCCGGGCGGTGGGGTGGCGCTCTTGCGCGCCGCCAAGGCCCTCGACAAGCTCGAGCCTGAAAACGAGGACCAGAAGGTTGGCATCAACATCGTCCGCAAGGCGCTGTCCTGGCCGGCCCGCCTGATCGCCATCAATGCTGGCGCGGACGGTTCGGTGGTCGTGGGCAAGATCCTGGACAACTCGGACTATGGTTTCGGGTACAACGCGCAGTCGGGTGAATATGGTGATCTCATAAGCCAAGGTGTCATTGACCCAACGAAGGTCGTGCGCTGCGCTCTGCAGGGTGCAGCCTCGATCGCGGGTCTTTTGATCACGACCGAGGCGATGGTTGCCGAGCGGCCGAAGAAGGAAGCAGCCCACGCGCCGATGCCAGGCGGTGGAATGGGAGGGATGGATTACTGAGGTTGTCGAATAAGGAAAGCTTCGTTGCGGCCGTCGGGGTCAACTCGGCGGCCCAATTTTATCCAGAAACGGAATGCCACAATCGACCACAGTATTAGATTGGTCGCTCGCCGCGCACGGCACGCTCGAGAAGTTGGCGCATAGTGCAAAGAGTGCGCATCGCTTATGGCATGTGATCGCGTGAAGGCTGCTGCTGAAGGCGATCAATTTCTCTCAGGATCAGTTCACGATGCTCGAGCATATGTTCAAGTGCCCTTTCGAAATGGCGCAACAAGTCGCTTGCGAGCCCGGTGTCGTGTCCGCCGCGCTCCATTAGCGCGACCCGCGCTCTGTGAGCAGCGATACGCTCCCGCCCTTCAGCAATGTGCCGATTGGCCTGTTCAAGGTGGCGGCGTTCCATCTCTAGCGGCATTGCAGGCTCGGGCTGGCCAGCGCCACCAGTCCGCTGATCGAAGGCCAGTTCGCGTGGCGCGGCATCGGGGAGCGTAAGGCGGGATGCGGTTACGGCCCCCGAGCGATTCGACGGCTGAGAGATTACCTGTGAAGAACCGCTTGGCTCGCTCGGCCCATTGGCCCTCGCTGTCTACCGACATGATCCCCCTTCGTAAGTGCTGCCGGCCTTGACCGTAGTCAGCTCCTCGATAGGTTAGGCACTCGTGGCAGCCGGTAGTCGCGCGGCCGCAAAGGTTGGAAGCCCCTGCGCATGTGAAATTCGCAGTAGGGATGGCCAGCTGCCTTCTGCTTCCCACAGAAGTAAAAATCCTTCTGTCTAGGGTCGCCATAAGGCCAGCGGCACTCGTTCCGCTTGAGCGCTCGAAGCGTCTTGCGCTCTTCCGTCGGGATCACAAGGTCTCCGCCTTTTGCCAGCAGAGGTGTGCTCTCATTTTTGATCATGGGTTATCATATTCGTCGTTGAGCTTCCGCGGCGAGCGGCACTAGCTTTCACCTGCGCTATTTGTTGGGCTGAATGATCATCACTCAACCGACAACAGCTATTTAGGTGACGTTTGGACTAAAAACAAGAGTCATTGCAAATAATAAAATATAAATGCGCATGGGCGAGGAGGTATACTCCTGGCAACGCGGAGCTTTAGTCAAGATCGCAGACCTATGTCAAGTATACCTATTGGCTTCAGATCTTCTTGCTTGCTACGTTGCTTGACTCTCGATCAAACGGATGTCCCGCGCGATGGAGCGGCGGCGTCGATGGTCGTCGTCGGCGGGCTTCGCTGTGTTGATCGGCGGGCGGCGCGGTTGGCGTGTCGGGAGGAGGGGGCGAAGTCGAGCTCGGCCGACTTTTATCACGGTAGGGACGGTCATTGGCGACCCCCTGCCTTCTTGAGCTGAGAGTGCCGACGGCCGAAGCGCAAAGGGTCTGCGCAAGTCGTCGGTGGAAGGGACTGTCAGATACAACAACAGGTTGCAGCCGGCATGCTCGTCCGAGCAACTAGCCGGCCTCGCGGCCTCTCAGACGAATGTCTCTACACAAGACTGCAGAAGATATTCCCGGCTGTTTGCAAAGTATACATCGTGAAATCTACGCTTACTTCGGTATAACTGGCAATACTTGTCAGAGAAATATTGCATCAGTACTGGTCATCAATTGCCCTCTCGAAAGAGATATTCATACAATGACATATTTGAGACACAATATCAGCAGATGTTGGCACTGTGATTTGAGTGATGGTCATTCAAATTACCTAGCAACCAACCTACATCCACTGCATCGAAGACCGGGATGAGGAGCGAAATCCAGGTGAGGTGGGGCAAGTTCAGCAGCCAGGAGAACGCAGCGCTCAAGGACAAGGACGATCTGGTCGCCAAGGTTCAGACCAGGTACGCGCTCGATAAGGCGCAGGCCCAAAAGGACGTCGATGCATTCGCCAAGGGTCGGCCGCTCTGATCACTAGCCGGGCCGAGTTCAGTCGAATTCACGAACGGTGGCAGCAACGTCACCGCGTGAGAGTGCGAACATCCCTGAGTAAATTTTCTTTCGGCTTTGTTTGAAGTTCCGAAGGTTATGGGGTGTTCACGCTGTTTTTTCGCGCCAAGCGACGCAGACGTTTAGGCATTATCGCTTCAATCACAAAAAAGGAGGACGCCATGACAAACGCTCCCATCACAACTCTAAAACGACCCGACATTGATCATGCCATGAACGGCATGGCCACCAAGTGCGATACTCCTGAGCTGGCGATGATTGAGGCCACTACCAGAGAACGAGAGGTCGCATTAACGTCCTCACGTCCAAGTGGCGGGGTGCTTAGGGAGTTGGCGCTTGCTCGGTGGCGCGGTTCGGCGACCCAAGTGTCCTAGCCTCCGCAGAGGGACGATGATGAAAACCGGTGATCGGACCTAATTCAGAAAGACTGCTTTGTGTAGTGCGGCGAGGTCACTCTAGGTAAGCCAGATCGGGATCTCGATTGCTACCGTGTCCCAGTGCTCGAAGGCGGGTACCTTCAATTTCCGTCTCCGTCGTGGGGCAACGGAACTCCTTCCCGAATTGCACTTCCGCTACAGGGACCATCGTATGGCACGCGTGACCGTCGAGGACTTCCTCACGCGTGTCGCAGGAAGGCGGTTTGAGGGATTGTGGAAGCGATAGCGAGCACGAGCCATGAACGACAGCATCGGTGAGATGAGGCGGCTCCTCGAAGAGATCATCGGCCACCTCAAGGCTGGCACGGATAAAGAGGAACGGAAGGCGGTCACCAAGCTACAGCGGATCGTGGCGGTCGCATCGACCATGGTCTTGACGCTCCAGGTGCAGAGATAGGGGCTTGCGTCGGTTCGCCACTGTACCGGAGGCCTCGCCCATCGTCGGCATCGACGTCGTCGTGATGGCTGTCCCGCCAAAGGATCTGAAGCGCGTACCGGCCTGTGTTGCCGTCCGAACAGGTCGCAGGCCAGGCACCATCGCTCACGATGGCTGCGGTTGGTGGGTAACAGGAATCCGGAAGAGCTTCGACTCCAATATACTCAAGATTTCCGCATCAACGGTTTCGTCGAAAGTGGGTATCCCCTTCACTGACCTGACCCTGCGGAAATAAGCACGATCACGCACAATGATGTCGCGTCGGCCACGTCGTTCGATGGTCCGTGCTGACATGCCTGCCTCGCCCCGTGCCATTTGAGCGTGCCGCCGTGCTCGCGGCCGTCAAGACCAAGCCTTCGGCGGCCCAAGGGGGCCGGTCTTGACTGCCACTCGACACGGACGGCGATGGTGGATTGTGGCCGGGACGAAGGAAGGGCTCCGCAAGGGCCGAACCAAGGAAGTCGCCTGAGGAAGTAAAGAGAAGCGAGGGTGTCGAGCAGGCGCGACTTCCCGTTCCCATTCCCGCACGCTGTAGAGCCGTTGGGAACGGGAACTGGGAACTGGACCTCGATCAGCGGTCGGCGGGACGGTAGCCGCCGTCGATTTTGACGATGCGGCTGGCGGCGGCGAGCGCACCGATCCGCTCGTGGAGCGTGGCGGCACGGACGCGGCAGAGAGCCCTCAACTCGGCGAACGGCAAGGGTTGAGTGGCCTCGGCAAGCACTGCCATGATGCGGTCGTCGAGCGAGCTGGGTGCGGGGGCCGGCGGCTCGCGCCGGTCGGCGACCTCCAGGGCGAGGGCATCGCCGCGTTGGGCCAGCTCGATTGTCATGGGCGAAAGTGCCGCCGCCGCACGATGCTCGACCGACAGGGAGAGGTCATCGCCGTCGCGGCGCAAGTAGAGATTGCTGTCGCCCCAGGCGTGGAACTCGGATGAGCCGCGTAGTGCTTGGCCCGCACGCATGCCGCCGCCACCCTTCCTGGCGTGATGGACGACGAGCACGGCGACGCCGTGTCGGCGCTGCAGCTCCCGCAGATAGGCGAGCAAGGGCGCGACCTCGCCGCTGGCGTTCTCATCGATGCGGTGCAGGCGCACGAACGGATCGAGGATGAGCAGACGCGGCTGCAGACGCGCGACGGTCTCGGCGAGGTTCCGCCGATCGGCTTCCAGATCGAGGCGCAGGATCGGCACGGTGATCACCTGGATATCCAGATCGGCGAGCGCGACCACCGATGTCGATCGGAATTGGGCCAAGTTCTTCAGATAGATTCCGCTGATACTTCCACAGCCGATTATCCCGACCCCCATTTTCCGAGTCGCCGTCATATGTTGCCCTCCACCCACCATCGTTCACTCGTCATCGATGGACATTCCTGCTAATCGTGATAACCAATCCGGCTGCCCTCCGTCTATAATTCCGTAATGGAGGATCGCGCACCGGCAATGCTAGCCACGCAAGAAGTGTTTGCGCCTAAACCGGAAGATCGTCTGGTCGCACGATGCCGAGCGGGAGACCTGGATGCATTCGGGCAGGTCTACGCGGAGCACGAGCGCCACGTATTTCGCTACGCCTATCATCTTCTGGGACAGCGTGACGATGCGGACGACGTGAAGCAGGAGACGTTCCTCCGTGCGTATCGGGCGATGGCGGGGTTTCGGAGCGACTGCAGCCTGCGGACCTGGCTTTTGCGGATTTGCGCGAACCTGTGCAGGGATCGAGTGAAGACGCGAGAGCGGCGGCCGGAAGTGCTTTTCGATCCGCAGACCATGCCGGACTCGATGATTGTCGACGATCACGTAGTCGATCCGCAGGAAGCAGTAGAGCAGTCTTTTGCGAGGCGGACCATTTATCGCGCGCTGCGCGGTATGCCGGCCGATCAGCGAGAGATCATCATACTCCGCGACCTGGAGGAGATGAGTTACGAAGAGATAGCTGAACTATTGGGCTGTTCGCGGCCCAGTGTGAAACTACGACTCTTTCGCGCACGGCGGCGGCTCAAAGAACGAGTCGAGTCGCTGATGGCGGTAAGGAGTTAGGAGAAAATGATAAACCGATTGGAATGCCGGGCTGTTGCCCAAATGATATGGGATTACGCCGCGCAGAGATTGGGCGAATCCGACATAGAACGCATTGAAAGACATCTGCCCGTCTGTGATAAATGTCGATTAGATCTCGAAGGGTATCTCAGGACGATCTCCCTCGTGAGGTCGCACCGCGTGCTCGAACTGCCGGAATCTAAGGCCACATGGAACGAACTCCGTTCGACGCTGGAGTTC
>Ga0080064_1006480_pt1 | contig 12619 bp, 12 predicted proteins | sample Subgrocontami54m_FD_69260 | JGI IMG/M metagenome (GOLD analysis project Ga0080064, IMG submission 69260) | Subsurface groundwater microbial communities from S. Glens Falls, New York, USA - GMW46 contaminated, 5.4 m (SPADES assembly) (version 2) ...
AGCGGTCTATGACTGGTGGCCGGTTTTACCGGACCCCGTTTCCCCACCGCAACCGGGGCCGCTTCTTGTCCACAACTCCCTCACCCGTACACCTCGTCGGGCTGGGGCGGAGCCCCGTTAGCGTTTACGGCGTGCGCATCCGCAAACGGGAGTAGCGCGAGCGGGAGGTACACGATGGGGCGTCGTGCCAACCTTCCGTGAAGCGCTCAGCTGGCTCGAAGGCGAGTTCTTCGTCGGCCGGGGGACCGAGCTCGCGGCTTTCGAGCGTTGGCTCTTCGCCTCGCCCGCGCAGCCCACCATCTTCGCGGTGAGCGGCCGAGGAGGCGTGGGCAAGAGCGCGCTCCTTCGCGCGTTCACGCGCCTCGCCGCGCAGGTCGGCAGGCCGGTCGCTCTGGTCGATGGACGGGAATTCGCTCCCACGCCCGAGGAACTCCTGGAGGCCCTCGCCCACGCAACTGGCAGCGATCCGGTCGCCTATCTCAACGCGACGCATCCCGTCTTGATGATGGATACCTTCGAACAGATGGGCGGACTCGCGCAATCTGTCGGGATGCTGACAGTTTTTGGGACAGTGGGAGGACAGCGGCGATAACCGAAGCCCGTTACCGTACCCCGACAGGTAGTGGCCCGGCAAACACTCACGCAGGAGGGCAAGATGGCAAATAGAACCTACCGGTGTCACCCGCTCGCCAGGCTTGCCACGCTAACGATCGTCGCGGTCGGCTTGCTTCTTCCTGTGCAGGTTCCGTCCGTCGCCGCGCAAGTGATCAGCGAGTTTCCGACCGGCGGCAATTCGCCGTTCGGTATCGTGGCCGGTTCCGACGGCGCGCTATGGTTCACGACGAGCTCCGGCTACTATTACGGCTACGGGCCCGTCGCTGGCTCCGGTGCCACGATCGGTCGTATGTCCACCACCGGCCACGTCAAGCAATATGCAGTGCCGGCGAGCCCAAGCACCACCCCCTCGCCGCCGAGCAGTTCGTATTCGGCGTATACGACGCTGGGAGCCATAGCGGCTGGCCCGGACGGAGCTATCTGGTACGCGGCAACGGACTATAGCCTCTACTCGAGCTCCTGTTATTACGGCTACTACGGCTGCGGCTATTACGGCTACGGGTCGGCCGCGAGCGGGGGAATAGGGGCCCCGGGGCGCGCGAGCGGATATCCGCCGTCGTCGGGCACGGGCTATTGCTATTGCGACTACCCGACACCGACAAGCAGTCGCATTGGGCGGGTGACCACTGCGGGCGCGTTCACCGAATTCATGCTCCCGACCTCCGATGTGACGGTCGGAGACATTACGGCTGGTCCAGCGGGCGACGGCGCGCTGTGGTTCACCGAGTCCACGACTGGCTACGGGGCCACTACCCCAACTCCGCAGATGGGCAAAATCGCCCGCATCTCCACCGCGGGCGCCGTCACCGAGTTTGCGATCCCAAAGCCCAACACGCTGCCGGGACAGATCGTGGCTGGCTCCGATGGAGCCCTCTGGTTCACCGAGCTCGTCACTGATGCATCGGCGCCCGTGGCCAAAATCGGGCGCATGACGACCTCGGGCGGCTTCACGGAGTTTGCAGTTCCGACGCCCGACGCAACGATTGGCGACATGACGTTGGGCTCCGACGGCGCACTGTGGTTCACCGAGACCGTGTTTCCTTCATCTCCCGGTTACTACACCACGTATTCCACACCGGCGGCTTCCACCCCAACATAAGGCTATCCAACCCTAACCCCGTACGTGAACAAGATCGGCCGGATCTCCCCTTCCGGGGCGGTCACGGAATATCCGGTCCCCTTCACCGCGGGATCGATCGGGTCCATTGCCGCGGGACCGGATGGCGCGCTCTGGTTCGCCGAGTCATCCCCTGACCCGAATAGCGGAAGCAAGATTGGACGGATAACCACCGCGGGAATCCTTGTGGAGTACGCGCTTCCGTTTAGCAACCCGGTGGGGGCCATCACCGCCGGTTCGGATGGCGCCATATGGTTCACGGAGTCCATTGCCGGTCGGATCGGGCGAATCACACCGCCGCCAGCCGGAACTACACCGGTGAGCGCGGCTCCGCCAACGAGCGTGCCGCCCGACTTCGTACTCGGTGGGGCGAAACTGAGCATCTCGGACCAGCCGATGCCCTCACTGTCCTGGCTCACCGGCGCCGGCGAAACGGGCTATACGGTCCTGCGGCTGTCGGGGGGAGGCGTGACGGCCTTACCCGTCCCGGCGTCCCAATACCCCGAGATCTGGAAATACTTCAGCGACCCGAACGCGCCGAACGGGTTCTCCTGCTACCTCGTTAGCGCCCTGGTGGGAAGCCCGCCTGCGCCTTCGGGAGCGGTATCCGACCTCCTCTGCACGACCCACGGTCTGGCACCCGACGCGGGGCCGACTGCGCCAGGCGCGCCGCTGAATTTCACGCTGCGGCTCAACCAGACGTCCACGGCCATGCTGAATTGGTACCAACCGAATACGGCGGATTACGATGGCTACCTGCTCGTCACCCTCGGCGGATCGTCCCGGCAGCTCGACCGCAACGCAATGAGCGCCAGCATCCCGATCGATGGACCAACCTGCTTCGTGCTCGAGACCATGCGCGGCGGTACCCCGATCGGCTATTCAGAGATCCTCTGTGGCGTGCCGGGCGTCTCCAACCGGGAAGCGGAGCGCGCGGCCCGCCGGGCCGGTTCGCTGGCCGCGGGTTTCCCCGCGGTGCCGGATCCAACGCCCACCGCGACACCGTCAGGTGCCACATTGCACCGAGCGTTGTTGGGCGAGGCGTCTAGCGTGGCCTCGGCCGCGCCTACAACCTCGCCATCCGCAACACACACGCCAACCGCGGCGCTGACCCGGACGACTGCCGCAACTGACGGGCCGACCGCGACGCCGACGCCGACCGGGCCTCTAGGGTCCACCGCTACGCCGACACCCACTCCCGCGCGTTGACAGGGCGGTCCGCTGGCAGATAGACTCCGGGCACAGAAAAAGCCGCACTTGGTAGAAGTGTGCGCATCACGTGAAGGGGGACGCGCCGTCGGATGGGATCGCTTGTCAAGAAGCGCCGGAAAAAGATGCGGAAGCATAAGTATCGGAAGATGCTCAAGAAGTACCGGCGCCGCAACAAGTAGCGCCCGTCCCGCTTGACGGAGTCGAGCAGTGGCGCTCCAATCGGAGCTTGAGACGAGACAGGGCACGCGTTTGACGCGTGCCCTGTCTCGTTTTGTGTTGCCATGAGTGAGTCAACAGGTCGCGTCTGGATCGGCGAGGATGAAGGCCAGACGGCGTTGCTGGTCGACGGCGTCGTGCAGTCCGTGTACGTCGACGACGGCCCGCTGGGCCCTGGCTACTGGCCGCTCATGCTCCCGGAGTCGCTCTCGGGCGACGCCCTGATACTAGGGCTCGGCGGCGGTACCGTCGCCCATCTCCTGACCCGCCGGTTCGGGCCCGTGCCGATCACCGGCGTCGAGCACGATCCGCGCGTGATCCGCCTGGCCCGAAGCGCCTTCGGCATGGATCTCGACCACATTTCAATCGTGGAGGGCGATGCCTTCCAGTTCGTGGACGCCGCCACTGGCCCGTATGGCTATATCGCCGTGGACCTCTTCGCCGCGAACGCGATCCCCGGGCAGATCTTCACGCGACCGTTTCTCAAGCGAATCCGCGCCTTGCTGGCGCCCGGGGGCCTCGCTGCGTTCAACTTCTTCCGCGACCGGCGCACCGCGGCGCGGGTCCAGCGGCTCCAGCAAGTGTTTCCGCGCGTCGAGGTGCGCGACTCGCGCAAGAACGTGGTCGCCCACTGTCGAGCCCGCTAACTCCCGTCGTTTTCGGGCGGGCGCGGCGTGCGGCCATACATCTCGGCGAGCTCGCGAAGCCGCAGGGCGTGGGCATCGGTGAGCTGGCCGGGACGAAGGCGCCAGGCCCAGTTGCCTTCGGGGCGGCCCGGGAAGTTCATGCGCGCTTCGGTTCCGAGCTCGAGCACGTCCTGCACGGGAGCGATCGCGGTGTCGGCCACCGACGCCATCGCGGCGCGAATGAGGTCCCAGGCGATCTCAGAGCCATCAGCGCGAAGGTAACTCAGCGCATACTCCCTCTCCTGGCCCTGGCGTTCAGCAAACCACCCCACCGTGGTGTCGTTATCGTGCGTGCCTGTGTACACCACGAGGTTCTGCTCGAAGCCGTGCGGCAGAAACGGGTTGGTCGCACCGCTGTCGAAGGCGAACTGCAGCACCTTCATCCCTGGATAGCCCAACTCCTCGCGGAGCGCGATGACGTCTGGCGTGATTAACCCCAGGTCTTCGACAACGATTGGCACCTCGCCAAGAGCCGCTCTGGCCGCGAGGAAGACGTCTCGCCCCGGACCAGGTGCCCAACGCCCTTCGACGGCGGTCTCGTTCGCCGCGGGGATCTCCCAGTACGCGGCAAAGCCGCGGAAGTGGTCGATGCGAACGATGTCCACGAGCCGCAGGAGGTGCCGAAAGCGCTCAACCCACCACCCGTAGCCGCGGGTCGCCATCTCCTCCCAGCGATAGAGCGGGTTGCCCCAGCGCTGGCCGGTCACCGAGAAGTAGTCGGGGGGCACGCCGGCGACGACTGTTGGTTGCCCCTCCTGGTCGAGCCAGAACTCGCCCCGCTGGCTCCAGACGTCCGCGCTATCAAAGGCGACGAAGATCGGGATGTCGCCCATGATGCGAATGCCGCGCTGATTGGCGTAGGCGCGCAGCCAGCCCCACTGGCGCCAGAAGAAGAACTGGGTCACGCAGTGAAATGCGAGGTCCTCCGCGTGTTCGCCCTCGAAGTCCGCGAGCGCGGTCGGGTCCTTCGCCGCGAGCCCCGGCGCCCATTCAGTCCAGGGCCGGGCGCCATTCGCCTCGTGCGCCGCCATGAAAAGCGCGTAATCATCGAGCCAGCCCGCTTGATCGGCGCGAAATGCGTCGTAGGCCTGCCGCTGCCCGGCGTCGGCTCGCTCTCCAAAGCGCTGCGCCGCCAATCGGAGCGCCGCTCGCTTGACGGGCGCAGCCGCCTCGAAATCCACCCGATCGCTCGGCTCGATAGCGGGCAGCTCTTCGTCGCTGAGAAGCCCGTCCGCGGCGAGCTGGTCGAGCGAAATGAGCAGCGGGTTGCCTGCGAAGGCCGAGCGAGCGGCGTAGGGTGAGTTGCCATAGCCAGTCGGGCCGAGGGGCAGAACCTGCCAGATTTGCTGGCCCGCGGCGGCGAGGAAGTCCACGAAGTGAAACGCATCGTGGCCGAGATCGCCGATGCCGGCACCCCCGGGCAGAGACGTGGGATGGAGCAGCAGGCCGCTCGTACGCGGCAGCCGATAGTTAACCGTCGTTGTTTCCAGCCAAGGTCGTGGCTACAGGGCCGGCGAAGTGCGTGGACACTCCTGAAGTATAGTCACACAGGCCGCCCCGCCTGCCGATAACGCGCACTACCGCGAGGGCACCCGCCCCTTTCTCTCTCTGCACATCCAATCGGGGCGTGCTGGCGTATAGCCATCGTGCCCATTGCCGCCCGTCGGAGTGGCCAAATTGGTCGAGCCAACCCGCCATCCGCTCTGGGCCATCGTCGCCCTGATCGGGGCGGCCGTCATCTTTTCGATGATTGTCCTGGCGCTTGGACCAAAGTCGGGAAGCGACCAAGGGACGGCCAGCGCACCTCGACCGTCAACCTCTGCCAGCCCAACCTCGCCTGTTGCCGCCGTGGCTTCGCCCGCGGCCGCCTCTACCGGACCGCAAGAGATCGCCGTTCAAATGGCCGACTACTTCTATCAGCCGGCCGCGATCGCAGTGCAACCCGGTGAGGTTCACTTCACGATCACAAATGCCGCGCGCCGTCGCCACACGTTCAATATCCAGGACCCCACGACGGGCACCGACCTCTTGGCTGTGGACCTGGGCGCGAACCAGTCGACGACCAAGCCATTCACGCCGCCCGCCAACGGAACGTACCGAATCTACTGCAACATCACCGATCACGCGGAACGCGGTCAGGTGGGCACGCTGACCGTCGGCTCGCCCGGGCGCTCGTAGGGCGATGAGCGGCATTACCCCCACCCTGATCGCGCTCTGGATTCACATTCCCCTCATCACGGCCTGGATCGGGCTGGTATTGTTTGACGTCCTGACCCTGCTGGTCCCGGGGCTAACGGTCGAGCAACGAGCGCGAATGATCGCGTGGTCCCGGCCGTTTGTCGGGATCGCCATGCCGATCATCCTCATCACGGGGATCATGCAGTCGATCGACAATCCGGTTCGGCCAATCGAATCCTTCGCGGACCTGATCGTCCTGAAGAGCACGACCGTATACGGCTACGCGCTGTTCTGGAAACATGGCTTCGTGCTCGCGACGTTCGCGCTGACGACGTTCGCGCGCTTCTGGGTCGCTCCCAGGCTCGTCGCGATGACGGGACGCAGCGATGGCACGTCTGCGGGTTTGGAGCGCACGCTCTTTCTGGCATCCGCGGCGAACCTCGCCGCCTGCCTGGGGGCGCTGATCTTCGCCACTCGCATGGTGTGGGACCTGCATTAGGCCGATCGCACAAGAGCAGGCCAGACGAGCTAGGCCCGCCCCAGCGAGGGACTATGCGGTGGGAGCGGTCCGCGAGGCTTGCTGCACGATCTGCAGGAATGAGTCAGCCTTCAGACTGGCGCCTCCGACGAGACCGCCATCGATCTCCGGGTGCTGGATGAACGGCTCAAAGTTCTCGGGTGTGACGCTTCCGCCGTACAGCACCCGCATCTCCTGAGCCGCGGTGTCGCCGAACATGTCCTTCACGATGCGCCGGATATGCCCGATAACCCGACCGGCGTCTTCGGGAGTGGCCGCCCGACCCGTGCCGATCGCCCAAATCGGCTCGTAGGCGATGACTACGCGGTCCAACGGCCCGGCCCCCGCGAGGCCGGCGCGCACCTGGGACTCGACAAAGGGTTCCGTTCGCCCCTCTTCGTTGATCTCCAGGCTCTCACCGCAACACATGATGACGCGCAACCCGACGCTGAGCGCGGCCTTCACCTTGCGGTTCACTTCTTCGTCCGTCTCGTGGAAAAGCTGGCGCCGCTCCGAGTGGCCGGCGATAACGTAATCCGCCAGCCCCTGCAGCATATTCACGGAGATCTCGCCCGTAAACGCACCCTTCGGCTCCCAGTGGCAGTTCTGCGCCCCGACCAGGATGCCAGTCCCGAGCACGCGATCCTGCACCGCGGCCAGCGAGATGAACGGGGGGCACAGTACCTTCTCGACTCGCTGGATGAAGGGCAGCTCGTTCAGCATGCCGTCGACGAGCGCAAGTGCCTCAGGAACGGTCGTGTTCATCTTCCAGTTGCCAGCGACGACGGGAGTGCGCATTTTGGATGACTCCTCATAGGTGTCATCCTGAGCGAAGCGAAGGATCCGTCTCACAGTGGTCCCGCGTACGGATCCTTCGCTTCGCTCAGGATGACAAATGTGGTTGAAATGCCAGGTTCATCCTTCGAGCTACCCGAACGGGAGCCTCCCTGTCAGGCGTCCTGGAGCACGGCTACGCCCGGAAGCGTTCGGCCCTCGAGGAACTCGAGCGAGGCGCCGCCGCCGGTGGAGACGTGGGTGAAGCGTGACGGATCGCTGAACTGCTCGATCGCCGCCACGGTATCACCGCCACCGACGATCGACGTCGCTCCGCTCGCCGCCACCGCGTCCGCGATAGCTCGGGTGCCGGCCGCGAACGCGGGGCGCTCGAAGATCCCCATCGGGCCGTTCCAGAGGATCGTGCGAGCATCCGCGATCGCTTTCCCGAACTCGGCCACCGTCTTTGGGCCGATGTCCACCATCATGAGGTCCGCCGGCAGTCGATCGGCGGCGACGGTCTCTGTCCGCGTCGGGTCGTCGATCGCATCGACGCAGACCCCGTCGACCGGCAGCAGAAGCTGCGTGTTCTGACCCTTCGCCGCTGCGATCAGATCGCGCGCCGTGCCAAGATGGTCGTTCTCGACGAGCGACTTTCCGATCTCCAGCCCCTGCCCTTTGAGGAAGGTGCAAGCCATGCCGCCACCGATGATCAGGGCATTGACCCGCGGAAGTAGGTTCTCCAGCACGGCGATCTTGCTCGAAACCTTTGCGCCACCGATCACCGCCGCGAGGGGGCGCTCGGGGTTCTCGAGTACCCTGCTAAGCGCGTTCAGCTCTTTCTCCATGAGCAGCCCCGCGACGGCGGGCATGTAGGCGGCGACGCCCGCGGTGGAGGCATGGGCCCGGTGTGCCGTCCCGAACGCGTCATTGACGAAGATCTCGCCGAAGGCGGCGAGCTGTTTGGCAAACTCAGGGTCGTTCTTCTCTTCCTCAGGATGGAAGCGCAAGTTCTCGAGCAGGAGGAAGCCCCCCGGGCCGAGGGCCGCAACCTTCGCCTGGGCGTCGGGCCCAATCGTGTCGTGGGCGAAATGGACCGGAACGCCCAGCATTCGCTCGAGCTCCGCGGCAACCGGCTCCAGTGTCAGCTTGGCCACGACCTTGCCGTCCGGCCGACCGAGGTGTGAGACGAGCACGACCTTGGCGCCGTTATCGCGGAGATGCTCCATCGTGGGGAGCGTCTCGCGGATCCGGCTGTTGTCCGTAATCGCGCCGCTTTCATCCTGGGGCACGTTGTAGTCGACGCGCACGAGCACGCGTTTTCGCTTGACGTCGACGTCCCGAATCGTCTTCTTTTTCATGAAGGGCCTACCCCTCCATGAAGCCTGCCATGAACTTGGCGAGATCGGCGACGCGGCAGGAGTAGCCCCACTCGTTGTCGTACCAGGAGACGACCTTCACCATCTTGTCGCCGATCATCATCGTGTCCATCGCGCTAAAAATGGAGGAGTGCTCGTCGCCTTTTAGGTCCATCGAGACCAGTGGCTCCTCGGTGTAGTCGAGAATTCCGTTCATCGGCCCCTCGGACGCTGCCTTCATCGCCGCGTTGATCGTTTCTACGCTGGCGGGCTTATCGAGATCAGCCACGAAGTCGATGACCGAAACCGTGGACGTCGGAACGCGGAATGCTATGCCGTTGAAGCGACCCTGCAGTTCAGGGATCACCAACCCGACGGCCCGGGCGGCGCCCGTGGCCGCGGGGACGATGTTTAGTCCCGCCGCGCGCGCGTCACGCAGGTCCGCGCTCGCCATATCCAGCAGGCGCTGCGAGTTGGTGTAGGCGTGGACGGTAGTGAGGAAGCCCTTCTCGATGCCCCAGGTATCAAAGAGGACCTTCGCGACGGGCGCGAGGCCGTTCGTCGTGCACGAGGCGTTCGAGACGACGTTGTGCGTGGACGGGTCGTACATCTTCTCGTTGACGCTGAGGACCATGGTGAGGTCCTCGTTGCGAGCCGGGGCGCTGATGATGACCTTCTTCGCGCCACCCTGCATGTGGGCGGCCGCCTTCGTCGCATCCGTAAAGAATCCAGTGGACTCGACGACGATGTCCGCGCCAACCGATCCCCACTTGATGGCGCCGGGATCGCGCTCCGCGAACACCTTGATCTTGTCGCCATTGACGACGATGTCGCCGTCGACGGCCTCGACGGTGCCCGGGAAGGTCCCGTAGTTCGAGTCGTGCTTGAGCAGGTGGGCGTTCACCTTCGAGTCCATCAGGTCGTTGATCGCGACGACCTGGAGGTCATTCGGGTGGCGGTCTCGGATGGCCTTGAACACCTGCCGGCCGATCCGACCAAATCCGTTGATCCCTACGCGCACTGGCATCCGTCCCTCTCCTCATCGTGGATGTTCGTTATCACTATCCGACGCGCCCGCCCGGCTCCTCGCATCAGAAGAAGCGGGAACCCAGGGTCAGGAGCGCGTGGTTACCTGGCGAAATGCCGCAGCGCCCGCGTAGCGAGCGCTGTCCGCGAGCATCTCCTCGATCCGCAAGAGCTGGTTGTACTTCGCCACCCGATCGGTACGGGCGGGTGCACCGGTCTTGATCTGGCCAACGCCAGTCGCGACGGCGAGGTCGGCGATTGTCGTGTCCTCGGTCTCGCCCGAGCGGTGCGACACGATCGAGGCGTAGCCCGCGGTTCGCGCCATTTCGATTGCTTCGAGCGTCTCGGTGAGCGTGCCGATTTGGTTGACCTTGATGAGGATGGCATTCGCGCACCCGTCGGCGATGCCCCGAGCCAGGCGTTCCGTATTGGTGACGAACAGATCATCACCGACGAGTTGCAACCGGGAGCCGAGCCGCTGCGTGAGCTCGCGCCATCCCTCCCAGTCGTCCTCCGAAAGGCCATCCTCGATGGAGACGATGGGGTACGCATTCAACCACTCGGAGTACAGATCGACCATCTGGCTGGATGTCAACGTTCGTCCTTCGCGGGCGAGCGTGTACTTCCCGTCTGCAAAAAGCTCAGTAGCGGCAACGTCGAGTGCAAGCGAGATGTCGGTGCCCGGCTTGTAGCCGGCCTTCTCGATCGCCGTGATCAGCAGCTCAACGGCTTCCCGGTTCGACGCCAGTGACGGCGCAAAACCGCCCTCGTCGCCGAGCCCTGTGGAAAACCCTTTGGAGTGGAGCACGTCCTTTAGCGCGCCGTATACCTCCACCCCCGCGCGCAAGCCCTCCGAGAAGGTAGGCAAGCCGATAGGCACAACCATCGATTCCTGGAAGTCAACCGAGTCGAGGGCGTGTTTCCCACCGTTCAGGACGTTCATCATTGGAACGGGCAGCACCCGAGCGTTGACGCCGCCGATGTAACGGTAGAGCGGCAGGCCGAGGAACGAAGCAGCCGCCTTGGCGCAGGCGAGGGAGACGCCGAGCACGGCGTTCGCGCCGAGCTTGCCCTTGTTCGCCGTGCCGTCGAGCTCCTGGAGAAGTGCGTCGATCGCGACCTGGTCGTCGACGGACTCGCCGACGAGGTCCGGGGCGATCAACTCGTTGACGTTCTCGACGGCCTTGGAGACACCCGCGCCACGAAAGCGGCTCTTATCACCGTCGCGAAGCTCGACCGCCTCATGGGCGCCAGTGGATGCGCCGGAGGGGACTGCCGCACGCCCCACCGTGCCGTCGTCGAGGACAACGTCCACTTCGACGGTCGGGGTGCCACGGGAGTCAAGGATCTGACGGGCGTGAACAGCGGCGATGAGGCTCATGCAACGTGAAGTATACAGACAGGGGGAGGGGGACCTACTCTGGTTGTACCGTGAGCCGGAGCCCCTGCGCCGCCACGATGCGCACCTTGCGCTCGGGCGGGATCGGCGCCGCCGGGTCGACCGCGGATGCCGACCATAGCTCACCCGCGACGAAAACCGTGCCGTCCTCACCGATCTCTGTCTTTGCAACCCCGGTCTGGCCCACCAGTCGCTCGATCGGCGTCGGGGCCGGACGGCGAAGCGAGCGCATCATGAACGTGGCGAGCACCCCGGCGAACGCTGCAAAGACGGCGGTCATGGCGATAAACACGCCGATGGAGACGTCGAGGTAGGGCTCCGCCCGCGCGGTGGTTGCGAGGAGCAATGATCCCAGCGCAAACGAGACAACACTGCCGACGGTGAGCGCGCCGGTCCCGGCGATCATCAGGTCCGCGACCAGGAGCACGAGGCCAAAGAGGATGAAGCCCGCGCCCGCCGCGCTGAGCTCGAGCGTGCCCAGCGCAAAGAGACCCAGGATCAGCATGATGCCGCCGACAACGCCAGGGAGGATCGCGCCGGGGTTCGCCAGCTCGTAGATGAGCGCCAGGCCGCCGATGCTCATGAGCAAGTACGCGATCGTCGGGTCAGTAATGGTGTGGAAGAAGCGCTCGAGCAGGGTCATCGGGGCCGGCTCGGGAGCCAGACCACGGGTGGCGAGCCGGACGTCCTGATTCCCTACGCGAACGACCCGACCATCGATTGCATTCAGCAGCGCCGGCACGTCCTCGGCGATCAGGTCGATGACCTGCGCGTCGAGTGCCTCCTGCGCCGGCAGGTTTGCGCTGTTCCGGACGGCCTGCTCGGCCCAGTCGACGTTGCGGTTGCGCGTTGTTGCAAGCGAGCGGATCAGAGCGACGGCGTCGTTGGTGACTTTCTCCATCATCGTGGAGTCAGTGTTCTGGGACTCGCCGCCCTCGCCCATCATGACGGGGTGGGCCGAGCCGATGTTCGTAGCGGGCGCCATCGCCGCGACGTGGGAGGCGTAGACGATGTACACGCCGGCCGAGCCCGCCCGGGAGCCGTTCGGATACACAAAGACCACGACTGGGATCCGGGCAGCGAGGATGCGCTGCACGATCTCCCGCATCGAGGAATCGAGCCCGCCCGGCGTATCCATCGTAAAGATGACCAGCGGAACCTGGCGCTGCTCGGCCTGCTCGACCACGCGGTCCACGTAACGCACCATGACCGGGTTCACGACGCCCTTCAACTCGCCGACCGGTACGGTGCTGGAGGGCTGCTGGTCGAGGGGCGCCGCCAGTCCTGGCAGCACAAGAAATGCTGCCAGCAAGCCAACTAACGCGATCACCGCTTGGAGCCGCGCCGCTATCATGCCCGATTTCTCCCTGCTGTTGGATGAGCAAAGGGGCCCTGGAAGCCGCTTCACCGGTCCAGTCTAGCTCGGCTTGATATGCGGAACCGTGTGTGAATGAGTCAAGTTTTCAGGCAACGAGTTTGGCGGTTGCGATGCGTTGATCAAGGAGATCCTCCAGTTTCTGG
>Ga0080064_1006482_pt1 | contig 12618 bp, 16 predicted proteins | sample Subgrocontami54m_FD_69260 | JGI IMG/M metagenome (GOLD analysis project Ga0080064, IMG submission 69260) | Subsurface groundwater microbial communities from S. Glens Falls, New York, USA - GMW46 contaminated, 5.4 m (SPADES assembly) (version 2) ...
CGCGCAGAGCTTGCGTCTGCCCCTCACCCTAACGCTGGGTCCCGGATCGTCGCTGCGCGACGTCCGGGACGACACTACGACGTCTTCATGATGAAGGGGTTGCCGCCGCCCGGGCCGTTGTTGATCCAGACGCTCTTCGACTGCAGGTAAGCGTCGATCGCCTCGGCGCCGTTCTCGCGCCCGAGGCCGGAGGCCTTGTAGCCGCCGAACGGCATCAGGAAGCTCACCGCCCGATAGGTATTGACCCAGACGGTCCCGGCCCTGATGCGCTTCGACACACTCGTTGCGCGCCTCACCGACTGCGTCCAGATGCCGGCGCCGAGCCCGTAGGCGATGTCGTTGGCGATGGCGATCGCCTCCTCCTCGTCCTTGAACTTGATCACCGACAGCACCGGCCCGAACACCTCCTCTTGCGCGATGCGCATCTTGTTGTTGACGCCGGTGAAGATGGTGGGCTTGACGAAATACTTGCCGCCGCCCTCCTCCTTGGTCGCGGGCCCGCCGCCCAGCACGCACTTGGCGCCCTCGCCCTTGGCGATGTCGATGTAGGACAGGATTTTTTGATACTGCGGCGGCGTCGTCACCGGCCCGACCTGGGTCTCGGCCTTGCTCGGGTCGCCGAGCCGTGCCTGCTTGGCCATGGCGACCAGCTTCTCCACGAACTGGTCGTGGATCGTCTCCTGCAGCAGCAGCCGGGAGCCGGCGATGCAGGTCTGTCCGGTGGCGGCGAAGATGCCGGAGATGGCGCCGCTCACGGCGTCATCGAGGATGCAATCGTCGAACACGATGTTGGGCGATTTGCCGCCGAGCTCCAGCGACACCTTCTTGAAGGTCTTGGCGGCGAGCTCATTGACGCGCGCACCCGTCACCGTGCCACCGGTGAAGGCGACGTTGGCGACGCGTGGGTGAGTGACCAGCGGCTCCCCGACTACGGCGCCGTAGCCGGTGACGACGTTGACCACACCCGGCGGCAATTCCGCCGGCTCGATCACGAGCTTCATGAACTCGAGCAGCGAGGCCGACGTGAACTCGGACGGCTTGAGGACGGCGGTGCAGCCCGCGGCCAGCGCTGGCGCCAGCTTCCATGCCACCAGCATCAGCGGCGAATTCCACGGCGTGATGAACGCGCACACGCCGACCGGCTCCTTGAGGATGTAGGTGAAGTGGTCGGGCCGATCGACCGGAACGACTGCGCCCTGAATCTTGTCGGCGAGCCCACCATAGTAATAGAACCACTCCGGCAGATATTTCAGCTGCGCCGCCATCTCCGAGATCAGCTTGCCGTTGTCGCGCACCTCGATCTGCGCCAGGTGCTCGGCGTGCTTCTCGATCAGCCCGGCGATGCGGCGCAGCACCTTGCCGCGCGCGGTCTGCGTCATGGCGGGCCACGACCCCTTGTCGAACGCGCGCCAGGCCGCCTCGCAGGCGCGGTCGACATCCTTGGCGTCGCATTCCGGGATCAGTGCCCACGGCTCGCCGGTGTAGGGATCGTGCGTCTGGAACTTCTTGCCGGATGTGGCATCGCACCATTTGCCGTCGATATAGGTCTGGTACTCCTTGAGCTTGGTCGGCCGGTCCTGCATGGCGCTCCTCCTCGGGCGGAATGGGCTCTCGGCCAAGCTAGTGCGCGTCCGACTGGCGTTCAACCGTTGTCATCCGGGAAATCGCTCCAGCTTGCGTCCCCCCACCGGCCAAGCTAGCAATGCGTCCCGAAACTTCAGCCAGCGTCCGAGGGGCCTCGATGACCACGCACTCTCTCCTGCTCCTTCCAGGCGACGGCATCGGGCCCGAGGTGATGGCCGAGGTCGAGCGGCTGGTGGCCTTCTTCAACAAGAAGGGCAAGGTGCAGTTCGAGACCGAGACGGCGCTGGTCGGCGGCGCCTCCATCGACAAGCACGGCGTGCCCCTCACCAGTGATGCGCTGGAGAAGGCCGAGGCGGCAGATGCCATCGTGTTCGGCGCCGTCGGCGGCCCGAAGTGGGACAAGGTGCGCTACGAGATCCGGCCCGAGGCCGGCCTGCTGAGGCTGCGCAAGGAGCTCGACCTGTTCGCCAACCTGCGGCCCGCGATCTGCTACGCCGCGCTGGCGGAAGCCTCCACCCTCAAGCGCGAGCACATCGAGGGCCTCGACATCCTGATCCTGCGCGAGCTCACCGGCGGCACCTATTTCGGCGAGCCCAAGGAGATCGTCACGCTGGAGAACGGCCAGAAGCGCGCCGTCGACACCACCGTCTACACCACGCACGAGATCGAGCGCATCGCCCGCGTCGCCTTCGACCTCGCGCGCAAACGCCGCAACAAGGTGCACTCGGCGGACAAGCGCAACGTCATGAAGACGGGGGTGCTGTGGCACGAGGTGGTGACCGCCGTGCACACCAAGGAGGCCAAGGACGTCGAGCTCAACCACATCCTGGCCGATGCCTGCGCCATGCAGCTCGTGCGCAATCCCAAGCAGTTCGACGTCATCGTCTGCGACAACCTGTTCGGCGACATGCTGTCCGACGAGGCGGCCATGCTGACCGGCTCGATCGGCATGCTCCCCTCCGCCTCGCTCGGCGCCCCCGACCCCAAGACCGGCAGGCGCAAGGCGCTGTACGAGCCGGTGCACGGCTCGGCGCCCGACATCGCCGGCAAGGGCCTCGCCAACCCGATCGCGGCCATCACCAGCTACGGCATGGCGCTGCGCTACTCCTACGGGCTCACCAAGGAGGCCGACCTGATCGACAAGGCGATCGCCGGCGCGCTCGCCCGCGGCTTCCGCACCGCCGACATCATGCAGCCCAACATGCGCAAGGCCGGCACCGCCGAGATGGGCAAGGCGATCCTGGAGGAGGTCGAGAAGCTGGCGGCTTGAGGGCGGTGATAAGCCGCCTCCCCCTCACAATCATTGGAGCTGCCCATGACAACCAAGGTCGTCGATGCTGCGAATGCCGCGCTGGCGAAGGGAGCCGGGAAGGGCGAAGTCCGCGCACTGCTCGACCGCCTGCCCGATGACGTGACGCTGGAAGACATCCAGTATCATCTTGATGTGGTGGTTAAGGTTTTGAAGGCCGAGGCGGATCCCAGCGAAGGCATCCCTCACGAGGAGGTTTTCAAGCACTTCGAGGACAAGTGGCGTTTGGACCGCAGTGACGGATTCACTCTGGAGAATTTCGATCAGCGGTTCGGCAAGCGGCCGGCAGATTAGCAAAGCTGCTGGTTTGGGCGTGGCTATACTGCCACGGTAACACTGGGTCGGCCGAAGTCGGTTGCTGCGGCTATTGACCGAGCCGTATGCAAATCTGTTAGCTGCAACTGCGATTCGATGCGTGTGCCGCGTTATTGCAGCGGGGGCGAATTCTATGAGCGGGCACAACGAGCTTCGCGACGCGATATCGATTTTGGCGAAACGATCTATCGGTCTCATGAAGGCGTGTTGCAACGAGGAAAGCACCAAACTATATCTGGTCTTACCGTTGCTTGGCCTGCTCGGCTACGACTACACAAACCCCTACGAGGTCTATCCCGAGCACGCTGCAGATTTTGACCCAAAGCAGCCCAAGAAAATTGATTTCGCCATTCTGCGTGATGGCCAGCCAGTCGTTGCGATCGAGTGCAAGAAGGTCGGCGCCGATCTCGCGGACGCAAGGGGCCAACTTCGCGCGTACTACAATGCCCTCGTGACAACCAAGCTAGCAATCCTTACGAACGGGATCTTGTTCGAATTTTTCGTCGATTCCGCCGACCCAAATCTGATGGACGAAGAACCGTTCCTTACAATCGATTTGGAAAATGTGTCGCGCAACGGTGCCCCTCCCGAAGTGTTGGAGGCTTTGGCTCAGGTAACGAAGGCGAACTTCAATCCCGAGACGGTGGCGGAGCTCGCGCATATCGAGCTCGTCAAGAGGCGATTGCGAACATGCTTGGTCGAGGAGGCCAAGACGCCGTCCGAGGATTTTTGCAGATTCCTCTTGCAAAGGGCTGGGCTCAAGAATGTGCGCAAGGGAGCGATTGAGCGTCACTACGCCTCCATGGTCAAAGCCGCGTTCGAGGATGCACTTGTGCTTCCCGTCGTGCAGCGCCTTCGTAGCGAGGCCAACTCGAAGCAAGGAGGCAAAGTGAGCGACCTGCCTCAAATTGACCGCGTTGTGACGACCGAAAGGGAACTCGCCATCGTCAACTATGTCCGCCGCCGACTGGCCTTTCTCGTTTCGGAGGAAATGCTTTTCAATGCCATCGAACGCATTGATTACAAGGATTACATCGGCAAGCTTGTTGTCTACTATGATAAGGAACGCAAGGGACGCCTCTTCGATTTCATCGAGGGCAGGGATGGCTTCGACAAGTTCATCTTTGCCGAACCCTACAGTGAGATCGTCACCAACAACATACTTGACATAGACGAACCACTGCAGGCCATCTTCACGGCGCGCGTGCGCGATATCGGCTCTCCTCAATCGTCGGCACGCTTGGCCCAGATCGTCGCCTAGCTACTAGCAGAGTGTTTGCGTGCCCCCTTCCGATCACTGGTCCGGCGACGTGTTCCGCGAGATGCAGGCGCGGGAGATCGCGACCGTCTGCACCGTCCCAGACGGCGGCCTCACCCGGCTGCTCGATCTCATCGAGGCCGAGCGCAGCATGCGCCTCGTCACCCTCACCACCGAGGAGGAAGGCATCGGCATCGCCACCGGCTGCTGGCTGGGCGGCCAGCGCGCCATGATCGCCATGCAGTCCTCGGGCGTGGGCAACTGCATCAACGCCCTGGGGCTGCCCACCGCCTTCCGCGCCCCCTGCCTGATGCTGGTGACGATGCGCGGCCAGTGGGGCGAGTTCAACCCCTGGCAGGTGCCGATGGGGCAAGCCGCCAAACCGGCGCTCGAAGCCATCGGCGTCAAGTGCTTCCCGGTCGACAAGGCGGAGGACGTCGGCGAGACCTTCGCGGCCGCCGCCGATCTCGCCTTCCACAGCCGCGTGAGCACCGCGGTGCTCGTCAGCCAGCGCGTCATCGGCGCCAAGGGGTTCGGCCAGAAATGATACCGTCGCGCCAAAATATCGATTGGCAGAGCTCTCGGTCGAATCTGCGCGACGGTATCCGCGTGCGGGGTTGGTGGGGCGGCCGCACGCAAGAAAAGAATCATACCGGCGCGCAGTCGCATCCAGAGATTCACGACCAAGAGGCGCCGGTATGAGCGCGCCTGCCAAATCGAAGTCCAACAAGATCAGGCGCCGGCCGTTCGTCGCTGAGCTGCTCGCGCGCCGTGGCAACGCCCTGATCGTGCCAGGCCTCGGCAGCCCCAACTGGGACATCTTCGCAGCCGGGGACTCGCCCGAATACCTCTACTCCTGGGGCGGCATGGGGCTCGCCGTGCCGACCGCGCTCGGCGTGGCGCTGGCCCAGCCCGGCCGCCGCGTGGTGGCGATCACCGGCGACGGCGAGATGCTGATGGGGCTCGGCTCGCTTGCCGTGATCGGCGACCAGGCGCCGAACAACCTCGCCATCCTCGTGCTCGACAACGAGAAGTTCGCCGAGACCGGACGCCAACGCGGTCTCACCGCCGGCCGCGCGGACATCGCCGCGGTGGCGAAGGCTGTGGGCTTCCGCGCGGCCATCACGGTGACCGAGCAGGGCGCCGTGGCGGAGCTGGCCCGGCTCTTGTTCGAGGCGCCGGGCCCAGTGCTCGCCGTCGCCAAGATCGCCGTCACCGACGACCCCTGGGCGCTGCCGGAAAAGGACGGCGCCACCATCGCCCACCGCTTCCGGGCCGCGCTGGGGCTGGAGAAGGCTTGAAGGGCAATTTCCCAGCAAAGTTCATTCTTCAGAATCGAACGCAGCTCGATCTTGCGCGTGGTGAAAGAGAGCGAGCACAGCAATCGTGCTGGTCTCAGCGTTCACGCGATAGAAAACGACAAACGGAGTTCTTGCAATCCAGGATTCGTAGATGCCGCGGTCGTCGAGGTACTTTCCGGCGTAAGGGTGGGCGGGAAGGAACCGAAAGAGGAAGGTGTCGACACGAGCAAACGTGCGTCGGGCCACAATTGGTCCGAACCGATCGGTACCATATTGAAACTGGTTGGCGATGTCCGCCTCGACGCGCGCCGAGAGGACAACTTTCATTGGCGCTTGAAATTGAAGCGCGAGGCGAGCCGGTTGAACGCCTCATCACCATCGACGACTTCGCCGCGGTCGGCTTGTGCGATGCCCTCATCCAATTGAGCGCGCTGCTCCGGCGTCATGCGCGAATAGAACGACTCCTCCAGCAAGCCGGTTTCCCGAACATGCTCGATGAGCTCGCGGCGCTCGGCGAGGGAGAGCTGGGCAATGAGCTCGACAATCTGGGCCTGGCTCTTTGTCATGTGCGCAGCCTATCACACGCAGAGCCGTCATGCACGCTCTGCGCCAGCTCTGCGGCAGCGGAGAATTGCAAAGCCGCGGGCCGTCGGGCATAGCATGGGTCCGCAGCGCGCAACCACGAGCCGCGAAAGGATTCCGATGACCAAGCTGGCGCCGCAGGAGAAGGCCATCACGGACTGGCTGGCCGCGCAGAAGGAGGCGATGCTCGCGCTCCTCGCCGAGGTCGTCAGCATCGACAGCGGCAGCTACGACAAGGCCGGCGTCGACGCCGTCGGCGCGCGCTTCGTGCGCTTCTTCGAGGAGCACGGCATGCTCGCGAGCCGTGAGCCCAACGAGCGCTTCGGCGACGCCATCCACATCCGCCTCGACGACAAGCCGAGCAACGAGCGTCCGATCGTGCTGATGGGCCATCGCGACACCGTGTTCCCCAAGGGCGAGGTGGCGCGCCGGCCGTTCCGCATCGAAGCCGGCCGCGCCTACGGCCCCGGCGTGGTCGACATGAAGGGCGGGCTCGTGCTCAACGCCTTCGTGCTCGCAGCCTTCAAGCGCTTCGGCGGCGCGCCGGCGCCGCTGGCCGGCCTCATCACCAGCGACGAGGAGATCGCCTCGCCGTCCTCGCGCCCCATCATCGAGCGCGTTGGACGGGCGGCGCGCTGCGTGTTCAACTCCGAGCCCGGCCGGCCCAGCGGCAACATCGTCACCGGCCGCAAGGGCGGCGTGTTCCTCGCCATGGAGGTGACCGGCAAAGCCGCGCACTCGGGCGGCAACTTCGAGAAGGGCATCAGTGCGATTGGCGAGATCGCGCACAAGATCGTCGCCATGCACAAGCTGACCGACCTCGAGCGCGGCATCACCGTCAACGTCGGCCTCGTCAAGGGCGGCCAGTCCGTCAACACCACGGCGCCGCATGCCGAGGGGCAGATCGACCTGCGCTACGTCAAGCCGGAGCAGCGCGCTCCTGCAATAGCCGCCCTGCAGGCAATCGTCGACGGCGCCACCCTCCCCGGCACGACGGCCAGGCTCGAGATCAAGGGCGAGTTCCTGCCCGTTTCCGCGTCCACCCCGGAGGCCGAAGAGCTGTTCGGCTGCTACCAGGCCGCCGCCGCCGATGCCGGCCTCGAGATTGCCGGCGAGTTCACCGGCGGGTGCGCCGATTCTGGCTTCACGGCGGGCGTGGGGTGCCCGACCTTGTGCGGCGTCGGTCCGGTCGGCGCCAACGCGCACACGGCCGAGGAATACCTCGAGGTCGAGACCCTGGTGCCGCGCGCGCAGGCCATGGCGCTCGCCATCCTGCGCCTGCCCGCGGCCGACGGACGCGCGCAGTAGCCCACAACGATGGCAGATTGCAGATGCGACCGCGCCGTACTGCGTGCCTTGCGCCCGCGTTGAACGGCATCGGCGATCTACGTAGACCTACGTAATCGACATCCCTCGCGGCGCGACCACGATGGGCCGCAAGATCCTGCGCACCATCGCCATGGCGCGGGCGAGGTTCAACAAGGGATCGGCTGATAGCGAGTGGGGCGGATAACTCTTTGATTTCATTGGTGGAGCCGAGCGGGATCGAACCGCTGACCTCGTGAATGCCATTCACGCGCTCTCCCAACTGAGCTACGGCCCCAGGGTTGTCGGGATGCCGGCTGCTGCCGGCTCGCTTAAGTATTCCGGAGCGCGGCAATGTGCAAGTGGGCTTCGGCCCGTGCACGCCTGCGGGAGGTGGCCTACAATGCCAGGTTGCCGTCCGATGCGAAGCTTGCGAATACCCGCGCCATGGACCACGCCAGCTATACGGACGCCTATATCGCCGGCATTCTGGGCGGCGCGCGCACGATTGCCATGATCGGCGCCAGCGCCACCCCCAACAGGCCCAGCTACTTCGCCATGAAGTACCTGCTGGGCAAGGGCTTTTCGGTGGTCCCGGTCAACCCTGGTCTCGCTGGCAAGGAAATCCTGGGCCAGCGCGTCTACGCCTCGCTCGCGGCGGTGCCGCCCCCGGTCGATATCGTCGACATCTTCCGCAGCTCGGCGGCGGCTCTGGAGGTGACGCGCGAGGCCATCCGCCTGAAGGACAGGCTCGGCATCAAGGTGGTGTGGATGCAGCTCGGCGTGCGCAATGCCGAGGCGGCGGCGGAGGCCGAAGCCGCGGGCCTGCAGGTGGTCATGAACCGCTGCCCCAAGATCGAGTACGGCCGGCTGTCGGGCGAGCTCGGCTGGGCGGGGGTCAATGCGGGGGCCATCTCCTCCAAGCGCCCGCTGCTGAGTGGCCGCGGCGTGCAGAGCCACGTGATCGCCGGCAAGCGCTAAGCCGTTGCCACGCGCAGGCGAAAAACCTCTGGATGGCGCGGCGCGGCGGCTTGAAGCCCCGGCCCGCGGCGGCTAGCGTCCGGGCCTCGCTGGCGGCGGCATCGGCGGAGCCGGCCGCCGTTCCCGAAGACGCGTCGTTCGCGCTTATTTTCCAGTGGGGTAGGTCCATGACGGCACTGCAGGTTTCGGCGCAGAAGCAGCTGCGCCAGCTGGTCGAGCAGATCGAGCGGCTGGAAGAGGAGAAGAAGGCGCTGGCGGGCGACATCCGCGACAAGTACGCCGAGGCCAAGGGCCTGGGCTTCGACATCAAGGCGCTGCGCAAGATCGTGTCGCTGCGCAAGAAGAGCATGACCGACCGGCAGGAAGAGGAGGCGATCCTCGCCGTCTACATGCACGCGCTCGGCATGATCGACGAGGCGCCGGAGTCCGCCGTCATGGATGCGGCGGAGTAGGCGCGATTGCGGCGCACGCGCGCCTTGGGAGCGGTCGGGCGACGCGTGTGGGAGCGGCGGTAACGTTGCTGGCCGATTTTCGATGGCAGAGGCGGCAGACTTATCCCCGCGCGCCGGCGCCATGGCAAGGTGACCGCATCCCGCTCCAGCAAGGGGTTGCCTCCGGAGGCGTCCGTGGCGAGGGCGGGGTGCAGGTCGAGGTGCTGCGGCTGACGCGGTCGCAGCGTCTCGAGGTAGCCCCGGCAACCGGCATGGGCTTACGGAGCCAACCGGTGGCAATCACACTTCGGACTATCGAGGTGTACCGACTTAACGGCCGGCGGTAATGGCCCAAAACCCTGCGCGGGGCGGCGGAGACGCCGCCTTCCTCTGCCAACGATAATGCGGTGCTCCGTCGCCCCGCGCCCCTTGGCTCGCTCCTCACGCCGATGCTTGCCCAATGGCGCGAGCATCAGAAGGACGGCGCGTGCGCAAACGGCGGTCGGAGACGGGGCTGGCCCGTCGGCCGGCCTCACATGTTGATCGTGCGTTTGGCGACGGCGAGCGCCGCCTCCTTGACCGCCTCGGTCAGCGTCGGGTGGGCGTGGCAGGTGCGGGCGAGGTCCTCGGCCGAGCCGCCGAACTCCATCAGCACCACGGCCTCGGCGATCATCTCGCTCGCCTGGGCGGCGATGATGTGGACGCCCAGGACGCGGTCCGTCGCCGCATCGGCCAGCACCTTGACGAAGCCGTCCGTGGTCCGGTTGACCCTGGCGCGGGCGTTGGCGGTGAAGGGGAATTTACCGACGGTGTAGGCCACGCCGGCGGCCTCGAGCTCCTCCTCGGACTTGCCGACGGTGGCGACCTCCGGGAAGGTGTAGACCACGTTGGGGATCACGTCGTAGTTCACGTGGCCGGCCTGGCCGGCGAGGATCTCGGCCACCGCCACGCCCTCGTCCTCGGCCTTGTGCGCCAGCATCGGCCCGGCGATCACGTCGCCGATGGCGTGGATGCCCCGCAGGCTGGTCTGGAAGCGCTCATCGACAACGATGCGCTTCCTGTTGTCGAGCTTGACGCCGGAGGCTTCGAGGCCCAGCCCATGCGTATAGGGCACGCGGCCGATGGCAACCAGCACCACATCGGCCTCGGCCGTCGTGGGCGCGCCGCCGCCAGCCGCCGGCTCGATCGTCACGCTGTGGGCGGCGCCGTTGCGGGCAATGCCCGTCACCTTGCTCGCCAGCTTGAAGCTCAGGCCCTGCTTGGCGAGGATGCGCTGCATGGCTCGCGCCACCTCGGCGTCGGGGCCGGGCAGGATGCGGGCGAGCACCTCCACGACCATCACCTCGCTGCCGAGCCGGCGCCAGACCGAGCCGAGCTCGAGCCCGATCACGCCGGCGCCGATGACGACGAGGCGTTTCGGCACCTTGGCGAGCGCGAGCGCGCCGGTCGAGGAGACGATGGTCTGCTCGTCGATGCCGATGCCGGGCAGCCTCGCCACGTCGGAGCCGCTGGCGATGACGATGCTCTTGGCCTCCAGCTGCTGCTGCTCGCCGCTGTTGAGCGTCACGCCCACCCGACCGGGGCCGAGGACCGTCGCCCGGCCGTGGATGGCCTCGATCTTGTTCTTCCTGAGCAGGTAGGCGACGCCATCGACGTTGCCTTTGACGCCCTCGTCCTTGAAGGCGAGCATGCGGGCGAGATCGAGCTTGGGCGCCACCTCGATGCCCATGGCGGCGAAGGCGTGCCCCGCCTGCTCGTAGGCTTCCGAGGCATGCAGCATGGCCTTGGAGGGGATGCAGCCGATGTTGAGGCAGGTGCCGCCGTGCTTGGCCCGCTTCTCCACCACGGCCACCTCGAGCCCCAGCTGCGCGGCGCGGATGGCGCACACGTAGCCGCCGGGGCCGGTGCCGATGACGATCAGGTCGTGGGGCATGACTGGTTCAATACTGTAGTTCGGCCACAAGCTTGTGCAGCTTCGCTTGGTTCTCGGCTTTAGCTCTTAGGCTGTCAGCACCGAAGTCGATTTCTTCCCCTTGCTCATTGATCCAGACAATGGAATGGCCGTATTCGCCAACCTTCACCTTCTTGAAGTTTTTTGGGCGCTGCAGGTACGTAAAGATCATTCCGCGTTCGATCGTCGGGCGTAGATCCACCACCCCCTCATACCCGTCGTTCCAAACGATCTTGAGGACCCCGTGAATGACGGGCTCCGCACTGACAATGCGAGGCAAGCGCTTCATGGTATTTTCCCGGGATTGGTATCCGCCTGACAGGTCATCCACGCCCCAAGTAGCAAGGCTTTTCGCGGCTCTGCCCAGGCCACAACCTTTCGCAACTGCGGCCGAGGCAAATGGCCCTTTACCACTTTTAGGGTGTCGATGCTGATCACGGCCTGGTGCTCCGCAAATTCCGCGTGAAAGTGAGATGGTGGATGCTCATCATGATAGAACTGGATCTTGATGCCATCCACGGTCGCCACGGTTGGCATGTTGAACAATACCCATTCGGCTCTTGTCGACTCAAAGCTCCAGCAGGAACCGCTGCGGGTCCTCCAGGCACTCCTTGACGCGCACGAGGAAGGTGACGGCGTCCTTGCCGTCGACCACGCGGTGGTCGTAGCTGAGCGCCAGGTTCATCATCGGCCGGGCCACGATCGCACCCTTGCGCACCACCGCGCGCTCCTCGATGCGGTGCATGCCGAGGATGCCCGACTGCGGCGCGTTGAGGATCGGCGTCGACAGCAGCGAGCCGTAGACGCCGCCGTTGGGGATGGGGAAGGTGCCGCCCTGCATCTCCTCGATCGTCAGCTTGCCCTCGCGCGCACGCTTGCCGAAGTCGGCGATCGCCTGCTCGATCTCGGACAGCGACATGCGGTCGGCCTCGCGCAGCACCGGCACCACCAGGCCCTTGTCGGTGCCGACCGCCACGCCGATGTGGTAGTAATTTTTGTAGACGATGTCCTGCCCGTCGATCTCGGCATTGACGGCGGGGACCTCGCGCAGCGCCTGGATGCAGGCCTTCACGAACAGCCCCATGAAGCCCAGCTTCACACGATAGCGCTTCTCGAACAGCTCCTTGTAGTCGCCCCGGAGCTTCATGATCGCGCTCATGTCCACGTCGTTGAACGTGGTGAGCATGGCGGCCGTGTTCTGCGCGTCCTTGAGCCGCCGGGCGATGGTCTGCCGCAGCCGCGACATGCGCACGCGCTCCTCGCGCGCGGCGTCGTTGGCAACGGTCGGTGCGCGCATCTGCGGCGTGGCCGGCACGGGGGCGGTCGCCATCGGCGCGTAGGGCACGGCCTCGGCAGCGGCCGGTGGGGGAGTGGGAGCGGGCTTGGCGGCCGGAGCGGCCGGCGGGGGCTTGGCCGCGGCGGCGACGACGTCCTCCTTGAGCACCTGGCCGCGCTTGCCTGAGCCCAGCACGGCGGCAGCGTCGAGCCCCTTTTCCTCCATCAATTTGCGCGCGGCGGGCGCGGGCGGCATGTCGGCCCTGGCGGCAGGCGCCGGCCTGGCTGCGGCAAGGGCGGGGGCCCGCTCGGGCGCCGGCCTAGGG
>Ga0080064_1003723_pt1 | contig 12613 bp, 15 predicted proteins | sample Subgrocontami54m_FD_69260 | JGI IMG/M metagenome (GOLD analysis project Ga0080064, IMG submission 69260) | Subsurface groundwater microbial communities from S. Glens Falls, New York, USA - GMW46 contaminated, 5.4 m (SPADES assembly) (version 2) ...
TCTATGGCAAAAGGGGAAGATGACCGGAAAAGTGATGTTGATCTTATCATCATCGGTAAAGAGAAACACCTCCCTCTGTCGGCATTTGAAGAAAAAATCGGGAAAAAGATCAATGAGCATACTTTTTTATGGAGCAGATGGAATAAAGAGGCAAAGATAAATCGGGCATTTTATTTTGATGTCATTGCTCATGGCATTCCGCTCCATGGAGAACTCCCGATCGTAATGTAAAATGGAAATTCAAAATGTAGAAGATTGTTTTAAGTTTAGATTGTTGCGGAAAATTCCACCTGATAAAGATAAAAGCAAAAAATCGCTCGAAATTGCGAAAAAGAGATTGAAGACCTCAGAAGAAATATTAAAGGCAGGAATTTTCTCGCACGTAGTTCTCGAAGCGTATACAGCAATGTTTCATGCAGCAAGAGCGCTCCTTTACAAAGACGGAATTCAGGAGAAAGGCCATTTTGCAGTGTATATTTATTTGAAGGAAACCTACAACCGTAAAATCCCTGTTCACATCATCAATTTTTTGAACATCCATCGAAATGAGAGACACGAGGCATTGTATGGAATCGATTATCAGCCGGAAAAAGAAGACGCTGTAATAGCTCTTCAGGATGCAAGGACATTTGTCCAAGAAATTGAGAAGGCGATGTAATCTTCTACAATCTCTCTATACGCGTCAAGCACAACGCATGTATCACTACAGCTTCAAACTCACCACTCGTGAAATGCCTTCCTGCATCGTCACTCCATACAGCGTAGATGCTTCGGTAATCAAAGCATCGTTATGCGTGATAATTATGTACTGTCCTGCCTGCAAGTACCTCTTTACAAGTGCAGCCAGCTTCTCTGAATTTCTTTTGTCCAGGGCAGCATCAATCTCATCAAAAAGATAAAAAGAATAAGGTTTGTATTCCTGTATCGCAAAAATTAAGGAGAGCGCAACTAACGTCTGCTCTCCTCCTGACAAAGAAGAGACATCAAAATACTTCCCCTGCCCCACCTTAATAATAATATCCAGCCCTGCAGAAAAAGGATCTTCTTTACTCTCCACTTCTAAAAATGCCTGCCCCTTAACACTCAATTGCATGAAATTCCTCGTGAAAATTTCATTAATATCTTCCAAGGTTTTCGTAAATGTCCTTTTCTTCTTCCGATCAATTTCCTCGACAATTTTCATAATCTCGATCTTTTCGTCGCCTAATGTCTTCACTTTATCCTGAATTGCGTCATACTCCTGCTTGACCGAGTCATACACCTCAAGGGCGCGCAGGTTCACGCTTCCGACTGTTGCGATCACATGCTCTGCTTTCTGCAGTCTCTCGCGCAGATGCTCTCGGGTTCCTTGCACCAGCTCAATTGCTTCATAATTCTTGAATTCAGTTTGAATTGATTCCAGCTCAGCATCCCATCGGGCTTTCTCAATTTTGAGATTATTCATTCTGTCCTCGACACTTCTGGCATCCTGCTGCACTCCCATCAGGGAGCTGTTCTTCTCATGCATCAGCTGCTGCATCTTCAGCCGATCATCAAAAAGTTTCTTGAATCTTTTTGAAAGCTCCTCATCTTCTTTCGCCTTCTTGGCAAGCATCTCTTCTTTCAAGGAAAGCTCTCCAGATGATTCATCCTTCTCTCGAGCAAGGTCATCTTCATCCTTCATGCTCCTCTTGATAATATTCTTAATATTTTCCAGCTCTCTTTCCTTATAGAGGATCGTCGTGTCTACATTGCCTTCATTCATCGAAGAAATCTCCTGAATCTCCAGCATAATTTTGTCATACCTTGCCTCGACTTCATCTAAAGTCTTAATCTCATGATCAACATGCTTCCTTTTCTTCTCAAGCTCGGCAATATCTTTCTCAACCTGCTGCTGGTCCTGCACTAATCTTCTCAGATACTCTTTCTTTGCCTCGACATTCTGCAGTTTGAGAAGCTCATTCTGTTTCTTTGCAAGCAGCTCCTCAGAAGACGCAATCTTGCCGAGAGAATCGCCTCTCCTTTTTACCAAACCTTGGATCTCGCTTCCAATTTGCTCAATCTCCTGCTCGAAATCCTTGATCTTGGTATCAGCGTCGCCAACGACATGATTAATATGAGCTTCTGATATCTTGCTCTGGCACAAAGGGCAGATATCGATCTTGCCAACATCAACCTTAATTTTCTGCAGTCGCTGAATCTCAGCATGGCTAATAGAAATCTTCTTTTCAAGAGAGACTTTTTGCTCTGCAACAACCTCGATCTCTTTCCGCAAGCTGTCAATCTCTTTCCTCAAAGAAAGAAGAGCTTCCTTGCAGGACTCAAAACTTTTTTCTTCAAGATCTTTGCTCAATAACTCAAGATGCTTGATCGTCATCTGGGATTCGTGTGTAATCCGCTCGATGCTTCGATGTTTCTCCTTCATCCGATCTTTCAATGAAGCAAGCTCATGCTCCATGCTGTACAACTTTCTTCTCCGGTCTTCAACCTGCGAGAATTCCTCTTTCTTCTTTCTCAGATCCTCCTGCTTTCTTGCGATCAAAGGCGATTTTTTCTTCAGCTCATTTATTTCCAGTTCATATTCCTGAATATTCTTCTTCAATTCTTCTCTTCTTCTCTGGACTTCATGCAGTCGCGTCTCTAAATTTTCCTTCCGCACGCTTAATCCAGCAATACTCGCCCGAAGATTGGTAATCTCTTCATGCAATTTCTCCTGCTCAATCCCGGAAGAAGTCTGGATGTGATTCGTGATCTCATTAATCTTCTGGTCAATCTGTTGAATCTCTTGCTGAACTTTTTCTACCTGCGCTTTAATCTTCTCCCGTGCCTTCTGCTCTTGCTGAAGATTCTTTTCCAACTCTTGGAGGCCTTTTTTTTTCTCCTCAAGATCTTTATGCAGGATCGATGCTTTGCATTTTTTCACCATGTCTTCTGCATTCTTAAACTTCAGCGCTTCTTGCCGCTCTTCCTCTAAATTTTTCAGATAACTTGTTCTCTCCCGCAGGATTGCGCCAACCTCTCGCAGCTTCTCATCAGTTTTCTCCAGCTCTCGAAGCGATTTCTCTTTCCTCCCCTCATACACAGAGATGCCTGCAACTTCCTCGATTACCTTCCTTCTTTCCTCAGGATGCATCTTGGCAAACGCAGAAATCTCTCCCTGAAGAACAATATTGAACCCATGAGGGTCAATGCCTGCAGAAGCAAGCATCTCAAGAATCTCCTGCCTTGTCTTAATCTCATTGTTAATCTTATAGATTCCCTGCCCATTCTCTTTCACAATTCTTTCAAGAATAACATCAGAAGTATCTAAAGAAAATCCCTTATCCTTGTTGTCAAAAATCAGCTTGACAGAAGCCTGCGCGGCAGATCTTTTCGTTTTGCTTCCTGAAAAAATAAGCCCTGTAGTTTTATCTGCCCTGATGCTTTTCATGCTCAGCCTTCCAAGAACAAAACAAATACCGTCAACGATATTGCTCTTTCCGCTTCCATTTGGGCCTACAATAACATTCATTCCATGCTCAAACGGAACTTCAACTTCCTGGGCAAAGGACTTAAATCCATCAAACACCAGTTTTTTTATATGGGGCATTTTTCCTCTTTTCAAGGAGGCGGAGCCTCTTTTTAAAGATTGTTGGACTAGAGTCATTGATGGCGACACGATAGAAGTTGATATTCTGGGATCAAAAGTAAAAGTAAGGCTCCTTGACATCAACACTCCTGAAAAGAAGCAACCGTATCATGATGAAGCCATGAATTTTCTCAAAAGTAAAGTCGAAGGAAAACAAGTCCTCCTAGAAAGAGGCAAGGAAAATAAGGATAAGTATGGAAGAATGCTGAGATATGCTTTCTTCAATAAAGATTTCATCAACGAAAAAATCCTTGAAGAAGGCCTCGCAAACTTCTACTCCTACCAAGAAACCCGATACACCTCAAAACTGAAAAAAGCAGAACAATCAGCAAGAGAGGAGAAAAAAGGAATCTGGGAGAAAAGCCTGAGCTCTTGCGCATCCTGCATTTCTTTAGAGGAGATTGAAAACGGGGAAGATAAGGAAGATTGCAGCGCAGGAAATGAGTGGATCGCTTTCCTCAACCAGTGCAGCCAAACCTGCATCCTTAATGGATGGACCATAAAAGACGACGCTTCCCATATCTATGCCTTTAAAGAAATAGAGTTGCAAGAAAATCAAGAGATTATTCTATATAGCGGGCAAGGAAAAGACGTGCAAGAACAAAATAAAATAACTCTCTTCTTCCAGAACAAAGATAAATGCGCATCAGTCTGGAATGATGATACAGATTCTTTATTCCTGAGAGATAATCAGGGGAAATTAGTGATGTATAAGCATTATGGATGAATGGCCAGCTAAACAATCCTCACTTCATCTCCACAATATCATTAAAATACTGCCTTCCTGAAAAAATGCCGATGATCCCTGTAGCAATTGCAAAGTATATCACATACTGCCATTTCAAGATAATCAGCGCTATCGCAATGCCTTGAAGGAGAGTGGTGATCTTCCCAATAAACCTCGCTTCAGGAATCTTGATTCCTTTAACAAGAACAGCGGGCAGGGTTACCATCTCCCTTGTCATGATAAGGAAAAGAGAAAGGACCAGGGGTTTCCCAGAGAGATTGATAAAAAGGTTATAAACAATCAGGCAAAGGACTGTTGTCCCAAAAAAAACACGATCAGCAACAATGTCAAACTTCGCTCCAAATTTTGTCACCCTATGGAAAGTTCGTGCCCAGGTTCCATCCAATTTATCAGTTAATGCTGCTGAAATATAAAAAATAAGAATGGTTGCCGTAGGGAAATCTTCCAGAATTAAATACGCCATAACAAAGGTCGCCAAAAAGCGAAAAAGCGTAAGTGCGTTGGGAATGTTTTTAATATTTTCCTCGATCTCTTTTTTCTTTGCCATAGTAATAAATAGCGGGGGCAGGATTTGAACCATGCGACCTCGGGGTTATGGGCCCCGCGAGCACTCCGGGCTGCTCTACCCCGCTATAGTGGATACTATCTCTAAAGCACTTTTAAACTTAACTGAAAAATTATCAAGAAAAAACCAGAAGACTCTGCATTGTCAAAAACCCTTGGTTTTTGATCACTCTCAGAATTCCGTGAATTCTGAAGTTTTAATGCGGAGATGGATGGGGTTTTTTCAGGACTTCATCATCAAAGATGATGAGAGCTATCAAAATTCAAGGAATTTTGAAGTCCTAAAAATTTGCTGTCGAAAAATCTCCGAACAAACTCTGCTATTTATAGCAGAGTCGGAGATTTTGCAAATTTTTATGATTATAAGTGCAAGCTTCAAAACTTCAAAAATAGAAGATTGCTTCTTTTATGTCAGAACTTTTAGTTCTGAAGTTTCAAAGTCTATGACTTTGACAACTCTCAGAAATCTTTGACTTCAAAATCTTTAGATTTTGATAGCCCTCAGATCTCCGTGAGTTCTGAGGTTTCTGAAGTCCCCAAAATCGAGGGCCTGTGACAAACCGCGCCTTTTAAGGCGCGGTGGCCCATCGATTTTGTGATGGATAATTCTGTGGTTTGTATCACATCCTTTCAGAATTATACAGATAGAAAATTCTGTAGAATATGTTATCAAGAAAAAACCAGAAGACTCTGCATTTTTAATGCAGAGATGAATGGGGGTTTTTTCAGGATCCTAAAAATTTGCTGTGGAAAAAATCTCCGAACAGACTTCGCCATTTATGGCGGAGTCGGAGATTTTGCGAATTTTTATGATCGAACTAACAGAATTTTCTATAGTGTGTCTGCTCTAACAACTATACTCCTCAAGCCTGTTGTAGAGCGTCTGATAAGAAATTCCCAGCAGGCGGGCTGTTTTTCTTTTGTTAAATTTCGTTGCTCCGTAGACAGCAAAGAAATATTTTCTGACTAGCTCGTCTTCGGTAAGAACTCCGTTTTCTTCTTTAAAGAATGCCTCTTCTATGAGTTGCGCAACTTTTTTTGCAAGATCTTTTCTTTCCATTTCAGGATTCATTCGTCTTTGCATTTTCTAGGACTGGAAGTCTTAATCAGCTAAAGATTGCGACGCCAGATTCATAATTATAAGCAGAATGCCCAAATTGGACAACTAAATCTATTTTCAGCCTATCTGATTCAACCCTCGGAATATCGCATGCTCCCCAGCAATTGCCGAGCCAGATGAGAAATTTGGCTTTTGTTTTTTCTTCAAGTGTTGTGGCGATAGCAGGGGCATATTGCTTCATTTTTTCAGGGAACTGGAGAAGGACAAGTTTGGCGTTTTCTTTTTTGATAGTTGATGCTATTTTGCCTAATTCAAGTTCGTATTCATCTTCTGCTTCGTAGATTGACGTTTGCATGTTTTTTCTTAGAGAGAAGAGTTTATATAGATTTTTGTTTTATCTGATGAATGGAAAAGGCAGATGCAGTTTATGCACTTTTGAGAAAAATTCCAAAAGGAAAGGTTGCAACGTATAAGAGTATTGCGGATGCTTTGGGTATGCATCCTCGGGCTGTGGCTGCTGCATTGAAAATGAACAAAGATCCTGCTTATTTCCCCTGCTACAAGGTCGTGCATGCTGATGGTCTCCTTGGTGGGTATTCATGCGAAGGGGGAGTGAAGTTGAAGGAAGAGCTGTTAAGGAGAGATGGGATAGTGATAGAAAAGGGAAAAATACCTGAAGTATGCTGCTTTGTTTTCTAGGTAATTATCAACCTTTAAAAATAGTCCTTTGTTGTTATTAAGATGATACGACAACCCATCGTCACCGTTGCAGGGCATGTAGATCATGGCAAGACGAGCTTGCTTGATCGATTTAGAGGGAGCGCTGTTGCAGCCGGGGAGGCCGGAGGTATTACACAGAAAATCTCTTTCACACGATTTCCTCAGGAGGAAATTGTGAAGCGGTGCCCTCTTATTCAGAAGCAGGGCATTTCTCTGGAAATTCCCGGTTTCCTTTTTATTGATACCCCTGGGCACGCAGCATTTACAAATCTTAGGAAGAGAGGAGGAAGTTTGGCAGATCTCGCTATTCTTGTCATTGACATTAATGAGGGCATTATGCCTCAGACTGCAGAAGTTTTGCAGATTTTTAAGAATGGAAAAACGCCGTTTATTATTGCTTTAAATAAAGTTGACAATATTTCCGGGTGGAGAAAGCAGGGAGGGGGAATACAAGAGAGTATTGAAAGCCAGGCAGTGCACGCGCGCCAGGATTTTGACGAGAAATTATTTACGCTTATAGGCGCTTTGCATTCCCATGGTTTTGAGGCAGATCTCTTTTACAACATTACTGATTTCACGAAGAAAGTTGCCCTTGTTCCTTGCTCTGCAAGAACCTTGGAAGGGATTGCGGAGATTCTTTTTGTGCTCTGCGGGCTGTCGCAGAAGTTTTTGAAAGAGAAAATTAAATTAAAAGAGGAAGCTAAGGGAGTGATCCTTGAGATGAAGCGGGAGAAGGCTCTTGCATACGCTGAAGCCATTTTATACGATGGCATTCTTCATGCTGATGATGAGATAGCGGTAGCATCTTTTGATGAGCCTGTCGTCACTCGGATACGGGCCCTTGAGGAGATTCAGCCTCTTTCCTATCAGTTCAAACCAGTAAAGGAAGCCAGGGCTGCTGCGGGATTAAGAATGCAGCTTGTTTCCAAAGAGGAGATCCTTCCAGGCATGCCTTTCACTCTTTACAAAGGAAATAGTGGCCAGATTGCGAAAGAGTTTAAGAAAGAACTTGCCCAGATCATCCAGCTTGAGAAGGAAGGAATTATCATCAAGGCAGAATCTTTGGGAAGCCTCGAGGCTTTGTTGCATCTTCTCAAGATGGAGAACATTTCTGTCTCTAAGGCAGGAATAGGAAAGATCAATAAAGGCGATATTTCTGCTGCAAGGGCGCGTCTTGAAAAGGATATTACCCTCAGCGTGATCCTTGGCTTTAATGTTGATCTTGATGAAGAAGCCAAATCCATTCAAAGCGGAGTAAAAATTTTGTCGAATGATGTTATTTATCGCCTGATAGAAGACCTGAAAAAATGGCAAGAGGGGAAAAGAAAGGAGATTGATAAACAGAGAATGATGGGCATATCCTCGGTTGCGAAGATTGAGCTCCTTCCCAACTTTGTTTTCAGGAACAGCAAGCCTGCAGTTTTTGGCGTTCGTGTTCTTCTGGGAAGGCTAAAGCCAGATGCTAGGATGATCGATGAAAATAATGAAGAAATGGACAAAATTAAAAAGATTCAGCATGAAAATACTTCTTTGGAAGAAGCTACTGCCGGCATGGAGGTTGCTATTTCTCTGCCGAATACAACATTTGATCGGCAGTTAAAGGACAAAAAGTTTTTGTACACTGATGTAGGTGAGGCTGAGTTTAGGAAATTCAAGGATAACAAGGATCTTCTATCCTCTGACGAGCTTTCAGTTTTGCAGGAAATTGCGCAGATCAAGAGAAGATTTAAGATTGCGTGGGGGGTGTGATGAGCATCACTTTTTCAAGTTCTACGGGAAAGATCTCCCCGGAAGATACGACAGAAACAGGAGCTTTAGCTGAAGCATATTTTACAACTCACCAGGATCCTGATCAAATTCCTGTAAACGAGGAAAATAGAAGATGGATCTATGAACATATTCCTGAATGTTTAAATATTATCCGAGATGATGAAAAGATTGTTGGATTTAGTTTCATCTTACCTACATCTTATCAAATTATGGAAGCATTTCTTTCGAAGAAGATCAACGAAGCTAAGATGTTCGAAGAAGTGAAGAGTTCTTGGAGCAATACGTTTATAGATGCAATTTATCTCTGTTCAGCTGTAGTAGTGCCGGCATATCAAAGAAAAGGACTTGCCAGTCGGGCCATGACAGCATCGATTCGTCAATTCACGGAAAAAACAGGCATTAAACCTTCACTCTTTTATTGGAAATTTTCTGTTGCTGGTGAGAGGTTAGCTCTTCATGTTGCACAGAACTTAAAATTGGAATTAAGGCATCGGAAGCTTTAAAAGGCAATCTCTCTTTCTCGGAACATGCCCTTCAAAATAAATATTGGCCACCATGGAAAGACTTGGAAACTCGAAAGTTCCAGCGAAGCTCTTGTGGGAATGAAGCTTGGGGAGAATATTGACGGGAAAGATCTCTTGGCAGATCTTGGAGGATATGGGCTGGAGATTACTGGTGCAAGCGACAAGGCAGGCCTTCCTTCTAAAAAAGATGTTGAAGGAACTGCATTGCGTGGAGTTCTTCTCAAGAAAGGATGGGGAATGCATACCTCGAGGCCTAAGGGATTGCGAAGAAAAAAAACAGTGAGGGGAAATACTCTTAGCGGAGATGTTGTGCAGATTAATTTTAAGGTAATGAAAGAGGGCGGGAAGAAATTAGAGGAAATTTTTCCTGACCAGAATAAGCCAAAAGAAAAACCTGCTGAAGTGCCGGCTCAACCGAAAGCTTAGAATTCTGCCCGTTTTCTCTTAAAAAGTTCATACAGTCCTTCTCTTTCTTTCTCACTGACATGTTCAAAGTTGTCATAATGGAATCCCTGATCAAATGGGTATTGCTTTCGAATAGCTTCAGTTCGCCTGCGAATCAGATCAAGAGGTGTTCGCTGCGCAAATTTTATCTCAGTTCGTAGCTTTCCAAAGGTCGTACGTTCATACAATGCTTCTATTTCAGCAACTGAATATATCCTTTTTTCTCTTTCTGAGACATGGCGCGCAATTTCTTCAAGGCATTTTTCTACTGCTGCTCCATTTTGCTTCCCGATAAGCTCGTACATCGCTCCAACAATACGCAATTGATCCTCCCACTCTACATCTTTGGGTTTTCCACGCCAACGCTGTTCTTTTGCCATATTAAAACGAGGAGAAAGCATTATTTAAGAATAACTGTTCTGCATTCTTCTGCAATTTGAAGATGGGTTCTGTGCAGTTGAAAGATCCTCAAAAGATTTTAATACTATCCACTTATCTAGAGTTATGCAAGAATTACAGCTCGGAAAATATCAACATTACAAAGGTAAATTTTATGAAGTTATCGGGGTAGGAAGACATAGTGAAACATTGGAAGAATTAGTTATCTATCGCGCTCTTTATGATTCAAAAGAGTTTGGTAAAAACGCTATGTGGGCTAGACCAAAATCAATGTTTCTTGAAGAGGTAACTTTTGATGGAAAAGAAGTTCCTCGTTTTAAGTATGTTGAATAGTCAGGTTTTTTAAAGATTCCCTGTTCGATAGACAGTAAAGATAACTTGCAACAGCGCAGGGTAGAAGCATCTGATGAACATATTCTTCTTGCCCCAGATTAGGGCGTCATAAAAACCTTTAAAAGAGGCCTGTCTTTGAGTATGGCATGACTGAAAATAAGAATACTGTGGAAGAAGAAAACGTAGATGTAAAAAAGCTTCCCATGCTTAATGTCGGCATGGTTGGGCATATTGACCACGGCAAGACCACTCTCCTTTACAAGTTAAGTGGGAAATGGACAGATACGCATTCTGAAGAGTTAAAAAGAGGCATCACGATCAAGCTAGGATATGCTGAGACTGTTGTGAGGAATGACAACGGAGTTTATAACAACAAGCAGGGAAAACCTGTGCTTTATGCGAGCTTCATTGATGTGCCCGGGCATGAGATGCTCATGGCGACGATGCTTTCAGGAGCTGCGATGATTGATGTTGCGATCCTGGTGATAGCGGCAAACGAAGGAATTAAGCCCCAGACAAGAGAGCATCTGGTTGCTCTTCAGGCGAAAAAAATAAAGAATATCATCGTTGTTCAGAATAAGATAGATTTAGTTCCTCTGGAAGAGGCGAAGAAGAATTATCAGGAGATTAAAGAATTTTTGAAAGGCACTCTTGCAGAAGACGCTCCGATCATTCCTATTTCTGCGCAGCAGGAGATTAATCTGGACAAGATATTTGAGGCGCTTTGTGCCATGAAAATTCCTGAGAGAGACGTGAAGGGTGAGCCTTTTTTTATTGTTGCCAGAAGTTTTGATGTCAACAGGCCGGGAACTGCCATTCATCAGCTGAAAGGGGGAGTTTTAGGTGGCGCATTGAGAAGAGGGATATTAAAGGTCGGTGATGAGATAGAGATTAAGCCAGGGCTGCATGTTAAGAAAGAAAATCAGCTCATTTACGATACAGTGAAGACAAAAATTCTGTCGATTCATTTGGGAAATATTTCAATCAAAGAGGCGACACCGGGAGGCAGTTTGGCGATTGAAACTGAACTTGACCCCTTTTTGACGAAGGCTGATACCCTTGCAGGATGTTTGCTTGGGCTGAAGGGCAGATTGCCGGCTATTACAAGCACGATTAAATTAAAATTTAATCTTTTTAAAGAGGTGCTTGGAATACAGGAGAAAAGAAGTGTTTCTGCGGTTCATGCAGGAGAGCTTCTCCTTTTGAGTGTGAGCACTGCAATTACCATCGGAAATGTAATCCGGGCTAAAGGAAATGAAGCTGAAATTTCTTTGAGGATTCCTATTGTCCCTTTCAAGGGCGAGAATGTAGGCATTGCAAGAAATGTCGACGGCCATTGGAGATTAGTTGGGTTCGGCGAATTACTTTAGCGATGAGGAATATTCCAATCGTAGTCCTTCAGTTTGCCATCTCTTTCAGGATTCCAGAAAAAGGTTGCGTCATGGCCTTGGACTGAAATGCTTCTTGCGATAAGAATGCATTTTTCATCGAGATGAAGTTTTCTTATTTTATCTTTACTTTTAAGTGTTGGATCAAAAATAATAACATTGTTGCATAATTTTTTATAAAATTCTGCTTCTTTTCTGGAAGGCAAAGCAAAAGGATTCATCTCCATCGGAGTGAGATTATATTTTTTCCAAAAAGTTCCAGCGGTTGCAATATATGCTGCAATTGACTGAGGATAGAATGTGAAAACATCGCTTGCTTCTCGCTCCGCTTCCCATTTGTACCGGATGTTAAACTTGCTATGCATAGAGTCAATTTCAAAATCAGATCTTAAGCTCCAGATAATTGCTCTTCGTTCAGTATTTCCATTTACAGGAACATGCTCTAATCGGATTTTGTATCTGGGATTTTTTCTTGTTCTGGAGGGAACAGAGGAGAGTATGCTTGCACCTTCTACTCTTACGCGAGCTGCCTCATCATACGGATGAACTACTATTCCCCGTGTTCTATTTTCCGCATATCCGAAAATTCTCACTGCTTCTGGAAGCCAGACAAAGGGAACAACTCTTTTTCTTCGATCTTTCCCTTGCACCGGCCGGAAGGTATATCCTATAAAATTCACCTCTTCCTCCTTCATTCCTTCAAGTCTTGAAAAATCATGTGCCCGTATAGCAAGAGGAATTTCATTCTTGCGATAGGCTTCTTCTTGAGATTGAGGCTGCGAAAGAGCAATCATTTCGCCGTGTTTGTAGCATTTTCTGGAAGCTTCTGCACTCGTCGCAACATTGCTGAAAAATCTTCCAGGAGTAATTCTTACCCTTAATTCTATAGCTTCTTCATCGAGATTGAGATCAAGAATGCGCTTCACTAAACCCTTCTGCCGGGATACGTGCTGAATCCTGAGGCCTTTTATTTCCTCCAAGGCTCTTTCATTGAAAAATGATTTTCGATAAGAGGGCATTTTATAAGCGGTGAAAGAGGCTTTTAAAATCTTTCTT
>Ga0080064_1006489_pt1 | contig 12607 bp, 16 predicted proteins | sample Subgrocontami54m_FD_69260 | JGI IMG/M metagenome (GOLD analysis project Ga0080064, IMG submission 69260) | Subsurface groundwater microbial communities from S. Glens Falls, New York, USA - GMW46 contaminated, 5.4 m (SPADES assembly) (version 2) ...
CGGCCGTCGGCGGCAGGGCGGCGACATCGACAAAGGTGGCCAGGAGAGCATCGCGCGGCGCGGCCGCGATCGTTGAGGCGGCGGGTCCGCAGGCCATGCCCAGGCCGACCGCCACGAGCACCGCGATCCGACCAAGGCGCCCGCCTGGGACGACCATCGCGCAGGACCTCCTCGCCGCATCCTACTCCGGGCCGCCGATCGGTCAGCAACACGACCGACCGTCCTTTGTTAGCCTCCGATCGTGCCCCGTCGAACGGTCGCCCGGACCGTGGCCGCTTTGGCCATCTGCCTGCTGCTCGCCGGCTGTGGGCACACGGCCGCCGCTCCCTCCCCCACCCCAGCCGACTTCGCCGGCATCGTCGAGCGGCTGGCCAAGGTTGGGATCGCGGTCAAGAACGTCGTCTCCGGCGACGCCGGCTGCGCGGACCCGGTCCTCGCCCCGACGGCGATCGGCTTCGATGCCTCGGGTGTCGACCAGACCCGGCCGGTCCGAATCCGGGTCTACATCTTCCGCAACCACGCCGCCTGGGAGCGCCTCTCGGCGACGGTCGCGACGTGCGCCCGGTCGTACGTCACCGACGAGTCGACCTACGAGTCGCTGGCGCCATCGCCGTTCGTCGTCTCGGGCCAGGGTCCGTGGGCGCCAACGTTCGCGGCGGGCCTGGCCAGCGCGCTGACGGCGGCGGCCGGTGACGGGGGCTGACGCCCGCCCCAGCCGTCCCATGGCCACCCGGACCACCGGGTCAGGGCCAGCGGCGATCTCCCGGACGACCCTCCGGGCATGCCTTCCAATGCCTCGCCCCGACGGGCCAGCCGATCGGGCGCCGCCCTCGTCGGCCTGCTGGCCGCGGTCCTGCTGACCGGTTCAGCGCCGTCGTCGGTGACCGCCGGACCGAGCGCTCCGCCGGCGATCGCGCCGACCGCGACATCGGTTGTCCACGCGATCGAGGTCCTGTCCGACGGATCCAACCGGCGGGTGGTGGACTCGGCGGCGCTTCGAGGCGCCGCCCGGCTCCGGCCCACTGCGCGGACCGCGATCCCCACGGCGATTCGAAGCCAACCCACCGGCCCGAGCAAGCCGCGGGTGGCTCGAGCCGGTCATTCGGTTCCGCCGACGGCCTATCGCGGCCGAAGTCACGTCTGGAGCTCCGACTTCGGCCTCGACCGCTCGGTCAGGTGGTTCCCCTGCTCTCGTTCGACCCCGCCGGCAATGTCGGTCTATCGCTGGGGCTGCGCCGGAACCAACAACGTCTACCTGTTCGCCCATGCCGGCGGTCCGTTCGGTCGGCTCCACGACGTCTACGTCCGGGGCCACCTGCGACGGGGCATGACCGTCACCTATGCCGACGCCAGCGGGATCGTCCACCGCTACCTTGTGGCCTGGTGGAAGGTGGTCCTGCCGACCGACGGCGACTTCGCCTTCGCCGCCCAGTCGCGCCCGTCGATGACCCTCCAGACGTGCGTCGGGGCGGGCAGCAAGTACCGCCTGGTCGTCCGTCTCTACCGAGTCGACTGAAGACGCCCCCGGGCACGGGGATCTGAGCTTTCAGACGACCCGCAGTTCGAGGATCTTCCGGGCGATCACCAGCCGCTGGATCTGGCTCGTGCCCTCGCCGATCTCGGTCAGCTTGGCGTCGCGCAGGTAGCGCTCGACCTTGTACTCCTCGATGTAGCCGTAGCCGCCGTGAACCTGGATCGCCGCGTTGGTGGCCCGGGAGCTGACCTCGGATGCGAACAACTTGGCCTGGGCGGCAGCCAGGCTGTAGTCCCGACCCCGGTCCTTGAGCCACGCCGCCCGCCAGACCATCTGGCGCGCCGCCTCGATCTCGGTGGCCATGTCGGCGATCAGGAAGGCCACCCCCTGGAACGTCCCGATCGGTCGCCCGAACTGCTCGCGGGTCCGGGCGTACGGGACCGCGGCGTCGAGGGCGGCCTGGGCCAACCCGACGGCCAACGCGCCGATCGAGATCCGACCTCCATCGAGGATTCGCAGAAACGTCCGAAAGCCGGTACCACGTTCCCCGAGCATGTCCGCGGCCGGGACCCGGACGCCGTCGAAGATCAGCTCACCGGTCGCCGAGGCATGGAGCCCCATCTTCTCCTCGAGCCGGCCGATGCTGAATCCGGGTGCGTCGGCGACGACGATGAAGGCCGAGATCTCCGCCTCGCCGCCTTCGGTCGTGTTCGTCCGCGCGGTCACGATGTAGGTCCCGGCCTGGCCGGCGTTGGTGATGAACCGCTTGCCCCCGTCGATCACCCACGTCCCGCCCTCCGGGCCATCCTCGAGCCGGGCGGTGGTCCGCGTCCCGCCCGCGTCGGAGCCGGCCCCGGATTCGGTCAGGCCGTAGCCGCCGATCACCCGTCCGGAAGCCATCGGGACCAGGAAGCGGGCCTTCTGGTCTGCCGTCCCGACGAGGTGGAGCGGTCCGCAACCGAGGCTCGTGTGGGCCGCAACGATCAGCCCCAGCGATCCCCACACCCGGCCGATCTCCTCGATCGCGATCGCGTAGGCCAGCGTGTCGAGGCCGGCCCCGCCCTCGTCCTCGGGGATCGGGATGCCCAGCCAGCCCATCTCACCGAGGCGACGGACGATCTCCACCGGGAAGCGCCGGCCTCGTTCGTGCTCATCGATGATTGGGGCGACCTCGGCGAGCATGAACTGGCGGACCGTATCGCGGAGAAGGACGTGCTCCGGGCCCAGGTCGAGGTCCACGGAGGCAGCGTACAGCGCCCGGTCGGGCACGGTGCTAGCCTTCGGGCATGCCGGGTATCGAGCAGCCCCGCGAGCCCATCCTCGAGCAACGTCCCGAGGCTGGGCCCGGCCAGACCGGCCACCACGCGTCGCCGACCCTGCGCCGGGACATCGTGGTGCTCCTCCGCCAGGTCGGACCGAGCTCGCCGGACCAGCTTGCGGCAAAGCTCGGAGCGAGTCGGACCGGCGTCCTTCAGCAGCTCCGAGCCCTCGAGACCGCCCAGCTCGTGACGCGCCGGACCGAACGTCACGGGGTCGGCCGTCCGCGTCACCTGTACGACGTCACGGCAGATGCCCAGGACCTCTTCCCGTCGAATTACGACGGTCTCGCGGCGAGCCTCCTGGCGGCGATCGACGCGGTAGGTGGCGACCGGTTGATGGACGACGTGTTTGCCGCTCGGCGACGCCAGGCAGCCGGCCGGATGACCGAACGCCTGTCCGAAAGGCTGCCGGCCAGCGCATCGCTGGCCGACCGGGTCCGCGAGCTGGCAGCCATCCAGGATGAGCTGGGGTACCTGGCCCAACTCGAGATGGCCCCCGACGGGACGATCCGCATGATCGAGCACAATTGCGCCATTTTCGAGGTCGCTCTGGGTTCCGGTCGAGCCTGCCAGGCCGAGCTCGAGCTGTTCGGCGAGGTCCTCGGCGTGGAGGTCGTCCGCGACCGACACATCGCCAGCGGCGATCGCTGTTGCAGCTATCGCATGGGCCCCGGCGCCGAGCCGCGCCGGGACGCCTGACCGAATGGTGCGTCGGTGCACCACTCCTTACAATCCCGTTCTCGACAGCAGTCGTCCAGACCCCATACGATCGGGTCCGACCGGGGAGGGTCGCGCGTCCCTACCCGGTGACCGACGGCCTCGCGCCGTGAGCGATCGGGGGCGCACCCAAGTCGATGGGATCCAGCCTGGGAACCGCTGAGACCGTCCGGCACCCGGACGACGGTCCCGAGTTCCCCGACCGCCTCGAGACCCGGACGGTCGGCTATGACGTCCTCGGGGTCGGTCTGACCCTCACCTCGAACGTGCCCCAGGTGCTCGACCTCATCGACGCCACGTACGCCACATTCCGGGTTCCGGGCACCTCCAGATCCGACGCCATGCCAGCGGCCCCTGAGCGTCCGCAGGCGGCGGAGTTCCGCCTGATCGATACGGGCGATGACGGGTATCGGATCGAGTCACCGGTCGGTCGGTCGGCCCTCGTCCGCAGTCCCGGCGATGGCGCGATCGCCATCCTCGAGGCGATGGTCGGGGCCGTGGTCGCCGGACTCCATCGGCAGGGCCTCCTGGCCGTCCACGCCGGGGCCGTGTCTGGGCCCCGAGGCGCCGTGGTCGTCGCCGGGCGGAGCGGCCAGGGCAAATCCACCCTCGTCCTCGGCCTGGTCCGGCGGGGGTTCGGGCTGCTCTCCGACGAGCTCGCGATCCTCGACCCGAGCGATGGCCGCGTCCACCCCTATGGACGGGCGATCCACGTCCGTCCGGCGACCCTGGGACTGATCCCGGAGCTTGCCCCGATCGCCTCGCGTCCGCTGATCACCCTTGGTGGCGGCACCGAGTGGTCGGTGGCCCCGGCCGAGGCGGCCGGGCTGCTCGGGGGCCGACTCGGAGAGGCGCTGCCGTTGGCCGCCGTCGTCCTGCTCGACGGTCAACCCGATCCGGTCGCCCAGCCCCGACTCCGGGACGAGTTCCCGGCGGTGGCCGCGATCGAGCTGCTGCGCAGCACCTGGGCCGCATCGGCCGACTTCTCGGGCACGCTCGAGGCGGTCGGCGGGATGCTGGCCGGCGTTCCGTGCCTGCGCCTGACCGTCGGTCAGTTCGACGCGACCGTCGACGCCCTGGTCGCCCGCCTCGGATCGGCCGATGGCTGAGCCGACCCTGGACCCGCGGTCGATCGCCCTGCTCGGCCTGTACCGCTCCTACCGGCGGGATGGCACCGAGGCCTGGCTCGATACCCGCGGCACCAGCATGCGTCCCCTGGTCGGGCCGGGCAGCGCGATGCTCGTCGCGTTTGGCAGACAGCCAACCGGGCTCGGCGAGATCGTCGTGTTCGAGCAGGGCGATGGCATCGTCGCTCATCGGATCGTCGGGCAGCGCGTCGAAGACGGTCGCCAGCGGTTCATCGTCAAGGGCGACGCCGAGGCGTACTTCGATCGGCCGATCGGTCACGACGACATCCTCGGAGTCGTCCGTGGGATCCGTCGCGAGAGCGGCGGTCCGATCCAGCATCGCGGCGTCGACGGTCGCTCATCGCGCGCCATCGCCCGCGTCTCACGCTGGTGCGGCCGAGGCGCCCGGATCGCCCAGCGCGTCGCGATCCGCACACCGTCACCTATCCGAGGGGTCGCCCTTGGCGCGATCTCGACCCTCGCCCGGGTTCCAACCCGGCTGATATCGGCACCGATCACCCAGCAGCATGGTGCGGAAGGGAGGTGAATGCGTATGGAGTACGAGAGCCCCGAAATCATCGCGTCGTACGTGGAGGAGGAGTTGGCCGACGAGGCCGCTGTGTCCACCCATTACGGTCGCAAGTGCTGGTGGAATTAAGCCACCAGTGACCTGACGACCGCCGACGTTCGCGCCGTCGGTCGTCGCCCAGAGGTGAACCTTATGGACTACGAGAGCCCAGAGGTGATCGCCACCTACGTCGAGGACGAGCTCGTCGCCGAAGCTTCGGTGAGCACGACGTACGGCCAGGTGACACCGGTCTAGTAACGGATCCGGGACGGGGAGACTCCCCTCTTCCCGTCCTGGGACCACCAGGACTGATCCGTATCTGTTGGAGAACGCCATGGACTATGAGAGCCCAGAGATCCTGGCCACCTATTCGGAAGGTGAGCTTGTCGGCGAAGCCGCGGTGAGCACGCAATACGGCGTGCACGAGGTTCCGCTGCCGAACTAGTCGTGGAAGGTCCCGTCACCGGACGGGTGAAGGGCCTTCCGCTCGGCTCGGGCGTCATCGATGCCCGTGCCGGCGGAGGGCCCTTCAGATTCACGCCGACCCTCGACGATCGGAGCCCGTCGGTCCGGGCCCCGGGCGCGGCGGCGTCGCTTCCGGCGCTCAGCCCCGAGCTCCGGTGACCCGACACACCACCGAACGTCGCGTTTGCTCGACAGGCCCGCTACCGCCGCCGACAATCGGATGACCGAAAGTACCGGCGACGCTGTCCACGACGGGGCGATGGCCGAGAGAGGTGTGCACCGGATGACCATTGAGGACCGACCCCAGGCCGGCCCGATCGCCCGCTCCGACGTGACCCTCCAGCGCGTCGGGCGCGAAGCCATCCTCCACGATGCCCGGAACGGACAGGCTCACGTCATCAACGGTTCGGCCGCGCAACTCTGGGCGCTGTGCGACGGCCGCCCGTTCGGTGAGCTCGTGGTGGCCTTCGGGGCCCTGTACGGCCGCGACGCCGCCACGGTCCTCGAGGACGTCCAGCGGACGCTGGCCCGGTTCGAGGCGCTGGAGCTTCTGGCTTGAGCTCATCCCGCGTCCCGATCGACCTGACCCTTGGTGCCGACGGCCACGCATCGGTCGCCCGCTACCGGATCCAGGGCGTGACCCTGATCGTCCGCGCCGACGATCCGTCGGTCCTGGCCCGCGTCCACGAGACCTACGGCTGGTTCGCCGACGATCCGGCCGTCGTGGCCGATCCCGACGAGATGTCGAACGACCCAGCGATCGAGGTCGCCTATCGGGCCGCTCCGGACGGCGGGGCGACGATCGTCGACGCCAACGGGCGCACGGCCGTCCTGGCCGCCGACGACGAGCCGCTGGTGGCGCTCTTTGACGCGATCGTCAGCGGGTTGATCGGCGGGCTGTCCGCGGCGGGAATCCTGGCTATTCATGCCGGTGTCGTCGCCGTGAACGGTCGGGCGATCCTCATCGCCGGGCGCAGCGGCCGAGGCAAGACGACCCTGGTCCTGGGACTGCTCCGCCGCGGTCTCGAGCTGCTGTCCGACGAGCTCGCCCTCGTCGCAGCCGACGACCGAACGGTCCTGGCCTATCCCCGCGGGGTCCATCTCCGGCGCTCGGCCCTGGCCCTGTTCTCCGAGCTCGACTACCTGGCCGAGCAGCCGTCACACGCCCTCGGCGGAGGCAGCGAATGGTCGGTCGGTCCACTCGCCCTCCAGAGCGCCTTCGGTGCATCCGTGGCCCCCAGCGCCCGGATCGGTGCGGTGATCCTGCTTGATGGCGAACCGGCACCGGACGGTGAGCCTGAACTGGCGGGTGTTCCCGGCGCGGTGGCCGCGATCGAGCTCCTCCGCGGCACGCCGGCGGCGGCCTCGGACTTCGACGGCGTCCTGGCCCGGCTGCCCCGGATCGTCGCCGACGTCCCGTGCGCCCGCATTCGATCCGCCCGTCTCGAGCCGACCCTCGACACGATCCTGGCCTGGGCAATCGGCCCGGCGGGGCAACTCTCCGAGTCAGGTTGGTCATGACCACCTTCGACCCCTCGCATTCCCGGGCCGCGACCCGGTCAACCACGGCACTCATGCCCTGGCAGCGCCAGGAGACCTGTGCGGAAGGGAGGTGATCCCAGATGGACTACGAAAGCCCCGAGATCCTCGCCAGCTATGCTGAGGAGGAGCTCATCGAGGAGGCTGCCGTGAGTACCCACTACGGCCAGAAGCCAGACTTTACGAACTAGCCAATTGAGTTATCGACCCGTGGCGACGTCGACGATCCTGTCGGGCCGCCACGGGTCATCTGAAGCCATCATCCGAGGCCCATCGCCAAGCGTCATGACCTTCGCCATCGAGACCGCAGCCCTGTCGAAGCGCTTCCGGCCGTTGCGCTCGTATCGCGACCTGGTCGCTCCGTGGCGCCGCCGGGAGCGGCTGGCCGTCGACGAGGTGAGCCTGTCCATTCCACCGGGCCAGGTCTTCGGCCTGCTCGGCCAGAACGGAGCCGGCAAGACGACCTTGATCCGGATGCTCACGACCCTCCTGATCCCGACCTCGGGGACGGCCTTCGTCGGCGGGATCGACGTGTCCCGTGACCCACGCGCCGTGCGGGCCAAGATCGGCCTCGTCAGCGGCGACGAGCGGTCCTTCTACTGGCGCCTGACCGGGCGCCAGAACCTCGAGTTCTTCGCCGCCCTCCAGCATCTGCCGGCAGCCATCGCGCCGGGGCGGATCGCCGACCTGGCCGAGCGGCTGGCGATCTCCGAACACCTCGACCGGCCGTTCGGTCATCTCTCGACCGGACAGCGTCAGAAGCTGGCCATCGCTCGAGGGTTGATGAGCGATCCGGAGATCCTGTTCATGGACGAGCCGACCCGCTCGCTCGACCCGATCTCGGCGGTGGCCATCCGCGAGTTCGTAGCCGATCACATCGTCGGCGAGCTCGGCTCGACGGTCGTCCTGGCTACTCACTCGATGCCCGAGGCCGAGACGTTGTGCCGCCGCCTGGCGTTCATCCAGGATGGCCGGATCGTGGCCGAGGGGACCGTCGCCGAGCTGCGCCGGGCGATCGGCTACGGGATCCGCTGCGAGCTCCGGCTGGCCGCCGCGACCGGCACAGCTGGGGTCGACCTGGCCGGTCTGCCCGGGGTCCTCGCGGTTGCGCCGGCGAAGTCGCCGGTCGCGGGTGAGCCGCTGGTCGTCGAGCTGACCCTGGCGGCGGACGATGCCCTGGCCGCGATCCTGCGCGCCCTCGTCACGTCGGGCGCCGACGTCGTTGGCTGCGAGACCCATGACCTGTCGCTCGAGGAGATCTACGTCCACACCCTGGCGCCGGGCGCCGCCCCGACCCCGAGCCTGATCAGCCAGGCGGTCGCCCGATGACCGCGCTCACCGCGCCGCGCAACCCGCTCGCGGCGGTGGCGGCTGCGGCTCGTGTCCCGATCGCGTTCTTCCGCCGGGACCGACTGATCGAGACGAGCTATCGGGCCGGGCTCATCCTCCGCCTCGGGAGCTCGATCGTCACGGTTGCCGTGTTCTTCTTCATCAGCCACTCGTTCGGCGCCGCCGCCGCGTCGCAGATCGGCCAGTACGGCGGCGACTACTTTGCCTTCGTCCTGGTCGGCGTGGCGATGACCGAGTTCCTCGGCGAGAGCGTCGGCGGGATCGGTGGCGGCCTGCGCGAGAGCCAGACCACGGGAACGCTCGAACTGATGCTTCTCAGCCCATCGCGGCTGCCGGTCCTGCTGACGTCGTCAGCGCTGTGGCTGCAGGCCTCGGCCACGCTCGGGGCGGGGACGTACCTCGTGGCCGGCGCCCTGCTCGGGGCCGATTTCTCGCACGCCGACCTGCTGACCACGGCCAGCGCCCTGGTCCTGGCAATGATCGGCTTCACCGGGCTTGGACTGCTCGCCGGCGGGGTGGTCATCGTGATCAAGCGCGGCAACCCGGTTGGCTGGCTGATCCGTGGGGCGTCGATCGTCCTAGGCGGCGTGTTCTACCCGACCGAAGTGCTGCCGCCGGCCCTCCAGGTACTCGGCGCGGCGCTCCCGATGACCCACGCCCTGACCGTCCTGCGCGGCTCGATCCTGCTCGGCAAGGGTATCGGCGACATGCTTCCGTCGTTCCTGGCCCTGCTCGTCCTCAGCGTGGGCTACCTGGTCGCGGGTCTGCTCGTGTGCGCCGCGGCGATCCGCTACGCCCGGACCGACGGCAGCCTGGCCCAGTACTGACCGCCTGACCAATGCGCCAACTGACCGACTTCGACCCCGAGGTCCAGGCCCTCTGCCTGGGATCCCGGACGCGACTCGACGTGGCCGCGACCTCCGCCCTCGGACGGCTCGTGGCCGACGGACTCGATTGGGATCGGATGTGGGACCTGGGCGACCGCCACGATGTCCTGCCCCTGCTGTCCGAATCGTTTCCGGCTGCCGCCGGCGAGACCGTCCCGAGCGATTGGTTGTCGCGGGCAACCCGCCGACGCCACGTCACCCTGTATCGGAACGGGCGAATGGCCGAGGTCCTCCAACACGCGCTCGACGGTCTGGCCGCCGCGGACGTCCCGGTCATCCCGGTCAAGGGTCTGGTCCTGGCCGATGAGCTGTACGGCCGCCTGGACGCCCGCGGGGCGGCGGATCTCGACATCCTCGTCCGATCGGCCGATCTGGCGGCGGCCCGGGTGGTGCTGGCCGAGCAGGGCTACGCGCAGCACGAGCCGACCTTTGCCACGCTCACCCACGAGTTCCACGACCCGCCCTACCTGGTCGGATCGGGCACCGAGCAGGTCCGGCTGGAGCTCCACCGCGACCTGTGGGCGGACCGCTTCTTCCGGTCCGATATCGATGGGCTGTGGGCCCGGGCGCGGACCGGAACCTTCCTCGACCACCCGACCCGGCTCCTGGCTCTCGAGGACACCCTGATCCACCTCGCCATCCACCGCAGCCGCTCGCCGCTCAAGCTGCGCTGGAACTGCGACATCGCCGAACTCGTCCGCCGGCACGGCTCGGTGCTCGACTGGGAAGCCGTCGCCGACCGCGCCGACCGGGTCGGAGCGCGAACGGCGACCTGGATCGTCCTCTCGATCGCCGACCGGTTCCTCGGCGCCAGCCCGCCCCCCGGAACGCTCGAGCGGTTCCGGGTCGGAGCGGCCAAGCAGGCGCTTCTCGAGCGGACCTGCGGGGCCGACGCGACCCTCGGCACAGCACCGTCGCGGGAGGCGGATCGGACGCCCCATCTCACCCTTCGGGTGTTCGAGCAGGACGGTGCGGGCCAGATCGCCCGGGCACTCGGTTCGAGCCTCCGTCGGTCGACCCGCCGGATCCTCCACGATTCGGGGGTCCACCGGGTCGGTCACGACCACGCCTGAACCGGACTGAACCCGCCCTCGAGGACGCCGGTCAGGCTTCCTCGCGCTCCACGACCCCGCGCGAAGCGGGTTCCCGGACCGGCGCGGGTACGTCCGAGACATTGGGCACGAACGAGGCCGCGAGCGACGTCTCGGCCACCCGGAGCTGGTCCTCCGGCGACAGGATCCCGAGCCGGCCGAGGGTCGCCAGCTCGTCGCGGATGTAGGTCTTGAGCATCTCCGGCCCGTCGGTGTTGATCGTGAACCGGACCCCTGTCCGGCGGAACTGGTCGAAGATCCAGCGGAACTCGTCCCAGCCAGAGACGACCCGGGTGTTGAGGTTCGAGGTCGGGCAGATCTCGAGGACGATCCCTCGATCGGCCAGCATCGCCATCGCCCGGGGGTCGTAAGCGGCCTTGACGCCGTGGCCGATCCGATCCGGCTCGAGCAGCTCGATGACCCGGGCGACCTCGTCGACCGGTCCGGATTCGCCGGTGTGGACGGTCAGACCCAGGCCGAACTGGCGAGCCCGCCGGAACAAGCGCCGGTAGTCGGCAACCCGGAAGGTCGGCGACTCCGGGCCCGCGATGTCGATCCCGACGACCCCCCGATCGCGCCACGCGATCGCCTTCTCGACCAGGATCTCGTTGAGCTCGTACGGGAACGCTCGATCGAGGCAGAACAGCAGGCCGGGCTTGACCGGATACTCGAGGGTCGCCCGATCCATCCCCCGCAGGGCGGCGGCGATGATGTGATCGAGATCCTGCTCACCGCCCCGGTTGCGCTTCATCGGATTGAAACGCAACTCGGTGGTGGTCACGTTGTTCTTGCGGTAGGCCCCGCCGACGACCTCGTAGACGGCGCGCTCTACGGCCAGCGGGCTGGACTGGATCTGCTCGGTCCAATGGAACAGCTCGAGGTAGCCGTCGAAGCTGTGCGCTCGGCGCGAGGAAACGGTGATCAGATCGCGGAACTCCCAGTAGTCCTTGGTCGGGAGCTTGATCCCCTGGGCGTGGGCGATCCCCCACATGATCGCCGGGGTGACGGCGCCGCCGAGGTGGCAGTGGAGCTCGGCGAGGGGGACCTTCCGGGGCAGCTGTGCCATCGATCCAGCATAGCGTCCGCGGCGCCGTCCCTGGCCCGGCCCGAGCCGGGGATCAGCCCGCCAGGGTGTCCGGGATGACCCGTCCATCGGCGTCGAGGGTGGCCTGGCGGCGGAGTCGCTTGAGCTCGGCGCCGGGGACCTGGTCGCGGGCGTGGTAGCTCGAGCGGACGAGCGGCCCCGACTCGACGTGCTTGAAGCCGAGGCCGAGCGCCTCGACCTTCATCTCGGCGAACTCGTCCGGGTGGTAGTAGCGCTCGAGCGGCAGGTGGGCGAGGCTCGGCCGGAGGTACTGGCCGATCGTCAGGATGTCGACGTCGGCGGTCCGGAGGGCCGCGAATGCCTCGCTCAACTCGACCCGGGTCTCGCCAAGGCCGACCATCAGGCTCGACTTGGTGTGAACCGGGTAGCCGATCTCGGCGGCCATCTCCTTGGCCCGGCTGAGGACGAACAGGCTGCGCTCCCAGCGGGCCCGCTTGCGGACCGGCTTCTGGAGTCGGCGGACCGTCTCGAGGTTGTGGTTGAGGATGTCCGGGCGGGCGTCCATGACCGTCCGAAGTCGATCGTCGGAGCCGTCGAAGTCGGGGATCAGGACCTCGACACCCATCCCGGGACAGGCGTCGTGGAGTCGTTCGATGGTCTCGGCGAAGATCCGCGATCCACCATCGGGCAGGTCGTCCCGAGCGACGCTGGTGACGACCACATGCTCGAGACCGAGCTGGGCGACCGCCTCGGCGACCCGGCGCGGCTCATCGTCGTCGAACCAGGTCGGTCGACCGGTCTTGACCGCGCAGAACCCGCAGGCGCGGGTGCACGTGTCACCCAGGATCATGATCGTGGCCGTCCGCATGTCCCAGCACTCCCCGATGTTCGGGCAGAGGGCTTCCTCGCAGACGGTGTTCAGGCTCAGGCCCCGGAGCAGGCCCTTGAGCTCGTGGTAGTTGTCGCCGGCCGGGATCCGGGCCCGGATCCAGTCGGGATGACGACGGAGTGGCTGCGATCCATCG
>Ga0080064_1006491_pt1 | contig 12606 bp, 11 predicted proteins | sample Subgrocontami54m_FD_69260 | JGI IMG/M metagenome (GOLD analysis project Ga0080064, IMG submission 69260) | Subsurface groundwater microbial communities from S. Glens Falls, New York, USA - GMW46 contaminated, 5.4 m (SPADES assembly) (version 2) ...
CCGATCAGGTTCGTGCGATGAATCCGCTCGTAGCTCTCCGCGATGGCCGCTTTGACGCCGAGGAGCCGCGGTCCTTTCGCCGCCCAGTCCCGTGAAGAGCCCGAGCCGTACTCCTTGCCCGCGATGATGAGAAGCGGAACACCCTCTTTCTGGTACTCAATCGAGGCGTCGTAGATAGAGCTCTTTTTCTTATCGGGGAGGTGCAGGGTAAAACCCCCTTCGACGCCGGGGACGAGCTGATTCTTCAGGCGGACATTGGCAAATGTCCCCCGGACCATCACTTCGTGGTTCCCGCGCCGCGCGCCGTAGGAATTGAAGTCTTTGGGCTCCACGCCGTGCTCCATGAGATAGCGCGCCGCCGGGCCGTCCCGCTCGATCGAGCCCGCGGGCGAGATGTGGTCGGTCGTGATCGAGTCTCCCAGGAGCGCCAGCGCGCGGGCGCCCGCGATGTCCCGGGGCGCCGGAGGCTTCAACGGCATATCGATAAAGTAAGGGGGTTGCCGGATGTAGGTGGAAGCCGGATCCCACCCGAAGAGTTCTCCCTCCGGGACCGGTAGATTTTTCCACCCTTCGTCGCCCTCGAAGACATGGCTGTACTGTTTCCGGAACATATCGGACTTGACCGACGAGCGGATCGCGTCGCGGACCTCTTCCGGCGCGGGCCAGATCTCTTTCAGGTAAACCGGCTTTCCTTGAGAATCTTTCCCGATCGGGTCGCGCTGGAGATCGACGTCCATACTGCCCGCCAACGCATAGGCGACGACGAGAGGCGGCGAGGCGAGATAGTTGGCTTTGACTTGCGGGTGGATTCTCCCTTCGAAGTTCCGGTTGCCGGAGAGGACCGCCACCGCCACGAGGTCTCCCTTGTCGATCGCTGCCGAGACCGGCTCGGGGAGAGGGCCGCTGTTGCCGATGCACGTGGTGCAGCCATAACCGACCAGATAAAAGCCCGCCTTTTCCAGGTAGCTCAATAGCCCGGTCTCTTGCAGATAATCGGTCACGACCTTGGAGCCCGGCGCCAGGCTGGTCTTGACCCAGGGTTTGGCCTTGAGACCTCGCTCCACCGCCTTCTTCGCCAGGAGTCCCGCGCCGATCATCACCGAGGGATTGGAGGTATTGGTGCAGCTCGTAATCGCGGCGATCACGACCGAACCATGGGTAAGATCGAAGCGGTCGCCGTTCTTCTGAACGGCCACGGTGCGCGCCGGATCGCTTTTGCCGGCGAGGGCCGGAAGCGCGTCGTGGAAGGCCTGCTTCGCCTGGGCGAGCGGGACGCGGTCTTGAGGCCGCTTGGGACCGGCGAGAGAGGGCTCGATAGTAGCCAGATCGAGCTCGAGCGTATCGGTAAAAACCGGATCCGGAGTCGAGTCCGTGCGGAAGAGCCCCTGCTCTTTCGAGTAGGCCTCTACGAGTCGAATCAGCTCGGGATCTCGCGCGGTCAGCCTCAAATAGTTGAGAGTCTCATCGTCGACCGGAAAGAAACCGATCGTCGCCCCGTACTCCGGCGACATATTTGCGATCGTCGCCCGGTCGGCCAGGCCCAGAGCGGAAATGCCCGGGCCGTAGAATTCCACGAATTTTTCCACCACGCCCTTCTTGCGCAGCATCTGCGTCACCGTGAGCACCAGATCCGTGGCGGTCGCCCCCTCCGGCAGCCGGCCGTGAAGCTTGAACCCGATCACCTCCGGGATCAGCATGATGAGCGGCTGGCCCAACATCGCCGCCTCCGCCTCGATGCCGCCCACTCCCCAGCCCACCACCCCAAGGCCGTTCACCATAGGAGTATGAGAGTCGGTTCCGACGACCGTGTCGGGATAGGCCGCCGGCCCTTGGGGCCCGTCGCCTCTGAAGATGACCTGGGCGAGGTACTCGAGATTGATCTGGTGGACGATGCCGGTGTCCGGCGGAACGACCCGGAAGTTTCTAAAGCCTTTTTGCCCCCAGCGAAGAAACGCGTAGCGCTCCAGGTTGCGCTCCAGTTCGAGACGGGCATTGAAGTGAAACGCGGCCCGCGAGCCGAAGTCATCCACCTGGACCGAATGATCGATCACCAGGTCCACCGGCTGAAGCGGGTTGATCCGTTTGGGATCTCCCCCCATCCGCTTCATCGCCTCCCGCATCGCCGCGAGATCGACCACGGCGGGAACTCCGGTGAAGTCCTGCAGGAGAACGCGCGCCGGCATGAACGCGATCTCTTTATCGCTCTTGACGCGGGGGTTCCAGCCGGCCAGGGCCTCGATGTCGCGGCGGCTCACGAGGCGGCCATCCTCGTGGCGGAGAAGATTTTCCAGCAGGACCTTGAGCGATACCGGGAGGCGCGAGATTCCTTTCAAACCTGCCGCTTCGAGCCGCTCCAGGCGGTATATATGGTAGGACTGATTTCCCGCTTTAAAAGACGATGCGGCGGCGAAACTGTCGGGGTGATTTTCTGCCATGAAGATATCTTTCGAGAACGTCTGATTGTTTCTTATCGGAATTAGCCGTTTATTTCAAAGGGAGCCTGAGTCCATTTTTACTTTTGCCTTTTTACTTTTCTCTTCCCACGAACCTGCAGCCCCAGAGAGTGAGAAAAAAAGCGGCAATGATGAACAGCGGCCCAACGATAAAAAGGTTCCTGACCCCCGTGAAGGAGGCGACCCATCCACCGAGGCTCGGACCGAGAATGGCTCCGAGGTCGCCGGCCGCGTTGAAAAGGCCGGAGGGAATGCGCGCCGCCAAAGCGAGAATCGGCCCCATCGAGGCCAACGTGCCGATCGCGGAGACCGAATATCTCAGATGGTCGAGAAACGGCGGGAAGATCATCCCGATCGCAGCGTGGTGGGCCGAGACGGCCATGAGAGGAATACAGAGCTTGAGTGTGCTTGGCTTCACCGGTTGAGCCGTCAAAGTATCCGCCGGATCGTGCCGGTGTCAATCACGGCTTGGTCCGGCTTGACACCCTCCCAGGCTTTCGACTAGCGTCACCACGAATACGAGCGCCGCGTAACGAAACGAGGGGATCACAGAGAGCAGGAAAGAAAGGGCGGCTCCCATGGCAACAAAGGATAACAGCTTTTCCGGGGCGATCGATATTCACCATCATTATGTGCCTCCGGCAGTCATCGAGGAGGCACGAAAGCACAGCGCGGCCTTGGGGGTCGAGATCTCTCAGAATAAAGATGGAGAGATTGGGATGGCGTTCGCCGGAGGTCCGGCACATATGCTCCATCCCGATCTGATGGAAGCCGAGGAGCGGCGCTTCGGCATGATGGAGCGGGGAAAGATCGCCGTCGCGGCCGCCGCGCCCAACACGACAAGTCTCGGTTACCGCCTCGACGGAGCACGAGGAGAGACCTGGTGTCGCCTTTACAACGAGGGTTTCCGGCATCTCATCGCCCAACACCCCGGCCGTTTTTCACCGCTCGCGGCCGCGCCGCTGCAGGATCCCCGCCGTGCCGCCGCAGTCCTAGAGCACGCGGTCATGGAGCTCAAGCTATCGGGTGTCATGATCGGCTCCAACGTGAACGGTCGGTACTACAACACGAACGACTTCGATCCGTTTTGGGATAAGGCCCAGGAGCTCGATGTCCTCGTGTTCATGCACCCTGAAGACGTGGCAGGGTCGGAACGGATGGGACCCTACGGGCTCAGGCTGATCTGCGGCAATCCCGCGGACAGCGCCCTGTCGCTCGGTTTTCTCACCTACAGCGGCGTTTTCGACCGCTTCCCGAATCTCAAACTCTGCGTCTTCCACGGTGGGGGATTTTTTCCCTATCACTTGGGGCGCTTTGACCAGGGCTTCGCGGTCCGCGGCGGCTCGCGCGCAGCCCAAGCCGGCGCGCCGCCCAGCGCTTATCTCAAAAACCTCTACTTCGACACTCTCGTTTATCGGACGGACACCCTGGATTACCTGAGCCGGCTCGCGGGAACGGATCATCTCATGGTCGGCACTGACTATCCTTATGAGTTGGGAGATTGGATGGCGGTGGAAAAAGTTCTGGCCCTGAACCGTCCCGAGAGCGAAAAGGAGGCGATCCTTCACGGAAACGCTAGGAGGCTGCTCAAACTCTGAGCGCTGAGATCAAGCCGTCCTACGGCCGCGACAGCGGATCTAGGCTGGTATTCCCAGTCCCGTTTGGTTATACAAATATGAATGAACTCCTCGGAAAATATCCGCTGGGTTACCGCGGCCAATCCGGGATACATGACGCTGGAGGGCACCAACCAGTATCTCCTCGGCAAAGACGAGATCACCGTGATCGACGTCGCGCTGGAATCTCCGTCGAATATCAACGCGATCCTGGAAGAGGCGGAGGCGATGGGCGGGAAAAAGATCGAGAAGATTCTCTTGACCCACATCCATGGGGACCACACCGGGGGGGCGATGGCCCTCAGGAAGAGATCCGGGGCCAAAATTGGAATCTACCGCGGCCGCACGGGCTATTTAGGCGACGAGGACTTCGTCTATGGTGACGGGGAGACAATCCCGTACGATGGCGGGAAGCTGCTGGTAGTCCATACCCCGGGCCACGAATCGGGCCACTGCTGCTTTCACGAACCGGAGGGGGAGATCCTCTTCACCGGGGATCATATCCTCGGCCGGGGGACGACGGTGATTCCGCCGGGCGATGGAGACAATATGACGCTCTACCTTCAATCGCTCGAGAAGCTCGTCCCTCTCAAGATGCGCCGGATGTTCCCGGGCCATGGCCCGGCCATTGAAGATCCCTACGGCAAGGTCAAGGAATATATCGAGCATCGAAAAGGGCGCGAGCAGGAGATCCTGGGCGCCCTAAAAGACGGCCTCCACACGATCGCGGCGATCACGGGCAGGATCTATGCCGGCCATCCGCCCGCCCTGCTATCCCCCGCTCAGCGTTCGGTCGAGGCGCACCTGATCAAGCTCATGAGTGAAGGACGCGTGCGCCAGGCCGGATATCAGTACTTCATCCGTTGAGATCCGCCTTTCATTTCTCCATGATGACGACCGATATTCCACGCTGGGCCAGGACTTGGGCATGGGCCTCGGCGGCGCGGCGGTCGGAGAAGGAACCGACCTGAACGCGGTAGTAAATCCCTTCCTTACCCCGAAGCGAAATAATGTCCACGGGGAAGACCCGCGAATCCATTTGCGACAGTTTTGTTTTGAGCCTTTGGGCGTTCCGGATATCGGTGAAAGAGCCGGCCTGGAGAGTATAGATCAACCGTTCCGGGATTCGGGCGATCTTCCCCTCACCGTCCTGGATCACCTCCAGACGCACCGGAATGGTCCCGGAACCGACCATCCCCAGAGTCTGGGCCGCGGCATAAGAAAGGTCGATCACGCGCCCCTTCACGAAGGGTCCGCGGTCATTGACCGTAACCTCGGTGGAGGAACCGTTCTGCAGATTCGTCACCATCACCCGAGTCCCCAGAGGCAAAGTCTGATGTGCGGCGGTGAGGTCATGCTGGTCGTAGACGGAGCCGCTGGCGGTCAGCCGGCCGTGGAAACCGGGCCCGTACCAGGAAGCGATTCCCACCTGGGAAGGGCCCCTCACGGGCGGCAGATCGGCTGGCGGCCTCACGGAGGGAGACAAGGAACAGGCGGAAAGGAAGAGAAAAATAACCGGGGATGTCCGGCGAACAAGACCCATCATTCCCAGCCAAGGCGTCTCATTCAGAAAAAAGATCGAGAGCGGTGTCAGTGATTGAAAACAGCAATAATAACGCTACCCCGTCTGATCCTACGTGTCAATCACAGGCGCGGCCCTGATCCGTCGATAAGGGGCGCTTGCTGCGTTGTCGCTTCGGGCTCGCATCCTCACGTACTGCCTCGTACGCTCCGGTGCGATCCCTCGCTCCGCCTTGCACCCGCCGCCTTCTCGACGGCCAGGGTTTCCAAGGTGTTGCAAGTTTACCAACGGAACAGGCGCGGAACTCTGCCTTGACAGCCCTGGACTAAATTGGTAGAAAACGAGACTTGTGCGGTGTTTAAAGGCGACGCCGCAAGGGGGGGTTGAGTTGGAAAGAGAAGACGACTTGTTGAACAGCAGGGATGTGGCGAAGATTTTGGACCTGAGCCCCGATACGGTGAACGAATTCGCCCGAAAAAACATTCTGCCTGCCTTCAAAAAAGGAAAGCAGTGGCGGTTCCGTAAAAGGGATATCTATTCCTTCAACAAAAAAAACCTCCGTGGAATCCAGGCCGCTTGACCTTGCCTGGTCGGATTGGGATCGAAACATGCCTGAGGCAGAAGCGCACGAAAGCAAGCTTTATTCGGAGTTTTCTACCCTTTACGATCTGACCTTCGGCAAGATATTTTATTCCCGTCTTCGGCACGTCATCAATTCCCTGAAAATTCCCTACGGCGCCCGCGTGTTGGAAGTCGGGGTGGGAACCGGCACCTCCTTCCCTGCCTATCCCACGCACTGCAGCGTGACCGGCATCGATCTCGCGCCCAGCATGCTGGCGCGCGCGAGAGAGAAAATTCGGGCGAACGGCTGGAATCACCTGCAGGTGCGGGAGATGGATGCCCTCAATCTCGAGTTTCCGGACAACAGCTTCGACTACGTTATGGCCTTCCATGTCGTCACCGTCGTCCCGGATCCCGTCCGCATGATGCTGGAGGCCCGGAGGGTTTGCCGGCCGGGCGGGAAGATCGTGGTGGTCAATCACTTCACCAGCCAAAATCCCCTGTTCGGCTTCGTCACCGAGACCCTGGACCCGCTCACCCGCAGGCTCGGATGGCGCACCAACCTAAGGTTGAAGCCGTTTATCGAGTCGACCGACCTCAACGTGGAAACTCTTTACAAAATCTCCAAACTTTCTCTCTATACGGTCTTGGTGGGACAAAATCACAAAAACGGCCACCGGGCAGGTCACTTCATCTCCTAGCAGGTTCCTGAAAAACTCAATTTTCAGTCCGGTCCATAATCCGTTGGTAAGCTCGTAACACTTTGGAAACCCTGGCCGTCGAGAAGGCGGCGGGTGCAAGGCGGAGCGAGGGATCGCACCGGAGCGTACGAGCGCAGTACGTGAGGATGCGAGCCCGAAGTGACAACGCCGCAAGTGCCCCTTATCGACGGATCAGGGTCCGGTCGAAAAGAGGCGGGCAGGGCTCAGGCATTCTTGAGGGCAATCCCCTCGATCACGTTGGCGACGTCTTCGCATTTGTCAACCGCGTTCTCCATGGTTTCGTAGATCTCCTTCCACTTGATCACCTCCAGAGGATCGCTACCGGGCTCGAAGAGCTTTGCTACCGCCGCCCGGCAGATATAGTCCCCTTCATTCTCCAGACGATTGATCTCGCGACAGTTTTTCATCACCGTATCCACGCCCTGGAGCCGGCGCAACTTGTTGACGGCCACTTCCAGCTCCCGCACCGCCTTGACCAGGACCCCCGCCAGGAGAACGGCCTCTTCAGTGGTCGCGGTGATCTTGAAGAGGCTGAGACGCTCGGCGCACGCTTCGATGTAGTCCAGGACGTCGTCCAGGGAAGTGATCAGATTATGAATATCCTCCCGGTCCAAAGGGGTGACAAAGGTTCGATTGAGCATTTCGATCGTGTCATGGGTGACCTGATCGCCTTCATGCTCCACGTCTTTGATAGCCTTCGCCTTCAGGGAGACATTCCTGAAGTCGCGGAGCAAGGCCTCGAGCTGCTGGGCTCCCTCGGCGACTTTTTTGACGCTCGTTTCAAAAAGGTCGAAAAATCTTTCATCCCGCGGCAGAAATCGCATGGGTTTTACCAGCCTCCCTATTCCATTTCGCTCAAGGAACTCCGGGCCCCTGTCGGTCTTTCTTCGACAGGTCCTGCTTTTCGTCCTCCTCCGGCTTTTCCGGCTCTTCCCCGCTGATCGCTTTTTTAAAATCGCGAATGGCCTTGCCCAAACCGCTTCCGATCTGAGGCAACTTCCCGGGACCGAAGATGATCAGGGCGATGACCAGAATGATGACCAGCTCTTGAATTCCTAACCCGAACATAAAACCTCCTCGGGGTCCGGCGCCAATTTCTCTCTCACGCGCCTGCCATGTCCTCGCGCCCGTTCGTTCCAGAACATAGCAGATATTAGCGGCGGTTGGAAAGCCGCCTCACGGGAAAAAAAGATTGCAAATTCACTCCACAACGGCTAAGACAAACCCATCTTTCTCGTGTCCCATGAAAAGCCCCGCCTTCAACCCCGAGAGCGTGCGCGAGGTGCTTCGCACCGGCACGCCGGACCGCGTCTTGAGACTGATCGGCAAGGCCCATCCGGCCGACATCGCGCTGCTCTTCAAAGACCTGGAGCCCCATGAAATACGCCTGCTCTTCGACATCCTTTTTTCCGTCCGCCGGGCGGACAAGGCCCTGAAGGAGCTCCCCCCGGATCTCCTGCCCGATATCCTCAGTTCGATCGACGACGAAAAGATCGCCCGCGTCATCGGCCGCGCCGACCCCGACGACGCGGTGGCGTTCACCGAGAGTTTGCCGGAGGAGCGGCGGGAGGCCGTCCTCGCCCTGGTGGACCCCGAGCGAAGGCGAAGCGTCCAGAAACTGACGAGTTATCCCGAGGGAACGGTGGGACGCATCATGACCACCGACTATCTGGCCCTCTCCCCCCAGACCACCGCGCAGGGGGCGATCGACAAAATCCGGGAGCGGGGGGAACTGGAAACTTTCTTTTACCTCTACATCGTCGACGACCAGGGCCGGTTGATCGGCGTCGTCCCGATCCGCAATCTGGTGATCGCGCCGCCCCAGCGCACCCTGGCCGAGATTATGATTACCGAACCTTTGCGGGCCGAGGCTACGATGGACCAGGAGGAGGCCGCGCGCCTGGTTTCTAAATACGAGCTCCTGGCCCTGCCGATCGTGGACCACGATGGACGGCTCCTGGGCATGATCACCATGGACGATGTCCTCGATATCATCGACCAGGAGAGCACGGAGGATATGTACAAGATGGCGGGTCTCGCAGGGTCGGACCGGGTCTTTACTCCCGCGCTCCGCTCGGTGAAGCTCCGCCTGCCCTGGACGCTGATCAACCTCCTGACGGCAAGCCTGGCCGCCTCCGTGATAGCGTTTTTCGAAGGAACCATCGAGCGTATGGTGGTCCTTGTCACCTTTATGCCTATCATCGCGGGCGTGGGCGGAAACGCCGGCCTGCAGACCATGACCGTCATGGTCCGGGGGATCGCTCTCGGGGAGATGGAGTTCTCCTCCGCCTGGCGCGCGATTGTCAAAGAGGTCTGCGTCAACTTATGCCTCGCCGTCACGGCCGGGGGGCTCGTGGCGCTCCTGGTGACCCTTTTGTGGCATGGGAATCCGGTCCTGGGATTGGTGGTCGCGCTCGCTATGATCGTCAATATCGGGTTGGTGGCGGGACTGGCGGGGACCGTGATTCCCCTCACCTTGAAATGGCTCAATTTCGACCCGGCCATCGGCTCGGGAATTATCATCACGGCCCTGAATGATGCCTTCGGTTTTCTTTCTTTTCTGGGGCTGGCGACGCTTCTCTTGAATTACCTCATCTGACCGATCCTTCGATAAGGGGCGTAAAGGCCGGGGTTTCCAACCGGGTGCGAATTTATCTACGGTTTACGGATCTGACTTTCCAGAGCGGGGCTTACGGAAGGCCTCGGGCCCTTCCGCAGCACGAAGACGAGCCCGCCGATCAGGCTATCCAAAACGACAATGGCAAACCACAACAGCCCGAAGGCGACCGCTTTTTCGGATCCCACATCGACCCGTTGAAGCAAAAAAAGATAGCTGCCTTCCCGGAGGCCGATGCCGTTGAAGCTCACGGGCAGGGCGCTGAAGGTTCCGACCAGAGGGTAAAGAATAAAGCAAAACGACCAGGGAAGATCCAGACCCAAGGCCTGGCCCAGCAGTCTTTGGAGCCCGGCCTGAATGAAGTGGACCGCCGTTGAAAGCAGGAACGTTTGCGCCACTATCGCCGGGCTTCTCCGGTAAATCTCCACGGCCTGCTTTAAGCCGCTCCTGAACGGGTCCCCTTCCCGCCTGAGAAAACGGCCAAGAAACGGAATTCCTACAACGAGCAACCCGCATCCCGCGGCCATGGCATAGGTCACGTAGTAAATCATGGGGGGGAGGTCATAGCCGGGAAAAAGCAGAAGGGCCGCGGCGCCGATCCAAACCAAAACCACCATTCCGACGGCGCGGTCCGCCAGGACGGAGATCACGGCAGAGACGGTCGAGGCCGTCCGCCTTCCTTCCGGGCCGGCTCCGCCATCCCGGGCCAGATAAAAAACCCGGCTCACGTCCCCGCCGATCGTGCTCGGCGCGAAGAGGTTGAAAAACATGCCGATGAAGTAAAAAGAGAAAAATTCCCCGAACGGGAGCTTGAAGCCGAGGGGTCGCGCGAACAAGAGCCAACGAAGGCAGCTCAAGAACTGGCTCAAAATATAGGCGACAAGAATGACCGCTACGTAGGAAAAATCGGCCGCGGCCAGGACGCGAAAAAGTTGCCGGAGATCCATCCGTGAGACGAGAAAAAAGAGGAGGCCCAAGCTCACGAAGATCTTGAGCCACAGAAGGACGGCCGAACGGACTTTTTTCATGAGATCAGGGGAGGTTGAACGAGGGCCCGGTCTTCGTCTTCCCTTCCATCCCTCGCCACCAGAACCTTTTGCCCGGCGATTCGAAGCCTGCCTTCGCTGTAGAGCTGGAGTGCCCTGGGATAAATTCGGTGTTCTTGTTCGAGGATCCTGGCGCTCAAGGATTCTTCGGTGTCGTCCGAAAAAACCGGCACCACGGCTTGAATGATGATGGGGCCCTGATCGCATTCCTCGTTGACGAAGTGCACGGTGCAGCCGGAGACGCGGACGCCCGCCTCCAGGGCCCGTCTCTGCGCGTTGAGACCGGGAAAGGCGGGAAGCAGGGCCGGATGGATATTCATGATACGGTTGGAGAAGGCCTTCACGAAGACCGGCGAGAGAAGACGCATGAAGCCCGCCAGGACGACCAGCTCCACCTGCCGGGCGTGAAGGATCTCCACCACCGCCAGGTCAAAGGCCTCTCGCGTCGCAAACTTTCGGTGATCGATGACCTCGGTGGGAATCTTGTGCTTTTTCGCCCGTTCGAGGCCGAAGGCATCCTGCCGATTGCTGACGACCACCCGAATGGCCGCCTGGAGGCTCCCGGCCTCGACGGCGTCGATGACCGCCTGAAGGTTGGTGCCGCTACCCGATAGAAGCACGCCCAAGGGAACTTTCTCCGCCATAAAACTCCCTCACGAAACGAAACGGACCCTTCTCCGGCCCCGGCGGATCTCGCCGATCAAAAAGTACCTCTCCCCCATTTTTTTGAGAGTGCGCTCCAACCGATTCATCTCTCTCTTTCCGACTACCAGGATCATTCCCAGACCGTTGTTGAAAGTTCGATCCATCTCCGCCTGAGAGAGGCCGCCCGATCTCCGGATCAGCTCGAAAACCGGCGGGACCGGCCAGCTTCCCCGCCGCACGCAAGCCTCGCGCCCATTGGGCAAGATCCGCGGGAGATTTCCCGGTATCCCGCCTCCGGTGATGTGGGCCATTCCTTTCACTCGAACGGCCTGGAGCAAGCGCCGAACGACGTTGCTGTAGATGCGCGTCGGCTCCAGAAGCTCCTCTCCCAGGGTGCGCCCCAACTCCGCAATCCTCCGGCCGAGTTTGAAGCCCTTCATTTCCAACAGCGCCTTGCGCGCCAGGGAATAGCCGTTGCTATGAAGGCCGCTGGACGGAAGCCCGATCAGGAGATCGCCCGGAACGATCGATCTTGGATCGAAGATCCGCTCTTTCTCCATCGCGCCCACGACAAAACCGGCCAGATCATATTCCCCGTCGGCATAGAAAGAAGGCATCTCCGCGGTCTCGCCGCCGATGAGCGTGCAACCCGCCCGCCGGCATCCCTCGGCGACGCCGCGGATCACCTGCAAGGCGGTCCGCGGCCGGAGCCTTCCCGTGGCAAAGTAGTCAAGAAAAAAAAGCGGCTCGGCGCCTTGAGTCAGGATATCGTTCACCCCCATGGCCACCAGATCGATGCCCACGGTATGGTGGACGTTCATCATGAAGGCGATCTTGAGCTTCGTCCCGACTCCGTCCGTGGAGGCAACCAGAACCGGATGACGGAGCTTTCGGCTTTTTAAATCGAAGAGGCCGCTAAAACCTCCGACACCCGCCAGAAGCCCCGCGCGCGGCGTCTTGAGCGCGAGGGAACGAATATGCCGGACCAGGCGATCCGCCTCCGCCACATCCACACCCGCCCTTTTATAGGTCATTCCCTTGTGGCTCGCCATACTCTATTCATCGCTGGCCGGAATCTTTTCTCTACCTACAGGAAAGCGCGGATAAAATCTACCTTGGTCCTATCCATCCTCTCTCTTGACCCTAATCCGTTGGTAAGCTTGTAACACCTTGGAAACCCTGGCCGTCGAGAAGGCGGCGGGTGCAAGGCAGAACGAAGGCCCGCACCGGAGCGTACGAGGCAGTACGTGAGGATGCGGGCCTGAAGTTCCAACGCCGCAGACGCCCCTTATCGACGGATCAGGGTCTTGAGCGGGCTCCGCTCCAGCAGAAGCTCTCTCTTTTCACGGATAGCTTCTCTCTCGCGGCGCAAGTGGCCCTCCACGGCCAGCCGGAACCGCTCGTCGGGGAAGTAATGGACGCTA
>Ga0080064_1006492_pt1 | contig 12603 bp, 3 predicted proteins | sample Subgrocontami54m_FD_69260 | JGI IMG/M metagenome (GOLD analysis project Ga0080064, IMG submission 69260) | Subsurface groundwater microbial communities from S. Glens Falls, New York, USA - GMW46 contaminated, 5.4 m (SPADES assembly) (version 2) ...
TCCGGTGGCCCCAATCAGATTGTCCCGAGCGGCAACACGCGGATCGGCTATGTGGGTGCCCCGGGGTTGGTTCTTTTGGGCACGGCCGCTATCGAAAACATCGTCCAAGGGAACATCATTGGACTCGACCAGTCCGCCAGCCATCCTCCCACTGTTCCGCCTGGCTACGCCGAAGCGGACGTCCAAGGCACCGGCCAGTATGCGGGAGTTTGGATTCACAATGGCTCAGGGAACCAGGTCGGTGGCAGTTTGCCTGGCGCCGGCAACGTCATCGCCGGGAATGTTGCGGGGGTGGTAGTCACTGGCGAGTCTGCCACAGGCAACGTCGTGGCCGGCAACCGGATTGGCTGGAGCCAAAACTTCAAGGGCAGCACCGCGGGCGGGGGAATGGGCGTCTCCCTCGAAGGCGGTCGTGACAACACCGTGGGCGGAAACGCTCCGGGAGCAGGTAACGTCATCGGCTCGGCCTTGGGCATTTACATGGGTGGGGGCAGCAATAAGGTTCAAGGCAACTGGTTCGGAGTCAGCCCGGACGGCGCGGTGAAGCTTAACGGCTCCATGGGAGTTCTAGAAACCAGAAGCACTTCACAGATCATTTCCAACGTCTTTGCCAGCCTCGAGAATGTGGGACTGCAGATGCAGTACTCGGATTCCAGCCGCGTCTTCGGCAACAAGATCGTCGGCTGCGGGAAAGATGGCGTCCGCCTTGTCGGTGGTCATGGCGTTCTGATCTCGCACAACTCGATTCTGGGAAACGGCCATGCATCTGGAATGGGCGCGGGAATCCGCCTGGAGGAGGACGTGATCGGGATCACGATCAGTGAGAACAGCATCGATGGCAGCGGGGATCTGGGAATCATCTCCGGCCCTTATGGCGCCAAACCTACCAAAGGCAGCTACCCGGCCCTTTATTACCGACCTCCTCCCTTCCTCTCCAACGGCCAGCTCAAGATCGGTGGTCAGTTCACGGGCCTTTCCGGAGCAACCTATCTCCTCGAGTTCTTTGCCAATGAGCACGCCAATCCTAACGGCTACGGCGAAGGCCGGACCTTCATCGGATCTGCCGCAGTAACCACCAGCCTCACGGGCCACGGCGTCATCGATGTCACGCTGCCCGCCTCGCACGATCCGGGCAACTACGTCACGGCGACCGCCACCGCTCCCGATGGCAGCACCTCGGAGTTCTCGAACGCGGCCTTGATCCAAGATTGCGTGCCGGGCACCAAGGGCCTTTGCCCGGGGCTCGAGCAGCAAGTGCCCAACCTAGGCAGCGGTCAGGGCGCGCGCTCCCTTGCTCCGTCGAGCCTCGTCGCAAGGCCCGCCCTCCCCCAGGTCACGTCCGCCACCGGCGACGGTAACGGCGACGGCATTCAAGATTACCAGCAAGCCAACGTCGCTTCGTTGCCGAGTATCGTCGGGGTTTGGGTGACGCTGGCAGCGCCCTCCGGCACGGTCCTGGAGAACGTCACACCGAGTGGTCTACCTGATTTCACGCAATTGCCTGACGGCGACACGTTCCCCATCGGCTTCCTGAGCTTCGGCATCACGAACCTGCCAACCGGTGGCGTCCTCGTGGTCACCAACTTCCTGCACTTGGACGCGGCGCCGGATTTTTCTTACGCGGCCACCACATTCTTCAACTACGGTCCCACGCCGGACAATCCCACGGCGCACTGGTACCAGTTCAACTTCGACGGCACGACCGGCGCGGAACTGTTTGCCGACCGGATCATCCTGCATTTCCGCGACGGCGTACGTGGCGATGGTGATTTGGTTGCCAACGGCGAGATCGTCACCGTCGGGGCGCCCGCCAACCAGATTCCCTCCGGGCCACCACTCCAGCTTTTGAGCGCGACGGTGAACTGGGTGGACACTGTGGACGTTCAGCTTGACACCAACGGCGCTCCGGTCTCGGTCACGAATCAGAGCGCCAGGGCGAACTGCGTGCTTGCCTGGCCCGCGAGCGCGACGAACTGGACTCTGCATTTCAAGGACGTTCTGCCTTCCTCAGACTTGATTGCGACTAACAGCCTCGTGGCGTTCCTGGACTTCTTCTGGCAGCCGGTGCCCGAATCACCCGCCGTCGTGAACGGCCAGAATGTCGTCACGAATACCGCGATCAGCAGTTCCCGCTTCTACCGGTTGGTGCAGTCCAGTTGGAGTGCCGGGTTGACAGCGGAGGAACTCGCCGAAGGCACCTACTCTTGGACCGGCGCTGGCGCCTGGAGCGATCCCGCCAACTGGGCCTCCACCGCGCTGATTGGCGGCGTGCCCTTGAGCAATCGTCTCCAATCATTGACGTCGTATTCCCCACGGGCGGCAGTCCGATCGCGAGCGTGGTGGATCAAAAAAGAACTTGCCGCCCGTGCGGCCAGGCGGAAACTCGCGAGGTGATCCGGATGGAAAAGCAATTCTCTTTCTCCGGTGGAGCGCCCCAAGAGCAAAGGCCGATCATCAGACGATGGACGTGGAACTGGGTGCTCCTGGCGATTGCCTGGGCGGTGGTTCTCCCCGTGGGTGGGCGGGCCGCGCAAGCCCAGGCCAACGACCAGGTGCCGGGCCGCTGGCACTACCAAGATCAATTTCAGGAGATCGTGGCTGAGTTCAAGTCGGACGGGCCATTCTAGCAGGTCACGAAAACCGCTGTTGGGGCACAGGAGTTCCAGGGCCGCTACGGCCTGAGGGGAGGCGTGCTCCGAATTGAGCCCGAAGGGAATCTGGCCCAGGACATCCAGTGCCAGTTCCCGGACCCAGACACGATGCGCCTCACCTATCCAGGCGGGCAAACCATCCTGGCCCGGCGCCTGAAGCCCGCGGTGAAGAGCTCGGACATTCCGCCAACGACGAAACCGGCTCAGGAAGCTCCGGCCGTCGCCCAAGCCCCTTCCGCCGCCGCCTCGGGCCCGCGCCGGCCCGCGCGGCTGCTGATGAACCGGGTCGAGGAGCCCAACGAAAAAGCGTTTACGGTGCTCGTGCCTCAAGGCTGGAAGACCGCCGGCGGAATCTTCAATGTCAACCCGCTGGAACGAAACGGACCGGGCAACTCCATCTCGCCCAAATGCGATTTCAGTGTGCAGAGAGATGCGTCCGGTAGCATCATGGTGCGGTGGCTGCCGAGTTGGAACTACGCGGACCTGAGCCGATCCCCCATGGGCTATGGCCTCTTCCAACCCGGTCAACAATATCAAGGCATGCTGGTCCGGCCCCTGGTCGGGCCCAGACAGTTCTTGACCGAACTGCTGCTCAAGGAACACCCCGGTGCCCAGGACCTTCGCATCGTGGCCGAAGACGCCCTCACCGAGGTCTCCACTGCGTTCGCGAAACAGGCGGAACGGCTCAACCAGAGTTTGCAGCAACTTGGTCTGGAGCCCATGCGCTTTGAATCCCTGGCGTTGCTCGTCGAGTACACTCAAGCCGGCCAGCGTTACCGCGAAAGCGTGCGGACCACCATCGCCGACAATCGGTCCGGGGCCTTCCAATGGTCCAACGACAGCACGCTCTTGTTTCGCGCTCCCGCCGCCGAGTTCGAATCCTGGAAGCCAATCCTCGACAGCATCCAAGCCTCCCTCAAAGTCAGCCCGCAGTGGATGGCCGCGGTTCTCCGAGCCGGGGGCGAGCGCGCGAAAGCGGCTTTGGAAACGCAGCAGTACCTCAACAAAGTCGCCAATGAAATCGTCGAGAACCGTCGGAAAACCAATGCCGAAATCCGCCACGAACAGTGGCTCCTGATCTCGGGCCAGGAGGAATACAAGAATCCGTTCACGGGCGAAGTCGAGCGCGACACCTCGGCATACCGCTACCGCTGGGAGAGCAACCAGGGAGGAGTGATCCTTTCGGACGAGAACAGTTTCGACCCCAACCGCTACGAAGAGTACAACACCCGGGAGTGGAAGCGGTCCGAAATCTGGGACCGAAAGAACTGAAGGGCTCACCTCTCCGTAGCCGCGGACGTAAGTCGGCGCACGCTTGCAGGGCGAGGCCAAGAAGTTTGCGCCGACTGCCGTCGGCGGCCACGGCTTCCATGAACCGAGAGAGACCAGTTGGAACCACGAAAGGCACGAAAGACACGAAAAAGGAGGAGCTTGCAGCCCCGCGGTCATTCACTCAGCGGGAGATCTGCACTGCCGGCCCGTCCGCCTCTGCGTTCGTGTGTTTCGTACTACTATGCCGCAGAGTTTTCTCAGGCCGCGGAAATTCTGTGGCGCATCCATCAACCGCAGAGACGCGAAGTCTCGCAGAGGTCCCGGGGCGATGATCTCTGCGCCCCTTCGCGTCTCTGCGGTGAAGAAGACCTTTCCTTTGGGTGCGGCTCCGCCGCGCTAGCTATTTCGTGGTCTGGATTGCCGGATCTAAGATGAAAACCAGATTTGCACGCAGACAGTTCTTGAAGACCTGCGCTGCTCGTTTGAGCGTGCGCAACGAATCCGGGTCAGTGGCCGCTACACGGTTGACCGTGTGAGTGTGGCGCGGAAGACGGGGCCAGAGGAGAGTCCCACGCAGATTCAGGACGGAACGCTGATTGGATTGGTTGGGCGACAGAGTAATCTGCGTTCCGGCCTGAATCGGTGTGGTTTCTCTCGCCGTGACTTTCAGCCTACGCTCCGCCCCGCGGCGGCAGGCGGCGGCGGCTTTCTTCCAGCCACTTCACCTGGTTGGGATAGAGATGTTCGAGGTTGATCTTGCCGCTGGCGCGCCGGGCGTCGTCGAACTTCTGCTGAGCGACGCAGGCATCGAAGAGGCCGAGGTGGTAGAGTGACGCGTGGGCCGGGACGAGTTTGTCGAGGTCCACGGTCTTGAGCAGGGCCTCGGCTTCGCGGGCGCGCTGGCCGCCATCGCGGCCGGGTTGGGGGCCGTGTGCGGTCGACCCGGTCAGGGCCTGCACCGCGGCGCGTCGCTTGCGGGGCTCGGCGTGTTCGCGATGCTGGAGGGGCTGCTGTTCGCGACCGCCGTCGCGTCCCAGGTCGCCATCGCTCACCTCGGGAGCGCCGGCGCCTGGGCCCTCGTGCTGGCCACGGCGATTTGGTGCGCCGTGCTCGCGGTGGTGCGGCGCGAGGCGATCGCTCAGGTGCGCAGTGCACGGCGGGGCGGCCGGTACCACGGATAGCGGCACCTGTCGCGAAAACGGCAAAGCCCCGTCGCAATCTCTCGGTGTAACTGCCCCGAGAAAATCCACTAAAAATGGTTGCGTCCCCGATCGCGCCGAGTAGACTCCCCGTGTCGTTCGTTTCGCCGGCATTGGTTGGTGGAGCGACGCGACTAATCGGTCCCGCGACTAACCTCGCGGACACCGGTGAGCCCTCTCCGGACCGCCGGAGCCCAAGCGATCGTTGTGATCGGCTTAGGATGTTCCGCGCGCAAGCAGGATCGAGGGTGCCATGCGACCGCGAGAGGTGTTCGCGGTCTTCTCGTGAACGGCTACCGTGTCCGGTGGTCCCCACGCGCTGAAGACCGCGGCTCCGTCGTCGCGTTTGGCTGGCTATCGTTCTTTGAGAATGTGGAGCAGGCTTTACCGAGCGAGGCTGTGGGGCAGGAGTGCCCAGCAGTTTCGCCGAGCACTCCAGCCTTGAACCAAGAAGTCGACCGGCCCGAGGGGTAGGTTTCCGCAAGGAGGACCTGCCCCGGCCGACGAGAAGCGTCAAGCGACGTTTTTCGTCGGAGCAAGGGCGCCGACGGATGCAGACTCAATACATGAAGAGTTTGATCCTGGCTCAGAACGAACGCTGGCGGCGTGGATTAGGCATGCAAGTCGAACGAGAAAGCCACTTCGGTGGCGAGTACAGTGGCGAAAGGGCGAGTAATGCGTGGACAATCTACCCTCAAGATGGGGATAATCACCCGAAAGGGTGACTAATACCGAATGTGGCGCTGAGATCGCATGTTTTTGGCGCTAAAGGTGGGGACCTTCGGGCCTACCGCTTGGGGAGGAGTTCACGTTCTATCAGCTAGTTGGTGGGGTAATGGCCCACCAAGGCAGCGACGGATAGGCGGCCTGAGAGGGTGGTCGCCCGCACTGGGACTGAGACACTGCCCAGACTCCTACGGGAGGCTGCAGTCGAGAATCATTCTCAATGAGCGAAAGCTTGAAGATGCGACGCCGCGTGGGGGATGAAGGCCTTATAGGTTGTAAACCCTAGTCTCGAGTGAAGAAGTTCATCTGCGATAACATCAAGGGTGATTGACGTTAGCTCGAAAGAAGCACCGGCTAACTACGTGCCAGCAGCCGCGGTAATACGTAGGGTGCAAGCGTTGTTCGAAATCACTGGGCATAAAGCGCATGTAGGCGGCTCGATAAGTCGAGTGTGAAAGCCCCTGGCTCAACCAGGGAACGGCATTCGAAACTATCGATCTCGAGGGTGGTAGAGGAGAGTGGAACTCGTAGTGGAGCGGTGAAATGCGTAGATATTACGAGGAACACCGGTGGCGAAAGCGACTCTCTGGACCATACCTGACGCTGAGATGCGAAAGCCAGGGGAGCAAACGGGATTAGATACCCCGGTAGTCCTGGCCCTAAACGATGGGTACTAGGTAGAGGCGGCACCGACGTCGTCCCTGCCGGAGCCAATGTTTTAAGTACCCCGCCTGGGGAGTACGGTCGCAAGATTGAAACTCAAAGGAATTGACGGGGGCTCGCACAAGCGGTGGAGTATGTGGTTTAATTCGAAGCAACGCGAAGAACCTTACCCGGGTTTGACATACACGGATTAGTTTCCTGAAAGGGAGATGACACCCTTTAGGGTGGAACGTGAACAGGTGTTGCATGGCTGTCGTCAGCTCGTGTCGTGAGATGTTGGGTTAAGTCCCGTAACGAGCGAAACCCCTGTTGTTAGTTGCCAACGCGTCATGGCGGGGACTCTAGCAAGACTGCCGGTGTTAAACCGGAGGAAGGTGGGGATGACGTCAAGTCATCATGGCCCTTACACCCGGGGCGACACACGTACTACAATGGTAAGTACAACGGGTAGCGAAGCCGTGAGGCGGAGCCAATCCCCCAAAGCTTACCCCAGTTCGGATTGAAGGCTGAAACTCGCCTTCATGAAGCCGGAATCGCTAGTAATCGCGGGTCAGCCATACCGCGGTGAATGTGTTCCCGAGCCTTGTACACACCGCCCGTCAAGCCACCTAAGTGGGGTGCACCCGAAGTCGCTGACCCAACCGCAAGGAGGGAGGTGCCGAAGGTGCGCTTCGTGAGGGGGACTAAGTCGTAACAAGGTAGCCGTAGGGGAACCTGCGGCTGGATCACCTCCTTTCTAGGGGATACCTAGACGCTGGCAGGTCCCGATGAGGGACTCAGCGATCAGATCGGCCACGGCCGACCGCTCGGATGAAGCCTGCTCCCATTTTCTTTTCCCTGGGGACGTTCGTAGCCACGACGTTCGTAGCCACGACGTTTCGTAGCCACGACGTTCGTAGCCACGACGTTCGTAGCCACGACGTTCGTAGCCACGGTTGCGTGGGGACGATCGCCCGAGGGAGAGAGAGCTTGACCGGTCGAGCGGGGGTGTAGCTCAGCTGGGAGAGCATCTGGTTTGCAACCAGAAGGTCGTGGGTTCGAATCCCATCACCTCCACCATCGAACGAGCTCGCACGGACGGTGCCTAGCACTGTCAGTGCGAAAGTCTTCGTTCACGATCTTTGACAATCTGGTTTCGAGATGTAGTCGAGCGCCGAAGAAAATCGCGGCGTCGGGCAACTCTTCGCAAAAGGGAGTTGTTTGGCGGCGCGTGGCGATGCCGCAAGGCATTGTCAGTAGAGACGGCGAAGGGTGTTGGCCGAACGGGCCTCGATCTCGCGCAAGCGGGAGGGGGGACTGATCGATCAGCAAACTTCTGTAGTCAAGCTACTAAGGGTGCATGGTGGATGCCTAGGCATCAGGAGGCGATGAAGGACGTGGTTAGCTGCGATAAGCTCCGGTGAACCGCTAGCGGGTGTCGACCCGGAGATCTCCGACATGGGAAAACCCGGCGGGGGGAATGCCCCGTCATTGCGCGCTGAATACATAGGCGCGCGAAGCCAACGCAGAGAATTGACACATCTGAGTACCTGCAGGAACAGAAAGAAACCTCGATGTCCTCAGTAGCGGCGAGCGAACGGGACAGAGCCTAAACCGATACGGTGCCAAGGGTGCAGCCGTTGCCGTATCGGGGTCGTGGGACGCGGCATGGGATCCCTGCATGGGTTCCCGAGAGTTACAAAGGTCTTGGGTAGCCGAACGCGTTTGGAAAGACGCGGCGATACAGGGTGAAAGCCCCGTAGGCGAAACTCAAGGCTCTCTCGGTCCGCGCACCCGAGTAATGCCAGCCACGTGGAATCTGGCATGAATCTGGGGGGCCCACCCCCCAAGGCTAAATACTCCCTGATGACCGATAGCGAACCAGTAGCGCGAGTGAAAGGTGAAAAGAACCCCGGGAGGGGAGTCAAAAGAATCTGAAACCATGTACCTACAAGCTGTGGGAGCTCCATGCTCGCAAGAGCGGAGTGACCGCGTACCTTTTGCATAATGGACCGGCGAGTTACGGTGTGCAGCAAGGTTAAGTTCTTCAGGAACGGAGCCGCAGCGAAAGCGAGTGTGAATAGCGCGACTAGTTGCATGCCGTAGACGCGAAAGCGGGTGATCTATCCATGGTTAGGTTGAAGCGGGCGTAACAGCTCGTGGAGGACCGAACTCGTTAACATTGAAAAGTTATGGGATGAACTGTGGATAGGAGTAAAAGTCTAATCAAACCCGCCGATACCTCGTTCTCCCCGAAATAGTTTTAGGACTAGCCTCACGCCATTAGCATGGGGGGGTAGAGCACTAACTGAGTCGCGGGGGCTAACCGCCTACCCTTCTCAATTAAACTCCAAATACCCTGTGCCGTACCGTGGGAGTCAGGCTACGAGGGATAAGCTTCGTGGCCGCGAGGGAAACAGCCCAGACCGCCGGCTAAGGTCCCGAAACTGGACTCAGTGGATTGAAGGAAGTGAAGACGCTAAGACAGCTGGGATGTTGGCTTAGAAGCAGCCATCATTTAAAAAGTGCGTAATAGCTTACCAGTCGAGCGTTTTCGCGCCGAAAATGAACGGGACTCAAGTCCAGTACCGAAGCCGCGGGATCATGTCTTTCGGGACATGATCGGTAGGGGAGCGTTGCAGCCTAGAGTGAAGGGTGACTGAAAAGACACCTGGACGAACTGCAAGTGATTATGCCGGTATGAGTACGCGATAAAAGGGATGAGAATTCCCTTCGCCGTAAGCCTAAGGTTTCCTGGGGAAGGCAAGTCCGCCCAGGGTTAGTCGGACCCTAAGGCAAGGCCGAAAGGCGTAGTCGATGGAAGACGGGTTAATATTCCCGTACCACCGTGTCAACGTTTGAGGGTGGAGTGACGGAGAAGGATAGGCCATCGCCCTGATGGAATAGGGCGTGTAAGCCAGTAGGGGGAGTCCCAGGTAAATCCAGGGCTCATCAACCCCGAGAGGCGACGCCGAGACCACTCTGATGTCGAAGTGGCCAAGTCCAAGCTTCCAAGAAAATCCTTCGTTCCCGAGTTGACGCGGTGTCCGTACCGCAAACCGACACAGGTAGGCGAGATGAATATTCTAAGGCGCTCGAGAGAACCCTGGAAAAGGAACTAGGCAAAATGACCCCGTAACTTCGGGATAAGGGGGGCCCTTCGACGTGGAGCCTGTACAGGCCGAGCGTTAGAGGGCCGCAGAGAAAAGGGTCAAGCGACTGTTTACTAAAAACACAGGTCTGTGCCAAGACGAAAAGTCGCCGTATACAGACTGACGCCTGCTCGATGCCAGTACGTTAAGGGGAAGGGTTAGCCTTCGGGCGAAGCTCCGAACTGAAGCCCTGGTGAATGGCGGCCGTAACTATGACGGTCCTAAGGTAGCGAAGTTCCTTGTCGGGTAAGTTCCGACCCGCACGAATGGCGTAACGACTTGACCGGTGTCTCTTCCAGGGACTCGGCGAAATTGCAGTCGAGGTGAAGATACCTCGTACCCGCAGCTAGACGGAAAGACCCCGTGAACCTTTACTGTAGCTTGGTATTGGCTCCTGGCATGTGTTGTGCAGCATAGGTGGGAGGCAGGGACGGGGGGACGCTAGTCCTTCCTGAGCCATCGGTGAGATACCACCCTTCACATGCTAGGATTCTAACTAAGTCCCGTGAATCCGGGCTTAGGACAGTGCTAGGTGGGCAGTTTGACTGGGGCGGTCTCCTCCTAAAGGGTAACGGAGGAGCGCAATGGCACCCTCAACGCGGTTGGCAATCGCGTGTAGAGCGTAAAGGTATAAGGGTGCTTGACTGTGAGACTGACAGGTCGAGCAGATGTGAAAGCAGGCCTTAGTGACCCGGCGCTTCCGAGTGGAAGGGGCGTCGCTCAACGGATAAAAGGTACTCCGGGGATAACAGGCTGATCTCCCCTAAGAGTTCATATCGACGGGGAGGTTTGGCACCTCGATGTCGACTCATCGCATCCTGGGGCTGTAGGAGGTCCCAAGGGTTTGGCTGTTCGCCAATTAAAGCGGTACGCGAGTTGGGTTTAGACCGTCGTGAGACAGGTCGGTCCCTATCTGCTGTGGGAGTAGGAAACTTGCGGGGAGCTGTCCCTAGTACGAGAGGATTGGGATGGACGAACCTCTGGTGTGCCAGTTGTCCTGCCAAGGGCATTGCTGGGTAGCTACGTTCGGAAAGGATAAGCGCTGAAAGCATCTAAGCACGAAGCCCCCCCCTATAATAGGTTTCCCCATCAGGCTCCAGGAAGACCACCTGGTTGATAGGTCGGGCGTGTACGCGCAGCAATGCGCTGAGCTAACCGATACTAATAGCCGATCGGCTTGACTACTTTACAATCACATGGATCGCGCACCTCAACGTGCCCGATTCGATCGCCGTCTCTACCGTTCTTCACGCGCTCGGCGCGTCTCGAAACCAGTGCGTCCTTTCCGGATCGGCTAACTGCCGGCCCGGGGAGCCATTTCCGGTGACGATAGCAGGCAGGTCACACCCGTTCCCATTCCGAACACGGCCGTTAAGCTGTCTGCGCCGATGGTATTGCTGACGTGAGAGAGTAGGTCATCGCCGGAATCATCTTGCAGCCCGCTGCGCCCTCGGGGCGACGCGGGCTGTTTTTTTTCGGTGACCCATGAACGTCGACGATCTCCTGTCCCGAGCGCGGTCGCAGCTCGCCGCGGCGGGCGCCGATTCGCCGCGGCTCGACGCGGAGCTGCTCATGGCCCACGTCCTCGGCGTGGGGCGCGAGCGGCTGATCGGCCGCTCGCGCGACGCGATCACCGGGGACCAGTGCGCCGCGTTCGAGGGGCTCGTTGCTCGCCGGGTCCGGCACGAACCCGTGGCGTACCTGCTCGGGCGACGTGAGTTTTACGGCCTGGAGCTCGCGGTCGACGCCCGCGTTCTCGTGCCTCGCCCCGAGACCGAGCATCTTGTCGAGGTCGTGCTCGCTGCGCTCAAGGAGGGCGGCCTTCCTGTCGGTTGGGGGCTGGACCTCGGCACCGGCTCTGGTGCGGTGGCGATCGCGATCGCGCACCACTGTCGCGCCGCGAGGCTGATCGCGAGCGACGTCTCGCGAAGCGCGCTCGCGGTGGCGCGCGCCAACGTCGGTGCGCACGCGTTGGGGGATCGAATTCACCTCGTCGTCGCGGACGCGCTCGACGGAATCGCGCCGGGGCTCGCGTTCATTGCGAGCAATCCGCCGTATGTCGGCGAGGATGAACGCGAGGGGATGATGCGCGACGTGGTTTTGCACGAGCCCGAATGCGCGCTATTTTCTGGACGGGACGGAACCGTGCTGTTGGAGCGACTGGTCGACCAGGCCCCAGCCTGGTTGCAGCCAGCGGGGCTCCTCGCCGTCGAGTGCGCGCCGTGGCAGGCCGAGAGCCTGGTGGCTCGGGCGAGCGCGTGGGGGCGGTGCGAGATCGCGCGGGACCTGGCGGGTCGACCGCGGATCGTGGTGGTTCGGCGGAGGGCATGACCCCGCCAGGAGGGTGCGCGTGCAGCAACTCGTGGTGACCGGGGGCAACCGCCTCCATGGGCGGGTGAGCATCGGCGGCGCGAAGAACTCGGTGCTGCCGATCCTGGCGGCGACCCTGCTCACCGACGACGAGTGCCGGATCGAGGGCGTTCCGAACCTGCAGGATGTCCAGAACATGCTCGAGATCCTGCGGAATCTCGGGCTGGACAGCACGTTCGAGGACGGTGTCGTCACCACGCGGGTGCGCGACGAGGTGTCGTCGATCGCGCCCTACGAGCACGTGCGCAAGATGCGCGCCTCGTTCAGCGTGATGGGTCCGCTGCTCGCGAAGCGCGGGGCGGGCGAGGTGTCAATTCCCGGCGGCTGCGTCATCGGCGTGCGGCCGATCGACCTGCACATCAAGGGCCTGCGGATGATGGGCGCCGACATCGAGATCGCCGGCGGCTTCGTCCGCGCCAAGTGCCGGCGCCTCCGAGGCAGCACGATCTACCTCGGCGGAAACTTCGGGTCGACGGTGCTCGGCACGGCCAACGTGATGTCCGCCGCGACCTTGGCCCAGGGGCGTACGATCATCGAGTGCGCCGCGTGCGAGCCCGAGATCCAGGACCTCGCCGCGTTTCTCGTCGCGAT
>Ga0080064_1006494_pt1 | contig 12600 bp, 11 predicted proteins | sample Subgrocontami54m_FD_69260 | JGI IMG/M metagenome (GOLD analysis project Ga0080064, IMG submission 69260) | Subsurface groundwater microbial communities from S. Glens Falls, New York, USA - GMW46 contaminated, 5.4 m (SPADES assembly) (version 2) ...
CCCCCGGGCGGGGGGGGCTCGGCCCCCCGGCCGGCCCGGGTGGGGGAGTGGGGTGTCGATCTTCGTCGTGCCCCCGCCCTGGTGACAAAGAAGCTCCGGGCCCCTCGCTGCTCGACGGAGGGGCGCCCGTCCTCATCCCCGCCACTCCTTATGTGTTCGTGGGCTTCGAAGATAGTCGACCGCCGGGGAGCGGACAAGTGAAATCCAGCCACCATCGTGCGCCTCCGCTTCGCCGCCCGCTCCGCTCCTACCGCCTGAGCATCGGCTCGAGGTGGGGCCAGAGGCGCTCCACGACGATGCGGTAGCCTTCCGCCGTGGGATGAATGCCGTCGGGCTGGTTGAGGCGCGGGTTGCCGGCGACGCCGTCGAGGAGAAAGGGCATGAGGGCCGCCTTGCGCTGGCGCGCGATGTCGACGTAGAGGCGGCGGAGATCGGCCGCGTAGCGCGCGCCGTAGTTGGGCGGCACCTCCATCCCCGCCACGAGCACGCGCGCGCCCGCCTTCTGGAAGCGCGCCACGATCGCGTCGAGGTTGGCGCGGACACCCGCGAGATCCTGCCCGCGTAGCGCGTCGTTGGCGCCGAGCGCGACGATGACGATGTCGGGCCTGCTCTTGAGCGCCCAGTCCACGCGTCTGAGTCCCCCGGCGGTGGTATCGCCGGACGCGCCCGCATTGACCACGCGGTAGGCATAGCCGTCTGCGCGAAGCTTGGCCTGAAGACGCGCCGGGTAGGAATCCTCTGGTGTGACGCCGAGCCCCGCCGTCAGGCTGTCGCCGAAGGCGACGATCACGGGCTCCGCGGCGTGGGCGGGCCCGGCGAGTGCGAGCGCCGCGGCGAGGGCTGCGAGCAGAGGGCGCATGACGCTAGTGCAGTATGAACGACTCACGTGCTCCGTCGCGGGCCCCGAACCGCCGAGATTTCAGGGGTCTGCGCCCCAGCCTGGGCTCGCATCCCCGCCCGTTGTCCGACTTGTTCTCGGAGACGGCGGCCCTTGACGGCGGCCACTGGCACTAGAGACTTCGGCCGATCTCGTCGAGGATCTTCCGCTCGACGTCGTGATCCTTCACGGGCACGTCCTCCTCCGTGGTCACGAACACCTTCCGCTCGGACTTGTACAGGCGCCGCTCGATCGTCACATCCGCGCCGCCGCCGTCGCGGCCCTTGATGACGACGCGGAGCCGGTGGCGGACCGCCTTTTCGTACACGCCGTAGTTCTCCCCCTCGACCCGGCGCGAGTCCGTGGTGATCCACCCGACCTCGCGGTCCTCCTTGTCGATGTCCCATCCGAGGCTCTTGAGCACGGAGCGCGTCACCGTCCAGACCCGGTCCACGGGAGCCTTGAACGTGCGCGTGCGATCGTCGGCCCGCGCGGGGCCAGCCATCAGGAGCGAAGCAGCAAGGGCGGCTGTCACCAGACATCCGAATCGCCTCCGCGTCATGGCGGTCTCCTTCAGGGCGTGTACACGGCATGAAGCCTGCTCTCGGACACGGATGAACCGCGGCATCTCGCGCCGATTCTTTCAGAGCGCGCCTGACAAGTCAAACCGGAGCCTCGAGGCGGCGAGCGGCACCGACGCGGACCGCCGTCTGTTCCGGCAGCAGCCGATCCTCTGCGTGTGTAGTATGGATCGCGTCATGATCAGCGTCCGCGGCCTTGGCATGCGCCTCGAGAGTGGCGGCCGCCCCGTTGACGTCCTCACCGAGGTCTCCCTCGAGGTGCCGGCCCGCCAGTTCGTCGCCGTCGCGGGGCCGTCCGGCAGCGGCAAGTCCACGCTGTTGGGCCTGATCGCGGGCCTCGACCAGCCCACGACGGGGCGGATCGTGGTGAACGGAGTCGAGCTGACGGGCCTCGGCGAGGACGCCCTCGCGCGCTTCCGCAGCGACACCATCGGCTACGTCTTCCAGTCCTTCCACCTGATCCCGACGCTGACGGCGCTCGAGAACGTCGCGGTGCCGCTCGAGCTGGCGGCAGATCCTGACGCGCTCGAGCGGGCGCAAGCGCTCTTGAGAGAGGTGGGCCTCGAAGAGCGGGCACACCACTACCCCGTCCAGCTCTCCGGCGGCGAGCAGCAGCGCGTGGCCGTGGCGCGCGCCGTCGCGCGGCGTCCGACGCTCCTCCTGGCCGACGAGCCGACGGGCAACCTCGACTCGGCCACGGGCAAGCAGATCATCGATCTCCTGGTCGCGCTCAACCGCAACCTCGGCAGCACGCTGGTGCTGGTCACCCACGATCCGGCGCTGGCCGCGCTCGCCGACCGGGTGATCACGCTCCGCGACGGGCGCATCGTGAGCGACGAGACGAGCAATGGCGGCGCGGCCTAGCCTCGACTTCGTCTTGAAGCTCGCGTGGCGGGAGACCCGCGGCGCAGGGCGGCACTTCGCCTATCTCATCGCCTGCATCACGCTCGGCGTGGGCGCCCTCGTCGCGGTCGGCAGCTTCGCGTCGAGCCTCGAGCGCACCGTCGGCCGCTCGGCCCGCGCGCTCATGGGTGGTGACGTCGAGATCCGCAGCTCCCAGCCGCTGTCGCCCGCCGGTCAAGCCGTGGTGGCGGGGATAGCGCGCGGCGGCGTCGAGGTCCTTCCCATCCTGGAGCTGGTCGCCATGTCGGCGGCCGGCGGGCGGAGCCAGATCGTCGAGCTCAAGACCGTCGGCGCCGGCTATCCGTTCTACGGGGACCTCATCACGGAGCCCGCGGCACCCCTCGGGACGCTGGTCGGTAAGGGCCGCGCCCTCGTCCATCCCTCGCTGCTCCAGAAGCTCGGGGCCGCCGTCGGCGACCACATGAAGATCGGCGAGGCCGACTTCGTCATCAGCGGCGTCATTCGCCAGGAGCCCGACCGCTCCGTCGGAGTCTTCTCGCTCGGGCCGCGCGTGATGATCGCGCCCGAAGACCTGCCGGGCACCAAGCTGGTGCGCCCGGGCAGCCGAGTGCGCCACCGCGTGCTCTTCCGCGTGCCCGACGGAACGAGCGCGGAGACGTTCAAGGACGCGCTCGCGGCCCGGCTGCCCGACACGGCCGCGCGGATCAGCACGTACGCGCAGGCCCAGCCGGGCGTGCGCCGCTTCTGGAACCAGCTGACGGTCTACCTCGGCCTCACGGGCCTCGTCGCCCTCATGGTGGGCGGCATCGGCGTCGCGACCAGCATGCGGGCGTTCGTGCGCGGCAAGCTCGATACGATCGCGGTGCTGAAGTGCCTCGGCGCGGGCTGGCGCCAGGTGCTGGCCGTGTACCTCCTCCAGACGGTGCTCCTCGGGCTGGGCGGCAGCCTGCTCGGCGCCGTGCTCGGCACCGCGGTCCAGTTTGCGCTCGTGCCGGCGCTCTCGCCGCTCCTGCCCCTCCCGCTCGAGGCGTCGGTATCGCTCCGCTCCGTGCTGGCCGGGCTCGCCATGGGCACGGGGCTCACGCTCCTGTTCGCGCTCTGGCCGCTGCTCGACATCCGCCGCGTGCCGCCCGCGCTCATCCTGCGCCGCGACGTCGAAGCCCGGCTGCCGGGCCGGCGGCCATGGCTCGCCGGGATCCCAATCGCGGCGGGACTCGCGGCCCTCGCTTTCTGGCAGGCGGGCTCCTTTAAAGTAGGCGGGCTCTTCGTGGGTGGCCTGGCAGGCGCGCTCTTCCTGCTCGGGCTCACCGCGCGGTTCGTCATTGCTGGCGCGAAGCGTCTCCCACGCCTGCGCTCGCTGGCCTGGCGCCAGGCCGTGGCCAATGTCCACCGCCCCGGCTCTCACGCGGGCGTGGTCCTGGTCTCGCTCGGCGTGGCCGTGATGCTGATCGTCGCCGTGGCGCTCCTCGAGCAGAGCCTGCGCGCTGAGCTCCACGACCGCGGACCGGAGCGGTCACCTGCATTCTTCTTCATCGACATCCAGCGCGACCAGGTCGCGCCCTTCACGCGGCTCGTGACGGATACGGCAGGACATGCGCCCCATCTCACGCCCGTCGTCCGCTCGCGGCTTGCTACCATCAACGGCGCCTCCGCCGCCGACGACCCGCGGCAGAAGCACGAGGAGGCCTGGTACCTCTCGCGCGAGTACGTGCTGACCTGGGGCGCCGAGCCGCCCGCGCACAACGCCGTCATCGCCGGCCGCTGGTGGACGGCGGACGAGGCGCGCGGGGAGGCCTTGATCTCCGTCGAAGAGGATATCGCGAAGCACCTCGGGGTGACGATCGGCGGCACGCTGGGCTTCGACATCCAGGGCGTCACGGTGCAGGCGCGGGTCGTCAACATCCGTCACGTGGACTGGCAGACCTTCAACGCCAACTTCTTCGTGATCTTCTCGCAGGGCGCGCTCGACGGCGCGCCCTCGACCTGGATCGCGACCGCGCGCACGGCGCCGGCCGACGAGAGCGCCGTCCAGTCGGCCGTGACCGCGGCCTTCCCGAACGTCACGGCCATCCCCGTGCGCGAGGTGCTCGAGCGCATCGCCGCCGTCCTCGACCAGATCGCGCTGGCGATCCGGCTCCTGGCGGGCGTGAGTATCGCGACGGGTCTCATCGTCACGGCGGGCGCCCTCGGGGTCAGCCGCCACGAACGGCTCTACCAGAGCGTGATCCTGAAAACGCTCGGCGCCACGCGCGGCGTCGTTGCACGGGTGTTCGCCATAGAGTACGCGATCTTGGGCGTGGCGGCAGGGCTCTGCGGCTCGCTCCTGGCCGCGGCGCTGGCCTGGAGCGTCGGTCACTGGGCGCTCGATATCGGCTGGGCGGGCTCGCCGCTGACCGTGGCGGCCGGCATCGCGGCAGCGACACTGCTCGCGATCGGCGTCGGCTTCCTCGGCACCTTCCGTCTCCTCGGCCGGAAGCCTCTCGGCGTCCTCAGGGGCGAATGAGCCCGGCGACGCTGTCGGACCGGCTGCGCGCACTCTTCCCCGACTCCTCGGGACGAAGCCTCAAGCAGTGGCTCGAATCCGGGCGCGTCGAGGTCAACGGGCGCGTGGCCCGGGACGTGCGCGCGGTCCTGCGCGCGAAGGACCGCGTCGAATTCGGCGGCCGCGGCCGCGTCGTCTTCCCGAAGGGCCTCGGTCTCGTCTACCAGGATGACGCGATCGTCGTCGTGGACAAGCCGGCGAGACTCCTCACCGTGGCGACCGAGCGCGAGCGCGACCGTACCGCCTACCGCCTGCTCTGGGATTATCTCCAGGCCCAGCGGCCGCGCGCGCGTCCTTTCATCGTCCACCGCCTCGACCGCGAGACCTCGGGGCTCCTGGTATTCGCCAAGTCCCCGGAAGCCAAGCAGCAGCTCCAGGCCCAGTTCGAGGCGCGCACGGTCCAGCGCGTCTACACGGCGCTCGTGAAGGGCCACGTGCGCGAGCAGTCCGGGACGCTCGAGAGCCGCCTCGTCGAGGACCGGAGCCTCCGTGTCCACACCGCGCGAGGCCCGGAAGGCAAGGCGGCCGTCACGCGCTACCGTGTGCTCGCGCGCGGGCAGGACACGACGCTGCTCGAGCTCTCGCTCGACACGGGGCGGCGCAGGCAGATCCGCGTCCAGTTGGAGGCCATCGGCCACCCGATCGTCGGCGACCGCGAGCACGGCGGCCCCGGCGGCCAGTTCCGGCGGCTGTGCCTCCACGCGACCCGCCTCGGCTTCATCCACCCGGGCACGGGCAAGGCCATGCGCTTCGAGAGCGCGGCGCCCGCAGCTTGGGTATAATCCGCGCGTCCTTCCATCCCCCACCCGACACAGGAGGCACCATGGCAGCGTCGCCGTTCTCGCTCGAGAAGAAGGTCGCGATCGTCACGGGAGGCGGCGTCGGCATCGGCCGCTCCATCGCCATCGAGTTCGCCAAGGCGGGCGCCGATGTCGTGATCTGCAGCCGCAAGAAGGAGAACCTCGAGCCCGTCGTGGCCGAGATCACGAAGCTCGGCCGGCGCTCCTTCTGCGAGGCCGTGGACGTCCGCCAGGAGGACGCGGTCAAGGCGCTCGTCGAGCGCACCGCGAAAGAGATGGGGCGGCTCGACATCATGGTCAACAATGCCGGCGCCTCCTTCCGCGCCAAGGTCGAGGACATCAGCGCCAACGGCTGGAACACCGTGATCCAGATCAACGTCAACGGCGTCTTCTTCGGCTGCAAGTGGGCGGGCAAGCAGATGATGGCCCAGGGAGGCGGCGGGGCGATCATCAACGTCTCCTCCATCGCCGGCGTCTACGGCTCGACCATGATGGCGCACTACGGCACGGCCAAGGCCGCGGTCATCAACTTCACCCGCGCGCTCGGCATGGCTTGGGGGCGCCAGGGCATCCGCGTCAACTGCATCGCGCCGGGGCCGGTCGAGACGGAGGGGTACCTGGGCGTGCTGACGAAGCAGGACCCGGCCGCCGCCAAGAAGGCCTACGACGCGGTGGCGAGCCGCACGGGCATGGGGCGCTGGGGCAAGGTGCACGAGATCGCCTACCCGTGCATCTTCCTGGCATCGGAGGCGTCGGCCTTCATGACCGGCGCCACGATCATCGTGGATGGGGGCCCGAGCGCCCGCGAGGGCGACGAGGCCTCCTAAAAAGGGTATACTCCCGGCAAACAGCCGCAGTCAGACCAGCCGGTTCCAGAAAGGAGCTCTTATGAGAGAAGCCGTCGTCGTCTCCAGCTCGCGCACCCCGCTGGCCAAATCGTTCCGGGGGTCGTTCAACATGACCCGCCCGGATGACCTGGCCGCCCACTGCATCAAGGACGCGCTCGGCAAGGTCCCGCAGCTCGACAAGGCCGAGATCGAGGATGTGATTCTCGGCTGCGCCCAGCCCAATGGCGCCCAGGGCAATAACGTGGCGCGTGTGGCGCTCCTTCGCGCGGGCCTGCCCGTCTCGGTTGCCGGCACCACCGTCAACCGCTTCTGCTCTTCGGGGCTCCAGGCCATCGCCATGGCCGCGCACCAGATCATCGTGGGCGGGGCCGAGGCCGCCATCGGCGGCGGGCTCGAGAGCATCAGCATGATGAAGCGCGACGGTGACCCCAATCCCTGGGTCAAGGAGCACAAGCCCGGCCTCTACATGGTCATGGGCGACACGGCCGAGGTCGTGGCCAAGCGCTACAAGATCAGCCGCCAGGCGCAGGACGAGTTCTCGCTGGCGAGCCAGCAGCGCACGGCGCGCGCCCAGCAGGAGGGCTTCTTCAAGGAAGAGCTGGCGCCGCTCCAGGTCGTGCGCGGCATCGTGGACAAGAAGACGGGCGAGATCGCGGGCAAGGAGGACTACTACGTCGACAAGGACGAGTGCAACCGCGCCGACACGACGCTCGAGGGCCTGCTCAAGCTGGCGCCGCACTTCGACAAGGATAGCGGCCTGGGCTCGGTGACGGCCGGCAACTCCTCGCAGCTCTCGGACGGCGCCTCCGCCACCGTCCTGATGTCGCTCGACCGCGCCAAGGCGCTGGGCATCAAGCCCAAGCTGATCTTCCGCGGCTTCGCCGTCGCCGGCTGCGAGCCCGACGAGATGGGCATCGGGCCCGTGTACGCGATCCCGAAGCTTCTGAAGCGCATGGGCGTCAAGATGGACGAGATCGGCGTGTGGGAGCTCAACGAGGCCTTCGCCTCGCAGGCGATCTACTGCCGCGACACACTCGGCATCCCGATGGACAAGCTGAATCCCAACGGCGGGGCGATCTCGATCGGCCACCCCTTCGGCATGACCGGCTCGCGCATGGTCGGCACGATCGCCAACGAGATGCTGCGGCGCAAGGCCAAGTACGGCGTGGTGACGATGTGCATCGGCGGCGGCCAGGGCGCCGCGGGTCTCTTCGAAGCCTGCCTCTAGACGCCTGCTCGTAGACGCACAGAGGCCCGGGTGCCGGGCAGCGGGAGTCTACGTCCCGCCGCCTGCCCCCGGGCCTTTGCCTCCCCCTGCTCCCGGCCGCTAGTCGAACGGCCCAGTCCCCGGCGTGAACCGAGCGCGCAACTCCAACCGCGTCCGGCCCATCGAGGCTCCCCGGGACAGGGCGGACACAACGATGAATCCCAACGGAACGGTGAACGTCGAATGGGACGACTGCCGCGCCCGCGGGTCGGATTGCCGGACCGGACCCGATGTTGTAGTCAATCAGCCTGCTATTCACCCGTCAGCAGTCGCAGCACCTCGCGGTACTTCTCTGATGTTTTTGCAAGCACTTCAGGCGGCAATCTTGGCGCGGGAGGCTTCTTGTTCCACGGCTGCGTCTCAAGCCAGTCACGCACGATCTGCTTGTCGAAGGACGGCGGGCTGATGCCGGTGCGGTACCGGTCGGCAGGCCAGAAGCGCGACGAATCCGGCGTCAGGATTTCATCGATCAGATAGAGCGCTCCCTGTTCGTCGGTGCCGAACTCGAACTTGGTGTCCGCGATGATGATGCCCCGGGTCTTCGCGTACTCTGCGGCTTCGGTATAGAGCCGGATCGATACCGTGCGCACCTTGGCCGCCAGCTCGGCGCCGACGATGTCCCCCGCCTCGGCAAAAGAGATGTTCTCGTCGTGCTGGCCGGCCGGCGCTTTCGTGGCCGGCGTGAAAATCACCTCCGACAGTTTTTGCGCCTCCTTGAGGCCGGCGGGCAGCTCGATGCCGCAGATCGCCCCCGTCCTCTGGTAATCCTTCCAGCCCGAGCCGATGATGTAGCCGCGCACCACCGCCTCGATCATGAGCGGCGTGAGCTTGCGCACCACCATTGCGCGGCCGGCAACCTGATCGCGTTCGTGCGCCGGAACCACCGTCTCGGGCGCAATCCCGGTCAGGTGATTCGGAATCACGTGGCCGAGCTTCCTGAACCAGAACAATGACATTGCGGTCAGCACCCCGCCCTTGCCGGGTATCGGATCCGGCAGGATCACGTCGAATGCGGACAGTCGGTCGGTCTGAATCACCAGCAACCGGTCGTCGCCGACGGCATAGAGGTCGCGCACCTTGCCGCGGTGCAGGAATTTGAGGCTCGTCAGGCTGGATTCGAACAATATCGAAGGGGTCATGGCTCTAGTGATCTGCGCGACAACATCCGGCGATCCGGTGCCGTTTTCACCAGCGCTATTCTAGCGTATCCAGCGCCGGCAGCGGATGATCTCCGCGGTGTCACCGCGCTTTCGGGATCAGGGGGGCGCCCGTGGCCCTCTGCTGCTGCGCCTCGGCCATGAGCTTCCGAACGTTGTCGGCATCCGGCCCCTCGGGCACGACCGCCAGAAACGCCTGCGCTGCCGTGACGGCAGCCGGAAAGTCCCGCTTGCCGTAGAAGAGGTACTGTGTCCGGTCCCAATGGGCGTGGACGTACCGGGGATCGACGCGGAGCGCGGCCTCGACCTTCGCCAGCGCCTCGTCGACGCGCCCTTCCTGGAAGAGCACGCTTCCGAGGTGGGTGATCGCCTCGACATTCCGCGGCTCGCGGGCGAGCACCCGCTCATAGACCGGGCGGGCCTCGTCGAGTCGGCCCCTGTCGAGCACGACATGCGCCAGTTGGAGGAGACTCTCGGTCGGCGCGTCCTCGCGGGCGGCCACCTGCCGGAGCGCCCGCAGCTCGATCTCCGTCATGAGCGCGGACGGGTTGCCGGCGGGCGCGGGAGACGGAGCGGGGGCGGGCGCCGCGGCTTCCTGAGCCCCGGTGAACCATCGCCCGACCCCGACGCCTGCCCCGATCCCGATGAAGACCAGGAGCACAGAGGCTGCCCCCATCGCCAGCGGACTCCGGAACCACGCCGGCCGTGGCCCCGGCAGCGCCGGTTGCTGCCCCGCGCGGTACCCCCCGGTCTCGCTCTGGCCCCTCCTGAGACTCACGAAGAGCCGGCCCGCTTCGCGCTCGCGCTCCGCCCGCTGCCGGCCGTGCTCCTCGATGCCGAGCCGCCCGGCCGCCAGCTCCGCGTCCAGGGCTTCGATGGCCTCGGATGCGATCTCGAGCTGGCGCTTGATGTCCTTGATCCCGCTCATCGATCCTCCGTCTGAGATGATGTCTTCTCAGTCCCTACCGCATGGGAAGGCCGGCGAGGTCGAGTCTCCAGCATTGGCGCGGGCCCACATGCATCGTTCACGACGCCGTCAGCCCTGTCAAGCGCTCCCACTATCGCCATAACTCCGCTCTAAGGGCTCCCCGCCCGAGGTGAGAGGACTCGCCCGCCAGGCGAATCGTCCTCCCTCGTGGGGACCGGCCTTAGAGCGGAGTCATGGCTATCGCGGGCATCCCCGCCGATCGTCAGATTTGCGCGGCCGACAGCGGCCGGGTAGGATGGGCGCCCCGCCATGCACGCGCTCCTGACCGCGGACGGCCTCATCGCGCTCGTCACCCTCACGGCGATGGAGATCGTCCTCGGCATCGACAACGTGGTCTTCCTCGCCATCCTGGTCGGCCGCCTCCCCACGAGCCGGCAGGCCTTCGCGCGGCGCCTCGGGTTGACCCTCGCCCTCGGCATGCGCATCGGTCTCCTCCTCATGATCAGCTGGATCATGGGGCTCACGGCGCCACTCTTCTCCGTGCTCGGCCGGAGCGTGTCGGGGCGGGATCTGATCCTGCTCGGCGGCGGGCTCTTCCTGATCGCGAAGGCGACGTGGGAGATCTACGACAAGGTCGAGGTCGGGCACGGCGAGTCCGGAGCGGCGCCCGCCCGCGGGGTGTTCCTGCTCGTGCTGGTCCAGATCCTGGTCATCGACATCGTGTTCTCGCTCGACTCCGTGATCACCGCGGTGGGCATGGCCGACGAGATCTCGATCATGGTCATCGCGATGGTCGCGGCGATGCTCGTGATGCTCGTCTCCGCGGGCGCGGTCAGCGGCTTCGTGAACCGCCACCCGAGCGTCAAGATCCTGGCCCTCGCCTTCCTCCTCCTGATCGGCGTGATGCTGGTGGCGGAGGGGATGGGCACCCACGTGGCCAAGGGCTACATCTACTTCGCCATGGCCTTCTCGCTCTTCGTGGAGATGCTCAACCTCCGCTACCGCAAGAAGCGGGTCGGACGTTGACTGACCTGGAGCCCGTTCTCGGTCATGGCCCGGCCCAGCCCGAGGGTGTTCATCGCATGACACGCAGATGAGTCGGGTGCGGCCCGTTCACGCACCGCGGGGCGCGGAGATCTAGCCCAGGACGTCCTTCTTGAATTGCTCCAGGGCTTTCACGTGGTCGCCGGGAGATGTCAGGCCGAGCCCGACCGTATGCACGCAGAGGTGCGTGATGCCGCGCATCGCCCGCCACGCCGCGAGCTCCTTCACCCGCTGCTCCGGCGGGACTTGCGAGAGAGTCATCCGCCCCTCGATGCCGAACCGGGACGGATCACGCCCGGCCGCTGTGATGTCGCCGTGAAGCCGGTCCACGATGGCCTGTGCCTCGGCGCTGGGTCGGAAGTGCGGCATCCATCCGTCCGCCATCCGCGCGGCCCTCTGGACTACGACCTCGCTCTCCCCTCCCATCCAGATGGGGATGGGGCGCCGATGCGGCAGGGGGTTGATCCCCGCGTCGGTGACGCGGTGCCACTGCCCTTCGAACGTCACAAGCTCTTGGGTCCACAGCGCGCGCATGACCGCGATCTGTTCCTCGACGCGCTTGCCGCGATTCGTGAAATTCTCGCCGAGCGCCTCGAACTCGACGGGATTCCACCCGACTCCCACGCCCAGCCGGAGCCGGCCTCGCGAAAGAACATCCACGGCCGCGGCCTGTTTCGCCACCAGCGCGGTTTGCCGCTGCGGAAGAATCACGATGCCGGTGACCAGCTCGACGCGCTGGGTGACGGCGGCCAGGAACCCGAACAGGACGAAGGGCTCGTGGAACACATGCCGGTGCGTGTATGGGCCCTTCCACCCGCCTGGCCTTTCGGGGTTCGCGCCCAGCACGTGGTCGAACGCGAGGATATGCGTGTAGCCCATGGCCTCCACGGCCTGCGCGTAGTCACGGATCGCGGCCGGGTCCTGCCCGATCTCTACCTGCGGGAAGACGACGCCAATGTTCATCGATTCCTCCTAGACTCGGAATGATACATGCCTTTCTCCCGAACAATCTTTCAACTGGGCTCTGTTCCAAAGACAGCGATGTCCGAGGCGCGCGGCCGATCCGGCGGCGGAGCTGCGGCGACGCAGCCGGCGAGGAGGAGCGCCCCGAGTTGCAGCCGGCGGCACGGCCTCACTTCATTTCGACCCGTACCCGTACCCGTTCGCCCTCGTGGGCGAGCACGATGCCGTCCTCGGCGATCCGCTCGATGACGGCACCCCCGGTCAGGGCTTGGCCCTCGACGTATTTGCGACCGTTCAGAAAGACCATTCGATCTTTCGGGTTGTCCCCCCAGACCAGCACCTCGATCTTGAGCTTGGACGCCAGCTCTTGGAGGATGATCGCTGACGGCGCCGCCGGCGGCGCGACGACTTTGGCTTCGGGCTGGGGTCGCGCCGGGGACTCACGATTCTCCGGCGGTGCCGGCACCGTCGCTTGCGTGGACACCGAGGACTGCGTCGGCGCAATCGGTTGCGGGATCGCAGCACTCTGGACGGGCGCCGTTCGCAGTTGGGGCGCTGGGGGCTGGGCGGGTGTCGTCCGTGATGACGGCGGCGTCGGCCGGGCGTGCGCCGGGCTCCTGGCCGGACCCGGTGAAGCAACGGCCGGTGCCTCGGCGCGGCGCGGGAGGGCCCCCGCGCCCCCCCCCGCGGTCTTTCCCTCGCGCGGTGGCGACGCCCCGGGGGCCCCCC
>Ga0080064_1006497_pt1 | contig 12597 bp, 9 predicted proteins | sample Subgrocontami54m_FD_69260 | JGI IMG/M metagenome (GOLD analysis project Ga0080064, IMG submission 69260) | Subsurface groundwater microbial communities from S. Glens Falls, New York, USA - GMW46 contaminated, 5.4 m (SPADES assembly) (version 2) ...
AGAGGGGGAAGAAAAGGTTCAGGGGACACCCCTGAGACCCCGTCAGAGGGACAGCGTCCCTTTGGACTCTCTGCGAGGGGTGCGTTCTCCGCACACCTCCGGCGGGCCGCAGAGCGGCCCTGCACCTTGGGCTGGTTCTTGGGGTAAGGAGCACGCCGCGTCCCTGTCATTCCTACGAAAATAGCCTGTTCGTTATTCCCGCGAAAGCGGGAATCCAGGAAGGCCGCGGGCCTGGATTCCGGATCAAGTCCGGAATGACGGGCTGGCGGCCACATTTTCATCCCCCTGTGGTGCCCGCCGCAAACGGGCATAGAGGATTCCGAACGGAGTGAGGAATCTCCCCCGACGGGGCACGCATCTACTACATCAACCCCGGTATCTTCATGCCGCCCGTGAGCTGGCCCAGGTGCTTCGCGGCCAGGTCGCGCGACTTGTCCAGCGCATCGTTCGTCGCGGCTAGCACCAGGTCCTGCAGCATCTCCACGTCCTCCGGGTTGACCGCCTCCTTCGCGACGGCTATGGAGACGATCTTCTGGTGCCCCGTGGCGACCACCTTGACGGCGCCTCCGCCGGATGTGGCCTCCACCGTCATCTTGCCCAGCTCCTCCTGGAGTTTGGCAAGGCGGTTTTGAAGCTCCTGGGCCTGACGCATCAGGTTCCTGTTCATTGGCTCTCCTCTCGCGCCGCCGGAGGCGCGTCTCCTTGCGCCTTCTCTGGCGTGGACGCGGTCACCACGCGGGCGCCCAGTTCTTTCAATGCCTGGACCATGTGTCCGCCGGACGCGGCCTGTCGCTGTGGGGGCGGTGTCACGGATGTGGCCTGCCGCTGCGGCGTCATGGCCCCTGGCGCGGCCAGCGTGCACTTGAGCCGGTACGGCTGGGCCAGGATGTATTCGAACAGCTTCTCAACCTCTCGCCTGTTCTCCAGCTTCTCGACAAGCTCTTTGTAGAGGGCTTTGCTGAATTCCAGTGTGATGCAGCCGTCCTCCACGGTGGCGGGACGCGCATAGACTCTGATGTAATACACGGCGGGGTTCTTGTGGAACTGGGGCGGTATCCGGTCCTGGCGCAGCAACGCGGTCCAGTTGGCCTGAAGGTGCTGCTGCGGCGTCATGCCCGCGGGCACGCCCGGCGGAAACGCGACCTGTGCCGCGGGCGGCGTCGCGGGCCGGGCCTTGGCTGGCGGCGCATCCGGTACGTTGTCCATATCCCTGGCAGGCATGCGGGAGACGAGTGGCGTGGCCGCCGGTCGCGCGGGCGCGGGGAACGGCGATGCGCGCGGCGGTGCGGCGCTCCGCATGGGAGGCGCCGGACGAGACGCGGGTGCGGGCTGCTGCGCGCGCGGCATCGCGGCGACGACGGGCGTCGGAGGCGGCTGGCTGAACTCCACCAGCGCCAGCTCCAGCGGCAGCGGCGACTGGACGTCCGCGCGGATGTCCGCCTGGCTGAACAGCTTGAGCGCGCGGGCGATCTCCTCGATGGTCGTCGCGCCCGCCAGCGACTTGAGGTCGGCTGCGGCGTCCGCGTCCAGGTCGAGCGCGTCGGTGGCCCCGGCCTTGGCGAGCAGCGCGGCGCGCAGCCAGTCCACCATGCCCCGGTGGAGCTGCCGCAGGTCGAGGCCCTCCAGCGTCGCGGCGCTGAACGCGGCCAGCCCGCCGGAGACGTTCTTCGTCAGGACAAGCTTCGCTATCTCGCGCACCCGCTGGTCGCCGCCCATGCCGAAAAGCTCACGCACCTGCTCCAGCTTCAGCTCCGGCCCGTAGGAGACGGCAAGCTGCTCCAGCAGGTTTTCGGCGTCCCGCAGGCTGCCGCCCGCCTGGCGCGCCACGGCCCGCAGCAGCTCAGGTGTCGCCTGAATGCCTTCCGCGTCGCAGACCTGCCGCAGTCGCCCGACGATGGACTGCGGCGACAGGCGCCGGAAGTCGAAGCGCTGGCAGCGGGAGATGATGGTGGCGGGCACCTTGTGAGCGTCGGTGGTCGCGAGGACGAAGATGGTGTTCGGAGGCGGCTCCTCCAGCGTTTTCAGAAGCGCGTTGAACGCCTCGGGCGTCAGCATGTGTACTTCGTCAATGATATAGACCTTATATTTGGCCTCCGCGGGGGCGTAGCGCACCTTTTCGCGCAGGCTGCGAATCTCATCTATGCCACGGTTGCTCGCGGCGTCAATCTCGATGAGGTCCAGCGCGCGCCCGTCGGTGATGGCCTGGCACATGGCGCAGGTGTTGCACGGCTCGCCCTTGCCGCCGGTGTTCAGGCAGTTCACGGCCTTGGCAAGAATGCGGCCCGTGCTGGTCTTGCCCGTGCCGCGCGGGCCGCAGAACAGGTAGGCGTGGGCGGTGCGCCCCGTGGCTATGGCGTTGGTCAGCGTGCGCGTGACCACGTCCTGGCCGACGACGTCGGCGAGGCTCTGCGGGCGCCACTTGCGATAGAAGACCTGGGATGTCATGACTTTCCTGCCTGCTCGCGGCTGGCGCGACGTCCGTTTCGTCCGGGCGGCGCCGCGCTCTCAATCTCCGCCGCGACCGCCTCCTGCTTGCCGAACATGACGCGCTCCTCCTCCGGCTCCGCGTGGTCGTACCCCAGGAGGTGCAGCACGCCGTGCGCCACCAGGATGGCGGCCTCGTGGGCCACCGTATGCCCGGCCTGACGCGCCTGCCGCTCCGCCTGGGGATAGGATAGCACCACGTCGCCGAGCTGGATGCGCCCCGACGGCGGCAGCGCGAACGGCCCTCCGGGAACATTGGGCCCGCCTTCGGTCAGCCCGAAGGAGAGCACGTCCGTATTCTCGTCCAGGCCGCGGTAGCGGGCGTTGAGCGCGCGGACTGTCGCGTCGTCGGTGACTGTCAGGCTCACCTCGGCGGGCGTTTGCAGGCGCTCGCTTTCCAGGGTGCGCCGCACGACGCTGCGCAGCCACGCCACGTCCAGGCGTCCTCGAAAGGCAGGGGCGACCTGCACGGCAACTCGATGCTGGAACATTCCCTCGTACTGCGGCCAGGGCGCCCCGACACGTCGGGGCCGACTCCGAGGCCCATGATAGCACCGTGGGCGTGCGCCCAGCAAGGCGAAGGAGCGCGCATTGGCGTCGTCGCGGAGTCGGGATGGAAGGGCGCAGGTGTGAAATCCGCGCAGCTATCGTGTAGAATGGGGACGCGATAGTTTTCGGGGAGCTTGATCACCGTGCCAAACTTTGATGGTATGCCCATGGCGGCGCCCATCGCCCGCCTCATAGACGAGCTGCACAAGCTGCCGGGCATTGGGCCCAAGACGGCCCAGCGGCTGACCTATCATCTTATCCGCATGCCCCAGGAGGAGGCCCGCACGCTCGCGGAGGCCATTCTGGCCGTGAAGGAGAAGGTGACCTTCTGCTCCACCTGCCAGAACATCACCGACGTGAACCCCTGCATGGTCTGCGCGGCGCAGGACAGGGACAAGGGCCTCATCTGCGTCGTGGAGGAGCCGCTGGACGTGATGGCGCTGGAGCGCACGCGCGCCTACAAAGGGCTGTACCACGTCCTTCACGGCGTCATCTCGCCCATCAACGGCACCGGCCCGGACGACCTGAAGATTGGCGAGTTGCTGGGCCGCATGAAGGGGAGCGTCGTCCATGAGGTCATCCTGGCGATGAACCCCAACCTGGAGGGCGAGGCCACGGCGATGTACCTGCACCGCCTCCTCTCGCCGCTGGGCGTGAAGGTGACGCGGCTGGCGCGCGGCCTCCCCGTCGGCGGCGACTTGGAATACGCAGACGCCATGACCCTGACGCGGGCGCTCGAAGGCCGGCGCGAGGCCTGACCGGGGCCTGACCGGGGGCCGGAAGCGGCCAGTCCAGAACACCACGGGAGTAGAGCAAGGCTATGGCGGCGCCGCGCCTCTACAAAACCGAGGGCATCGTTCTTCGCCGGTCCGACATGGGCGAGGCTGACCTTCTGCTGACCCTCTACACGCCCTTCTATGGGAAGCTGCGCGCCGTCGCGAGGGGGGCGCGCAGGCCCAACAGCAAGATGGCGGGCCACGTGGACTTTCTCGCGCGAAGCCTCTTCCTCCTCGCCCGCGGCCAGAACCTGGACACCGTCAGTCAGGCCGAATGCGTGGAGCCGTTCGCCGCCCTGCGCGACGACCTTGAGGCGGTAGGCCGCGCGCTGTATATGGCCGAGATTCTGGACCGCTTCACGCCGGACGGGGCGGAGAACCGCCCCCTGTACGAGCTTCTGGTCGAAACGCTGCGCCGTCTGCCTGCGGGCGGCGACATGGCCGTGCGCTTCTTCGAAGTGCAGACGCTGGTGTTCTCCGGCTTCAGGCCGGACCTGCACACGTGCGTGGAGTGCAGCGACGCCGTCGCGCCGGGGCATCACCTGTTCAGCGCCAGCGGGGGCGGCGTCCTCTGTCCACGCTGCAAGGACCAGGAGCCGGTGGTCCGTCCGCTGAGCCTGAACGCGCTCAAGGTGCTGCGCCTCCTCGACAGGGGTGGCTATGCGGAGGCGTCGCGGCTGCGCGTCTCGGCGGACTTGGCCGGCGAGGTGGAGCAGGCGCTGCGACAGTACATCTGGTACCTGCTGGAGCGAGAGGTGAAAGCCATCTCGTTCATGGACAGAGTCCGGCGGGGGGAGCCGGACCCGGCGTAGCTTCATTCCTCGGCGGTCTTTGTTTCCGCGCCTTCGTTCTTCTCCACCTCGTCCTCCTGTCCTCCCAGAGCCTGCCGGAAGAGGCGCTCCAGCCGCTGGTGCACCAGGCGGAAGGCGTCAACGGACACGTATACGGAGACACCCGTCACCAGGCCCAGAAGCGCGAAGGGCGCGTATTGCGTGAAGTCCGCTGAGTACGAGACGATGGGCAGGAACAGCGCGCCCAGCGCCAGCGCCAGGAAGACCACGACGGCGTCCAACAGGAAGTGATAGAGGAAACGTCGTCCCAGCAACCCGTCAGCGCCCTGGCGTCGCATCAGCAGTTCGACGGCGGCGCTCAGGAACGAACGCACGTGCCGCAGAATGGCGAAGCCCGGCTGCAGCGCCAGGACGGCGGCGACGACAATGATAACGAAGAGGGCCGTCCGAGGCTCAAGTCCCAGGACATTGGACAGGGGGTAACGCTGCTCCAGCAGCACCCGCGCCAGCACGCCGACGAGTCCCAGAAGCAGAAGGTTGACGCCGATTCCGCCCAGGCTGCGCCGCGCCGCCACCGCCAGGGGGTCCCGTCCGCGGCTTGCCCGTCGCACGCGCTCCAGCACTGCGTCCGCGGACAGCACGAACGTCCGCAGCGGCCCGGGCGTGGCCTTCTCCAGGCTCTCGCTCAGAGGCGCGGAGGCGCGGACCAAGTGCGGCAGGAACAGGGTGGTCAGCACGGAGACGGCGGCCACCACGGGGTACAGGTAGGGGCCGACCGTCGGGACCTGTCCGCCGACCGCAGCCATGACAAACGAGAACTCGCCCACCGTCGCCATGCCCATCGCCGTCTGGAACGCTGTTCGCATCCCAAAGCCGCCCAGGAAGACGGCTATGGAGCAGGCGACCAGCTTGCTCGCGACGAACACCGCCGTGAAAAGGAGGGCCAGGGGCCAGTACTGCACCACAAGGGCGGGATTGATGAGCATCCCCACGGAGACGAAGAACAGGCCGGCGAACATGCTCGTCACCGGCCGCAGCATGTCCTCGATGGTGCGGGTGTGGCCGGAGCCGGACATCAGCGAGCCCATAATGAACGCGCCTACCGCAACAGACAGCCCCAGCTTTTGCGACAGCAGGGCCATGCCGAAGCACAGCCCGAGCACCACCATCAGCAGTATCTCCCTGTTCCTGAAGCTGGCCGCGTAGTTGACCAGACGCGGCACGATGGCCGCGCCCATCACCAGGGACGCGGCGCCGAAGAGCACGATGTTAAGGAGCACGCCTCCCACGGCGGCCAGGTCAACGCGGCCCGTGGCGCCCAGGCCGGACAGCAGGGCCAGGAGGGCCGTCGCTATCAGGTCCTCGATGATGAGCAGGCCGAAGACCACGCGGGCGAACGCCTCGTGCGTCTTGTTCTGGTCGGTGATGACCTTCAGGATGACGGCGGTGCTGCTGATGGAGAGGGCCGCCGCCAGGAACAGGGCGTTGGTGAAGTCCAGCCCCGCGACGCGCGCCACCTCGTACACGCTGACGAAGACGAAGAGCACCTCCAGCACGGCGGCCAGAAGCACCCCCTGCCCAATCTGGCGGAGCCGCATGAAGCTGAACTCCAAGCCCAGGGAGAAGAGGAGCAGGATGATGCCCAGGTCCGCCAGGGAGTGGATGACTTCGATGCGGGACACCAGGCTGAATGGAGGCGTGAACGGCCCGACGATGAGTCCCGCGAGGATGTAGCCGAAGATTACGGGCTGGCGCAGACGCTGGAAGACGAGCGTCACCGCTCCCGCCACCATCATGATGATGGCGAGGTCGGCGAGAATCCCAACGTCGGCCTGGGGCGGCATGGCTTCCCCTCAGACGGGCGGGCCTTGAGAATGGGTTGATTCCTATTTTACTGGATTCGCGGACGTTCGCGTGGCCGCGCGGCCTGTCCGACGACCGCGCGCGAGAAGCGCGCTGCTGCCGCCGCGCCACCACTGCTCGCCCAACATGCGTCCTGGGAGAGCGCGGAGAGGGCGTCGTCCTCTCCGCAGGGGGTCTGGAGGTATTCCCCAGCCTCGTTTTCTCATCCCCCGCTCTCTTGCAAGGGAGCGGGGGACACAGGAGGTGAGCGTTGTCGGACAAGTGCTTAGTCAGCCGGTGATTAAGACGATTGTTTCACGCTGGCTTCAGGTGCTACAATTCAAAGTTGCCCTTCTGGCTGGAACGAGGTTAACGCGCTATGCCCCTGGATTCTATTCGCGTCAAAGGCGCCCGCGAGCACAACCTCAAGAATATTGATGTCGTCATCCCGCGGGACAAGCTGGTGGTTATCACCGGCGTCTCCGGCTCCGGCAAGAGCAGCCTGGCCTTCGATACCATCTATGCCGAAGGCCAGCGTCGCTACGTGGAGTCCCTGTCCGCGTACGCCCGGCAGTTCCTGGGGCGCATGGACAAGCCGGACGTGGATTACATCGAGGGGCTGTCCCCGGCCATATCCATTGACCAGAAGGGCACGTCGCACAACCCGCGCTCCACCGTCGGGACTGTCACGGAGGTATACGACTACCTGCGCCTGCTCTTCGCCCGCGCGGGGCGCCCCCACTGTCCCAAGTGCGGCCGCCCAATTCAGATGCAGACCGCGCAGCAGATCGTGGACGCCATTATGGCCCTGCCTGCGGGTAGCCGCATCATGGTGATGGCGCCGGTCATTCAGGGCAAGAAAGGCGAGCACCAGCACGTCTTCGAGGACGCGCGAAAGGCGGGCTATGCCCGTGTGCGGGTCAATCGCCGCGTCTATGACCTTGCGGAGGAGATCAGCCTGGACAAGAACAAACGCCACACCATCGAGGTCGTCGTGGACCGGCTGGTCGTCGGCGAAGGCGAAAGCGGCTCTCCGACGCGCGTGGCGGACTCGGTGGAGACGGCGCTGAAGCTGGGGGGCGGCGTCGTGCTGATCGCGGTGGTGGACGGCGAGGAGCTGCTGTTCAGCGAGCACTTCGCCTGTGTCCAGTGCGGCGTCAGCCTGGGGGAGATCGCCCCACGCACGTTCAGCTTCAACTCACCGCACGGCGCGTGCCCCACGTGCACCGGCCTGGGGGTCAAGCTGGAGATAGACCCGGAGATGGTCATTCCCAACAAGAACCTCTCGCTGGCCCAGGGCGCCGTCCAGCCGTGGGCGCGCGCGGGCAGCATGAGCGGCTGGTACCACAGCATGCTGGAGTCCGTGGCGCGGCACCATGGCTTCTCGTCGCGTGTGCCGGTGAAGGAGCTGTCGAAGGAGCAGCTTCATCTCGTCCTGCACGGCGCGCCCGAGCAGTCCCTGACCATGAGCCACACCAGCCGCGAGGGGCGCGTCTTCGAGTGGGACAGCCGCTTCGAGGGTGTCATCCCCAACCTTGAGCGCAGGTACAAGGACACGGAGTCCGAGTACATGCGCGGCGAGATAGAGCGGTACATGGTCGAGCGGCCCTGCCAGGGCTGTCATGGCAAGCGTCTCAGGCCGGAAGCCCTTGCGGTCACGGTGTGCGGCAAGAACATCATGGACGTCTGTGCCCTCTCCATCAGCGAGGCGCTGGCGTGGACGAAGCTCATCGTCGGCGAGGCGCGGCCCCGGAACGGCGCGCTCACGGAGCCGATGACGGAGCGCGAGCTGACCATCGCCCGGCAGGTCATCAAGGAGATACGCGCGCGGCTGCAGTTCCTGGTGGACATCGGCCTTGAGTATCTGAGCGTCGACCGCAGGGCCGGCACCCTCTCCGGCGGCGAGGCGCAGCGCATCCGCCTGGCTACGCAGATTGGCAGCGGGCTGATGGGCGTGCTTTACGTCTGCGACGAGCCCTCGGTGGGCCTGCACCCCGCCGACGACGACCGCCTCATCCGCACGTTGCAGCGGCTGCGCGACGTCGGCAACACCATCCTCGTCGTGGAGCATGACGAGTCCATCATGCGCGCCGCCGACTGGATCGTTGACATGGGGCCGGGGGCGGGCGAGCTGGGTGGTCATGTGGTCGTGGCGGGCACCATTGACGACGTGATGCGCAGCGAAGAGTCTCTGACGGGGGCGTACCTCTCCGGCCGGAGGGTCATCCCCGTGCCTGAGAAGCGCCGCAAGGGCAACGGCAAATATATTGTCATCCGTGGGGCGCGGGAGAACAACCTGCGGGAGGTGGATGTATCTCTCCCACTCGGTCTGCTGGTCGTCGTCACGGGAGTGTCCGGCTCCGGCAAGAGTACGCTCATCAACGACGTCCTGTACAAGAAGCTGGCCCAGGTCCTGTACGCCGCGCGGGAGGCCCCCGGCAGGTGCGACGGCGTCGAGGGGATCGAGCACATTGACAAGGTCGTCAACATTGACCAGTCGCCCATCGGGCGGACTCCCCGGTCCAATCCGGCCACCTACACCGGGACGCTGACGCCCGTCCGGGAGCTTTTCGCGTTGCTGCCGGAGGCGAAGATACGCGGGTACGCCCCGGGGCGCTTCTCCTTCAACGTCAAGGGCGGCCGCTGCGAGGCCTGCCAGGGCGACGGCTACACGCTTGTGGCCATGCAGTTCCTGCCGGACGTGACCGTCCCCTGCGAGGTGTGCAAGGGCCAGCGCTACAACCGGGAGACGCTGGAGGTCAAGTTCAAGGGCTGCAGCATCGCGGACGTCCTGAACATGACGGTGGACCAGGCCGTGGATCTGTTCAGCGCTTTCCCTCGCATGCGGGGCAAGATGGAAACGATGAGGGACGTGGGCCTGGGATATATCCGCCTGGGCCAGCCCGCGACGACCCTCTCCGGCGGCGAAGCGCAACGCATCAAGCTGGCATCCGAGCTGTCGCGGCGCTCCACGGGCCGCACGCTGTACATCCTGGACGAGCCGACTACCGGCCTCAGCTTTGAAGACGCCCACGCTCTACTGCGCGTGCTGCATCGCCTGGTGGACGCGGGCAACTCCGTCATCATGATTGAGCACCACATGGACCTCATCAAGAACGCCGACTGGATTGTGGACCTGGGCCCTGGCGCGGGCGACAAGGGCGGGCGCGTGGTGGCCGTGGGCACCCCGGAACAAGTGGCGAAGGTCAAGGGCGGTCATACCGCCGAGTACCTGCGGCGTGTGCTGAACGGCGCGCGGTAATGACTGCTATCCCGCATCTTGCAAAGGTGTACTATTTAAGCCTCAAGTAACTCATAGGCAGCCATGAACGATGGGTAGCCCAGACGCTTATGCTCGGATGAGGCCTTGTGGTTACACGAGAACTGAGGTGGACCCCATGAGTTGGACAACTTTGGGGTTCCGCTAAGCGAGAGTCCCGCCTCCTGGGTTGCCTCAGTTGATCGATAGACCTCCGCGGGGGTCCGGTAGCGCAGGGCCTGACGCGGATCTCCGGGTTTTCGCCTTCTGAAAGGCCGTGCGCCTGACTTGCCGGGCGAGATCGAGGGCTGCTTATCCCTCGGTCTCGCCGAGGCGCCCAGATATCTCCAGCAGGTGTTCCCAGTGGTGCTCCAGCATGCGGCGCGACGCCCGCATAAGCATCACGGGACGTGGCGGAGGGTGCTACGGAAGCGGAGCCGCTGCTACCGCTGCACGAACATCAGGATGTTGTGTAATCCGCGTGTTTCATCCCATGATTATGTGCTGGGTTTTCACAGGACAGTGTGCCCCAGCCTGGCCACACTCCGCAAACAATCTGATAGAACCTTGACAGGGCCTAAGCAGAGGTCCTTGTGTAACCTTGCGCACCATCCTCTAGCCTGATAGCATCGTCTCATGGAAAGACCCGCCCACAGAACCTCGAAAACCAAGGGACAAAACCCTGCGCGAAAAGCTTCGGGCGGAGCCCACCCAAAGAGGCCTATTAGGGTTGTTCCAGACGCCAACGTTCTCTTCGGTGATCCTTTCCTTCATGGCGTAAGCCCCCAGACCATAATCGCAGCAGCTAAGTTTACCGATATCAAGCTAGCCATAGCCGATATTACCTGCGATGAACTTCGCAACATCGTCAGAGAACGAATCAACAAAATAGTCGACGAGCTAAAAGAGGTGACACGGAACGCGGGGTCAGTGGAGCTTAAAACAGGGGTGGACACATGGAGCCTTGGCTACAAGTCAAAGCAATCGATGGATGCCTGGGAAAAACGGCTGGCATCTCTGAGAGAAACCTTGCCGGTCTTGCCTTACCCTCTGATTCATGCAAAAGAATTGGCTCGGTACTCCATCGACCAACGCCGGCCGTTTCTCGAAGGGGACAAGGGCCTTCGGGACTATCTGCTTTGGAGCTCGGTCTCGGCCGCGGCACAAAAGGATGATTGCATCTACATATTGGTCAGCAATGACCATGGGTTCTATGACGGTAAATCTGACACGCTGCATCCCGACTTGGATGCGGCATTAGCATCAATGGGTCTCTCTAGTCGAGTGGTTGTTCGAAAGTCGTTTGCAGGGGTCGTCGACGAGTTTGTCAAGCCCATGTTGAAGCCAGAGGAGAACGTCGAAGTCGCGATCAAGTCAGGCAAAATTCGTGATTTCACAAAGCAAGACGATTCCGTTGACATAGTGCTCAACGAATACGTTCTGGGGATTGAAGTACCTGACCATTGGATCACCAGGGGGGACTACTACGCTGGCGAGTTCGATGTGGTCGAGAACGCTACCATGATGGACTTGACTTCTACGCTTGAGTTGGATGGCAAGGTACTCGTGACCTCCGAATGGGAAGCAGACGTAACGATCAGCCTGTCATTCCCTGGTTACGAAGAAGATTCAGAAACGGTTATTGTCAGCTTTACTGTGGAGAGCCTCGTGAATCCAAGCACACTCGAAGTCGAATCCCACGAGGTCTCCGACTACAGCCTCTCCGCATTTTACGACGAAAAAACGGGCGAGCGGATCCCTTATTGACGCGCAAAGCTCTCCACCCTACCACTGCACAAACATAGCATAACCACATATGCGTAGGTGTCGTCGCCAGACGGGCCGGACGACGCCCAGACTCGGTGAGATGGCCGCCTCTCGCCTATCTACCCTTGAACTCCGGCTTCCGCTTCTCAGCGAACGCCTTCGGCCCCTCCTTCGCGTCCTCCGAGCGCATGATCAGCCTCCAGCTCTCATTCTCAATCTGGAAGGCCTGTTCCAACGGAAGCCCCCATGTCTTCAGCACCGTCTCCTTTATCTGTCTCAGCGCAAGCGGCCCGCACTTGGACATGGCGATGGCGGTCTCCAAAGCCGAGTCCATGACCTTGTCGGGCGGGACGACGCGGTTGACCAAGCCAAGCCGCAATGCCTCGTCGGCCCCGAAGCGTTCGCCCAGCAACAGCATCTCCATGGCTGCCCCGTAGGGAATCATCCGAGGCAGGCGGGCCAGAGTACCGCCGGCTGGAATCAGGCCGTGGCGCGCCTCCGGCAGGGCGAACCGAGCGTCCGTTGACGCAATGCGCATGTCCGCGGCGAGGGCAAGCTCAAACCCTCCCGCCAGACAGTACCCGCGAATGGCGGCGATGACGGGCTTGTAGAGGGGAAATCCGCGAAGGAGCGCCGTATCCGTCAGGCTCTTGTCGGCGAGCAGTCGCCTGTCCCACTCGTCCCGGGGCGGGCGCGCTCGCGTGCGAAGCGGTATGAGCTGGCCGAGGTCCGCGCCGGAGCAGAACGCCTTGTCGCCCGCGCCGGTCAGAATGGCGACGCGGATGCCGTCGTCGCCTTGCACGCGCTTCCACGCGTCCGCCAGCAGCACCACCGCCTCTGAATCCAGGGCGTTTCGGACGCGGGGCCTGTTGATGGTGACGATTGCGACAGCGCCGGAAAGCTCAAAGGTGACCGATGGCATTCGAGTCCTCGAAAGGTGCAGAGGGGCGATGTCCCTCTGCCGGAGGGTACGGGAGGACACCTCCCGTACCTGCTTCTCCCTCCCCCGCTCCCTTAGGGAGCGGGGGAGGGAGGGGGTGAGGGCAACGCTCCTACAGCCCCATCTGCTGGGCGACGCGCTCGCGATGGAAGTCGGCGTCGCCGAAGGCCAGCTCCGCGGCCTTGGCCC
>Ga0080064_1006498_pt1 | contig 12593 bp, 14 predicted proteins | sample Subgrocontami54m_FD_69260 | JGI IMG/M metagenome (GOLD analysis project Ga0080064, IMG submission 69260) | Subsurface groundwater microbial communities from S. Glens Falls, New York, USA - GMW46 contaminated, 5.4 m (SPADES assembly) (version 2) ...
GGGGGGGGGGGGGGGGGCCCTGCCTCCCAAGCAGGCGCCACCGTTGCCCCCCCCCCCGCCTCGCCGCTTAACAGCGGCTCGGCACCCTCTCCCGCAAGGGGAGAGGGAAGAAACATCCGCTCATTCCCGCGCAAGCGGGAATCCCGTTTTACTTAATAGACACTGGGTCCCCGCCTTCGCGGGGACGAGCGGAAAGCCTCAAAACCCGCGCTTTCGCCCGTTTCCTTGACATTTCAGCCCCTATCGCTAGGTTCCGCCCCAACGCACCGGGCCACGCGCCCTGCCCTAATTCCTGAGGATTGTCATGGCCAAAGCCGCATCGCTGAAGATCAAGCTCGTGTCGAGCGCCGACACCGGCTTCTATTATGTCACCAAGAAAAACTCGCGCACCATGACCGACAAGCTGGTGAAGAAGAAATACGACCCGATCGCCAAGAAGCACGTCGAGTTCCGCGAGGGGAAGATCAAGTAAGCGTTCTTGTCATCCCGGACGCGCGAAGCGCGATCCGGGACCCAGATGCAATTGACGTGATGCCCGGGCCTGTTCCCGGGCATTTTTATTTGGTTAATCTAAGCACCCACATCGCTGACGCCGCGACTAAAGAAGAAATCCCGACCAGCATGGCTGAAAACTACCTGGGGCAGGCATCTGAGCACCTATAAGTATGTAAACGATTTAATGGATAAATGGCCTTGGCCGCCCCATTCACGGCGCGATATAGTGGTATTGAGGATTGAATGGCGCGAAAAAGTAAACAAATCAAACTCCCGGCGCAGCCGCAAAAGCCGCTCCCGGTATCCAAGACGAGTAGGAAGGCTGGCGCGCCTACCGGCGTCGCGGTTCGCGTTGCCATAGATGTTCCCGATGGAACCCCGGCGCACTACGCGAATTACATCGAGATTAGCCATACCAAATGGGATTTTGCTCTGATAGCCGCTAGGCTTCCAGCGAAACACAGTGCTGCCAAAATTGTCGATATGCAGGCTACCGGTATTCTTCCGTTGCACGCCGACGTGACGATCAATTTTCCACCAACTCTCATAGCGGGATTGATCCGTGCACTAACTGTTCAGAAGGAAGCCTACGAGAAAGAAACGAAGACCGAATTGAAGGAGACAGGCGATGAACCAAGTGGTCAAAAAAGGAAGCGTCGCCGGGGTTAGCCGTATTACGGTCAACTCGTCACTAACCACCACATCTGCCGGGACAACCACCATTACGTCGTTTTCTGGCACGCAAGCCCCTGTTCCAAGCGGCACTCGGCCTGCTCTTTCAAGCAAAAGCATTGAGAATGCAGTTTATGGTCATATTCGTGCAGTGAGGGCTTTAGGCCGCACAGAAATTCTGCCTTCGGAAATTGCCGCAGCTCTGTCGATCCCTCCCTCTGCGGTAATTGAGGCTCTGACCGCTTTGCAAAACAAGGGCATCAAGTTCAACAAATGAATGCGATATATAGCTTTCCGCTACGGGAAGTTGGCGGCGTAAAATGGTGTTCGCTCGCCAATATGGGCGTAAAACGTATCGACGTTGTTGCATATAAAGTAGATATCACGGGCAAATATACATTCGCTGGGGGCCATCGGCATCGCCTCGCGGTGATACGCGACGACATTCACATCCTATTTCCGGCCCAAGAGGTTGCCGTTGATATTGGACAGGTGAAACCGATTGGGCCACCAAAGCGCCGTCACGACAAACGATGAGCGATAGCGATTTGATCGCGGGCGAGTCTGCACGCGGACATTTGTAGCCTCAAAACCCACGACGCGTTTCCGACATTCAAGAAGTTTCTTGACTTCTTCTGCTAGGATGTTATTCCTATCGTTGTCCGATCCACCGAGGGCGTCTCCGGAGACGTGCCGAAAGACGGGATCGGATGCGGTGCCCGCGGGCGTGGCTCGTAACCACGCGCTCGGGCGGCGACGGACCCCGACCCCCGGCCACTATGAGCCGGGCACTAGGAGCTAGTAGCCGGCAGGGCATCCGCACTTCGGGTTTACCCGATTTGCGGAATCTAAAAGCCCGTACCCCGGCGAGCGCGGGCCGGACGCCGGAAAGCACCGCGGTGGAGCGCCGAAAGGCGCGCGCCCCATAAAAAGGGCGCGCCGCGTCTTAGCGGACGCGGATGTTTCGTTGGTGCGCCTTCTCGGCGCTCCACTCCCTCGGGTTTCCGAGGGACAAAGTGACGACGGCGCGCCCGCGCCGCAAAAAATAGGGCTGATGGTGCTTGCCTAGCGCGAACCGGGCAGGCCCGGCGCGCGCTGCGTTGGCTTTCTCGTCATTCCGGGGCGCGCGAAGCGCGAGCCCGGAATCCATACTCCCGGTGGTGCGTTGATGGCGAGACAGGGGTTATGGATTCCGGCCCTCGCTACGCTCGGCCGGAATGACTGAGAAGTACCGTTGTCTCCCGCCCTGCAAAAACCTACCTTGCCCCACCAAAAAAATCCCCAGGAGGAAAATGTCCAAGCCGAAAATCCTGATCTTCGCGCCGCGCGAGGAGCCGCCGTCGATCATCCAGCAGCTTGAGGGCGCGGGCTGCGAGGTCGCTATCGGCGATCGCACCTGGCAATTGCCGCGCGGCGACTACGAGGACGCCTTCGCCGCCGCCGCGCGCGACGCCGTGGCGCTGATGGGCACGTCCATCCGCCACACGCCCGTCAGCCGCCGCATCATGGAAGGCTCGCAGCGGCTTCGCATCGTCGCCAAATACACCGTCGGCGTCGACGACGTGGATATCGAGGCGGCGACCGATCTCGGCATCCTGGTTACGCACGCGCCGACCGAATCCAATTGCTTCGCTGTGGCGGAAACCACCGTGGCGATGATGCTCACCATCCTGAAAAAAGTGCGCGAGCGCGACGCCGACGTACGCAACGGCAAATGGCGCGAGCCGCATCATGGCGGAACTTACGTCGGCCACCGCCTGTCGGACGATTATCCCGGCATCACGCTCGGCCTTGTCGGCCTCGGCCGCATCGGCAGCCGCGTGGCGCAGCTCATGGCGCCCTGGCGCATCCGCATCCTGGCCTACGACCCTTATATCGACGCCACGCGCTTCCAGCTCGCCGGCGCCAAGAAGGTGGATTACGACACGCTGCTGCGTGAATCCGACGTGGTCTCCTTCCATGTCGTGCTCACCAAGGAGACGCGCTTCATGTTCGGCGAGCGCGAACTCTCGCTCATGAAACCCAAGGCGGTCGTCATCAACACGGCGCGCGGCAAGGTGATCGACGAGGCTGCGGTGGCGCGGGCGCTGGCCGCGGGCCGCCTGCATGCCGCCGCGATCGATGCGTTTGAGGAAGAGCCCCTGCCCGCGGATTCGCCGCTGCGCGCGCTCGGCGACAAGGTGCTGATGGCACCGCATACCGCCGGCTTCAGCAACGACGGGCAACTGCGCGCGGGCGTGAGCTGGGCCACGCGCTCGGTGCTCACGGCGCTGACCGGCCAGGTGCCGGACAATGTCTATAACCGCGACGTCATCCCGCGCTGGAAGGAGCGCTTCGGCGGCGCAAGTCTTTCCGACAATCGCGTCACGGGGTGATCTTCCCTCCCCGCGCGGCACACATATAATCCGCCGCTTCATCCATCATCGAGCGTGAGGAATGCAATGAGCTACCGGGGCATGGTTGCCGAAGTCGTCAAGTTCAAAGGCCACAACGGGGATATGATCGAGGGCTATTACGCCCGCCCCTCCGGCAACGGGCCGTTTCCCGGCGTCGTTGTCATCCACCACGCCCCCGGCTGGGACGAATGGATCACCGAGGCCACGCGCAAGCTCGCGCATCACGGCTTCGCCGCCCTCGCGCCGCATCTCTATCACCGCGAAGGCGCGGGCCTGAGCCCGGACGATGCCGCCGCCAAGGCGCGCGGCGACGGCGGCGTTTCCGATGCGCAGGTGATGGGCGACGTGGCCGGCTCGATGGCTTACCTGCGCGCGCAGCCGCAGGCCAACGGCAAGGTCGGCGTCATCGGCTTCTGCTCCGGCGGGCGGCATTCTTATTTGGCCGGCTGCACGCTTCCCAACATCGACGCGGTGGTCGATTGCTGGGGCGGCAACAAGCTCGGCGAAGAGAAAGAGGGGCGGGCCGAAAAGCGCCCGGTCGCGCCCATCACCTTGACCGGGAAGCTCACCGCGCCGCTGCTCGGCCTCTTCGGCAACGACGACAAGAACCCTTCTCCCGCCGACGTGAACGTCACGGAAGAGACTCTGAAGAAACTCGGCAAGAATTACGAATTCCACCGCTACGACGGCGCCGGGCATGGCTTCTTCAACGCCCCGCGCCCGGGCTACCGGCCGGAGCAAGCCACGGACGGCTGGAAGAAAGTCGTCGCCTTCTTCAAGAAACATCTCGGCGCGTGACGCCACGGCACCAGGAGATCGGCATGTGCACTTACATCACGGAAAAGGCCAAGCTGTCCGGCAGCGCCAAGGGCGCGCGCGGCTGGATGAAGATCGACACGGCGAATGTCTATTTCGACCATCCCGTTCACGCCCCCTTCGACCATGCGCTGAACATCGATTTCGTCAGCGAGGCCGATGGCGCCCCCGAACGCGTGGCGGTCGAACTGAGCGCGGAATCCGCCCGCGAGCTGATCCGCAAGATCGAGGCGGCGCTGGCGAGCGGCGAGGAAGCGCACGTGGCTTAGCAAAACCTGTCTCGCCTCTCCCCGCTTGCGGGGAGAGGGATAAAGAGACTCATCCCTACCCCCAGGGCCCGGCCGCAATTGTTAACAAAATATGAATTAGACATGCGTTTTTCGCTTGGCTGCAACGCAGCATTTTTTATTGTGCACCACACAATTTAGCCTAAATATCCTTATAATTCACAGTGTCGGTGCAATTCGACGGATTTTCGAGCCGAATTGCCACCCGCCTACAGAAAGGGGCTCGAAAATGCTCATCTACGTCATTCGATTCTTGCGGGCCTGGAGAAACTGCAGTTTGACCCTTCAGGAACTCTCTAGCCTGAGCGACGGCGAACTCTGCCGCATCGGCCTTAAGCGCTCGGATATCCCGCGCGTGGCCTTCGAGCGGTCCGAGGCCTGATCTCCGCCGCCGCACCAAAATAAGCGCCCGCCCGCCAGCGGGCGTTTTCGTTTTTGTGGCCTGATGGCCCGCCATGACCTAGGTATGGGTCATGATTGGCGCAAAAGACCCGGCAATTCACATCATCGGCGGCGGCCTCGCAGGCACCGAAGCGGCCTGGCAGATCGCCAGCCGCGGCCTGCCGGTCGCCTTGCATGAGATGCGGCCGGTCCGCACCACCGACGCGCACAAGACCGGGCGGCTGGCCGAACTGGTCTGCTCCAATTCCTTCCGTTCCGACGACAAGGAACAGTCCGCCATCGGCCTCCTGCACGAAGAGATGCGCCGCCTCGGCTCTCTGGTCATGCGCGCCGCCGACGCCAATCAAGTGCCTGCCGGTGGGGCGCTGGCCGTTGACCGTGACGGCTTCGCCGCCGCAGTCACCGCCGCGCTTGAGGCGCATCCTCTTATCCAGATCCACCGCGAGGAGATCGCCGGCCTACCGCCCGACGAATGGGACAACGTCATCATCGCGACCGGCCCCCTCACCTCGCCCCCGCTCGCGAACGCGATCCGCAAACTGACCGGCGAAGACGCCCTCGCTTTCTTCGACGCCATCGCGCCCATCGTGCACCGCGACTCCATCGATCTTTCGGTGGCGTGGTTCCAGTCGCGCTACGACAAAGCCGGTCCCGGGGGCTCGGGCGCGGATTACGTCAATTGCCCGATGACGCGCGAGCAATATGAGAATTTCGTCGCGGCGCTTTTGGCCGGCGACAAGACCACTTTCCACGAATGGGAAAAATCGACGCCTTATTTCGACGGTTGCCTGCCGATCGAAGTGATGGCCGCGCGCGGTCCGGAGACGTTGCGGCACGGGCCGATGAAACCCTTCGGCCTGACCAACCCGCACGATCCACAGACGAAAGCGTATGCCATCGTGCAGCTTCGTCAGGACAATAAGCTCGGCACGCTGTTCAACATGGTGGGCTTCCAGACCAAACTGAAGCACGCCGAGCAGGTGCGGATTTTCCGCACCATCCCCGGATTGGAAAAGGCCGAGTTCGCGCGCCTCGGCGGCCTGCACCGCAACACGTTCCTCAACTCCCCGGCGCTGCTCGATGACAGCTTGCGGCTGAAAGCCATGCCGCGCTTGCGCTTTGCCGGCCAGATCACCGGTTGCGAGGGCTATGTGGAATCCGCCGCCATCGGCCTGCTCGCCGCGCGCTTTGCTGTCGCGGCGCACCTCGACGAGACCTTGACTCCGCCGCCGCCGACCACGGCGCATGGTGCACTGCTTGCCCATATCACCGGCGGCCATATAGAAACCATTGACGCCGGTCCGCCATCTTTCCAGCCGATGAACATCAATTTCGGTCTGTTTCCTCCGCTCGCGCAGGCCCCGACAAAAGACACCGAAGGCAAACGGCTGCGCGGTACGCAAAAGACCATCGCAAAAAAACAGGCGCTGTGCCGCCGGGCGCAGGCCGATCTCGAGCAATGGATCGCGGGCGGCATCCATCAGGTCGCGGCGGAATAATGAGCAGACCGAGCGAAATTGCCGGCCGTTGGCAAAGCCGTGTCGTGCTCAAGCGCGACGTCTTCTCCACGGTGGAGCGCGGGATTTTCCGGACTTCCGAAGGCGAGGTCGAAGCGGTGCTGCGCCGCATCGACGAAGTGCCGTGGTGGAGCTGGATCATCGCGCGGCATCTATTCGGTCGCGAGAGCAAGGCCTTGCGGCTGGCCGCGCCGTTGCAGGTCGGCCCGTCGTTGCTGTTTTCCGGCCGGCAAGAATTGGTGCGCAGCTGGATCGACGGCGTGGCGCTGCACATCGCGAAGCCGCATGGCGACCGCAACTATTTCCGCTCCGCCAAGGCCGTACTGCGGCGGCTGCACCGCGCCGGCATCTGCCACAACGACCTCGCCAAGGAGCAGAATTGGCTGCGCAGCAGCGATGGCCGCGCCTATCTCACCGATTTCCAGCTCGCGATGATTTTCCGCCGCCGCGGGCGGCTGTTCCGCGTCGCAGCCTATGAAGACCTGCGGCATCTGCTCAAGCACAAGCGCCGCTACGTGCCCGATCTGCTCACGCCGGCGGAAAAGCGCGTGCTTGCGCGCAAGAGCTGGTTCACCCGCATCTGGATGAAGACGGGAAAGAAAGTCTATCAATGGGTGACGCGCGGACTGTTCCGCTTCACCGACCGCGAAGGCGGCGGGCCGCGTCTGGTGCGTGACGCGCCACTGCTCGCCGCGCGGCTACGTGCGCATGCGGCGGTGCGCGATGTCGCCATCGTCGCCTTCCCTGACCGCCGGGCCGGAACGGGCCTCTATGCCTTTATCGAAGCTGACGGCGCTTTATCCGAGCGCGAGCTGCGCGACTTTCTCGCCTCCGGCGTTGGCCCGACCGCACCCGAACATCTTCAGATCATTGCGGCGCTGCCACGCAATGCCAAGGGCGAGGTCCGCACGGAAATCCTGCAACTTGTGGCCATGAACCAGGTCGACCTGATCGACGGGCTTGTCGTCAGCGACACGGAACGTGCTGTGATCGCCCGGATCGTGGCGGAGCGGCGCAACCTGCGCGACCGCTTCGCCTTCTAGCGCGCCATTTCGCGCGGCTTGCGCGCCGCGCGCCATAAAGCCCATTGCCGCCGCCATTGCGGGATTTCGACAGGCGCAAACGGATCGTAAGGGCTCCGCTCCATTCGTTGCAATGCAGGCCGCACGAGAGCGACGGGCAGGAACACCGGCAAAATAGCAGCGGGTGCGGCGACCATGAAATCGTTGGCCGCGGCGAGATGCCCGCGCGCATGCAGCCGCATCTCAGCCAGCGCCGCCTGCAACCCCGGTGCGGCCTTGCCTGCGAAGGCATCTTCGGCTTGCGCCCCATGACGTTGCAGAATCTCTATCGGCACATAAAGCTGCCGGCGGCTCGCATGCCACGGAAAGGCACGCAACAGGCCGGCGATGGCATAAGCAATACCGGCGTGCAGGCTGAGTTTTTCCGCCTTGGCCGTATCACTACGATGGAGGATTTGTGCGGCCAGGGCGAACAGTGCCGAGGACGTCTTTGCGGCATAACTTTCCAGCTCCGCCAAGGTCTGCATGGGATCGTCATAGACATCGAAAATCCGCGCGTCGATCAAATCGATTAATGTCTGCGCCGGAAGGCCATATCGTTCGGCGGCGCCGAGCAATGCCGCCGCGATGGGATTGGCGCTGGCTTCTTCCCGGCGCTCGCCGCTAAGCGCCTCACGCCACCATTGCAGCCTCACCTCACCGGGTAGCGGCTCGCGCGCAATGTCGCGCACGCGCGCTATTTCGGCATTGAAGGCATAGAGAGCAAAAAGCGCGGGGCGATGCTCGGACGGGACAAACAGAGTCGCAAGGAAGCGGTCGCGGTCCGCCTGACGCACCAGCCGCTCGCAATGAGCCAGCGCGTCCTCCGTGGCGGGGACCCCGGTCATCGCTCTCAGGGCGCGTTGTCGCGCCCGAACTCACGTCCCAGCCCGACGCCGAGATAAATAAGGACCGGTGCCGCAATGAAGATCGACGTATAAGTGCCGACCAGCACAACGCCAAACATCATGGTCGCCGCAAAGCTGTGGATGGCCTGGCCGCCAAACAGCAGCAAGGCGAGCAGCGCAAGGCTGACGGTGACGTGGGTGATGACCGAACGCGACAGCGTCGAATTGATCGACGCATTCAAAAGGTCGGGCATCGGCATCTTCTTGTAGCGCCGCAGCATTTCACGGATTCGGTCGTAGATAACCACGGTATCGTTGAGCGAATAGCCGAGAATGGTCAACAGCGCCGCGATGCTGGTCAGGTCGAAGTCGATCTGCGCCAGCGACATGAATCCGATGGTCAGCACCAGGTCGTGCACGTTGGCGACCATGGCGCCCAATGCAAACTGCCACTCGAAGCGGAACCACAGGTAGATGAAGATCGAACCGATCGCGAGGATCAAGCCGATGATCCCGAACGACAACAGCTCGCCCGAGACGCGCGGGCCGACAACCTCAACGCGGCGGTATTCGATGTCGTTGCTGTAAATCTGATTCAGCGCTTGCCGCACCTTGCCCACCGCATTCTGCTGCGCATCTTCACCGCCGGCTTGCTGTGAAATGCGGATCAGAACGTCCTGCGGAGAACCGAATTGCTGTAACTGGAACTCGCCAAGCCCAAGCTCGCCGATCGTCGAGCGCATGCGCGCCAGATCGGCGGGTCCGGCCTTGGTGCGGATCTCCATGAGCGTCCCGCCTTTGAAATCGATGCCGAAGTTCAAGCCATGGAAAAAATAAAGCGCTATCGCCACGATCGACAGCACCGCCGATATGGGAAAGCTCACGCGCCGGAAACGCATGAAATCGAATTTGGTGTCGTCGGGTACGATGCGAAGGAGGCGCACGGGGCTCTTTCTCTAGATCGGGACGCGTTGCGGGCGCTGCCAGCGCACCCAGTAAGCGACAATCAACCTTGTCAGCGTAAAGGCGGTGAACACGGTCGTGATGATGCCTATTCCCAATGTCACGGCGAAGCCGCGCACCGGCCCCGTGCCGATGTAGAACAGCACCGCGGCGGCGATAAAGGTCGTGATGTTGGAATCCATAATCGTGGCCAGCGCGCGGACGAAACCGGCATCGATGGCGTTAATCGGGCTGCGCCCGGCCCGGACTTCCTCGCGGATGCGTTCATAGATCAGCACGTTGCTGTCCACCGCGATGCCGACAGTCAGCACGATGCCGGCAATGCCGGGAAGCGTGAGCGTCGCATTCAGGAGCGAGAGAACACCGAAGATCATCGCCACGTTGATCATCACGGCAATGTTGGCGAATAGCCCGAACAAGCCGTAGGTCACCAACATAAAGATGATAACAAACGCCGAACCTACATAAGAAGCCAGTTTCCCCTTTTCGATCGAATCCTGCCCAAGGCCCGGTCCGACCGTCCGCTCCTCGATGATGGTGAGTGGCGCCGGCAGCGCGCCCGCGCGCAGCAGAATCGCCAAGTCATTGGCTTCTTGCACACTGAAGTTACCGGAAATCTGGCCGCTGCCGCCAAGAATGGCTTCACGGATGACAGGCGCGGAAATCACCTTGTTGTCGAGCACAATCGCGAAGGGCCGGCCCACATTCTCCTGCGAGATCTGGGCAAAACGCCGCGCACCGGCGGAGTTGAAGCGGAAGGTGACAATCGGCTCGCTGGTACGCTGGTCAAATCCCGGCTGGGCGTCGGTGAGATCGGCGCCGGAAACTGCTACCGCTTTCTTGATGACGTAGAACTGGCCGTCCTTGGCGCCGGGCAAAATTTCCGAATCCGGCGGCACACCGTTTTGCCGCGCCTGCTCAGGCGTGACGGACATGTCTACCAGCCGGAAATCAAGTTTCGCGGTTTTTCCCAAAAGTTCCTTCAGGCGCGTCGGATCTTGTAGGCCGGGCACTTGCACAAGAATACGGTCCGCGCCTTGTCTTTGAATCAGCGGTTCCACCGTTCCCAATTCATTGACTCGGCGCTCGATGATCTGGATGGACTGGTCCACCGCCTGGCGGACGCGCTCAACCAGCGCTGGCTCGGTGGGCGTCAGGCGAACGGCACCGCCGCCCAATTCCACGATCTCCAGGCTGCGCTGACCCGTCGTCGCAAGAATGCCGCCCAGCGGCAGCGACAATTCCCGCAGCTTGACCAAGGCCGCTTGCACATCGGCGCCTTCGCGCAGGCGAACCTCGACGCTGCTCCCGCGCGCGGCGAGGCCGGTATAGCCGATCCGCGCGTCGCGCAGCACGCGGCGCACATCGTCCAGCAGCGCTTGTAGCTTCTCCTTGCGCACCGCCGCGGTGTCGACCTCCAGCAAGATGTGCGAGCCGCCTTGCAAGTCGAGGCCGAGTACGATGTGGCGCTGCGCCCATTTCGGCCAGCTCTCCACCATCTTTGACGGAAGGAAGTTCGGCACCGCGCAAAGGCAAATGAAGAAAGCGGTCAGCAGGATCGCCGCAGCCTTCAGCGGAGTAAAATGAAGCATGGATTCCGACCGTTTCGCTGCGTGACCTGGACGCCGGGGGCGCTCAGTTCTCTTCCTTCACCGGCTCGCCCTTGGCGCGCACGTCGCTGATCATACTGCGCATCTGCCGCACACGCGTATTATCGGCGATCTCCACCTCGATCTGGTCGTCATCGATAACCTTGGTGACCTTGCCGACAAGCCCGCCGGAGGTGATCACGGTATCGCCCCGCCGCACATTCTTGACCATTTCCCGATGTGCCTTCACCCGCTGCTGCTGCGGCCGCAAGACGAGGAAATACATGATGACGAAGATGAGTACGAAGGGGAGCAACTGCGTCAGGATGCTGCCGCCATCGCCAGCACCGCCAAATAGGGATCCTTGCGCAAACGCGGGCGAAATGAACATGAACTATCCTCGGAGTTGATGGGCGCGGCGGACAGCCGCTGCCGTCTAGATATGACGTAAAATCGCGCGGACTATAGCCGCCGCCGTCCTAATTGCAATGCGGCATCATTTGCCCCTAAGCCCCCTTCCGGGCGCCAGAAAAAGGACCGCTTGCGAGCTTGCAATGAGCCCGCTAAGGAGCGGCTCCAGCGGGGCCGTTCCATGCGAAAAACCAGCGGCCAAAAGGGCAAAACGAAGCGGAAGTCGGCCCTCTCCGGAGCGGGCTCGCTTTCCCGTGACGACATGCTGACGCGAATTGCAGCGGCGCTGGATCGGCTCGCGCCGTCTAAGGCCGAAGCCCCAGATTTTCACGCCGCCGATGCCTTCGTCTGGCACCCCGAAGGAACCCGCCTCGCGCCGGTTCGCCGCGTCAATCGCGTCGAGATGTCCCTTCTCAAAGGCATCGATCGGGTGCGCGACCTCCTGGTGGAGAATACCGAGCGTTTCGCCCGCGGCCTGCCGGCCAACAATGCGCTGCTGTGGGGCGCGCGCGGCATGGGCAAGTCGTCGTTGGTGAAGGCCACCCATGCGGCGGTAAGCGAGGCGGCGCGAAAAACGTCGGGCGGACTCAAGCTGATTGAAATCCACCGCGAGGATATCGAGAGCTTGCCCGCGCTGATGGCGTTGTTGCGTGGCGCGCCGCACCGCTTCATCGTGTTTTGCGACGATCTTTCCTTCGAGGCCGAGGACACGTCCTATAAATCGCTGAAGGCCGTGCTGGAAGGCGGCATCGAGGGACGCCCCGACAACGTAATTCTTTATGCTACCTCCAACCGGCGGCATCTCATGGCGCGGGAAATGATGGAGAACGAGCGCGCCACCGCCATTAATCCCGGCGAAGCAGTGGAAGAAAAGGTCTCGCTCTCGGATCGCTTCGGCCTGTGGCTTGGCTTCCACCGTTGCAGCCAGGACGAATACCTCGCCATGGTGCGGGGCTATGTCGCGCATTACCGCATTCCGCTCACCGGCGATGCGCTCGCCCGCGAGGCGCTGGAATGGGCGACGACGCGCGGCGCGCGCTCCGGCCGCGTGGCGTGGCAATATGTGCAGGACGTGGCGGGCCGGCTCGGCGTGCGCCTGGATAATAGATGATGGCGGTTACGCGCCGCTGAGATAT
>Ga0080064_1006499_pt1 | contig 12593 bp, 17 predicted proteins | sample Subgrocontami54m_FD_69260 | JGI IMG/M metagenome (GOLD analysis project Ga0080064, IMG submission 69260) | Subsurface groundwater microbial communities from S. Glens Falls, New York, USA - GMW46 contaminated, 5.4 m (SPADES assembly) (version 2) ...
AGCCCGCCGCCCCCCTTCAGGTAGTTGGGGATGTCCTTCGCCATCCACTGCGTGTCGTAGGACTTCACGGTGATGAAAGCGATGTCGAACTCGGGATTGAAGGTTGCGAACTCGCACAGGTGATAGGCTTGCACCGGCACCGTGTAGTCCTCCTCCTTGGTGATGATGCGAACACCGTTCGCCTTCATCGCATCGATATGCTGAGGCCACTGGTCGACGATAGACACGTCACGGCCGGCCCTCGTCATCGACGCCGCCACGCAGGATCCGATCGCACCGGCGCCGACCACGGCAATTTTTCTGTCCATACTCATACACCTCGTGATTTGTGGTTGTCATATGATATTCGCTCGCCGGCGCAGCCGGCAACACCGTACTCTTTCCGGCCCGTTATAATAGCGGGACCCTGACCTATTGTCCGCGGCGAACCAGCGCGTTTTCATTGGCAGTAGGATTCCTATGAAAGGAAGCTCCAATGACGGTTCTTGAACTCCAAATGATTTCGCCGTGCGTCGGCTACCTTGATGAGCTCTCGAGTGCCAGCGCGCTCGCGCCGCGACCCACTACGCTTGAAGGCAAGGTGGTGGGGCTGGTTCCGAACTGGCGGCCCGCGGCGGTCCATATCCTTACCGCCATCGGCAAGCTCCTGCAGGAGCGATATCACCTCAAGGAAATCGTCCTGGAACCACCGGTACGCATTTCGGCGATGGCCCGGGGCGGCAAATTGCTCGATGGCATGGGGGACCAGCTCGACGGGCTCGCGCGTCGCGTGGACGTCGCGTTGACCGCCACTGGCGATTGAGGGTCGTGCACGACGTGGTGTAGCCACGTCACACCCGAGCTGGAACGGCGCGGCATTCCCACGGTGATGGTCACGACCGACACCTTTACCCAGTTTGGACGCCGCATGGCGACCACGCAGGGCTGTCCGTTCGTCGTCATCGCCGAGACGCGGAATCCCGTACGCGGACTCGATCCGGAAGCCTTGCGCGCGCGCGCCGAAGCGATGCTGCCGGCAATCATCGATGGACTCACGCTGCCGCCCGCTGAAATCGAACGCCGGATCAGGGCCGCGGCGACGGGACGGCAGCGCCCGGTGCGCTCCGCGGTCCCGATCTGACCAGGAGACGGCGGTGACGCGCGTGACTGCGAACCTGCAAGCAGACTCCGCGGTCGAGCTGATGACGCGGGCTTACGAACATGCCTACGACCAGGGCTGGACCGACGGCTTGCCGATTATTCCCGCCAACTCGGAAAACGTGCAGCAGTTCATCGCCGCGTCCGGACGCGAGGCCGGCGAAACGATCGGCATCATCACGCCACGCAAGGGCCCGGCGACCATCGAGGCGATCGCCGTCAACGCGGTAATGGCCGGATGCCGCCCGGAATATATGCCGGTCGTCATCGCGGCCGTGGAGGCCATTACCGATCCGCAGTTTCCGCTCGAACCCATGCAGGTCAGTACCAACGCGATGGCGCCTTTTCTGCTGATCAATGGCCCGGTGCGCCACGCGCTCGACATCAATTCAGGCATCGGCTGCCTCGGACCGGGCTGGCGCGCCAACGCGACGATAGGCCGCGCGATACGCCTGATACTCATCAATATCGGCGGCGCGCTGCCGGGCGTATATTCGAAATCGACCTTTGCCTCGCCGCTGCGCTATTCATATATCTGCGGCGAGAACGAGGAAGAAAATCCGTGGACGCCATTTCACGTCGACCGCGGTTTCCGCCGCGACCAGAGCACCGTGACGGTGTTCAGGGCCGCCAATTTCTGCAACCTCTCCGGCGGCGAGGGCATCGGACCTGACGAAATTCTGCGCCACATCGCTTCCAACATGCCGCCGGCATCCGGCGGCGGCGGCGTGTTGCTGCTGCTGGGCGTGAATCACGCACAGTCGCTGCATGAAGCCGGACTTACCAAGCGCGACATCCAGGAGCGCTTATGGAAGTTCGCGCGGTTTCCGATTTCGTTCTATGCCAACGCATTCGTCGAGCAGCAACGCAACGCCGGGCGCGGCGATGCCGAAACTTTATGGCGCGCCAAGGATCCCGACGAGATTCGCGTCGTGGTTGCCGGAGGACCGGGTCCCCAGGACATCTACATCTCGGCGGGACTTCCACAAACGCGCCTGATTCGTGGACTCTGATGTCACCGGTCGCAGTGGCGCGCTCGTCTCCAGTTCAGGCAATCGGATGGCGGTTAGAATGAATTGCAGACGTGGGCGACGCGATCTGCGAGTGCTGGCGATGATCGCCTGCGGCACGCTGGCAGGGGTTGTCTCCCCATCGTCACTTGCGGCTGAGCGCGCGCCCGCCAGCGACTTTCCCGCAAAACCGATCCGACTCATCATCGGGCAGGCGCCGGGTGGTGGCCTCGACATAGTCGCGCGCGCGCTGGCACAGAAACTTACCGAGGGCCTCGGGCAATCCGTGATCGTTGACAACCGCGCGGGCGCCGCGGGCACGCTCGGCTCGGCGCTCGCGGCGAAATCGGCGCCTGACGGTTATACCGTGCTGATCGTGTCCGTGACGTATTCAATCAATCCCAGCCTCTATAGGAATCTTCCATTCGACCCGCGCCGGGATCTCCAGCCGGTAACTTTGTTCGCATCCTCGCCATTTATCCTGCTCGTAAACCCTTCGCTACGCGTCAAGAGTGTCAGGGACCTCATCGCCTATGCAAAGGAACGGCCAAAGCAGTTGAATTATGGCTCCGGCGGCGTGGGGAACAGTGGCCACCTCGCGGCGGAACTATTCAGCAGCATGGCCAGTATCGAATTGACGCACATCCCATATAAAGGCACCGGACTCGCCATGACCGACCTGTTGAGCGGGCAGCTGCAGCTGATCTTCAACAGCATGGTCCAGGGCTTGCCCTACGCAAAGAGCCGCAAACTTGCGGCGCTGGCGGTCACGACCGCGCAGCGCGCCGCGATATTGCCCGAGCTGCCGACCGTCGCGGAATCCGGTTTGCCAGGCTACGAATTCGCTTCGTGGTACGGATTGATGGTGCCCGCCGGGACCGCGCGGCACATCGTCAACCGGCTCCATGCCGAGGTCGTACGCGCGCTGAGCCTGGCCGATTTCAGGCAACGGCTGTCGAACGATGGCGGCGAACCGATCGGCAGCACGCCGGAGCAGTTCGCGGCATTTCTCGCTTCGGAAATGAGCAAGTGGGAAAAGGTCGCGAGAAGCAGCGGCATGCGCATCGAATAAATAGAGGGGCGTTGCACTGATACGCCGGCCTGGCCTGCCCCCAAGTACTCGCCGGTCTGCGGCCCTTTGCGTGATTTGGCATAATGGGTGCCTGCCAGGGAGGGGAATTGAGTACACGTCGCGAACTGATCATTGCGCTTGGCGCGGGCGCGTTCGCGGCCGCGTTGCTGACGAGCGCCGTCGCGTGCGCGCAGAACTACCCGGTGAAACCGATACGCGTCGTGACGGCAGAGCCGGGCGGCGGCAACGACCTGGTCGCACGCATGATCGGCCAGGCAATAACTCCGCGGCTGGGCCAGCAGTGGATCATCGACAACCGGGGTGGCGCAGGCGGCCTCATTGCCATCGAAATCGCCGCGAAAGCTCCCGCGGACGGTTATACCCTGCTCGTGTACGCGGGCAACGTCTGGACCATTCCGCTGCTGCGAAAGAACGTGCACTACGAGGTGAAGGATTTCGCGCCAATCACATGGGCAGCGCGCTCGCCCAGTACGCTCGTCGTCCATCCGTCAGTGCCGGTACATTCAGTGCGGGACTTGATCGGTCTTGCCAAGGCACGGCCCGGACAGTTGAGTTACGGCTCCGGCGGTATCGGGACGTCGACGCATCTTGCCGCGGAATTGTTCAAGTCCATGGCGAAGGTCGACATCCTGTGGGTTCCATACAAAGGCAATGGACCCGCTATGAACGATCTCATCAGCGGCCAGGTGCAGTTGATGTTTGGGACGGCCGGCACCGTAGCCCCTCATATCAAGAGCGGACGGGTGCGCGCAATCGCCGTGACGAGCGCGGAACCTTCGATACTGGCGCCGGGCCTGCCGACCGTTGCGGCCTCGGGTCTGCCCGGCTACGAATCGATATCGATTTACGGCGTGTACGCGCCCGCCGGAACACCCGAAGCGATCATCTGGCAGTTGAATCGCGCGATTGTAGCGGTGCTCAATATGCCTGAGATCCGGGAGCGGTTTTTCAGCGTCGGTATGGAAGCCGTCGGCAGCACGCCCGAACAATTCGGCGCCACGATCAGGGCCGATACCGCACGGTTGCGAAAAGTAATCAACGAAGCGGGCATTCGGGGGGACTGAGCGGGCCGGGTTATCCGGTTGCGCACGATTGCAGGTAATCAGTTTTTGAGAATGGGGAGATGAGATGAAGCAACTCGAAGGCAAGACCGCGCTGGTCGCCGGCGCCGGACGCAACAACGGCAAGGCGATCGCGCTCGCTTTTGCACGCGAAGGAGCTGATCTTTTGCTGCTCGCGCGGGAGAAAAAAGCCGAGCTGGATGCGGTCGCGCACGAATGCGAAAAGCTCGGCGCCAAAGTGCTGCCGTTACTTGCCGACGTCAGCGATCATCAACAGGTCGAGCGCGTGGTACAGCAGGGGCTGGATCACTTCGGCAAGGTGGACGTCCTGATGTGCGTGGCGGGCCGTCGCACTCACCAGGACTTCTGGCAAATCAGCGTCGAAGAGTGGCATAAGACGTTCGCCGTCAATCTCCACTCGGCGTTCTATCTCGCCAGGGCGGTCGCGCCTGCAATGATGAAGCGCGGCCAGGGCGGCAGTATCGTTGCGCTCGGCGGCCTCGCGTCGATGACGGCGCAGCCGCAGCGGGCGCACGTCATCGCTTCGAAGACCGGGCTCTACGGGCTCATCAAAGCGCTTGCTCTGGAACTCGGCCCCTACAACATCCGCGCGAACTTGATTGCGCTTTCGATGATAGACAACGTTCATGCGAACCCGGAGTGGTATCCCGAGCGGGGCGGCGGCAATTACGGTGATGCTGATGTCGCTGGCATCCCGCTCCAGCGGACCGGGAAGCCGCAGGAAGTAGCGAACGTCGCGGTATTTCTCGCGTCGGATCAGTCGTCTTATGTGACAGGCGACAGCATTCTCTGCATGGGAGGGAAATACATGTAAGGCGGCAGCCGCACACTCGCGCCAGTGCGCGTATGATGTTGCCATGAAAATCACCAAAGTCAAGGAGCACATCGGCGCCATCGTCACCGGCATCGATTTGAGTGAGCCCGTCGACGCCGCAACGCAGAAAAAGCTCTACGGCGCCGTGCTCGAAAACGTGGTGCTGGTTATCCGCGGACAAGCTCATCTCACGCCCGCGCAGTTACAGGCCGCCGCCGAAATTCACCATGCTGTATGCGGTGGCGGTGCCGGATAAAGGCGGTGCCACGTCGGTGTGCAACTCGCGCGCGGCCTACGAATCGCTGCCTGGGGAGCTGAAGCAAAAAATCACCGGCATGAAAACGGAGAACACGCTGATCAGCAGCGCGCGCTTCAAGATCGCCAATCCCGATATTCTGCGCGCGCAACTGGAATCCAAAAAGCCGCCGACGCTACAGCCGCTGGTGCGCACGCATCCTGAAACCGGCACCAAGGCCGTGTGGTTCCACAAAAGCAAGACCGAAAAAATTATCGGCATGACACCGGAGGACACGCAGCAATTCCTGCAGGAACTCACCGACAAAATTACCGAGCCGCAATTCTGCTATGCGCATGAGTATCAAAAAGGCGACCTGCTGATCATCGACGACCGTGCGTCGCTGCACAAAGCCGGGTTTGATTTCGATCATAGCCAGCAACGCAGGCTGTATCGCATGCTGGTGCGCGGAGACAGGCCTTATTAATCGAAGTTCAGTTCCGCGTCGCGGACATAGGGTGTGGAGCATGTATTGCCCGTACCCTGGCCCGCACCCCCACCTATTCCCCCTCGCGCCACATCTCCACCCGGTTACGACCTAGTTCCTTGGCGCGCCTCAGGGCCATGTCGGCGTTGGCGATTGCCTCCTCGACTTCGCGGCGCGGGGGCATCTCGGCCATGCCGAAGGAGGCGGTGACGCTATGCGTGCTGCCGTCGGGCAGAAGTATGGCGAGTCGTTGGAGGCTTTCGCGTATGCGTTCGATCACCAGGGTCGCATCGCACAGTGGCAAGCCTGGCAGGCAGATGAGGAACTCCTCGCCGCCATAGCGGAACACCGTATCGTACTTGCGCAGCAGATCCGCAATGAAGCGCATGCTCTGGCGCAGCACGGCGTCGCCGGCGGGATGGCCGAGTTCGTCATTGATGCACTTGAAGTGGTCGAAGTCCAGCAGGCACAGCGAGCAGGGCTGCTGGATACGCTCGGCGCGGGCCTGCTCCTCGCGCAGCTTGTTGATCATGCCCCGGCGGCTGGCGCATCCGGTCAGGCTATCGGTGGTCAGCAACTCGCCGATGATCTCCAGTTGCAGGCGGCGCAGACTGGTATTGAGACGCAGGGCCAGATCCATGCACTGGTCGTAGAGGTCCGGCGGCGGGCGGCGCTGTTCAGTGATGTCGATAAGGACCTGCCGGGCGGCGGCATGCATGGCCTGCTGGGTGACTCCAAGACCGCGGAATTCGGGTGATCCGGACAGCGGGTGCTGCTTGTCGTTGTAGTACCACTGGCCGAAGGGGGTGCGCAGGTGGGCGTCCTCGCCCAGGTCGGCCTGGTTGGCGTGGCCGCCGTAGAGCAGGCTGCGGTTCAACTTGCGAAACCAAGCCAGATGGCCCGCGATGGTGACTTCGAGGTCTTCGGTGAGTTGCTCAATGGCTTCACGTTCGAGTGGTAGCGACATAAAGCGGACCAGATTTCTATCGGCCAATCATGCGCTCGACGCGCGAGGCAGGCAGCCGTTGAGTCGTCACTGCGTGCGGATATTGCGCTCGCGTATGACTTTCGCCCAGCGTGCGGATTCGGTGCGGATGAATTGGGCGAAGCGCTCGAGCGTCATCGCCTCGTGGTCCGCGCCCTCACTCGACAGGCGCTCCTGAAACTCCGGTTGCGCGGCAATGCGCCCGATGTCGGCATGAATGCGGGTGACCGTGTCCTTCGGCAGCGTGGACGGACCGAAGAAGGCGTACCAGCTGGTCATCTCGTAACCGGGCGCACCGGATTCCGCAAGCGTCGGGAGATCAGGCCAGACCGGCGTTCGCTTGGTTGTCGATACCCCCAGGGCGCGCACTCGTCCGGCCTTGGCCTGGCTCAGCGTGGCAGGTACCGAACCAAACGTGAGATCGATGTCTCCGGTCATCAGCGCCACCATGCTCGGGCCCGCGCCTTTGAACGGAATGTGCGTCATGCGTGTGCCAGTGAGCGACATGAACAGTTCGGTGGCGAGGTGCGTGGCTGCGCCGTTACCGCCCGAACCGAAGTTGAGCTTGCCGGGCTGTGCTTTTGCCAGCGCGATCAGCTCCCTGACAGATTTGGCGGGAACCGATGGGTGGGTCACCAGCAGCATGCAGGTGTGCACGAGAAACGCCACCGGCGCCAGATCGACGATCGGGTCATAGGTGAGTTTCATGAGATGGGGGTTGATCACGATCTGTCCCGAGGTGACGAACACCAGGGTATGACCGTCTGGCGGCGATTTGACGGTCAGCTCCACGGCGATCGAGCCGGATGCGCCGGGACGATGCTCGATGATCACAGGTTGTTTCCAGGTTTCGTTCAGTTTCTGCGCGACCATGCGCGCAAACAAATCGGTCGCACCGCCCGGTGGCTGTCCTGAGAGGAAGCGTACCGGTTTCGACGGATACGCTTGAGCTAGCGCTGCGCTCCCGTGCGTAAGAAGCGCGCACATCGGCAGTACGCTCACGATCGCACTTAAGAAGCCTCGGTGGGGCCAGGCGAGCATGCGGGCGCGGCTAATTGGCCTTCACGCCGAACTCGCGGAACAGCTTGCCTATCGTCTCGTAATCTGTCTTCAGGCGCTGGGCTAACTCTTCCGGCGCCTTGTGCACGGGGTCGTACGTCAGGCCGCTCAGCTTCGAGGCAATCCCAGGATCGCGCATCGCGTTGCCGAACTCGGCGTTGAGCCGATCGATGATTGCATTGGGGGTTCCCGCCGGTGCAAAAGCACTGACCCAGGTCGTGGATTCGTAACCCGGGAAGGTTTCCGCGATCGCCGGCACATCCGGGATCTGCGTCACCCGCTCCAGGGACGTTACCCCCAGCGGACGCGCGCGATTCGCCTTGATGTACTCGAGAATATCGCCGATCCCCGCGAACATGGCGTGGGTTTCCCCTGACATCAAGCCTACAACAGCGGGTCCACCGCCTTTGTACGGCACCTGGGTGATTTGGATGCCCGTCGCGGATTCCAGCATCACCGTGTTCAGGTGGATGAAGCTGCCGTAGCCGGCGTGGCCGAAGAGGACTTCTTTCGGGCGTTTCCGTGCCAGCGCGATGAGCTCCTTCACCGACCGTGCCGGCAGCGAGGGATGCACGGTGAGTACCGTCACCAGCCTCGTGAGGGAGGTTATCCCGACGAAATCACCCAGCGCGTCGTACGACAGCTTCTTGTACAGGTGCGGGTTAGAGGCGTGGGAGGCGATGGTTTGTATCAGCAAGGTATAGCCGTCGGGCGGGCTTTGCGCCACGACGGCCGAGCCGATCGTGCCCCCCGCGCCTGTGCGGTTTTCAATGATGAACGACTGGCCCATCAGCTCCGAGAGCTTCGGCAAAACGAGGCGTGCCACAATGTCGTTCGCCCCTCCTGGGGGAAATGGGACGATCACGCGCACGGGCTTGGTGGGATAAGCCTGCGACCAGGCCACGCCCGCGGCGCACAGCATGCCGGCGGCGAATGCAGCAAACACTCGATCTGCTCTCATGCTATTCCTCCTCCGCGTAGTGGTGGTGCTGGTGCTGCAGATTGAAGCACTTTGAATTGTCCGTCCATTATAGCCGTCTTGGTCCCGGCAATAAGCGACTAAAGGGGCCAGGCTCAATTTCCGAAGAGCGTTCTATTCAATCCTCATGGACTAAACCACTCGCGCGGTAAGGGTATCGAGTTTAAGCCTGTTTGTGCGAGTAGTAGAATAAACGCTGAAAAACCCGGTGCCGGCCTCGGTCGCCAATGACTTCGCGGACATTGAGAAATGGCTTCCGGTCACCCGAGGGCTAGCCGACGCGTTTATCGCATTGCTGCGCAATGCCATTGCCTGGGGTACGACATTCGACTCATGCGCATCGTTCTGATCGGGGTCTCGCACTGGCATACGCCGTTTTATTCCGACCCGGTATTGGCGATGACGGATGCCACGATCGTCGGCGTCAGCGACCTCGATGCCGCCCGCGCGGCCCCGTTGGCCGAGAAGGCGAAGTGCCCCGTATTTGCCGATTATCGGGAAATGTGCGCGAGCCTGAGGCCGGACTTCGCTTTCGTGCTCGGCCGCCATTGCGACATGGCCGATGAGGCCCGCTTTATGATAGACAGCCGTATTCCATTCGCGATCGAGAAACCCTGCGCGCTCAATGCCGCGGAGGCGCATGACATCGCGCGCCGCGCCGCGGCCGCCGGAGTTTTCGCCGCCGTGCCACTGGTGATGCGCTATTGCCCGATCATCGCGACGATACGGGAGATCGCAGCGGGGGAACAGATTCAGTATCTGTCGTTCAAGTTCGTCGGGGGGATGGTCGAGCGTTACCATCAGCAGAAGGTGGAATGGGTGATCGATCGATCGCTCTCGGGTGGCGGGCCGCTGCTCAACCTGGGTATCCATCATGTCGACCTCTGCCGCGTGCTTCTGGGCAACGCGGACCTGACGGTGACCGGCGCGATGATGTCGAACCGAGCCGCCGGTCTGACGATTGAGGATCACGCGGTAATGCTGATGCGCGGTGGCGGCGCGAGTTGCATGGTCGAAACGGGCTATCTTTACCCGGCGCCAAACTCGGTTTTCGACATGCATTACAGCATCCGCACAGAAAAGCATTATTTCGCGGCGCGTGACAATTCGATGCTGGAAATCGTCACCAACGACCGGCAACGGACCACGCGGGAGATGAAGCTGACGAACGCGTTCTTCTACCCGGAGTTCGTCCGCGACACATTGCGCCGGGTGCGGGACGGCCGCCCACCGATCGCGGACCTGGCGGACAACGCTGCCGCAGTCGCGTTGATCGAGGCGGCCTACGCGATGTCGCCAATCCCGGCGTGAAAATTGCAATTTAACAAGAGGAGCATGAGAATGCTTCTCTCGAGTAAGGTCCCGATGACTCCAGGAGGTCCAGATGACTGAGAGCATTGATCCGCGCGCGAAGCACCGCGAGCATATTCAGCAACGAACCGAATACGTCAGGGGAAAGCGCGGACCCGTCTCGTTCGTCTGGGGGAACCATGTGGCGAAACCAGGCCAGCATGTGCCGGGCGCCCCGGGGCTCTGGTCGCCACTCCCCGAGGGGGAAGCCGGTCTCCTGGTCGAGGCGAGTGCCAGCGACGGGATCGTGATCGACGGCCGCACTGTCGACGGCACCGCGAAACTCATGGCCGCTCCGAATCACCCCGCCTCGATCGCCTATTTTCCCAATGGCTCCGAGGGGGTCATTTTCAGCTACGACAACAAGAGATTTGCCCTCCAGGTCTGGAACCCGAAAAGCGCCTGGGCGCAACAATTCAGTCATCTCCAGGCGTTCGACTGGTCAGCCGACTGGATCCTAAAAGCACGTCTTGAGGAAGTCACAGACGGAAGGACGGTAGCGATCGCCCATCATCGGAACCCGATCCCGGTGGACAGGCCGGTCGTGGCGAAAATGACGTTCGAGATCGATGGGGCGGCACAGACGCTCTACGCAACCCGGTACCAGGACAAGTACAACTTCCACTTCACGGACGCGACAAGCGGCCACACCAGCTACGGTTCTGGCCGCAGCGTGCGAATACCAGCGGATCAGTCCGGAGCCGTGAGTATCGACTTCAACTACGCGGCACTCCTGCCCTGCTCATTCAGCAGGGCGTGGAACTGCCCGATCCCGCCGTTGGAAAATCGGTTGCGCGTACCAATTGAGGCCGGCGAGCGCTTCGCTGTCGACCACGATGGCGTGCCGTTGCTCTAACGATCACTCGTCCTGGCCGTTCCTGGCGCGCGCCAACGCAGACCGTGCGCCTCAGATGCCCGCTTTCGCGTTTGCCGACTGCTCCGGGTCGATGGGCTAAACCACCCGGGCCGCTCGTAGCCGGCCCAGCTCCTCGTTCGAAAGGCCGAGTCGGCCGCAGTAGACTTCGGCGTTATGCTCCCCCAACCGAGGGCGCTTGATGCCGCGCTGAGCCTCGAGGATGGCGGGCCCGATGCAGGAGACCCCGGTCTCCTGCATGGAGAGGTCGATGCGCATCCCTTTGCCGGTTCTCTTCCGGCGATACAGGGCCAGCAAAAGTGCATAGGCCACGTTGTTGCCAGTCGAGTGGTCCATGTAGTTGTTGCTTGCCCTCATGGAAGGGCCGCCCTCAAAGCCAGTGAGGCAGGACATGCCGCACACTGAGTCCACGGTGCGAGCGCGGGACCCGGCTTTGCGCCACGCTTTCGATGCGGATGACCTGGGCGCCCAAGTCCGCGAGGAACGCTTTGGCATTGCGCACCACCTCTTCAAGCAGTTCCAGATCGGTCATTGCATCCCCTCTGTCTTCAGGAAATTCAACGGCCTTTCCGGAAGTATCCCGGGGCGGATAGGCATAGTCAATTCGGAGCCTAGGAGTGTGTTACAAGGTGCGGATTGTGGTACAATTCTCAATCATGGGTACGCAATTCCTCACCGTCCGCCTGACCGAAGCCGAATCGAAATTGGTCGAGCGCTTGCACGTGCAAACGGGTCTAACCAAATCGGCGCTGGTCAAGCAAGCGCTTAATCGGCTGTCTGCCGCGCATGATGCGCCTGCCGATGGTGGTTTGTTTGCGCTCGGCGCGGCGCACTTTGGCCGTCATGGAGATGCGACCCGCCAATCGGCGCGGATCAAGCGTGTCGCGCGCGAACGGTTGAATGCCAAGCGTACTGGCTGACAGCGGGCCTTTGGCCGCGTTGTTCAACCGCCGTGATCACCACCACGCCCGCGCGGTCGAATTTTTTCGCGTCAGCGGCGCCGGTTTACATTGCCATACGACTTGGGAAGTGATTTCCGAAGTCATGTATTTTCTCGATTTTTCTGCTTCCGCCCAGGGTGATTTTCTGGACTGGCTGCACCAGGGCCACCAGCGCGGTTTGATGCATATCGCGGCGCTTGCGCCGGACGATTTGCCTGGTCTTGCCCGCATGATGCGCAAGTACGCCGACCGTCCGATGGACTTGGCGGATGCTTCTCTTGTCTGGCTGGCAAACAAAAACGGCATTACAGACATCATCACCATTGATCGCGCGGATTTCGCGGTGTACCGGACGGCCAGGCGAAAAGCCTTTCGCAACGTTTTCGCTTCATCCTGACAGTGTCTAATACCAACCCTCACCGATATGGAAAACTCATGAGCGAACAGAAATCCCAGGCATCCGCCGCGCCGCAGCGGTTCAAACAGATCCCGCCCGAAAAACTGACTCCTGAACAGCGCATACTTGCCGACGGGGTTCGTTCCGGAC
>Ga0080064_1006504_pt1 | contig 12588 bp, 10 predicted proteins | sample Subgrocontami54m_FD_69260 | JGI IMG/M metagenome (GOLD analysis project Ga0080064, IMG submission 69260) | Subsurface groundwater microbial communities from S. Glens Falls, New York, USA - GMW46 contaminated, 5.4 m (SPADES assembly) (version 2) ...
CCACGGGAAAAGAGGCCCCCGCGGGTCCCGCCCGCCGCGACCAGCACGAGCCGCGCACGGCCCGTGCCCATCAGGCGGCGCTCCCGGCGGCGGCATAATGAGGCGTCGCCAGCATTTCCGCGCGCGGGCGCTCGCGCGTCAGCGCCAGCAGCATTCCCATGGCATAGGCAAGCGAGAGCATAGACGATCCGCCATAAGAGATGAACGGCAGGGTCATGCCCTTGGCCGGCATCAGGTGCAGATTGACCGACATGTTGATGGCGGATTGGAGGCCGAACAGGATAGCGAGCCCGGCTGCCGCAAAGCGCGAGAAAGCATTCTCATTACACATGGCATGGCGCAATGCCCGGACCACCACGAAGGCAAACAAGGCGACAAGCATGAGGCAAAGCACGATGCCGAATTCCTCGGCGGCGACAGCAAAGACGAAATCCGTATGGCTGTCGGGCAGGATGCGTTTCACCGTGCCTTCGCCCGGGCCGCGGCCGAACCAGCCGCCGCGCATGAACGAGCCGATGGACGTGGTGATCTGGAAGCTGTCGCCGCTGCCGGGATCGAGGAAGCGCTGAATGCGCTGCGCCACATGCGGCATCGTGTAATAGGCCGTCGTCAGGCCCACGAGCGACACGGCACCGAGCCCCGCCATCCAGATCAACCGCATGCCGGCCATGAAGAAAAGAGCGCCCCAGACCAGCATGATCAGCGTGGTCTGGCCGAAATCGGGCTGCATCACGAGCAGCGCCACGACGAAAAGCAACAAGCCGAGCGCAATGCTGTTCGCCGGCATTTCCGGACGCCGCGCCGACTCACCGAACAGCCAAGCAATCAGGATCACGAAAGACGGCTTGAGGAACTCGGACGGCTGCACGTTGATGCCAAGGATGACCAGCCAGCGCCGCGCGCCTTTGATTTCCTCGCCGAACAAGATCGTGGCAACCACCAGAACCAGGCTCACCGCGAATACGAAGAGGGAGAGACGGCGGATCTGCTCAGGCGAGAGAAAGGACGTCACCAGCATGACGGCGATCGCGGGCAGCAGGAACAAGATATGCCTGTTGACGAAATAGAAGGTGTCGAGCTTGAGCTTGGCGGCGACCGGCGGGCTGGCAGCGAGGGACAGGACTATGCCGCCGAGCATCAAGCTCGCCAGCGCGGCCAGCATCAGCTTATCGACCGTCCACCACCATTCGCCAAAAGGCGTGCGTTCCGCGCGCGAGACCATGCCGGCTCCCCGAGAGACTTTGTCCCCCCTTAATTCCTGACGTGTTGTGGTTTAGAGGCGATTAACGGGCCGGAATTTGCAGCGTTATTTGCCGGTCATTCCGGCTAGCAAAGCGAGGGCCGAAATCCATAACCCCAGTTTGAGTTTATGGATTCCGGGCTCGTCGCGGAGCCTGTCATCGGGCGGCGCTTCGCGCCGACCCGTTGGCGACGCCCCGGAATAACGAATAACTAGGCAATAAGTCCCCGCACCAGGCTGCGGAAGTGATCGCCGCGGATCTCGAAATTCCGGTACTGGTCGAAAGACGCGCAGGCGGGGGACAACAGCACCACAGGTTCCGCCGCCTTTGAGGCCGCGGCGTCGGCGGCGGCCTTGGCGGTGGCGATATCGAGGGTACCGCAGCGGACGTAAGGGACCTGGCCCTCCAGCACGGCGGCGAAGGCGTCGCTTGCCTCCCCGATCAGATAGGCCTTGGCAATCTTGGGAAAGAAGCGCTTGAGCGGCGCAATGCCGCCTTCCTTCGCCTTACCGCCGAGAATCCAGAAAACATCACCCGGGAAGGAGGACAGCGCCTTGTCGGTGGAGTCGGCGTTGGTCGCCTTGGAGTCGTTGACGAAGAGCACGCGGCCCTTGCGGCCCACCTCCTCCAGCCGGTGCGGCAAGCCGGGGAAGGTGGAAAGGCCGCGGCGGATCGCATCGACAGGAACGTCGAGCGCGAGCGCGGCGGCCACGGCCGCGGCGGCGTTCTGCGCGTTGTGGCGGCCGCGCAAAGTGTTGATGCCGGCGAGATTGGCGATGCGGCTTTCCTCCCGCGCGCCGAAGCGCACGATCCAGGTGCCGTCGAGATAAAGCCCGCGATTGAGGATGGTTTCGGCGGACACGAGCACGGTGGGACGGCCAGCGGCTTCACGCCGCGTGGCGGCGGCGCGGGTGAAGTCGTCATCCACCGCGATTACCGCCGTGTCCGCCCGCGCGACCACGCGCTCCTTGATCGCGGCATAATTTTCCATGTTGCCGTGGCGGTCGAGATGGTCGGGCGTGACGTTGAGCATGATGCCGACCGTGGGCGCGAGCGTCGGCGCCAGATCGACCTGATAGGACGACACCTCGACCACATGCACGCGGTCCGGCGATGGCGGCTCAAGCGACAGGATCGCCACGCCGATATTGCCGCCCATCTGCACGTCGCGGCCCGCCACACGAAGAATATGCGCGGTCAGCGCGGTGGTGGTGGATTTGCCGTTGGTGCCGGTGATGGCGATGAATGGCGCATTGGGCGCGCGTGCCGCCCGCTCGCGGCCGAATAATTCCACGTCGCCGATGATTTCAACGCCTGCGGCGCGGGCCAGCGCGGCAGACCAGTGCGGCGCCGGATGCGTCAACGGCACGCCGGGCGTGAGCACGAAAGCCGCGATCTTTGACCAATCGATACTACGCAGGTCTGCCGTGGGAATACCGGCCGCGGCGGCGCGCTCCACCGTGGCCGGATCATCGTCGAAAGCAATGACATCGGCGCCACCGGCCAGCAGCGCGCTTGCGCTGACAAGCCCGGAGCCGCCGAGGCCGAAGACCGCCACTTTCTTGCCGGTGAAAACCGTAATGGGGGTCATGGATCACCTTGGTCATTCCGGGGCGCGAGCGCTGCGAGCGAACCCGGAATCCAGAAGCAAACACGGCGTGTGTATCTGGATTCCGGGCTCGCGCCTTCGGCGCGCCCCGGAATGACGATCAAGAGCATCACCGCAATTTCAGCGTGGCGAGGCCGGCCAGTGCCAGCACCACGGCGACAATCCAGAAACGGATCACGATCTGCGGCTCGGTCCAGCCGAGTTGCTCAAAATGATGGTGGATCGGCGCCATCTTGAAGACGCGCTTGCCAGTCAGCTTGAATGACACAACCTGCACGATGACCGAGACAGCTTCGAGCACGAACAAGCCGCCGATGATCGCGAGCACGATCTCATGCTTGGTGGCGACCGCGATCGAGCCGATCATCCCGCCGAGCGCGAGCGAGCCGGTGTCCCCCATGAAGACCGATGCCGGGGGAGCATTGAACCAGAGGAAACCAAGGCCGGAGCCGATCACCGCGCCGCATAGCACCGCCAGCTCGCCGGTGCCGGCAACGTAGTGGATTTGCAGATAGTCGGCGAACAGCGCATTGCCTGCCAGATAAGCGATCAAGCCAAAACTCGCCGCCGCGATCATCACCGGAACGATGGCGAGGCCATCCAGACCGTCGGTGAGGTTCACTGCATTGCCGGCACCGATAATGATGAAGGCGGCGAACGGGACGAAGAACCAGCCGAGGTCGAGCACAAGCTCCTTGAAAATCGGAAAGACCAGCGAGGTCGCAAACGGCGGCTTTCCGAGCTGCACGAAAGCAAAGCAGGCGGCGCCCGCGATCGCCGCCTCGGCAAGAAGGCGCGTGCGGCCGGAAAAGCCGCTGTGGGTCTGCCGGGTCACCTTCAAATAGTCGTCATAGAAGCCGACGAGGCCGAATCCGAGCGTCACGCCAAGCACGATCCAGACATAACGATTGGCGGGATTCGCCCATAGCAGGGTCGCGACCAGGATGCCGGAGAGGATCATCAGCCCGCCCATGGTGGGCGTGCCCTTCTTGGTGACGAGATGCGATTGCGGCCCGTCGGCGCGGATCGGCTGGCCCTTGCCCTGCTTCAGCCGCAGCATGTCGATGATCGAGGAACCGAACAGAAAGACGAACAGCAAGGCGGTGAGGATCGCGCCGCCGGTGCGAAAGGTGATGTAGCGGAAGATGTTGAAGACGGAGATCTTGTCGGAGAGTTCGACCAACCAATAAAGCATGGGTTCAGCCTTGAGCCGGCGCTTGTTCGCGCGCCATGTGCGAGGGGTAGCGTCGTTCCAGCGCCTTGACCAGGGGACTCATGCGGGAACCGAGCGAACCCTTTATCATAATGGCATCACCCGGCCGGACCGCGGCAACGACGGAGGATTCGAGCGCCGCAGCCATTTCCGCATAGCCGCCCCGGCGTTCCGAGGGAAGGGCCTCCCACAATTCGTGCATGAGCGGGCCGGAGCAAAATACCAGGTCGATGCCGTCGGCGAGGACGGCATCAGCCAGATCGCGATGCAGCCCCGGCCCCTTAGCGCCGAGTTCCAGCATGTCGCCGAGGACCGCGATGCGCCGGCCGCGCGCGCCCAGGGTTGCCTTGCCAAGCAGCGCGAGCGCGGCACGCATGGACGCGGGGTTGGCATTGTAGCTTTCGTCGATCAGCAACGCGGTCGCGCCACCGGGCAAGCCGAGGATGACGCGCGTGCCGCGGCCGGCGGCGGGCTTAAGCTCCGTGAGCGCAAGCGCCGCCAGCGCCAGGTCGGCGCCGACCAGCGCGACGGCTGCCAGCACCGAGAGCGAATTGATGACGAAATGATATCCCGGCGCGCCGATCTTGTAGGTGACTTCCGTGCCCAGGATCGATGCGTGGACCGTCGAGCAATCGGGATGCAGGGAATGTTTCAACAGGTGAGCGTCAGCCTTGGGATGCGTGCCGAAGGAAACGATACGCGCCACGCCCGCGGCTTTGGCGTTGCGGCTCAAACGCGCGTAGTGCGGATTGTCGTGGTTGAGGATAGCGGCGCCGCCAGGCTCGAGACCGAAAAAGATTTCGCTCTTGGCATCGGCGATGCCCTCGATGGACGGGAAGTATTCGAGATGAACCGGCTCCACCGTGGTGACGATGGCGACATGCGGGCGCACCAGGCGCGTGAGCGGCTCGATCTCGCCTGCGTGATTCATTCCCATTTCGAAAATGGCGAAGCACGCGGTTTCCAGGCAGCGGGCGAGGGAGAGCGGCACGCCCCAATGATTATTGTATGAAGCGACCGAGGCGTGAGTCTCGCCTTCGCGCGACAGCGCAAGCCGCAGCGCCTCCTTGGTGCTGGTCTTGCCGACCGATCCGGTGATGCCGATCACTTTGGCTTTGGAACGCGCGCGCGAGGCGCGGGCCAGATCGCGCAAACCTTCCAGCACGTCGGGCACGACGAGGAGCGGCGCGTCCTTGGGAAATTGGTCGCGCTTGTCCGCCGCCACTACCGCTAAGACTGCACCGGCAGATAAAGCGGCGGGCACGAATTCATGGCCGTCGCGGTTGTCGCCCTTGATGGCGAAGAACGCCTCACCCGGACCAATATGGCGGCTGTCGATGGAAAGGCCCTGCACGGAATCCGGCAGCGCGCCTTCGCGGCGCGCGCGCATGGCGGAAGCCATGGCCTCGATGGTCCATAGCGCCACGCCGCTCATGCCGCCCCTTTCAACGCCGCCGCGACCGCCTCGTGATCGCTGAACGGCAATACCCGGTCGCCGATGATTTGGCCGGTTTCATGGCCTTTGCCCGCAATGAGCAAAACATCGCCCTGGCGCAGATCGGCAATGGCGGTGCGGATGGCTTCGGCCCGGTCGCCGATCTCGCGGGCGCCGGGCGCGGCGGCCAGGATCGCGGCGCGGATGGCGGCGGGTTTTTCGCTGCGCGGGTTGTCGTCGGTAATAATGACGCGGTCGGCTTTCTCCGCGGCGATGGCGCCCATCATCGGGCGCTTGCCGGCATCACGGTCGCCGCCGGCTCCGAAGACCACGATGAGCCTGCCTGACGCATAAGGGCGCAGCGCCTCCAGCGCCTTGGCCAGCGCATCCGGCTTATGGGCGTAGTCAATAAAGATGGGCGCGCCGGCACGTTGGCCTGCGAGTTCAAGGCGGCCCTTGGCGCCTTGCAATTTTTCCAGCGCGGCGAACACGGCGGCGGGATCGCTGCCTGTTCCGATCGCAAGGCCCGCCGCCACCAGCGCATTCTCCACCTGGAACGCACCGACCAACGGCAAGCGTATATTGTATTGCCGCTTGGCGTATTCGAGCGTGAGCTTTTGCGCGAAGCCGTCGATGGCGGTGTTGAGCAGGTGGATGCCCTCGCCTTTGCGGCCGACGCTGAGGATGCGCAAACCGCGCGCCCGCGCCTTGGCGATCACATCGGCGGCATGGTCGCGATCGACATCGACCACCGCGACACCGGCGGACGCGATCAATGTTTCGAACAGCCACAGCTTGGCGGCGAGATAGCTTTCGAGATTCTGGTGATAATCCAGATGGTCGCGGGAGAGATTGGTGAAAGCGCCGGCGGCGACGCGCACGCCATCGAGGCGGTGCTGGTCAAGACCGTGCGAGGATGCTTCGAGCGCGAGATGCGTCACGCCCTCGCCGACCAGCGCATCGATCTGGCGGTGCAGCTCCACAGGATCGGGCGTGGTGAGCGAGCCGTAGATTTCCGTCTTGGGAGACACCACGCCGATGGTGCCGATGCTGGCGGCCTGGTGGCCGAGCGCGGCCCAGATCTGACGCGTGAAGGCGGCGACCGATGTTTTGCCGCTCGTGCCGGTGACCGCGGCGATCACCGAAGGCTGGCGCGGATAAAACTTTGCCGCAGCCAAAGCCAGCGCGCGCCGCGGATTGGCGATTTGGACAAAAATTGCGTTGGCGGGAAGCGACTGAGGGCGGCGTTCACCCGCGATCGCCACCGCGCCGGCAGCCATCGCCTGCTCGGCGAAACGCGCGCCGTCGGCTTTCGCGCCTGCAATGGCCACGAACAGGTCGCCACGCTTCACCTTGCGGCTGTCAGAGGTGACGCCGGTGACATCGAGGCCCGCGATACGGGCATCGGAGATGACATTGGGGCTGAGCAGTTCTTTGAGCTTCATTTTTCTTGCCGTCATTCCGGGGCGCGCCGAAGGCGCGAGCCTGGAATCCATAACCACTGGTATCTCTATCATGAACGAAAGGGGTTATGGATTCCGGCCCTCGCTTCGCTCAGCCGGAATGACAAAAAGGGTTACTGCCCGCTCTTGGCCAGGATCAGGCGGTCGGACGGCGGCAAATCGAAGCGAGGCCCAAGATCGAGCAGCGGCGCGATGCGCGAAATCACTGCGGCACCGGCGGGCACGGCATTCCAGCCGGACGTCGCGTAGCCCTTGGTCTCCGGAATGGGTTTGGGCTCGTCGAGCATGATCAGCAGCAGATAGCGCGGCTTGTCGGCGGGCAGCACCGCCGTGAAGCTATTAAACAGCTTGGTGGTGGAATAGCGGCCGTTGACGACCTTTTCCGACGTGCCGGTCTTGCCGCCGATGTAATAGCCCGCGACGTTAGCTTTGGTCGCCGTGCCTTTTTCGACGTTGAGGCGCATCAGGTAGCGCATCTTCTCGCTGGTTTCGGGTTTGATGACGCGCATGGCGACGGCGGTGGCTTCCTCCGGCGTGCGCTTGAAGAACGTCGGCGTGATCAGCAGCCCGCCATTCATCATCGCATTGATGGCCATCACCGCCTGCAAGGGGGCAACCGAAAGGCCGTGGCCGAAAGCGATGGTCGCGGTGCTGATCTCGCCCCATTGCTTCGGAACGATCGGGTCCGCGCTTTCCGGCAATTCCGTGCGCAGGCGATCAAGCTGGCCGAGTTTTTTCAGGAAGGCGCGGTGATAGTCGACGCCGAGAGACAGTGCGAGCTTGGCAGTGCCGATGTTCGAGGAGTAAGTGAAAATCTCCGGCACCGTGAGCATGCGGTTCTGGGCGTGATAGTCGTGAATGGTGAATTTGCCGTAAGTCAACGGCAGCCGCGCATCGAACGACGACGACAAGGAGACCTTGCCGGAGTCGAGTCCCATCGCCAGCGTCAGCGCTTTGAAGGTCGAGCCCATCTCGTAAACGCCGGTGGTGAGCCGGTTGATGCGGGTCGGCTCGTTCGCCTCGCGCGGATTGTTGGGGTCGTAGTCGGGCAGCGACACCATGGCGATGACTTCGCCGGTGTTCACATCGCTGACCAAGCCGGCGGCAGCAATGGCCTGGTATTTCTCGCGCGCCTGCACAAGCTCATCGCGCAGGGCGTGCTGGACGCGCAGGTCCACGGAAAGCTGGATGGGCTTCACCAGCCGGTCGGTCGCAAAGCCCGCCATGTGCAGATCCGCAAGTCCGCTTTTGTCGAGCCACTTTTCGATTCCGGCGATGCCCTGGTTGTCGATGTTGACGTGGCCGATGATATGCGAAACCTCGGCCGCGTTCGGATAGACGCGCTTGTTCTCGACCAGGAAGCCGATGCCGGGAATGCCAAGGCGGTGGATGGCTTCCTGCTGCTGCGAAGAAATTTCGCGCTTGAGCCAGACAAAGCCTTTGCCCGAGGACAAACGCTCGCGCACCTCCGCCGCATCGAGATCTGGCAGCTGCGCCGTGAGCAATTCAACGGCTTCGTCCACGTCGATAATTTTTCGCGGCTCGCCGTAGAGCGAAGCCGCCTTGAGATCCGTCGCCAAAATTTCGCCGTTGCGGTCGAGGATGTCGGGCCGGCCGGTGGAAACCGCATCCGCGCTCACGCGCCGCACGTTATGAGCGTCGGGGGCGGCGGCAAGCGTGACAAGGCGCAGCGCGATGACGCCATAGCCCAGGACGAAAGCCAGAATGGCCAACCCCACGCGCGCGCGGGACTTCGCGCCACGATCCACGCCCCGCCCATAGAGCAGCGTGTGAATCAGGCGGCGGCGCCATCCCGGCGCGGCCTGCTCAGCCGATTGCTGTTCCGCAGTGTTCCGCATCAGGGATTCGGCACCTTTGGCAGCCAGTTATCGATGCTTCCAGTGAAGATGTCGGCGTCCGGGGAATTGCTGACAATCGCTTCAATCGAATCGGAGCCCGTGGGCTGCACAATTTGCGGCGGGCGCTCCGGCAGGTTTGCGAAATCGGAATATTGCGTGGGATTTATCGGCGTCAGCGACAGGTGGCGGTCCGCCAGCGCCTGGATGCGGCGCGGATTGCCGAGCCGCGCCCATTCCGCGCGCAAGCTGGCAACGGCCTCGCGTTCCTGCCGCAAATCCTGCGAGAGTTTCGCAACCTTTTCCGCGCGTAAGGTCGATTGATATTTGATGTCATAGGCGTAGGCCGCGACGAGAACGAGGCCGGCGATCACGCCCATGTTGAGAAGCCGCCAATACATCATCGCCCCCGCACCACATCTGCCAGGGTTGGCAAGCCGAGTGCGGAAGCCTTTTGTTCGATGCGCGCCGGCGCTTCCGTACGTTCCGCCGCGCGCAATTTCGCAGAGCGCGCGCGCGGATTTTTTGAAATCTCGGCTTCGGCGGCGACAGCAGGCTTTCGCGTCAGGATTTGAAAAGTGGCCGGCGATAAAACGGCATCCGGAAGATGGCGCGATCCGCCCTGCTTACCGGCGCGCTCCGCCAGGAAATTCTTGACCATGCGGTCTTCGAGCGAGTGGAAGGACACGACAGCCAGGCGTCCGCCCGGCTTGAGAATCCGTTCGGCCGCGGATAGGCCCTCGGCCAGTTCGCCCAGCTCGTCATTGACGAAGATGCGCAGCGCCTGGAACGTGCGTGTTGCCGGATGAATATCGCCCGGCCGCGTGCGCACGACACGGCCGACGATATCCGCCAATGCTCCGGTGGTGCGGATCGGGGCTTCGCGGCGCGCAGCCACAATCGCCCGGGCGACGGCGCGTGAATGACGCTCCTCGCCCAGGATAAAAATGATGTTGGCAAGGTCGCGCTCGGACGCTGTGGCAATCACGTCAGCGGCAGTGGGCCCGGCCTTGCCCATGCGCATGTCGAGCGGACCGTCGAGGCGAAAAGAAAAACCGCGCTCGGCTTCGTCGAGTTGCATGGATGAAACGCCGAGATCGAGCACGACGCCGTCAACGGTGTCGAAGCCGTTTTCCTTTGCGACGGCATCGAGCCGGGAAAATCTTTCTTCCACCAATACCAATCGTCCGGCGGCAGCCTCAACCAGGGGCGCGCCGCCAGCGATGGCGGTATGGTCGCGGTCGATGCCGATCACGCGCGCATTCGCGGCGTTGAGGATTGCCCGCGCATAGCCGCCGGCGCCAAAGGTGCCGTCGATATAGACGCCGCCGTCGCGGACCTGCAGAAATTCAATCGCCTGCGGCGCGAGCACGGGAATGTGACGGGCATCCATCATTTCCCTCCTCCATGCGCTTTCCGCGCCGGGAGGAACAAATCCTTGGCGTCGAGACGCAACGTGGAGTTGGGCAAAAAACGGCCCATGCCGCCCGTCATGACGTGAAACCGGCCAAGTTGCTTCCCCATGGTGGGCTATCATGAGCGTCAATGTGTGGTGCGCCAGCGGTGCAGCGCGAAGGGCTCTCAAGCCGCTATTAACTCAGGTTAATCTTAAAGATAGGTTGCGACAACCTTAAGTTGTGACGCATCAAAAAAGCGGAGCTTTTCCGGAAGGCGTGTTTCCGAATTTGCAGAGCGCCAGGAACGCAACCGCCGCCGGCCGCACTGAAATTTTATTGAACAAAAACGTACTCACTGCATGTCGATCAGCACGGCGCATAAGCCGCGGAATAAGCGCGGTTCCGAGGGAACAGCCTCCGGGCTCAAACGTTGGCTCCTAAGAAGATCGGCGGGCTGATCGCACAGCAAGCTTGCTGCACAATCTGCCATCTTTTGATCCCTTACATGGAGGCTCCCAATGTTGAAGAAATTTCTGATTACGACCGCTATAAGCGGTCTGATGCTGTCGGCCGCCGCGGCCCAGTATTCATCTCCGTCAAACCCGAGCGCCACACCGTCGAAGCCGGGCGCTTCCGATGGCATGAAACCCGATGGCGCGAAGTCCGACATGTCGAAGCCTTCGAGCATGAGCGGCTCCAGCGCAGGTTTCGTTTCGGCTCAAAGCCCTGACCAGTTGCTCGCCTCGAAATTCAAGGGCACCAACGTCGAGGGCGCGAATAATGAGAAGATCGGCGACGTCAGCGATATCCTTTTCACCAAGGATGGCAAGATCGAAGCCTATATCGTCAGCGTGGGCGGTTTCCTCGGCGTAGGCGCCAAGGAAGTGGCGCTGGCTCCGTCCTCGGTACAGGTGTCTAAGGACGAAAAAGATAATCTCAAGCTGAAAGTCAGCCTGAACAAGGATCAGCTGGCGCAGGCGCCGGACTTCGAGCAATACAAGTCGCAGCGCTCCACGACCGGCGTTGGCGCCCTTACGGGCGGTAGCTCAAGCTCCTCGCCCAGTTCTTCGGGCAACAGCATGGCTCCCAGCAACTCGGCTCCCGGAAGCAATACGCCTGCCAAGCCGTAACAGCGTTGAAGCATGAATAAAGACGGCCCGGCCTTTGCCGGGCCGTCTTTTTTTTGAGCTTTTTTCGGACCAAAAAAGGCCGCGATGATCCACAGGATGGGACGGTCATCTTTCTTTATGGAGTTTTGGTATGTATGTGCCGGCTATGTCAGTCTTTCAGCCGGATTCTTCCGTCGTCGCCGACATCGTCCCCTCGCCCACCCATGACGAGCGCAAGGACGGACGGCCGCCCAATATCATTCTGCTGCACTACACCGGAATGCGGACCGCGCAGTCCGCGCTGGACCGGCTGTGCTCGCCGGAAAGCAAGGTGTCATCGCATTATTTCGTCTTCGAGGACGGGCGGATCGTGCAGTCCGTGCCGGAGTCGCGGCGCGCCTGGCACGCGGGCGTGTCGTCCTGGAAGGGCGAGACCGACATCAATTCGCTCTCCATCGGCATCGAGATCGCCAATCCCGGCCATGATTTCGGCTATCCGGATTTTCCCAAGCGGCAGATCGCGGCGGTGATCGCGCTGTGCCGCGGCATCGTTGCGCGGCGCAGGATCGCGCCCGACCGGGTGCTGGCGCATTCGGACGTAGCGCCTTCGCGCAAGCAGGACCCCGGCGAGAAATTTCCCTGGAAGCTGTTGCATGATTCCGGCGTAGGCCAGTGGGTGCGGCCGTCACGCATCAGCGATCACGGCCCCAGCTTCAAACTAGGCGACAAGGGCGACGACGTGCGGGGCCTACAGGCGACACTGGCGAATTTTGGCTACGGCGTGCCGGTGAACGGCACTTTCGATGACGTGACGCGCGATGTCGTCATCGCCTTCCAGCGGCATTTCCGCCCGGCGAAAGTGGACGGGATCGCCGATCATTCCACGCTGCGGACTCTGCACAAGCTTTTGGAAACGCGCCGCGCGACGGCGTGAACGTAATCAACCGACCTTACGGGCCGCCAGCCCCGCGAGATGACCAGTCACTTCCTCCACATGCATCACGTCGCAATATTTGTGATGCAGGTCGAACAGATTGACCTTGTGGGAAATGTCGCTGCGGTCGAAGCAGCATTCCTCCACCAGCACCACATGGTAGCCGTGGGAATAGGCGTCCACCGCTGACGCGCGCACGCAGCCAGACGTGCTCTCGCCGCACATGATGATTGTGCGGATGCCGAGCTGCGTGAGATGCGCGGTGAGCGGCGTGCCGAAGAAGGCGCTGGCGCGCTGCTTGGTGATGATCACGTCGCCCGGCTGCGGCTTG
>Ga0080064_1006509_pt1 | contig 12581 bp, 8 predicted proteins | sample Subgrocontami54m_FD_69260 | JGI IMG/M metagenome (GOLD analysis project Ga0080064, IMG submission 69260) | Subsurface groundwater microbial communities from S. Glens Falls, New York, USA - GMW46 contaminated, 5.4 m (SPADES assembly) (version 2) ...
GGGGGGGAGAAGGTGGGCTTCTTCTTCCAGTTTTTCCATCGGGTGCCGGGGCTCGGGGCGGCGGAGAACGGGGACCTGCCGCTGGTGCTGGCGGGGGTGGCCCCCGCGGAGCGCGAGCCGGTGGTCGGCCGCCTGCTGCAGGAGTTCGGCATCACCGGGCGCGCGCACCATCGTCCCGACCAGCTCTCCGGCGGCGAGCGCCAGCGCGTGGCCATAGCGCGCGCCATGGTCATGCGGCCCGCGGTCATCCTGGCGGACGAGCCCACCGGCAACCTCGACCAGGTTACGGGCAAGGAGATGATTCACCTGCTGGAGGCGCTGAACGAAAAGGGAATGGCGGTGGTGCTGGTGACGCACGATCCGGAGCTGGGAGGGCGCGCGCGCCGCCAGGTGCGCATGACCGACGGCCGCATCCAGTCGGACACGGGAGCGAGGGCCGCATGAGATTCGCCGACGTCGCACGCTTCGCCTGGCGCTCGCTCTCCGGCTACCGCGTGCGCACCCTGCTGATGCTGGCGGCGATGTCCATGGGCGTGGGTTCGGTGGTGGTGCTGACCTCGCTGGGCGAAGGGGCGCGCCGCTACGTGCGCAACAAGTTCAGCTCGCTGGGCACCAACCTGATCGCCATCTTGCCCGGACGCGCGGAGACCGTGGGCGGCGCTCCCGGCGCGGTGATAGGCAGAACGCCCCGCGACCTGACGCTCGACGACGCCCTCGCCCTGCTGCGCATCCCAGCCGTGCGCCGCGTGGCCCCGCTCACCGTGGGCTCGGCAGAGGTCTCCTGGGAAGACCGCAGCCGCGAGGTGCCGGTGCTGGGCTCCACCGCCGAGCTGCTGGAGGTGCGTCATCTGACGGTGGCGCAGGGGCGCTTCCTTCCGCCGGGAGACCCGCGCCAGCCGGTCTCGGTGTGCGTCATCGGCTGGAAAGTACGCCAGGAGCTGTTCGGAACGCGCTCTCCCCTGGGGGAGTGGGTACGCATCGGCGACCGCCGCTTCCGCGTCATCGGCGTGATGGCGCAGCAAGGAGAGTCGATCGGCCTGGACCTTGACGAGCTGGTCGTGCTGCCGGTGGCCTCGGCGCAGGCCGTCTTCAACCTGCCGGGGTTGTTGCGCATCCTGGTGGAGGCGCGCACGCGCGAGGACTTGCAGCCGGCGGGAAAATACCGATGCCGTATTTGCACCGACATCCAACGAGTGATCCGGGAGCGGCACGAGGGCGAGGAGGACATCACCGTGGTCACGCAGGACGCGATCCTTTCCGGTTTGGACCGCATCACGCTCCGGCTCACCCTGGCGCTGGCGGGCATCGCCTCCATCAGCCTGGCGGTGGCCGGCATCCTCATCATGAACGTCATGCTGATCGCCGTCTCGCAGCGCACCACCGAGATCGGGCTGCTCAAGGCGGTGGGCGCTTCGCCGGAGCAGATCCGCCTGCTGTTCTTCGCCGAGGCCGGTGTGCTCTCCGCCCTGGGGGCGCTGCTGGGCGCGGCGCTGGGAGAGCTGGGCAGCTTCGCCATCCGCCAGGTGTATCCGGAGCTGCCGGCGTTTGCGCCGGCCTGGGCGGTGTTGGCGGCGCTGGGGACCGCATTGGCCACCGGCATCCTTTTCAGCCTGTTGCCGGCGCGGCGCGCGGCGCGCCTGGAGCCGGCGCTCGCCCTGGCCAGGAGATAGCCATGCTGACGCAAGACTTCCTTCGCTTCACGCGCCGCTCGCTGCGCTCGCATCCCATGCGCACGGGGCTGGCGGCGCTGGGCATTGCCGTGGGCATTGCCGCCGTCATCCTGCTGACCTCCATCGGCCAGGGCGTCCACGATTACGTGCTGGGGGAATTCAGCCAGTTCGGCACCAACCTGATCGTCGTGAGCCCGGGCCGGGTGACCACCGCCGGCATTCCGGGCGGCTCCCTGGGGATGTTCGCCACCGTGCGCCCGCTGACCATCGAAGACGCCGAGGCGCTCCAGCGCGCTCCCTACGTGCAGATGACCGACGCGGTGGTGCAGGGCAACGCCGAGATCGCCTACGCCGGCCGGCGCCGCCGCGTGAACCTCTTCGGCGTGAGCCCCACCATGCCGCAGGTGTTGCACATGAGGGTGAGCAGCGGCTCCTTCCTCCCCCAAGAGGAAGCCCGCGCCGCCCGCGCGCTAGCGGTGCTGGGACTGCGGGCCAAGCAGGAACTCTTCGGCGACTCCAATCCCCTGGGCAGCCACATCGAGATCGGCGGCAGCCGCTTCCGGGTGATCGGGGTGATGGAATCCAAGGGCGAGATGGTGGGCATGGAGCTGGACGACGGCGTCTACATCCCCGCCGCGCGCGCCCAGGAGCTCTTCAACCGCGAAGGTCTGATCGGCATCCACGTGGTGTACGACCCGGAGGCGCCGGTGGAGAAAGTGGTGGAAGGCGTGCGACGGATCATGGTGGCCCGGCACGGCAGCGACGACGTCACCATCACCACCCAGCAGCAGATGCAGGACGTCATGGGCTCGGTGCTGGGCGTGCTCACCTTCGCCGTGGGCGCGCTGGGCAGCATCTCGTTGCTGGTGGGTGGCGTCGGCATCCTCACCATCATGACCATCACGGTCAGCGAGCGCACCACCGAGATCGGCTTGCTGCGCGCCCTGGGCGCGCGCCAGGGACAGATCCTCGCCCTCTTTCTGGCCGAGGCGGCGCTGTTGGCCGCGGTGGGCGGCGCCGGAGGATTGGCGCTGGGCGCGGGAATCGCCCGCCTGCTCTCCCTTACCGTGGCCGCGCTGCCGGTGAGCACGCCCTGGTGGTTCGCCGTGCTGGCGGAAGGGGTCGCGGTCAGCGTGGGTTTGGCCGCCGGCGTCTTCCCCGCGTTTCGCGCCGCTCGCCTCACGCCCGTGGACGCGCTGCGCGCGGAGTAATAGACTGGAAGAAACCGGCCGGGATGGCGGAACTGGCAGACGCAGCGGACTCAAAATCCGCCGGGCTTCGGCCCTTGGGGGTTCAACTCCCCCTCCCGGCACCAGAGAACCCGAGCGGCAGAGGTGATGCGAGGTCCCTCGACTTCGCTCGGGATTTCGGCTGGCGGCTCAGACGCCGCCAAAACGCCTCAAGTTCAACTCCCCTTCCCGGCACCAGCCACAAGGCAGCTGACCTTTCGTTTCAGGTCCTTCGACTCGCTCCGCTCGCTCAGGATTTCGGCAGCGGTCTCCCGCTCGTCCCGCAAGGCGGGACTCGCTCACGCCCGCTAAGCGCCTCAAGTTCAACTCCCCCTCCCGGCACCACCGAACCCGCAGGGCAGAAATGATGCGAGGTCCTTCGCTGCGCTCAGGATTTCGCCTGCGGGCTCCCGCTTCGCGTGGGTCGCTCACGCCCGCAAAACGCCTCAAGTTCAACTCCTCCTCCCGGCACCACATCAGTTGCCAGTGACCAGTTGTCAGTTACCAGTTAGAGCTGCCGCTTCGCCAAGCCGTTCATTCCGAACCGATTCCCACGCTACTGAACCCTTCGCCTGCTGAATTCCGCATCACCCCGCAGCGTGACCGCTATCACTGCGAGATGAAGACCTCAGCCCTATCTTGAGAAGCAGGGGTGAGCAGAAGCTGGCGGCTATGACTCGGCCACCCTCAACCGCGTCCCATCCCCAACCACCCCGGCCCACCTTTATTCCCCACCGCGCGCCAGTTGAGCGCATTCATCCGTCTTCCTGCGGCCGGGGGCGAGAGCGGAGGCTCCCATGAACGCTCTGCTGTATGACGCGACGCTCTGCATCGGCTGCAAAGCCTGCGAAGAAGCTTGCGCGACGGAGAACGGCCTGCCCTATGACCCGACGGTCGCCAAGCAGGAGCAGACCTCCTCTACCAAGTACACCTCTGTTCTCACCCGCTCCGATGCGTTCATGCGGAAGCTGTGCATGCACTGCCAGGACCCGACCTGCGCCTCCGTCTGTCCGGTGGGCGCGCTGACCAAGAGCGCCCTGGGTCCCGTCCTGTATGACGAGAACAAATGCATGGGCTGCCGCTACTGCATGGTGGCCTGCCCCTTCAGCGTCCCCAAGTACGAGTGGGACAAGCTGACGCCGCGGGTGCGCAAGTGCGATATGTGCTGCAAGCGCGCGGCGGCCGGGCGGCCCACGGCCTGCGCCGAGATCTGCCCCACCGGCGCCACCAAGTTCGGCGAGCGCGATGCCCTGATCCGCGAAGCGCGGCAGCGCATCGAGCAGGAGCCGGGCAAGTACGTCAACCACATCTACGGCCTCAACGAAGTGGGCGGCACCTCGGTGCTGCTGCTCTCGGCCGTGCCCTTCGCGGCCTTCGAGTATCCCGGCTACCACGACCAGGCCCTGCCGCTGCTCACCTACCGCGTCCTGGCCCGCATCCCCGACTTCGTGGTCCTGGGGAGCGTGCTGCTGGGCGGCATCTGGTGGATCACGCAGCGGCGGGTGGAGGTAGCGGCGGTCGAGGGCCGCGGCGCGCCCCCGGAAGGAAAAGGAAAGGAGGGAAGAACCTCCCATGACGATTGATTGGCGCAGGCTTCGCCCCAGTCACGTGCTGACAGCGGCCATCTTCGCCGCCGGGCTGTACGCCACGGTGCTGCGCTTCTCCGGCGGGCTGGGCGCAACCACCAACCTCAGCGACCGCTTCCCCTGGGGCCTGTGGATCGGCTTCGACGTCCTGTGCGGCGTGATGCTGGCCGCCGGCGGCTTCACCCTGATGGCGGCGGTGCACATCTTCAACGCCAAGCGCTTCCTCCCCATCGTCCGTCCGGCGCTGCTCACCGCCTTTCTCGGCTACCTGCTGGTGGTGCTGGCGCTCTTCTTCGATCTGGGACGCGGCGACCGCATCTGGCACCCGCTCGTCATGTGGAACCCGCGCTCGGTGATGTTCGAGGTGGGTTGGTGCGTCATGCTCTACACCATGGTGCTGGCGCTGGAGTTCGCGCCCGTGGTCTTCGAGCGCCTGCGCCTGGAACGGCCGCAGCGCTGGCTGCACATGATCTCGCTGCCGCTGGTGATCGTGGGCGTGATTCTTTCCACGCTGCACCAGTCCTCGCTGGGCAGCCTGTACCTGATCCTGCCCGACAAGCTGCATCCCCTGTGGTACTCGCCGCTGCTGCCGTTCTTCTTCTTCATCTCCGCGCTGGCCGTGGGCATAGCCATGACCATCGTCGAGTCCTCGCTCAGCTCGCGTCACCTCGGCCATCAGCTCGAGCTGCCCCTGCTGAAGGACTTGGGCCGCATCCTCACGGTTTTCCTCGCCGTATATGCCGTGCTGCGGGTGCAGGACCTCCACCACCGCGGCGCCTGGCGCTTCGCCCTGGGCTGGGGCTACGAGTCCTCGCTCTTCTGGCTGGAGATGGGGATGGGCCTGGCGCTGCCGCTCCTCCTGCTTTTCCTGCCGCGGGTGCGCCAGAGCGCCAACGGCCTGTACTTCATCTCGGTGCTGGTGGTGGCCGGCTTCATGACCAACCGGCTCAACGTCAGCATCACCGGCATGGAAGGCTCCGCCGGCGTGCGCTACATCCCCAAGTGGACGGAGGTCGCGGTCACGCTCAGCATCGTCGCGCTGGGGGTATGGCTGTTCGCATTGGCCACGCGCCATTTGGGCATCTTCCAGGAGGAGCCGCCGGAGGCGGTGCGCCCGCCACGGCCGGCGCAGGCTCATGCCGCCGACTGAATCCCAGCCCGAACCGCGCGCCCGCGCCCTGCCGCACTGGCGCCACAACCTGAGCGTCCGGCTCATCGGCTGGCTGCTGGCGGCGATCGTCACCACCTTCGCGCTCGTCGGCTATCTCAACGTCCGCCTGCACCGCCACCACCTGGAGTCCGCGACCCAGCTCAGCGCAGAGCGCGTCTCGGACCTGGTGAAGCGCAGCACCTCGCAGTTCATGTTGCGCAACGACCGCGACGGCCTTCACCAGATGATGGCCACCATCGCCTCCGAGCCCGGCGTGGTCCGCATCCGCATCTTCAATCAGGAAGGGAAGATCACCTACTCCACCGACCCGCGCGAGATGAACCAGTACGTCGCCAAGGATGCCGAGGCCTGCTATGGCTGCCACGCGGCCGGGCAGCCGCTGGCGCGCCTCGACCGCCCCGACCGCTTCCGCATCTACCGGGCGAACGGCGAACCGGTCATGGGAGTCATCAATCCCATCGAGAACCAGCCGGGGTGCTCCAACGCCGCCTGCCACGCGCATCCGCCGGAGCAGAAGATCCTGGGCGTGCTCGACACCAACCTCTCGCTGGCGCAGACCGAAGCCAGCCTGGCCGAGAGCAACCAGGCCATGCTGAGCTACACCCTGCTCGGCGCCGTGCTGATTTCCCTGCTCACCGGACTTCTGGTCTGGCGGCTCGCCGGGGTTCCGCTGCAGATGCTCCAGCGCGGTACCGAGCGCCTGGCCTCGGGCGACCTGGGATTCCGGATTCCGGTCCAGTCGCAGGACGAGATCGGAGACCTGGCCTCCTCCTTCAACGCCATGAGTGAAGAACTCGCCGAAGCTCACAACACCCTGGAGGCCCGGGTGGAGCAGAAGACGCGCGAGCTCACGGTGGCACACCAGCAGATGTTGCAGGCCGAGCGGCTGGCTTCCATCGGCAAGCTGGCGGCGGTGGTGGCGCACGAGATCAACAACCCGCTCTCCGGCATCCTGGTGTACGCCAAGCTGCTGCGCAAGTGGATCGACCGCGGCGCGGAGGCGAGCCGCCAGCCCGAAATGCGCGAGAGCCTGCAGGTGATGGAATCGGAGATCCTGCGTTGCAGCGCCATCGTCCACAACATGCTGGCCTTCGCGCGCGCTACTCCCATGAACCTGGGATGGAATGAAGCGAACGGGGTGGTGGATCGCTGCGTGCGTTTGGTCCGGCACAAGCTGGATCTGGCCAACATCCAGCTCCATCTGGAACTGGAGCCGGAGTTGCCGCCGCTGTGGTGCGACGCCGCGCAACTGGAGCAGCTGCTGCTGGCGCTGGCGATCAACGCCATCGAAGCCATGCCGCGCGGCGGCACCCTGTGGCTGCGCAGCCGTTCGTTGCCGGAAAGCCGGGAGATCGAGTTCGAAGTGCAGGATGACGGCGTCGGCATCCCGCCCGAGATGTTGTCGCGGATGTTCGAACCCTTCCAGACCACCAAGGAATCGGGCGGCGTGGGACTGGGGCTGGCGGTGGCGCGCCAGATCGTGGAACGACACCAGGGCCGCATCGCCGTCTCGTCGGAGCCGGGGCGCGGGGCCAGGTTCGTCATCACTTTGCCGCTGGGAGGTCCCCAGGACCAAGCCGGCGCGCAGAAACAAGGAGAGGCACAGTGGAAAACAAAGGCAGTCTGCTGATCGTGGACGATGAGCGCAGCGTGCGGGATTCGCTCAGCCGGTGGTTTGCCGACGAGGGCTACGAGGTGGGCGCGGCCGAAAATGCCGCCCAGGCCCTCACCCAGCTGGCGGAGCGCAAGTGGGACATCGCCCTGGTGGACATCAAGATGCCGGGCACGGACGGCATCGAGTTGCAGCGGCGGCTGAAAGAGGCGGAGCCCGACCTGACGGTCATCATCATGACCGGGTACGCCTCGGTGGAAACCGCGGTCGCCGCGCTCAAGCTCGGGGCCTACGACTACGTCACCAAGCCGCTCGATCCCGACGACATCGGGAACCTGTTGCGCAATGCGCTGTCGCATCGCCAGCTGTGCCGGGAGAACGTGCGCCTGCGCGAGGTGGTGGCGGCGACCCAACCGCCGGTGGGTTTGGTGGGGCAGAGTGCCGCCATGGGCCGCGTCTTCGAAGCCATTGAGACGGTCGCGCCCACCGACACCACGGTGCTGGTCACCGGCGAGAGCGGCACCGGGAAGGAGCTGGTGGCGCGCGCCATCCATGCCGCCAGCCCCCGGAAGTATCACCCCCTGGTGGTCATTCATTGCGGCGCGCTCACCGAGACGCTGCTGGAGAGCGAGCTCTTCGGCCACGAGAAAGGCGCGTTCACCGGCGCCCAGTACCGCAAGAAGGGCAAATTCGAGGTCGCCGAAGGCGGCACCGTGTTCCTGGATGAGATCGCCGACATCAGCCTCAAGACCCAGACCGACCTGTTGCGCGTGCTGCAGGAGCGCGAGGTCACACGCGTGGGCAGCACCCAGCCCATCCAGGTGGATTTCCGCTGTGTGGCGGCTACCAACCGGGACCTGCAGCCGCTGATCGACGAGGGCCGCTTCCGTCCCGATCTCTTCTACCGTCTGAGCGTTTTCTGCATCGGGCTGCCGCCGCTGCGGGAGCGGCGGGAAGACGTCCCGCTGCTGGCGGAGCACTTCGTGCGCAAGTTCTCCCTGGCCATGAGCAAGCGCATGCAACGCGTCACCCCCGAGGCTATGGAGATCCTCCAGCAATATGACTGGCCGGGCAACGTGCGCGAGCTGGAGAACGCGGTGGAGCGCGCCATGGTGGTAGCCCAAGAGCCCGAGCTGCGGGCGGGCGACTTCCTGCTCCACCCGCGGGCGGGCGCCGCGGGCTCGCGCACGCTGGAAGACGTGGAGCGTGCCCACATCCTGCAGGTGATGGAGCAATGCAGCGGCAACCAGACGCGCGCCGCCGGCGTGCTCGACATCGATCGCGTCACCCTGCACAACAAACTCAAGCGCTACGGCTGGTCGAAGTCCACCGTGGAAAAATGAGTACCCTGCAATTGCTGCGCCTGGGCCCCTTCGAGCCCGCCCTGGTTCGGGAGCTGGCCCAGCAACTCGAAGCCGAGTTCCAGGTCCGGTGCGAGCTTCTTTCCCGCGTCGCCGATCCGGAGTTCGCCTTCCACCCCGAGCGTCAGCAGTACCACTCCTCGGAGATCCTGGCGTGGATGGAGAGCCAGATCACCCCCGTCACCTGGCGCCTGCTGGCGCTGACCGCCGCCGACCTCTACATCCCCATCCTGACCTTCGTCTTCGGTGAAGCCCGCCTGGACGGAAGGACCGCCGTGGTCTCCACCCACCGGCTGCGCCAGGAGTTCTACGGCTTGCCTCCGGACTCCGAACTCCTGCGCCAGCGCCTGGTGCGCGAGGCGGTGCATGAACTGGGGCACACCTTCGCCCTCCGCCACTGCGACGACTGGCAATGCGCCATGTCTTCTTCCAGCTCGGTCGAAGCCATCGACCTCAAAGGACCAGCGCTTTGCCCGATGTGCCGGCCAAAAGTTTTAGGAGCAAACAACCTCCGCGCTCCCGCTCGCTGAATCCCGCATCACAGCCGCCGCGAATCTCAGCATCTCTCATCCTGAACATTCCACGGGAGCTCCGCCTCGGTCGGCGTTTTTGCTGTTGAATTTCTCCGCGACCAGTGATGCGACGTTCCGCGCCGAGGATTTGTCCCCCCACACCTAACTAGCAGAGAGAGTGGAGGTTATGGCTCGGCTGACGGTCGCGGCGCCAATGGCACGCCGATTGCCCTTTATGAAGGCGCCGAAGGGTCACACCGCAACCGGGCTGACCACTTCAGGCGGAGGTGGTTTATGACCGTCCTACTGGTTCTGGCGACATTCGCAATCTTCATCCTCTTCGACTACTACCGCACCAAGAAGCCGGCGATGCAGGTGGCGGTTGAGCCGCGGCCTGCGGTGCCTGCGACGCAGCGTGTGTTCCCCATGGTGGTGGCCGGCTTCCGGGTGCCGGCGCATCTCTCCTACCACCCCGGGCACACCTGGGCGCTGAAGGAAGGCAGCGACCTGGTACGGGTGGGCATGGACGACTTCGCCGCGCGACTGGCCGGCAAGCTGGATCACATCCAGTTGCCGGAGCGCGGACGCTGGGTGCGGCAGGGGCAGGGCGCGGTCTCGCTGAAGCGCGATGGCGCCAAACTGCAGATGACCTCGCCCATCGAGGGTACGGTGGTCGAGGTCAACGAAGCCGTGCTGCGCGATCCTGACCTGGCGCGGCGCGACCCCTATGGCGAGGGCTGGCTGATGCTGGTCAACGCCCCGGATGCCAAGGTGAGCTTCCGCAACCTGGTGGGCGGCCCACTGGCCCGCTGGTGGACCGAGGAATCGGCCTCCCGCTTGCAGCGCAGCCTTCCCGCGGCGGCGGGGATGCTGGCCCAGGACGGGGGCTTCGCCATCGAAGATCTGGGCAGCGGCCTGCCGGATGCCAAGTGGCTGGAGCTCGGCCGGGAGTTCTTCCTGGTCTGAAGCGCGGTCGGCGCGTGCTGGCGGGCGCCGCATCCGGCGGCGCCCGCCCCGGCCCTTTACACCGGCCCCGCTAACCGCCTCATTCTGTGCGCCTTCCTCCCCACGTTACCCCCGTTCTTGCAGCAGTTACTTTGGTGACGTTTACACCCTCCTCGCGCAGACGTACCGTAAACGTGTTCGTGAGGCAGTTCCTTGGGGGAGGGCTGCCGGGCGTCCCGTGCCTTCGGGCCCGGGACGCTTTTATTTTTGGCCGGGTTGCGGGTACCCTTGGGAACCCCATGAGAATTCGGCTTGCCATCGGAATGGCAGTGCTACTGGCCTCGAGCGCCTGGGCTCAATCCCTGCTCGAGGGACGGGTGACAGATCCGGCGGGCCAGCCCATTCCCGGCGCGGAGCTGGTGCTCAAACGCGCTGGCGTTGAGTTGCGCCGGAGCGCGGACGCCGACGGCCGCTTCACGTACCTGGCGCTGCCCGCGGGCGAATATGAACTCGTGATTTCCGCGGCCGGCTACTACAGCGCCGAGCAGGAGCTGGCGGTGCGTCCGCGCCAGCCGCTGGTGGTGCAGGTCGAACTGGCGCGAAGGGTTTCCGCCGCGGAGACGGTCGAGGTGCGCTCCGCCGACATCAGTCTGGGCGAGACCGCCTCCGCCCGCCTGCTGACGCACAGCGAACTGGCGGCGCTGCCGGAGCCCCTCAAGCGCGACCTGCCCACGCTCGCTCTCTACATTTTCCCCGGCGCCACGCTCAGTCACGACAACTTCGTCCACGTGCGGGGCAACGAGGTCTCGCTGCAGGAGTTCATCAACGGCGTCTCCTTCCTGGAGAATCCGCAGGAGCAGTTCAGCCCCGGGCTGAGCCCGGAGGTGTTCGAGGCGGTGAACATGGTCTCCGGGTCGTTCGCCGCCGAGTACGGCAACCGATTCGGCGGGGTCTTCGACGCCACCACCCGCTCCGGCCACGATCTGCGTGGACACGGCGCCCTCACGCTCGGCGGCGGGACCTTCGGCAGCACTCTGGGCTCGGCCGAGTACGGCAATACCGCCGGGAAGTTCGGCTACTACCTGTTCGCGGGAGGCTTCACCTCGGATTGGTACCTCAACCCGCCCGAGCCCACCGCGCTGCATGACTTCGGCTTCGGCTTGCGCGGCGCCGGGCAATTCGACTATCGCGGCACCAACGACCGCGTGAGCCTGTTCCTGGCCGGCGGCGGGACCAACGTCGAGCTGCCCAACCTGGAAGACGACCAGATCGAGGGGCGCGACGCCTCGCGCCGTCTGCGCTCCCAGACCGGCATCCTTACCTGGGAGCACGTCTTCTCGCCGCGCGCGCTGATCACCACCTCGGTGTACGAGCGCACGCTCAACGATCGCCTGGTTCCCACCACCGACCCGGTCACGCCCTTCGGCGACGGCCTGCGCTCCAGCCTGACCGCGGGCGTGAAGTCGGATTTCCTCTACTCCCGCGGGCGGCACATCTTCAAGGGGGGCGTGGACCTCACTCGCCTGCGCCTGAGCGAGCGCTTCGCCTTCGACGCGCGCGAGGTCCCACTTCCGCCCGAGGAGCCCGCTCCCTTCAGCTTCCGGAGCAAGGTCCTGGGCGGACAGGCGAGCCTCTATGCGCAGGACCACATCTCGCTCACCCCTAACTGGACCGCCGAACTCGGACTGCGCTGGGACTACTTCGACCTGGCGCACACTTACTCGCAGGTGAGCCCGCGGCTGGCGCTTTCCTACCACATCCCGTCGAGCAAGGGCACGGTGCACTTTGCCTACAACCGCTTCTTCTCGCCGCCGCCGCTCGAGTACGCGCAACTGGCGAACTTCTTCGGCGCCGCGGCGCCGGACCCGAACGACCGCGTGGGCCCGGTGCGTCCCTACCGCCAGCACTACTTCGAGGGCGGCCTGCTCCAGGAGCTTCATCCCAAGCTGGCGTTCGAGGTGACCGGCTTCTATCACCGCGGGACGGCGCCCTTCGAGTACCGCGAGATCAGCATCACGCGCCTGTTCCTGCCCATCAACTCGGCGCGCAGCTCGTCCTACGGCGTGGAGGCGGGCTTCACGCTGAAGAACCTGGAGAAGCTCGGCCTCTCGGCGTGGCTGCAATACGCCTACCAGCGCACCTTCTTCTTCGGTCCCATCGCCGGCGGCTTCGCCTTGGGGGAGGCGGTCCAGCCCGGCGAGAAGTTCCTGCCCGCCTTCGACGAGCCGCACAGCGGGACGCTCTCGGTCACCTGGCGGCGGAAGTGGCGGGAGTTCTTCGCCGGCAGCAGCCTGCGCTATGGCAGCGGCACCGCCGCCGAGGAAGGGAAGCTACGCCTTCCCGGCCACGCCACTTGGGACCTGAGCGGCGGCTTCAACCTGTGGCGGGGGGGGGGGCGGCGGGGGGGGGGGGCGGGGGAGCGGGTGGGGATTGAAGCCGGCCCCCCCCCCCCCCCCCCCCGGGGGGAGGGGGGGGGGCCCACCCGTCCCGCGGCC
>Ga0080064_1006512_pt1 | contig 12578 bp, 19 predicted proteins | sample Subgrocontami54m_FD_69260 | JGI IMG/M metagenome (GOLD analysis project Ga0080064, IMG submission 69260) | Subsurface groundwater microbial communities from S. Glens Falls, New York, USA - GMW46 contaminated, 5.4 m (SPADES assembly) (version 2) ...
CGTTCATGATTGGATGCTCGAGCGTCCATTTGTCGTCCAAGACCACTGAAATGTCCATTTTCGCCTCCTTAAACTACATCCATCGGTGTGTTGGAGCTGCCGGAGAACCCTCCGGTTTCAGTTCCCAACGGGCCCATGCAGGTTTCGTTCAACATTTGTTCCCAATGGAGGCAGGGCACTGACGTTTGTGCTTCTTGGCCCCGTTCCACCAAGTGATCGGTGGGCGGGTGTTCGCTTTTGGTTGGGTCGTTGCGATCCTTATTGGTTTCCATTTTCGCCTCCTTAGCGATTTAGAGGGATTATCCTCTGTTTTTCCGGTTCGAACTCAGCAAGTGAGATGACACGACATGGGTAATACCCAGCCGATGGCGAACCGATGTGATAGCCGAAATTCAGACCCCTTCCTTCAAGGTGCTCGTGAGCCTGTTTTCTGGCATCAGGAACGTCTGAAGCCTCAAACTCATAGGTGTAGCGACTGTATGCAATGTCGTGGTCGCCAACTCCGCTTGGTGAATCCTCATCGAATTCGTAAGGCTGCTCGTAGATCAGGCGGTAGTTCTTCACTTTCTCCTCCTCTTATTGGCACCGGTGGTGATTGTTACATCTCCGCCCGTTCCTTGATTGGCCGGAATGCCTGCAGTCTCCATATCTTGGAGGTTTTGCAGGGCGGTTTGTCTCTCTTGGGCCGCTTTTTGGGCCAGGAATAAATCGTTGGCCATTTGCATGGCAGCTCCTTCTGCATCAGCTTTAGTCGCGTGAATGGTTGCTGGGTTTTTCCTTGTAGTTCTGTCTGGCGAACGAAGCGGGCAAGTTGGGCAGTAACGTGGGCCGTTTGGAGTGTAGTGCCATTTATTACCACATCCGACCACAGGCTCACAGATCCAGCCGTCTTTTTCGATAAGCTGGAGCACGACGACTTTAACTGGGTTCCCATTGTTACTTTCCAAGGTGAGCTCCAGGTCCGGCTTTACGGATGGCGGGAAGTTCGGCGATTTTTTTGACCAATCTCTCCGCGGCGTTAGCCATCGTCACATCGCCGTCGGAATGATTCCATGCGACATGATCGACGCCATTTTCAATCGAAGACAGCAGCTCATTCATAGAGCGTTGCCACCTCATAAGAGGATCATTAGCAGCTGGATAGATGTTGGGCATTTTTTAGCCTCCTTTAGTTGAAGTTGTGGCCGAGGGAAACGTCCAGCATAGGACTTACACCTCGAATCCGCTCGTAGAGATCTCCGATCAACTCGAGAACTTGCTGATACGGATCGGCAACGACATCGGCAAAGAGTTGTCTCATCTCCTTCCAGCCATCTTTTGGCAAGACCAATGTTGGGCTGGTGAAATAGACGAGTGTTGTGTCAGCCAAAAAATGAACCGTGATCGTTTCATCGACCAATTCGGTTAAAACCAGTTTGTCCGGAATTATTTCAGTCAGGACATGTGGTTGGGCCACCAAACGAACGAGTGTTTCGCCTGTGTCGATCTGCATTTTCAGCCTCCGTTTAGCTGTTGGGCAGGACGAGTTCGCGATGAATGACAGGCATTGGGACGGGTATTTCGAGAGTTTGGTTTGTGGGATCAAGGAGGTATTTCTTGAGCTGTTGGCGTTTATCGGCCCAACCTTTCAAGCTGTCAGACCCACTTGTTCCCAGATTATATTCCATGCCGTTTGGGAGGATAAGCGTTGCTGTTTCCTCCATTTTCAAGCCACTTCCGTGCCTTTGGATCCGAAGTGTCGCCATTGAACCTTCCATGTGTTTCCTCCTGTTTTTTCGCGATTTGATTAATTGTTAACGTGCTTTCCTCGTCAAAGCGTCCGCAACTCGGACAAATGGGCGAGGGAATAGCCGAATTTTACTCCTTAATTGCTTTGAATTCAAAGAAACTAGTTTATTCATTCTTTGCTCGTCCAAAGAACGAACCAAGAAAGACGCCCTAGTGCTGCGTCAGCTTTTGGTACTAAAAACTCAAAAGGGTCGGGAGCCCACGGAAATTTTCCACTTCGTGGTGGCAGTTTCCGTTTCCCTGACCACTTTTTCGTTAAGTACAAACACACTGACTACGCGATAGGGGAATTAACACAATTTGCCTGCGTTTTTTCAAAGCTAAGGGAACCCAATACAAAAAACTAAACCACAAGGAGCCTGTTTAAAACCAAATTTGAATCTGTGGCTTTGCCAGTTAAAATTTCTCCTCTTAGGAGGGAAATAATAAACGAAACAAAAAGTTTCGCTTGCGTCCCGAATACTCGGGACTAAAAGGGAACCTTGGTGCCCGTTAGAGGTAAGAAAAAGGGCGCCTGGCACAAAGCCAAGGCGCCCAAATGTCCTAACCACGCATGTACGTCGCACGAGATTGCTATCTGTTAGCTGGAAAGTCGGTGCCGCTTAAGGTAAGCGGCCAATCCAAAATCTCGCACAATAGGCCCAAGGCCGCCAGCTGTTGCCTGCTGCAATGTAGAGGAGAATGGCAACCTTGGTGTTGTCAACGGCATCGTACCAGCGGTACCCCTCTTTCCAATAATGACCGCTGTACTGGTCGTTGATTTGCCAAAGACCCCGACTGGCGTAGCCATTGGTATCGGCTGCCCGGTAGACGTCCTCTTTCCATGTGCCTCCAGTTTCGCAAGATATGATCGCCTCGGCGATAGGCCATGCCCAGCCCATTTTCAAGCTATTCAAGGTCCGTCTGACCTTTTGCTGGACAGTTGCTGGTGGTCGTTGGCACTCAGCGGATTTGGGTGGGTAACACCCAAACTTTTTGAGGTGCTTTGGGATATCGTCTGGGCCCGCATCTGCGTGTGCCACGTGAGACACAAAAACATTTGTGGGTCTGATACTCAAGACGCCCGAAAGCGTCACAAGTACCAAAACGAGGCCCGCGGCGGTTGCCAAGACCCTAAAGCTATTCCAGCGCAAAAACCCTCTCCTTACTAATCCCCGTCCACGGGGGGCTTGATGCGTGGTTAAGGTACAACCCTCAAGGCGCCTGAGATACTTTTCAACCCCGCCTTCGCTTAAAGCTTCGGCGGGCGAGGGGCACCGACAGAGGGAGATGCCATTATATAAGTGACTAGGAACTAGTGACAAGTGACTAGAATTTGAGGTTGCATCTTTTGGTTTAAATATTCATACTAGTAAGTGAATTTTCAATTCTCAATTTCCAATTTACATTGAATTTTCATTGATTCATTGAAACATTGATTGAAAATTAAAAATTAAAAATTGTAAATTAATCAACTATGGCTAAGTTTGTTCCGGATGTTTCTACAAGAAGATGGGTAATCATTGCCCAGGGCAGGGGAAAGCGGCCAGTTGAAAATGTCTCCACGCCTGTAAAGTGTCCATTTGATACTGGTAACGAGGGTGTTTCAGCCCCAGAAGTCTATCGACTGGGTGATGGCAAGTCTGAAACTCCCGGTTGGAAAGTCCGGGTCATTGCCAACAAATATCCAATTACCGATTTCCACGAAGTAATCATTCACAATCCCGATCACCAAAAAGATTTGGACGAGCTGCCCCTTGAAGATGTGGCCAATGTTTTTCGGGTTTATCGCGACAGGTACAATTATCACGCCAAAAACGGCCAGGTTATGATTTTTTGTAATCACGGGCTAGAAGCGGGGGCATCGCTCTCGCATCCTCACTCACAGCTAGTTGTCGTGCCTGGGCAGATTAATTTGGACACACTGACGCGGGAGCCGGTGACTAATTTAGTTGAAACAACAGGTTTTTTTGAAGTATTTTGTCCTGATTTTTCGCAGTGGCCTTTTGAAGTATGGATTGCACCCAAAAGACGCAATACTAAGTTTGGTCAAATCACAGAGGATGAGCTTATCGACCTCACTTCTAATACTCAAAAAGTCCTACAACGACTTATAAAGCACCTTTCGGATACAAGTGGCCATCTACATCCCGGTGTTGCACCAATTACATGGTCCGAAGGACAAGTTGCTTACAATTATTATATTTATCATGGAAATGACTGGTATCTGCGAATAATGCCGAGGCTGGTTCACCGAGCCGGTTTTGAGATGGGGACAGGGCTTGAAGTCAATATTGTCGATCCGGCAATTGTTGCAGCGATCCTAAAAGAAGAAATTTCAGAATAATTTTAGCTTTTTACTATTAGGTAATACATCAAATAGACACATAGCAGTATCAGTTTTAAAAATGGATGAGTCGTTAGAAGAAGTCGAAAAACTTTTCAAAAACCAAGAAATATCCCAAGAAGCATATGACAATCTCAAACTGTGGCTTTCTGAAGGGCGTTTCGGGGATTTTAGGAGTGAAATTCAACAACTTTTGGATTCTAATGATCTTGCTGCCCTCGAAGACGCTTTTTATAAGCATATTGAGATAGGAACTGGTGGAATCCGGGGTCAAATTGGAGCCGGTCCCAATCGAATCAATTTGCAAACAATCGGCGAGGCTGCCCAAGGACTGTCAAATTTCATTGAAGATTTTGGATCTGAGGCTAAAGAAAAAGGAGTTGTGGTCGGTTATGAGGCTAGACGAATGTCCGTGGAGTTTGCCAAGCTTTGCGCGAGTGTTTTTGCAGCGAATGGAATAAAAACATATTTATTTGATGGGCTTCGATCAACACCAGAGATATCTTTCGCGGTTAGGCATCTTGGAGCCACGGCGGGAGTTCAATTGACGGCTTCGCATAACCCTCGAACTGATAATGGTTTTAAGTTTTATTGGTCGGATGGAGGTCAAGTCGTTCCGCCAGCTGATCAAAAATTTAAAGAGCTCGTTGCAAGTGTTACAGAAATCAAAAAAGTACTGTTTTCTGAGGCTAAATCAGAGGGTTTTATAAAGATGATTGGCGAGGATATTGATAAGGCTTATTTAAAAGAAGTTAGAAATTTATCCTTAGTTACGAGCAGATCAGCCAAAATTGTGTTCAGTCCCATTCATGGCGCTGGGATTAAAAACGTGCTTCCGGTCCTCCAAGAGGAAAATTTTGACGTGATGATGGTGCCCGAGCAGTCCAAGCCTGATGAGAATTTCCCGACCGCTGTTGGCGACCTGATTAATCCTGAATATCGAGAAGTAATGGAGCTGCCTATGTCATATGGCGAGAAAAATGACGCTGATGTGGTTATCACTTCCGACCCTGATGCCGACCGAATAGGTATTGCCGCTCGAATAAAGCTGGGCGAGAGCAAACTCCAGTTTCTAACAGGCAATGAAGTCGGAGTAATAATGGGTCATTTCATATTATCTCGTCTCAAAGAAAAAGGAGAGCTAAAAAATAGTAATTTGGTCCTCGAAACTTACGTCACCTCAACTCTTATTTCGGACATCGCCAAGAGTTTTGGTGTAACTGTCAAAGATGATTTATTAGTAGGGTTTAAATTTATCGGAGAGATCATTGAAAAGCTTGATAATAAGTCTGATTTTATCTTTGCAGCAGAGGAAAGTTTGGGGTATTTGAGGGGAACATTTACTCGGGATAAAGATGCCGCAATTGGCGCTTTGACTATTGCCGAAGCGGCCAGTTTTCTTAAGGATAATGGCCAAACTTTAATTGAGTATCTCGATGATATTTACAAAGAATTTGGGTATTACAAAAACATTCTCAACATGGCGGAAATGAAAGGAAAAGTAGGCTTTATTAATACTGGCCGAATCATGATGGGCCTGCGGACCAATCCGCCTGAGACTTTAGCGGGGATACCAGTTGTACGAATCAACGATCGTCTGCCTGCCGAAAAATCTGCTCCGGATAATTACAAAACCGGCACAATAGGCGATCAGCTTACCTTTGTCTTATCCCAAGATGAGCGAGTCAAAGTGACAGTCAGGCCATCCGGAACTGAGCCAAAAATCAAATATTACATTCAAAACTTTGCCAAAGTAGCGGGTGACTTAACTCAAATTAAAGAAAAAATTGATACCCAGGCGAAAAAACTAGAAGAAGCCATCCTGACCGAAGCCCAAAAGTATGTCAAAGACACAGCTTAAGAGCCCCACAGTCCTTTTGGACGTCGATAATGTTATCTATGACAATGAAGCATCCGATCGATATGTTCGAGAACTTTTAGATACCAACTACGGCCCAGGAGCGAATAAGGATTTTGATTCTGTTTACCAAGAAGTAAAAAAGGAACTAGGGCTCGTTGATTGGAAAGAGATTGCGATAAGATTTGCGGCTAAACGAAGCTCAGATGACTATGCCTCAGTCTTGGCAATATTTTTGGAAATCCCGTTTAAAGATTACTTCAGGCCAAATGCAATTGATTTACTGGACTTCCTCAAGGTAAATTCCAAGCTCATTATCCTATCTGATGGCGACAATCTTTATCAAAAGACGAAAATTGAAAAACTTGAGCTTCATAATTGGTCCGAAGAAATTATCATCACAAAGTCCAAAATTGGACTTTTTGGTCAATTGGATGAGAAGTATGGAAGTGAGCTGATCCTAATTGATGACAAGCCGGAAGTAATTGCCGAGGCGAAAAGAGTGTTAAAAGGGAAGATAATTTGGGTCAAGTACGGCCATCATGCCGAAAAAGTGGAGACAACTGAAGCTGATTTGGAAACTGAAGATTTAAATGAAGTTCAGAGATATTTAGAGACTACTGGGCATCTGTTGGCCTAGAACCCAAAGCACCGCTTCCTTTTTATATCTGCGGTCGCCTCGAGAGTTTATTCTAATAGCGGGGAGTTTGCCTCTTTTGCCCCATCTTTTGATGGTAAGGGGAGAAACACGGAGAATCTGTGCAACTTCTTTAACTGTCAATAAATCCGGCCAATCATCACCAAGTGCCATGTTCAAACTATTTCTTTATATATTTATATGTATCATGCGAATTAAAACTGTGTCAAGAACCTCTTTTGAGTTAAGAGTTGAAAATGGGGTGAAGAATTTAGAATTGAGAATGGCGAATTGCTATTTATTGATACTAAAATTAAGATTGAATTGTGAAGTACAGGCAAGATCTCAGTCCAAGACTAATTAATTTTTCTATTAGAATTATCAAATTAGCTTCAGAATTTCCCAAAACACCAGCCGGGTTTGCTATAGCTAGTCAAATAGTTAGGTCAGCCACGTCTATCGGAGCTAATTGTGAGGAAGCTCAAGATGCGATTTCGCAGAGAGAATTTTTAAGATCAATGACTATCAGTTTGAAAGAAGCGAGAGAGACAGGGTATTGGTTGAGAGTTGTTGAAGGATCCAACCTCGTTTCTAAGAGTAGAATTGAAGCTGAAATCATTGAATGCAATCAAATAATCTCCATATTGATTGCAACTGTTAAATCTCTTAAAAAGAAACTTAACTGACTTGACTCAACTTCAATTCCGTTCCTCTAATGTTTATTCGCAATTAGCAATTAGCAATTTTGAATTACTGTAGCTCTACCTTTGCTCCTGCAGCCTCTAGTTTGGCTTTCGCCTCATTGGCTGCTTCTTTACCGACTCCTTCCAAGATTGGTTTAGGAGCGGTATCGACTAAACCTTTAGCTTCAGTTAGTCCCAAAGTTGGAACGATTTCTCGAACCGCTTTGATGACTGAGATTTTGTTAGCTCCACCGTCAGCTAAGACTACATTGAAAGTAGTTTGCTCTTCGGCTGGCTCGCCGGCTGCTGCCGGAGCGGCTCCCGCCATCATTGTTGGAGCTGCGGATACGCCAAATCTCTCTTCTAGAGCGTGAACTAGTTCCGAAAGCTCTAAAACACTCAATTTCTCGATTTGCTCGATGATTTTTTTGAGATTGGCTGAGACATTGACCTCAGGCTTTACCTCCTCTTTAGGAGCTTCTTCGGTCTTTGGTTCTTCAACTTTAGCTTCTTCGGCCGGAGTTTCCTCGGGTGTGGCTTCGCTTGAAGATGTATCAGCATCAGAAGCTACAACTGTTTCTTCAGCCTTAGCTTCGTCTGATTGATCTATTGTTTGATCGTCGTCTGCCATAATATTTTTGTGCATTTTTTTGACTGCTTTTGAAAGCAAAACAAAGGCCTTTTATTTTCGAAATTCGAAATTATTAATTCCAAATTCAGATGAAGGCCTTTGTTTACAAATTTTGCATAATTTTTATCAAATCTTATGCGGCTTGTCCTGCATCGCCTGCATTGTTATCGTCAGCAGCAGGAAGTCCTTCTCCCATAGGAGCTGGTTCTGCTGGCTTGTCGCCTCCCATTCCACCATCTTCGGTTGGAGCTGGTTGGCCTCCATCTACTGGAGCGCTAGGCATATCTGTTGGGTCTGAAGCTGGAACATCACCACCTGTAACAGGGGCTTGGTCGTCAGCTGTAGGGGTTTGACCTGATTGGTCACCCATTCCAGTGTCATTTGATGGAGTAGATGGATTGTATCCACCCATTCCGCCTTGATTTGTTGTGTCGTCTTGCACTTTAATTATTCACCTCCTTTCAGAAAAGAATTATTTTTTTCTAATATTCTCCCGCCATTCAGGCTTTTTGGTCTCTGATTGCGCTAAGCGCATACACGAGACTACTTAGCTTCGCCTTAGGCACCCCTACTATACCATAAAGCGGGTTAGATAGACTACCAATTAGCTTTGCAACCAGCTCCGCCCGAGACGGAAGGTTGCCCAGTTTCAATATACCGGTCTTGTCGATTGATTCTTTGTTTAAATAGGCAAACTTAGCTTCACCGATATTAGCAGCTTTTAAGAAGCGGGAAACGACTGCAAAAGGTGCAATTTCATCGCCGTATGCAAAAACTGTGGCTGTGGGGCCATCAATTTCGTCGGTCGTAAGCCCCGCTTTCAAAAGGGCTCTTTGTAAAAGGGTGTTTTTGGTAACGATAAATTCAGCATCAATTGCGGCAAGCTGGGCTCGCAAATCAGCCAGTTGGGACATGGTCAAACCCCTGTAATCGACCAAAATGACGCTTTTGGTGCGTGAGATTTTCTCGGCAAATGTGCCAACGGTGGTTACTTTTTTTGTTTTGTTTGTGCTTTTCATCAGTTTCCAAAGGACAACCTAGGTTTTCCTTTGGTATTTCCTTTTCTTGTTGTTAAAATTGTCCAGGCAGAGCCTGATCCAATTTTCTAGCTCGCTGGAGCGCAAGCTATGCTTATCTTAAATTATTAATTTAGAGGCTAAAAAAACCTCCTGATCCAAAGGAGGTGAAACAAAAGTCCGCAAGGGCGGGTGATATTGTTGTCCTCGGCAAGATGCTTGGAAGCAGTTATCTCTTTAGAGTCTTGCTGTCTTTGGATGTCGAGCTGAAATTGTATCAGAATTTAATCTTTTAAGTCAATTAGTGAGTGTTATAATCGGCATATGGAGTCAACGCAGACTGAAGAAGCGCCTAAGGTTGATGTAAAAGAGCCTGTAAAGCCCATTGGAGAGGTAATTATTGGCAATACCGATCCTAGATCATTAACTGAAGAACAATTCATTAATTCTCCGGATATTCTCTATCATGGGACAGAAAAGCCATTTGATTTTTCTAAGAATTTTGATTACATAAAATTTGATAGCCCCCATACCCGGACATTGGGGGCTGGTTTCTATGTTACTCCCGACCAAAAAGATGCAGAACTGTTTTCCGAAGCATTTGGGGCTCATGAACCGCTAGCAATACCTTTTTTGCCTTACAAAGCTAGAATGTTTGACTTTAGAGCAGAAGGAGGCACTGGTAGAAAAAATGCTCCGGTTCCTGTGGAATTAATGCGAGAGTGGGCTGAGCGTTATAAGCAATTTTATGATTCACAATATGCTGATTATGCGCCTGGTGAGGATAAAAGGCTTGATGGTGTAAAGCTAATAATTATGGAGAATTTTACAAGATATCTTACCTACATCAATAGATTGGTTGCGGATAACAAACCAGTTGATTTAAGGGCAATGATGGGGATAGATGGTGATCAAAATCTGAGTGAAATGACTTCACATTTGTTGAAACCACTTATGGTTGATAGAGGATTTGACGGAATTATTTATATTGAAGGTGGAGATCATCCCGAACACAGGAATACTTTGCCGGCTACATATGTGTTTTACAATCTAGATAAAATTGGAACCTACAAAGCTTGGCACGATACTGATTCCGAATAATTTTGAAGGAGAATTTTAGAGAGTCACGACGATCCCAGGGCCCATGGTGGCATTGAGAGTCAGCTTCACAATTGAGTTTTTACCAACTGCATTCGTAGCCGCATCGATATTTTCTTCAACATTTTTGGCTTCCCATGAGACTTTGCCTACAGCTAAGTGAACAATTGGCGCTGTCGGGTCACCTTTGACCTCAATTTGGCCACCGGCAAAACTTTTAAGCGTCTTTTCAACATCATCAGTAATAGTTCCATTTTTAGGATTGGGCATGAGACCCTTTGGTCCCAATGTTTTGGCAACACCGGCCAGATCGACCATAAAAGCAGGGGTAGCGATAACCATTTGAAAATCTTTACCGGGAATAAGCTCGCCTGAAAGAATTTTTTCGACCGTTTGTTTGTTACCAACCATGATGTTGGAATCTTTCGCAGCCAGGTCTCCAATGCCATCAGCAAAAATAAGCATCTTCTTTTCCTTTTGACCTTTGACGGGATGGGGAAGAGTCATTGAAACGCGGAAACCTTTGTTCTTGATGTTGAAGTGAGCCTCAATTGTGCCGTCAAACTTGGTAAAAGAGGTTTGTTTGGTGAGAGCTATTGCCTCATTTAGTGTATATTCCTTACTCGGATCAACAAGTGCCTTCACTTTCATAAACTTTTGGCTTCGAGACTCTTTTTTAGCCTCTTTTTTCTCTTTTGAGGTGGCTGTTTTCTTTTTGGGTTCGGATTCACTTTGCTCGCCAGTCGAACTCGCATCGACTTCGTCGACCGGCTCATCAGACGTCTCGCTCGTCAAAGCTTGAGCCATTTGGTCTGATTCGCCTTGCTCAGACACTGACTGATCTGCGCCAGAAGAATCCTCACCCTTTTTTTTGTTGGTGGTTTTTTTTACTTCTTCTTCGACCGAATCATCAATAACGGCTACTTTTTTAGAACCCACGGTCGTCATTGCCTCCAATTTTCAATTTTAAATTTTTAATTTTCATTTAATTTTTAATTATTTAAGTTTCAATTCAAATTTTAAATTTATAATTTATTTTGTTACTTCTACTCCCATTGATTTAGCTACGCCTTCGACTATTTTGACCGCTTGATCGACATTTTTAGTGTTCAAATCAGGCATTTTAGCTTCGGCGATTTGCTTGGCTTGATCAAGATTGATCTTGCCGACTTTTTCCCAGCCTGGCTTCTGAGCGCCTTTTTGCAAATTGGCAGCTTTTTTGATCATTTCGGCAATCGGTGGCTTTTTGGTAATGAAGGAAAAAGTGCGATCTTCATAAACAGTAATAACTGTTGGCAAAATGTTGCCGGTCTGATCAGCGGTTCGTTCATTAAAAGCTTTGACAAAGTCCATGATTGGTAAACCATGAGGGCCCAAAGCTGTTCCCACGGGAGGAGCCGCGGTTGCGCTGCCTGCCGGAAGGGTTAATTTAATATATGTTTTAATTTTTTTAGCCATTTTTACTCCAAAGGACAACCAAGGTTTTCCTTTGGTATTTCCTTTCCTCAGGTTGTTAAATTTGGCCCAGCTAAGCCGGATCCAAATTCCATTTTAATATTTCCTGAATCGATTTCTTCTTCTTCTTCTTCTTCTTCATTCATTTCTTTCATTTGCTCGACTGCTGATTTTAACAATTTTAGGTTGGAAATGGAAGCGTTTCTCAAACCTAACCTTCCTATGTCTACATACTCGTCCGCATTTAAGCTATAAGCAGTTCCATTGACAAGCATGGTTCTCACACCCTCGGGTACTTCAAGATGGAAAGCGTTGAACATATCAGCCAAGTCATCACTTAACAAACAAAAATCCTCGCCCTGTGAAGCAGCCTTTTCTCGAATATCCTTCGCCAGTTCTTCTTGTCTCTCGATATCGGACGCTTCAAATCGCGGAGCTTCTTGAACCATAGTTGTTGTTAAAGTTTGCTTACCTGCAAAAGATCAAGCTCGACAGGTGTCTCTCGTCCAAAGATAGGAACCTGAATAATTTTTGTTTGAGTTTTATTATCACAAAAATCGTTCAGAACCGTGTTTTTGTTCTCTAGGCTCCTCATAGCTTGGACACCTGCAATAAATCTAATTCGACCGGAGTCTCTCGACCAAAAATAGAGACCATGACTTTGAGTTTGCCCCGGGCTTCGTCGATTTCATTGATCGTGCCCAAGAATTCAGCAAATGGACCATCGTTGATACGAACGGCTTCGCCCACAGAAAAGCTGGTTTTGTACCTGGGAGCTTCCATTTGGGAGAATTTCTGAATCATTTCGACTTCACTATCTGGCAATGGTGTTGGCCGGTCGCCGATTCCGACGAATGATGTCACACCGGGAGTTGACCGGACAGCGAGCCAAGTCGAGTCATTCAAGACCATTTTGACCAAGATATATCCAGGGAAAATCTTTTCTTTAACGGTCTCTTTGCGGCCCTCGTGGATCTCGATTTTGTCTTGGGTGGGGACTAGGATATCGATAATTTGAGCGTCAAGGCCCTGGGAATTGATCCTTTGTTTAAGGTTGACCGCTACTTTAGCCTCGTGTCCCGAGTA
>Ga0080064_1006513_pt1 | contig 12578 bp, 12 predicted proteins | sample Subgrocontami54m_FD_69260 | JGI IMG/M metagenome (GOLD analysis project Ga0080064, IMG submission 69260) | Subsurface groundwater microbial communities from S. Glens Falls, New York, USA - GMW46 contaminated, 5.4 m (SPADES assembly) (version 2) ...
TGCCGCTGGACATGGTGCTGCCGGCGCTGCTGCTCGTTGCCTTCAGCGTTACCTATGTCTGGTTCAGCCGGCCGGGTCAGGCCGTTGCGGTACCGCTGAGCGCGGGAGCCCGCTACGCATTCCTCTGCGTGCCGCTGTTCTATTGCTTGGCGGACTATGCTGAGAACTGGACCCTGGTGGAGTCCTTGCAGGCCTATCCCAACATCCCCTACCGCCTGGCGCGCCGGGCGAGCTTCCTCACCGCTGCCAAATCGCAGCTCGTCGTGGCGTCGATCGGCATCGCCGTCGCACTCGTGGTCGCGGCCTGGGGCACCTCGCATCGCTCCCGCGACCATGGCCACCGCAGGCTCGGCGAGGACGGGCAACCGCCGCGGCGGTGATCACGCCCCCTTGTCGAGCTCGGCAAACACCTTGCGCGCGGCGCGGAAGCACTCCACCCCCAGCGGCACGCCGGCATAGACCGCGATCTGGTGGATGATGGCCTGCACCTCGTCCTTGCTGACGCCGTTGGTGAGCGCCCCCTTCAAGTGCAGCTCCCATTCGTGCATGCGCCCCAGACAGGCCAGCATGACGAGGTTCAGCATCGAGCGCGTCTTCTTCGGCAGGCGCTCGTCGCCCCAGACCAGGCCCCAGCAGTACTCGTTGATTATCTCCTGGAACGGCTGGTTGAAGCTGTCGGCCGCCGCCATCGATTTGTTGACGTAGTCCTCGCCCAGCACGGCCTTGCGGTTGGCGAGGCCCTTGTCTCTCAACGCCTTGTCCATCTCTCGTCTCCCTCGGGGTGGCGATGGGTCGTCCGCCCAGTTGTTTGGCAGCCTTTGGCGGCAGGCTCAAGTGGGTGGAACTCGCGCCTCGCCTGCGCAATAAGGTAGAGTATCCGGGCCTTGTGCAGGGAGCGGCAGCAGATGCGAACAGTGACTCTCAAGTCGGGCGAGAAGGTGCCGGTGCTGGGGCTGGGCACCTGGCGCATGGGCGAGCGCGCCTCGGAGCGGGCCGCGGAGGTGAGTGCGGTCATGCTCGGGCTCGAGCTCGGCATCCGGCTGATCGACACGGCCGAGATGTACGGCGAGGGCAAGGCCGAGGAGATCGTCGCCGAGGCCATCGGCGGCCTGCGCGACGAAATCTACCTCGTGAGCAAGGTCTATCCCCACAACGCCTCGCGCAAGGGCGCGATTGCCGCCTGCGAGCGCAGCCTGAAGCGGCTCGAGACCGACCGGCTCGATCTCTATCTGCTGCACTGGCGCGGGTCGCACCCGCTGGCCGAGACGGCCGAGGCGTTCGAAGCGCTCAAGCGCGATGGCAAGATCCGCAACTGGGGCGTGAGCAACCTCGATGCCGGCGACTTGGACGAGCTCGCCGGCGTGCCGCAGGGGAGCAACTGCGCCTCCAACCAGGTGCTCTATCACCTGGGCTCGCGCGGCATCGAGTGGCAGCTGCTGCCAAAGTGCCAGAAGGCCAAGATCATGGTGATGGCCTATTCGCCGCTGGGGCAGGGGCCGCTGCTGCGGAAAACGGCGCTCGCCAAGATCGCGGCCAAGCACGCCTGCGATCCGGCCGCGGTGGCGCTGGCCTGGGTGCTGCGCCAGCCGGGCGTGGTGACGATCCCGAAAGCCACGAACCCCGAGCACGTCCGCGCCAACGTCAAGGCAACCGACATCAAGCTCGACGCTGAGGACCTGGCCGCGCTCGACGCCGCCTTTCCGCCGCCCAGGCGCGCCGCTCCGCTCGACATGACCTGAGCTCGAAGGCGTAGGGTGTTGGGTCGAGAGGTAGCGGACCGACAAACGGCGCTCACTCTTTTGGCGGCCCCTCACCGCCCAACTTGTTGTCCTGGTTGTCCAGGAAGTAACGAGGCACCAAGTCGACGATGTCGGACCAGGGAACCTCGATTGCATCGGGCTCGGGAGGGTCTTTGAACTTGAATATTATTCCGCGTTCCGCTGGCTTGCACGCGGGGTCCATGGTCAGCTCGGGTTTTTCTCCCCTCGTCAACTGCTTTTCCAGACGGACAATACGAATCTTGTAGTCCGGCGCGCCATTGACAATGGTCTGGTCAACGATAATCTTCTTGATCCAACTGACGGGATACTCGTCTCCCACCTCACAAAGTTGAACACGTTGATCTGACGGCACCCATTCGCCTAAACGCGGCTGACCAGCCTGTGACCGTCTCTCCAACACATCGTCATAGAGGGCCAGCGCCTTGACAATGTTGAGGCGCCCCGACCACAAAACCTGCTCGAGTTTGGGGTCGAAGTCCACGGTCGCTTGCAGCCGCATTTTTATATGCCTGGGTTCAACGTTGAACGCTCGCAGCAGCGCCACCGTCATGGACACAAGGGGGGCGGCGAATGATGTCCCGTCTGCGGGCCTCAATTTGATCTTATTGGGTATAGCGCAACCCGGCGCGACCAAGTCGACATATTTGTTGCTGTAATTGGAAAAATCCGCGATCGCGTTGTTGCCATCGTGTGCGGCGACGGTAATGATCTGCCAATTATGCGTACCCCCATAGCTTGCCGGATAGGTAGTGAACTCCCCTCGTTGGACATTCTGAGCCTCGTTTCCGGCCGCTGCCACCAATATCAAGTTCTGCGATTGCAGTAATTTTTCCAACTGGTCGAGCGAGGTCGTAGATCCAATGCTGACGTTGGCGACGGCGACGCGATTGACATCGGTAAAATCCATGCTCCGCACAATGGCTTCGGGAACAATGTCAAACTTCGGTGGATTGGTGTTTCTATCGCTTGTGATCAAGTTGATCACGTTTATTTTCAAGTATTTAAACAATTCTTTGAATTGCCCGCGCAAGCCCGAGCCGCCAGCCAAGACATCCGCTACCGCCGTTCCGTGCCAAGCCAAAGGGTAGTCGGCGGCCGGCTTCGTTACCTTTGTGTCGTCAATACCCATCCCATATGTGCCGTACGGGCTGCCGCTGACAGTATCTGTTCTCAGAAATTTCTTCTCGTCTCCGATGAACTGCCCATCATCAAGTCCCGTATCCATCACCGTAACAGTTACGGGCGTAGGGGCGTCCAGTCTTTCCAGGGTCCGGTTGATGACCGAACTGACGCGGTTTGCATCATAAGGCCAATCGGGCCGCTCTACAATTGCGCCACGGCAACCCTTCTTGTCCTTCTCTGTTTGAAGGTCCGCCGCGCCGAATAGGTGTATGCGCCCGTCGAAAATCGCGCTTTCATACTCAGCGCCGTACGGTTCCGAAAGCTGCTCGATTTTTCTCTTGACGTCCTGCAGGGTCTTCTCTGCGACATCCTTTGCGTTGGGGTCCAATTCGAGGTGTGATGGCTTGGTAACCAGCGGAAGCACGAGCTGCCTCTCTTGCGGCTGCTGTGCCTGTTGTTGGGGGTCGAAAAATTTGTCGAGTGTGCCCGGTGGATTGAGCTGTTCCACCAGTTGGCGGTACGTCTTACCGCAGTAAGCGGAAATGGTTACGGCCTGTGCACAACTCCAAATTGTGTCGGCGCTCACTTTCAGACCTACGTTTCGCCTCAGCACAGGATCAAGCGACTTATCCGTCGACAGGACGGGGACGGGAATGCCAACGCCTCCCCTGGAATTCTTCTCCTGGCGGAAGAGGCCCCAAATTATGCAGGCAGGCATGTTTGCGTCGCGAGGGGACTTGCTCGGCCCGCGATCTTTGTCGAGCGGCTCGTTCAGGCTATAAAATGTATTTGCAAATACTGGGCTATACGAGCCGCAGCGCTGGCGAATGAAATATTCGACGCTCTGTGTAGGTGGAATTGTAACTTTCCTGGGTTTTGATACTTTTGCGACATATTCGGTAACCGGGTTCGGTACGGGCGAAGTGGCGCGAATGATCAGTTGCGGCGGCTCTGCCGCCGCAACCTCGGGAACTGCGCAGGTAGCCTGAATGCCCCAAGCAATTCCAATGATGGTGTGGAGAGAGAGCTTGCTCATCTGCAGGATGGACCCTTTAGATTAATCCCGCAGACTTTCTCTTTATTGGCTTTGATCCAGTTCAATATGAAAGCGAGACCATCGATCGAGCTCACGCTGGACAAATAGGATTCGCCTTTCTCAAACCACACTCGCGAATTAACGGCCAGCAGCAAGCGCCTTGATGTGAGGATGAGGTAAGAGCCCCCACCGCTGTCGCCCTGGCACACCATGGCCGCATCACGCGTGAGTATCGTATTCGGCTCATTGCCCGAGTCTCCAGGTAAGGCTGCGACCTTGGCCTCACCAATCCTGAATACACCATCATTGCCGCCGGTCCCCTGAGTCTGACCGGGTGCCGCCGCCTGTACGCAACCGTACCCGGAGAGCAGTATGGATTGCCCATTCTTCAAGCGGTTCGCATCAATGTTGACCGTCTCGAAGACAATCTCCGCGATGGGCTCACTCATCTGACACAGGGCATAATCGGCGCTGGGATCGTCCTTCCACTCCGGCGCGTGTGTGCAGGTGCCGGAAAACGACTTTCCCTCGACCTTGATCTGAGCTTGTTGGCCGTTACCCACGCAATGCGCCGCCAGCAGGAGCGCTTTTGGGCCTATCAACGTGGCCGTACAACTTCCGATTTCAGCATCGGAAACAAACGATGCAGGCCAGTCCGTAGACTTCGCCGGCTGGCCGCCAATGAGTTTTGGTCCGCCCCCTTTCTGGTTGAGCGACCGTACAGACTTCATCGAGATCCCACCGGGGTTGCGCTTAGCCTCGGGAGGCTGCGCGCAAGCCGGCGACCAGGCAGCAAAGAGAATTGCAACAGCAAGCCCGATGGCCGCAAAGACCTTCATATGCCCCCCCAACAAATGATCCGCGAGCCGGGATCCCGAGATCGTGGTTAACATTAGCTCAGTGCAGTATCTGCTGCAACCTGGATAGGTGCGCGTCCAGGCAATGCGCCGAGTCCGTCTGGCCAGATGAACGGCGATCAAGCTATTGGATTAGCGTGGAATTCTGGTCGAAGCGGGCGCCCGACCAAAGGCCGTTCCGCCCTCCAGCTCGCGCTCGTTGGGCGGTTCAGCGGGTCGTGCAAGCCCAACGCTTGATGGTGCAGCCGGTGGTGTGCTTCCCGCACACCTGCAGTGCATAGCCCTCGGCGATCTTCTGGCTCGTGCCCCATCCCGAGCCATAGCCGTTCGACCCAACGGCCAAGGCGCCGCAGGCGTTGCGGAACCATATGGGCACGATGCAGTCGGTGGCGTGCTTGCCACAATTCGACTTGGCCACGTTCTCGGCCTCGTTGCGCGAACGGTAGTCGAAGGACCAGCCATGCGCCCCGGTCGAGGGGGAATAGGCAATGGCGCCGTAGAAGTCTTGGGCGGCGGCCTGCCCAGTGGTCTGGGCTTCGGCCTGTCCCAAGGTGAGACACAGCGACACCACCAGGGCTAACAATGCGCGCATATCCAAATACTGCTTTCCTTCTCGGCCCACCCGGTGCTCCGGCAGCCGGAGCACACGGCGATGGTGGCTTCCGGCCTGCAGTCTGGTCACGTCGGGGGGCGCATGTGGCCGCACCGGACAATATCAAATTGACGCGGGGTGTTCCAGTGACTGCGCGGCCTTTCTGACGGTACCCTAAATGGACGATGGGCGCAGCCGGCAACGCGGGGAAATGCCCTACCCCTGCGCCTTGAGCGGTGGCGGCGGCTCCTCGGCCGCCTCGCCCGGCTCGGATGCGGGGCCGCGGGCAAGCCCCGCAAGGTAGGTGTTGACCAGGTCCTCGACCAGCCGGTTGGCCGCCTCCGATGTCACGACGGACAGCTTGTCGGCCGTGGACAGCGACGTGATGCCGTGCACGCCCGCCCACAGCACGCGCGCGGCGCGCTGGCGCTCCGCCTCCCGGCCCGGCGGGAAGAGCGGCGAGAGCGCCTCCTCGACGCGGCCCATCAAGCCCTCGAGCTTCTGTTGGTACCAGGCGGGGAGCTGCGCTTCGGCGGGCATATGGTGCTCGAACAGCAGATTCCACAGCCGCGGCTTCTCGTGCGTGAAGCCGAGATAGGCCCGCGCCAGCCGGCCGACCTTATCGCCGGGCATGCCATCCTGCAGGATCGACACCAGGCGCTTGTCGAGGGCATCGAGCACCCGGGCCTCCACGTGCAGCACCACGTCGTCGAGGTTTTCGAACATGTTGTAGATGGTGCCCGGCGAGTACTCGATGCGCCGCGCAATCTCGCGCGCAGACAGTCCGGCAAGCCCTTGGACCTGGATAATGTCTTGCGCGGCATCGAGAATCAGCTCGCGCAGCTGCTGCGGCGTGTGCGTCGACCGGCGTCCCATGGCTGTCCTGGGGTACGAGTGCCCGAGCCCCTAGTTCCTTGAGCGCCAGCATAGGTGGAAATTGGTCGGTTCGGCAATTGCAACCGCTGATTGATGATGGGAATGGCAGGCGGCGGACAAAACGGCTCGTCCGCGGGCCGAGGTCGGACCGGCCGCGAGCGCGAGGTCCGCAAGCCAGCAAGCCCGTCAGAACGTCGGCGATGGGCAGGGGGTGTTGTTGGACTGCAGCAGCATGGCGGCCTGTCCACGCGGCTTGAGGTAGATCGTCTCGGCCAGGGCATATGTGCCGCCCGTGCCCGAAGTGCCGAACGACTTCTTCAGGAAGTAGTCGAAGACCAGCGGCTTGTAGGCATAGGTGACCTCGGAGATCACCACGCTGTCATTGGTGGTCACGAGGTTGGGCGGAATACTTTGGACGGTATTGGAGCAGGCGCACGTCTGCGTCGGCAGCCCTCCGGCTCCCGTGCCGTTATAGGTGCACGACCAGGATTGCTTGGTGACGGTGGCATTCGTGGGCGAGGACGTCACGTTGCGGATGACGATCTGCAGTGGGCTCTTGGAATAGGGTGAAACGATGTAGCCGCCGACCTTCATGATGTCGCCGATCTCGGTCTGCGAGATCTGCTTCTCGGAGCGGGCGACGAGGTCGGCCGTCGAGCTGGCGACCTGGGTGACGCGGCGGTCGACGGTGATGGCCTGGCTGAGCTCGACGGCGCCGATGAACATCACCGCCATGATCGGCACGATCATGGCGAACTCGATGGCCGCTACACCCTCGGTGTCGGCTCGGCAACGGCGAACGAGCTCGCCCGCGTGGGCCTTGAGAACTCCGATGGCTGCGACTGGCATGGTGGCTCTCATTCATTTCCGTCGGGTCGGCGCTCGTTCGCTTCAGGCCGCGTGGGAGGCGTCAGTTGTAAGGCTCCGTGCGGAAGGCGACGGACGCCTGCATGAGGAACGAGCCGTCGTTCAGGTTGCCGAACGTGAAGAACGGCAGCTTGCTGGCGAGGTCCCAGGGGTAGCAGACCGTGACGAGGACGACCGAGCTGGCGCCACCGGTATCGAAGGCGGCGGCGCCCTGGTCGATCAGGTTGCCGTTGCTTGTGCAATTGGGCTCGGTGATGCTGCCGAAGTTGGCATTGCTTTGGACGATGACCACCGCTTTGCTGCTGCAGTCGAAGAAGGTCGGCGCCTTCGCGCACAGGGCCTGCTTGAACGCCTGCTTGCGATCATTGTTGGTGACCGCGCCGGAGAAGGCGCCCTGCGACTGCTGCACCTGGCCGGTGCGAATGGCGCGGGCAGCCTGCCAGACCGCATTTTCGAGGGTGAAATTGGCGAAGTAGAAGAGGCTGACCCACATGATGCCGAGCAGCAGGAGCATGAACGGCATGGCCACGATGCCGAACTCGACGGCCGTCGCACCGGTTTCGTCTTTTCGCCAGTGCCGCATCAGCGCGGGCGAACGGGCCCTCCGCACGCGGTCTGCTATTGCCGACACCATTCGTGGCGCCTTCCCTACGCAAGTACGTCTTGGGATGGCGAGTATGCAAGCCCAGTGCTAAACGCGGCGTAAACTCAGGCCTCGCCACTGCTTTTTGGTAAACTTCTTACAGCGGCGCGCAGCAAACATTTACCGCCGCCTCGAGCGCGTGCGTATCCGGCACGCGCTCTACGGCGCCAGGTGGCTGCCCCTATGCCGACGATCTCAGCAGGCGTCACTGACCGCCCGGCTGTGCCCCGGAGTCCGCTTCGCGCGAGGAGAAGCCGATCTTCTTTTGCGAGGCAGCCGAGACGGCGTCGAAGTACTTCTGCTCGTCGCCGATGGTGATCGAGGGGTTGCACTGCGGCGTGCAGTTGTAGGATTGCCGCTCGGTGCCGCGCTGCAGATTGACGACCTTGCCCTCGTCGCGCTTCACGAGAATGCGCTGGTCCTGGATTACGTTGCGATCGGCATCCAGAGCGATGATGTTGGTGATGCCGAAGGTCTTGCCGGTGATCACCAGCAGGTTGCCGGCCTGGACCGAGATGTCGGCGATTGCGGGGTTGCCGATGATGATCTCGGCCGCCGGCCGCGGCAGGCGCAGGAGCTGGGACTGGTCGTATTTGACGATCAGGTCCTCGGCCTCGACTGGACCGGCGGCCATGGCCGAGGCGGCCGCGATCAGGGCCACGGCGAAGCGGGTGAAGCCTTTGTGAGCGAAGTCGGAGGTCATGACGCTAATCCTTGTCGCAGAACAACTTGCAAGCCATTTTGTCTGTTGAAATCGTGAAGGAAGTGCAAACGCCCGTGTCGCTGCCGTAGCCATCCGCCGACCCGCCTCGCCGGTTGCGCGCCGACAATCGCGCATGCCGACGGCAATGAAAGTCGACGGCGCGCAACATTCGTGCCGTCAACTTCGGCCCGGCGCTCGGCATGCGGGTCTAACGTGTCGTCCCTAAAGTCGAAACTGCGAGGCGACATGGTCTTGGCCAAGCTCGCTGTCCAGCTGGATCAGGTTAAACCATAGAGTAAAACGCACATTAACCACTTCTATTCGCGTTAATGCATGTAACATCACAATCTGGTCTCAGGAACTCTACCAGAAATGTGCGTGGAATATTGAGTTCACGCATTATTCAACATCAGAAGAAACTCAGTTCCTTTGCCTGGATACGCGGCCGACTCTGCGAATGTTTTAACTCGACTTTAATGTGGCCGCTATAGGGTCTGCGTCAGTTCAACCGCGCGGGCTGGTGCCCTAGGGGGAGAACTAGACCGCGCAGTTCGCGCTACGTTCAGGTGAGTGAGTGGGAGTGTTGTCATGAAGAACTTCGTTGCACGTTTCGTGAAGGACGAGTCGGGTGCGACGGCCATCGAGTATGGCCTCATCGCAGCCCTCATCGCCGTCGGCATCATCGCAGCCGCTCGGGCGCTGGGCACACAGATCAGCGCCACCTTCGGCATCGTCACCGACGAGATGGCGAAGGCCAAGGCCAACTAACTTCGGGTTCCGATCCGAATTGAGTTGCTGGCTTCGGGGTCGTCCGTCAACCGGCGGACGACCCCGGCTTTGTGGCAGGGTCGCGGGCCGCTCCTTAACTCGGCGCTGGTCGATCTGCCGTAGCTTGCGCCGTCGACGCCAACCGGCGCCAAGGGTGAGCCTCTCGCGAGAGACAAGGGCCGTGCTCGAGGTCGCAGTTCTCACAGTGTTGCCCGGCGCCGTCGCCTTTGCCGCGGCGATGGACCTCCTCACCATGAAGATCCCCAATCGCATCTCCGCAGTCATGGTGCTGGCATTCTTCCCGCTGGCGCTGCTGGCGGGGCTCAATGCATGGGACCTGCTGCATCACGTGGCCGCCGGCCTCATCATGCTCCTGTTGGGCGTGCTGCTGTTCATCCCCGGCTGGTTCGGCGGGGGCGATGCCAAGCTGATGGCGGCCATCGGGTTGTGGATCGGCCTCGAGAACCTGTTCCCGTACGTGTTCTATGTCGCCATCGCCGGCGGCATCATCGCCGCCGTGTTCACCTCGGTGCGCTCGGTGCCGCTGCCGCGCGTGTTCCTCGGCGAGGCCTGGGCGCTCAGGCTGCACCGGCACGACGCCGGCATCCCCTACGGCATCGCGCTGGCGGCCGGCGCGCTGCTCGTCTATCCGCACACGATCTGGTTTGCCAGCCTCGCCCGCTGACGCCGACGACGCTGCGCTTTTTCCGATTTTCGCCGCCCATGAACAATCAGCCGGTATGTACCCTTCTGCGCCCCAGGTTAACCACCCATTGACGTTTGTCGCGCAGAGTCGCCGGCACTGATTTGTTCTGCGGCGAAGGGATCTCTGTGTAATGAAACGAGCGCAACTGCTGGGCGTGACCATTGCTGGCGTGTGCGGCTTGGCGGCGTTCTTCGGTGTCATGAGCCTCGTCAGCAAGCCGACCAAGGTCGTCAGGGAGGAAGTGACGACCAACACCACGCAGGTTCTGGTGGCGAGAACCGACATCGGCCTCGGCTCGATCACGGGCCCGGAAAGCTTTCGCTGGCAGGATTGGCCGCAGAACGCGGTGAGCACGAGCTACATCCAGAGGAGTGCGCGCCCGAACGCCATCAAGGACCTGGAGAACTCGGTTGCGCGCGCCCCGATGCTGCCCGGCGAGCCGGTCACGGCGCTGAAGCTGGTGAAGCCCGGCGAAGGCGGCGTGCTGGCCGCGATCCTGCCCGCCGGCATGCGCGCCATCTCCACGCGTATCAAGGAGGAGACGGGCGTCGGCAGGCTGATCCTGCCCAACGACCACGTCGACGTCATCCTCACGCAGCGGCGCCGCGGCCGCAGCGGCGGCGGCGAAGACTTCGTCTCCGACACGCTGTTCCGCAACGTGCGTGTGCTCGCCATCGGCCAGACCATCGAGGCCCGCGAGGGCAAGCGGCTCGCCGAGGGCAACACCGCCACGCTCGAGCTGACCCCGCGCCAGACCGAGCTGCTCGCGCTGGCGAACTCGATGGGAGAGATCTCGCTTGCGCTGCGCAGCATCGCCGACATTGACAGCAAGGACGCGCCGACTCAGGACAAGCGCAGCAATTCAATCAGGGTTCTTCGCTACGGAGTCAAATCACGTGCGTATGGCGTCAACTGAGTCTGAGTGCACCTCAATCAGGGCCGGCAAAAAGGTTGGCAAACCATGCGAAAGACAAATAGGGGGATGGCCGGCGCACTGCTGCTTGCGGTCACCGGCATCTGGGCGTCGCCGCCCGCTGTAGTCGCGCAGGGGCGCGCCTCGGGGCAGATCGAGGACATTTCGCAGCACTCGGTGCTGCAGATCCCCAGCCACGGCAATTTTCCGCTCGCCAAGCGCGTCTCGCTCGGCGTCGGCAAGTCCCTGCTCGTTCAATTCCCGTTCGAGCTCAAGGACGTGATCGTCTCCGCCCCCGACAAGGTCGACGCCGTCGTGCAGGCATCGAACCGTGTGTTCCTGATCGCCAAGGGCGTGGGCCAGACCAACGCGTTCTTCTTCGACACGAAGGGGCAGCAGATCCTGACGCTCGAGGTCGCCGTCGGCGCCGACCTCAAGGGGCTCGATGGCATCTTGAAGCGCTTCGTGCCCGGATCGCGCATCCAGGTCGAGATGGCGGGCAATGCCGCGGTCCTGATGGGCAGTGTGCGCACCCCCCTCGACGCCAAGCGCGCCGTCGACATCACCTGTCAATTTGTGGCGGCCAACAAGTCGGTCGGCCAGACATCCGCCAACGTCGGAGCCAACTCGACCAGCCTCGCCGTTACCAACCAGACCTCTCCGTCCCAAGGCCAGTACGAGGCCAAGACCCAGACGCAGGCCTCGGCGTGCTCCGGCGACACCAAGCTCGTCATCAACCTGCTGACCGTCGAGGGCGAAGAGCAGGTGATGCTCAAGGTCACCGTGGCCGAGGTGCAGCGCTCGATCCTGAAGCAGTTCGGCATCAATATCGGTGCGCTGGTCAACTCCGGCAACTTCACGACCGCACTCTTGAGCTCCAATGCGCTGCCGCTCACCGCTGCGGCCGGCCTCGGCACGCTGCCGATCCCCGGCCTCGGCACCGCGGCCATAAAGCCCGATATCGTGCCGTGCACGGGATCGGGGATACTCTGCAACTACAACCAGGGTCCGCCGGGTACCTCAGCGTTCGGCAACTCCGGCGTGACGAACGGTTTCAATGGCGCCAACACGAACCTCTCCAGCGCAATCCGTGCGCTGGAGCGCGATGGTTTGATCCGCACTTTGGCGGAACCCAACCTGACCGCCGTGTCGGGTGAGACCGCCAACTTCCTGGCGGGCGGCGAGTTCCCGGTTCCCGTGGTCGACAGCGACGGCAAGCTCACCGTCCAGTTCAAGAAGTTCGGCGTCGGCCTGGCCTTCACCCCGGTCGTGCTGTCGGAAGGCCGCATCAGCCTGAAGATCGACACCGAGGTGAGCGAGCTCACCAACGACGGGGCCGTCGTGCTGTCGAGCATCAGCATCCCGGCGCTCAAGACGCGTCAGGCCAGATCGACCGTCGAATTGCCCTCCGGCGGCTCGCTGGCAATCGCCGGCCTGATCTCCGACTCCACGCGTCAGAACATCGACGGCTTTCCCGGCCTGAAGGACGTGCCGATGATCGGCACCCTGTTCCGCAGTCGCGACTTCATCAAGCAGGAGACCGAGCTCGTCATCATCGTCACGCCCTACATGGTCCGCCCGACCGCACGGCAGAAGCTGGCGCGCCCGGACGACGGTCTCGCCCCGGCATCCGACCTGAAGGCCAATTTCCTCGGCCATCTCAACCGGATCTACGGCAAGGGTGCGGAGCCACCGTCCGGCGGCCTGAAGGGCG